>C688J18823_10000455_pt1 | contig 23844 bp, 36 predicted proteins | sample HopSoiMetagenom1_FD_18823 | JGI IMG/M metagenome (IMG submission 18823) | reverse complement strand
CGCTGTATTGCCCAACGTACCCGCACAGGGGAGGCTCGACTGCCGCACCGCCGGTTCCCGGCGCGCTGCCTCCCTTGCCGCCGGTGGCGCCCCCAGCGCCGCCGGTCGACGCCGCGCCCCCCGTCCCCAACGAGCCGCCGGTCGATGCCGCGCCTGCCGCGCCACCCTTGCCAGCCGCCGCGCCGCCGGTGCCCACCGCACCAGCCGCGCCAGCAGTGCCGCCGGTGCCCTTCGCGCCGGCCGAGCCGCCGACATCGACGTGGCCGGCGGCCCCACCGACCTCCGGCATTTCGTCGCCCGGATCCGCGCCGCCGCAGCCAATGAGGGTTACGAAGGAAAGGGCGATCAGGAGGCTTCGAATGGTGGGCATACTGATCCCATCGCCACGTTTGTACCCATCCTAAAGGGAGGGTCTTTGCCTACACTTCGGTCTGTCCGGCTACATTGGCCCCTGGACGCCTGGGCGTCTGGACGCCTGGGAAAGCGTGATGCCCGCCGTGGGCGCCGCTGGAACGCGTAGGCGCGCACGGGCTGGGCGGTCGTTCGACCCGTAATACGTCCGCGCCCTGTGGGTGATCGCCGCCCTGGCGCGCGAGCGGCGCGGGGCGCGAATAGCGGCGGCGGCTGGGAACGTCGCCGCGCTCACAGGCCCACCCCGGCGCAACACGTTCCCAGCCGCCGCCGGGGCTATGGCTACCACGTGATCAGCGGAACCGCATGAAAAGCGCCGCCATGCTGTGCGACTGGGCGAGGAGCTGAGTGGGCGTCCCGGTCGGGAAGGTCGAGGGCAAGGTCCCGTCGTAGGTGCGGGACATCTGCCAGCCGACGATCGGATTGGTTGAGAGATCTCCGCCTACGCCCAGCACCTGCTGCGTGTCGGACTGACCGATGCTCGACAGATTGATCGACCCGGAGGTGTTGTCGCAGCTGTGGACGATCCAGAGCATCGTGCCCGCCGCAACGGCCAGGTTCGGGGACCACGTGGTGATCCCGCCGAAGAGCGGGTTGATCTCGGTCTGGTCCGCGAGCAGACCGGCCGGGTAGACGAGCCCCGCGCCGAGGTTCGCGTAGATCCCGATCTTGTACTTCGTCGCCTGCCACCCGCCGATGTTGTTCTTGATCAGCACGTCCTTGATCACGCAATCGATGGGGAACACGTGCGGGTACGCGATGAGCACATTGATCGGGGCGGTGCCGCCACCCGAGGCGCCCCACCCCGCCCACGGGCCGGCGACGCCCCAGGGATAGACCAGGTCGGCCGTGGCGTATGAGGTCGAGCCAGCGACGCCCGCGCGCATCACCTTCGCGTCGAACACCTGGTCGCTTGGAGCGGCAGGAGGCGGCGTAGCTGGCGCCGTGGGTCCGATGGTGGTCGTATGAATCACAGTCGTTGCGACGCTCACGGCGGCGACTGCCGCCGGGACAGCGACGCCGGCAATACTGAGGAGGTCAACCGTCAGTTCGGTGGCGCGCAGCACGAGATCGAAGGGCCCGAGTGCCGAGTCGATTCCGAACGCAACGAGCAGCTGCTTGGCCGCCGCATCGAAGGTGAACGTGACCGTAGCCGACTGCACCCGCTCGTCCTTTTCAGCCTCGGCGATGCAGGACCCGCGAGCGTTCGAGATAAGCGTCGGGGTGATCTCCGCGTTCAGCAGGTCGACCAGATTGAAGCCGTAGTCGAGATCGTAAAAGAGCGTGCCGCGCGTGGTGGTGAACCGACGATAGAGAGCCATCCCGAGGTTGGTCTTGCCCTCAGCAAGTCCCAAGACGCCCGCGAGATCGTCGGTCAGCGCGACGTCGGTGCCGAGGTCATCATCAGCGAGTGCCGGTAGTAGGGAGGCCATCAGCTCACCTTCACGTTGCGAGTCAGGTAGGTCGAGGCGGCCGAGTGGAAGGCGGTCTTCGCGGCGGTCAAAGCGGTGGCGGGCGGCACAAGACCAAGAGCGCTAAACGCCGCCGACAAGGCGGTGACGATCGCATCGAGGAACGTATCCTCCGCCGCGCGGTATGTCGTGGCAAGCACCGTCGGTTGCGCCGCCGTGTCATCGCCCAGGGTCACTTTCGCGGAAAGCAGCGTGACCAACGTGCCGCTCACATCCGGGCTGAAGGCCACCGCGTACGGCTGAGTCGGGTCGCCGCCACTCCACCCAACAAGCACTCGGCCCCCCGGCTCAATCTTGACCTTCCACTGCGGCAGGCCGGCGAATAGCGGCACCGCGCCCATGGACGGGATCCGCGGGTCGCCCGGTCTTACGTCGATCGTGCCGCCCGACTGGGACACGACCTCTGCGATGTAGAGCCCGAGGTAATCAATGGGCGCCTGGGCAGACTTCACGACGCGCCGGAACGCCGCCTTCATCCGGTCGTCCACGCCTCCGCCGTCCGCTCCCTCGAACCACGCGTTGACCCGCGTCTCGGGCTCGCCGTGCCGGTGCTCGACGTAGGACACGCGCCGGCCGACGAGCGTGGTTCCGGGCATCAGTAGCGGCGTCTCGACGCCAAGGATCGCTTCCGCTCGAGCAGGGTCTTCGGAAAGCACCTGGAAGTCGTCGGCGGTCAGACCCGAATCCGGCCAGCTCTCTTGGCCAACCCATACAGAGCCGTCCGGGAGCACGCGCCAGGTGGCGCCGCCGGCCGTCGAAACGAGCAACTGGGTGATGAGACGCCCGGTCGGCAGCGCCGCGGTGGTCCACGCGTTCACGTGGCGACCCAGGATGGCGGGGTCGCTCGTGCCCGAAAGCTGCTCGCCCGCGCCCGCGAGAAGGTCGGATAGGATGACCCGCAACGAGGCGTTGGTGTAGTGCTTCGGCTTCGCGACGAGCGGCAGCCCCCCGGCGCCGCCGACGACGCGGAACAATCCGGAGTCCTGCCACAGCCCGCCCCTGACTACGGTGCCCTTCAGGGCTAGCCTGCCGTCTGCATCGAGCGTCACGGCGCCGACGATGTCCTCGATCGTGTCGACGCGCAGGTCGGCCTGCCAGACGCCGTTGCGCGGGAAGTAGACGCTCGCGTGCAGAGCGCTGTGCCCGTTGACGGTGAGCATCAGCCTGCCGTCCCGCCCGCGGGGGTGGCGACGGGACCGCTCGGACCAATCTCGCTTCTCAGGGTGGAGGGCTTGGGGGGCGTGGCGTTCGCGGGTTGGAAGTTCGCGCCGGACGAAGAGAAGGGCTCGCCTTCGGCGCCTGCCTTCAGCGGGTTGACGACGGTCGTCCCGTCGCCCACGGTCTTCTTCGCGGACTTCTTTCCTGCCCGCACGTTCTGCAGGCACTTGAACGTGATCACCTTGCTGCCTTCGAACGAGCCGGGCTTCGGGTAGCTGATCGATTCCACCACGCACGAGGTGACGCCGAGCAGCTGCAGCGCCGGATGATGGATGTCGAACGCCGCATCCTGAAGCTTCGTCTTCTTCTTCGGCTTCCGCCACACCGTGGCGATCACCCCCTGCAGCGCCGTCCATTGCGCGGCGGTCCAAACCGTGCACGAGATGTCGAACTTTCCGGGCTTGTACCCCTTCACCGTGATGGTCGACCCGTCGGCGCCGTCCGGGTGCTTCATGTCGATCCCGATCTCGGTGAGGCCGTTCGCGACCTCGCAGATTCCGGGCAGCTTCAGCCCCGCCATGGTGACGATGTCCCACGGGTGGTCGGAGTAGGTCTTGTTGATCGTGCGGGCGGTCGGGGATCGCGCCTCCGAGTTGACGACCTGGCCGTTCGAATCGACCTGGCTCGCGCCCGGCAGCGCCTCCTGGTCGGCGACGCCGCTGTCCCAGAACGCTACCCCCTCCGCCTTCCATGCACCGTCCGCCACGAGGAGAGAGCCGATGAACGCCATCAGGCACCCGCCTGCGAGCCGGCCTGCTCCAACGCGCGCAATAGCATCGGCAGCACGATCCTCTCCACCTGCTCCCCGAGCGCCCGGCCGGTCTCCTCCGCGCTCTGCCCGGGGTGCGACGTCACAGTGATCGGGATGGTGATCGAGATGCCGCCGCCGTCGCCAGGACCGAGCGTCCGGCCGCCGTTCGGAGCCGGGAGCGCGAACGCACCTTGCACGATGTCGTCGACGCCTCCAATGCCTTCAGCCAACCCGGCCGCGATGTTCTCACCGTGCCTCATAAACAGCTTCGAGGGTGACTCAATCTCAGCCTTCGTCGTGAAGCCGTCGCTCGTCTTTTCCGCAGCCCCTGCCCCCGCCACCTCCAGCCCAGCTCCACCCTTCTCAATCCCACCTGCGGCCCCGTCGGCGATCGCCTCGCCACCCTTCGTTGCCTCTTCGACCCCGCCACCAAACCACCGCTTGACGTCGTCTTTCGCCGAGTGGTCCCACCAGGTGCTGCGCATCCCGTGCCAGACCTGCGCCAGAGCTCCGGCGTCGGGCGCCAATTGAGCCCCCGCGCTCTTGGCGTGCTCCGTCGCGCTGACCGAGTCCTTGAGCCAGCCGAGCGCTTTGTACGCGACAACGACGCCGTCGAGCATCCGGCTGAGAACCCCCATGGTCTTGACCAGCATCTCGGCGCCACCGGCCCAGTCGACATCGCCCAGCACCTTGACGATGTGAGTGACGGCCGGGATGACGTCGTCCCGGATCGTGTTCGCGACCTTCGTGAAGTCGATTTTCGAGATGACGTCCAGGAACGTCTTTCCGATATCGCCAATGCCCGCGATGATCGCCTGCCCGCCTGGGCTCTTCGGGTCGAAGGCCTTCAAGATGTCGTCGATCTTCCCCTTCAGCCCCTCGAAGGCCGGGGAGTCCTTGAACCCTTGAAAGAGCCGCTCAGGCAGCGCAGCCAGCTTGTCGAGCTTCGCCCCCATGAGCCCGCCCATCGCCACGCCCACGTCGCCCAGCTGGTTGTCCTTCCCTGCGATCGCCCGCATCACCTGCCCCTTCGTGAGGCCCTTCTGCAAGATCCCGAGCAGCTCCTTGTCGCTCTTGCCGGCGAACTCAACCATGTCCTTCAGCTGCTCGATGCCGATGTGCATCTGCCTTGCCATCCGGAAGTCGAGCTTGCCGGTCATCTCCATCCGCGAGAACCCCGCGATCATGGTGTTCATGCCGGCGAGCTTGTCCTCGAACTTGCCCGCCCCGTCCGCGGCGGCGGCCATGTACTTGTCCATTTCCTTGAGGGGGATCCCGGCCTGCAACAGCGGGTTCAGGAAGCCCTTCGCCTGATCCTCGGTGAACTCCGTGACGGCCGAGAATTTTTCGGCGTACTCGAGCGCCTCCTTGCCCCCCTGCACGCCGAAGCTCAGCTCGAACACCTTCGTGGTCCGCTCCTCACCGGCCGCGGCATGGAGGACTTCCATCCCGAATTCCTTGATGAGGTCGATCCCCTTCTCGATCGCTTCGTACGCGAGGGCGGCGCCGATGAACTCGGAGAGGTGGTTCGCCTTCTCCTTCACCTCGTCGATCGAATGGCCGACGCCTTTGAAGCCGTGCTCCGCGTGCTTGCCCGCCTCGCTGGCCTTCCCACCCGCGTGGCTGATCGCCGTCGACATCTTCTCCGCCGCCGCGGTCAGAGCGACCGTGGCCTTGTGCAGGTCGCCCGTCGAGACCGCAGCGGCGTCCAGGCTCTTCGTGCCCGCGTCGACACCGCCCATCTTGGCGTCGACCGCCCACTCGAAGCTGATGCCGTCGTTACCAGGCATGATCTACTTTTTCGGGTTGATGAAGTGGCGAACGGAGCGGAGGCAGGCGAGGCCGTCGGAGAGCAGCAGCCATCCGGCGTCCGCATCGACGGAGTCGTCGCCCCGGAATGCAGCCTGCAGCACCTGGGACGAAGCGACGAGATCTCGCTGTGCCACGCGAAACCTCGTCAGACTTTTCGGTGCTTGGCCAGCTTGGTGGCGCCGGTGATCTCGCCCACCTCGCCCGCAACCGCGTTGACGAGGCCGGGGTAGCGCTCGACCAGCTCGTCGCGCTCCTTGCCGGGCGGCGGCCACAGGACGCAGCCGGCGAAGAGCATCGCGTCGGCGTAAATCTTCTCGGCGTCGTTCGAGATCTTGCCACGGTACAGATCCCACAACTGCGAGCCGGGCCCGCGGACGAGAAAGTCGTGAGGGAGGGTCGGGTGCTCGACCAGGAAGATCTCGACGCCGGGGTTGTCGGCCTTGATCTTTGCGATGTCAGCGTCGGTCGCTTTGGGCATGTCACCGACGTTAGGTCCCGGCTAGCCGATGCTCAAAAACCCGGGGCCGTGTTTTCCCGCACGCCCGACAGGCCGTCTTCGAGGATGTCCATCACCGAGAGCGTGAGGTTCCGCGCCAGCTGGTCGTCGCTGTCGCTGATGGCCTGCTTCGCAGAGAGCACCTGCATGCCCACCAGCTCAACGTGGAACACGCCCGGCCCCATCGACGGCTCGAAGTAGGTGAGAGACAGGTGCGAAGACACCTCCGACCAGCCCATTCCGAACGGGAGCCCGAGCGCGTCGAGGAAGGTGCGGATGGCGTTCCAGTCCCGCTCGTACACGGTCAGGTCGGCGGGGAACGTGACCTTCCCGCGCGTGCGCGCCTGGGGCTTCGACCGTGAGCCGTGGGACATGCCCGGCGCGCGCACGGTTTCGAAGTTGAGCGAGGTCCAGCCGATGATCGGGATGAACCCTCCGGGCGCGCCTCCCAAGCGCATGGACACAGACGTCCGGCTCAGCTCGTGACCGTTGAGCAGGGGGAACGGGATCGGCGGGTTCATGGGCATGGCGGGGCTCCTACGCTGCCAACGCGGGGTTGACGAAACCGATGGTGGTGACGATCTGCTCCGCGTACCCAAAGGGCAGGACGCCGATGTCGACCGGGTAACGCTTGGTGCTGAGGATTGCCTCGGTCTTGCTGACGGTGACGCTCACGTCGCGCGCGTTGCCGTTCAGGCCGCCGAGGATATCGGACCGAACCAGCCGTTCCGTCGCGGCGGCGGCCGGCGGGTAGATGTAGCCCGTCGCCTTGTCGACCGGCACGGTGTCGTTCAGGACCGTCAGCAGCGACGAGTATGCGTACGTGCAGGCGATGTCCATCACCCGGCGGTTCATCACGTTGGAGTAGTCGGAGCCGTTGACCGCCATCATGTTCCCGCGGGTGACGAAGTACCCCTGCTTCTTCACGAACGTCCGCAGCGTGGTGAAGCGCTGGGCGTCGAGCGCGGGGGTGGCGGACTCGTTCCGGTACAGGCTCTTCACGTTCTTGACTGGCCCGCGCTGCACCTTGCCCGGGTGCTCCTTGGCAGGGATCAGCGCCAGGCGTGAGGTCACGACCGTCGCGCAGTTGCGGCGGATGACCCAGCCGTTGACGGCCGAGACGTGGCCGATGTCGCCCGCGCACACCATGGTGCGGTCCGACACGAAGGATTGGAACGCGCTGATCAGGGCGGAGTCCGCCTCGCTCGTCGGGCACTCGATGACGCCGAACACGTAGCGGAACGCAGCCTGCGCCAGCGCCATCTGCGTGTCCACCACGCCCGCCATCGTCGCAGCTGCCGCCGCGTTCGCGCCCTGGCCGACGACGTGCGCGTAGCCCCACTCGGTCGGATCGGCGAGCAGCGCCGTGAACGCCGACGTCACGCTGGCCGTCGTGTACACGGCCGCCGTGGTGGTGAACGCGTAGGTGTCGCCGACCACGAAGGTGCTCGCGAAGGTGAGCGTGACGTTCGTCCCCGGGATCGCGTAGACGCCGCCGGCCGGCACCAAGATCTGGCCGGAGCTATTGTTGCCGCCGTCCATCGAGTAGGTGAAGAGCGCCGCGCCGAGCGCGCCGGCCCCCACGATGGTGACGAGGCCGACGTACGCATCGTTTGCCGAGGTCGCGGGCGAGGTCACCGAAGGGACCACCGTGCCCGCGCCCGTGCCCACGTGCGCGCCGTTTGTGACCGCGCCTGCGCCGGTCACCGTGAGCGGGACGGCCGCGACCTGGCCAGCCAGCGCCAGCGTGTCGACGACGGCCTCCGCGAGCGGGCCCACGCCGAGGGTCGCGATCGCCGTCGCCGCGTCCGCGAACTGATAGAGCGTGTTCGCCGTGCCGAGCGTGGAGATCCCCAGCTTGACCGAGAGGTTGGCGCCCGACGCTGCCAGTTGGCGAAGCCCGTTCGGGTTGATGGTGATGCTGATACCGGGAAGCGACATGTCTTGATCCCCTTATCGGAATTCGAGGTTCGAGGCAGCGACCACGGCAGCATCGAACGCTGCCTCGCTGACCATGGTGTCGTCGGCCCAGCCGGCGAAGGCGCGCGCCTGCGCGTACTCCTGATACTTCGGGTTGGCGACCGGAAAGGCGCCGCTCGGGTCGAGGAAGCGCTCGGCCATCCCCTTCTCGGCCGCCCACGTCCGATGCGCCTTCTTCAAGGCCCGGCCGTCCTCGGTGCTTTCGTTCTCATCCATTCGGGCTCTCCAGGTGCGTGGTGAACGGCGCCGTCTCCGGCAGAACGGTGGTCAGCACCTCGCGGGTGAACGGCAGCCGCAGCTCGAACATGAGGACGCAGGTCACGCCGTCGGCGGTCGCGCTCTTGGTGTTCCAGTTTTCCCCGAGGATGGCGTGCGACTTGCGCGAGCAGGCGTCATACAGCGCCGCGACCAGGTGGTTCGCGAGCCCCTCGGCGGAGCCCACGTCAACGTGCCAGATGTGCGCGTCGATGGCGACGGCGCGCGACCAGAGCCCGCCCGGGTTGTCGATGCCGTCGCCGCCCGAGGCTTTCGCGGGCGTGACCTGGCCACCCCTCGGGACCCAGACGATCCGCGGCGGCGTTCCACCGGTGCTGAGGTCGAACTCCCCGAACCCGAACGTCGGCACGGGCTCGGTGGTCGTGGTGATCACGGCGAGCATCCGAGAGGCCACGTCGTCGAGGATCGTGCGGATCATCGCGCGTCTCCCCCGGCGTATTTTTCCAGCAAGTCGCGCGCGGTCTCCTCGAACGCCGCGCCCCAGATCGGACCGAGCCCGCCGGTCGAGTCCATCGGGATCATCTGGCGCTGGGGCACGCGCTTCGAGCCGTACTGATGGACCGCCGCGTATTCGACCGGCATGTCGAGGCGGAAGCCCCGTGCCGTGGCGGCCGTGGCGACGGACGCAGCCATCCGGCCGGTGTCGCGCAGGATGCGCCCTTCCCTGTACTTCAGCCGCTTCCACGGCACGCCGTACGGGTCGCGCTCGGCGCGGAAGCCGTTCGCCACCTGGGTCCTCGCCTCCTCGGCGAGGTTCGTGGCCATGCGCAGGCGCATCTCGGAGCTGCTGAGGCGCGCCAGCCGCTCGCGCAGCTGCCCGAGGCCCATCGCACTCTTCTGGGTGACCCCCATGGTCACCTGCCCTGGAACGGGTCGGGGTTGTTCGCGTACTGCGTGCCGCGCACGGAGTAGCCGCGGGACTCGGAGCTGATGACCCGCGGCGAGTCAGCGGCCTCGCCCCCGACGGGGTTGGTGCCGCTGTCGACAATGCCGGCCGGGATCACAATCTGCTTCGCCACGTCCCTCAGCCAGGACGTCACGTCCTCGTACCGCTGCCGCACGTTCTTGTCCGACGCGTTCTCGTCCGGGTTGAAACCCTTGACTGAGAGGAGGTCGTAAGACGCGATGATGGCCGTGGCGCGCGTGAGGTCGAGCCCCACGGTCTGCAGGGGCATCGTGTAACCGCCCAGGTAGCTCGTCACCTGGGTCGTGGCCGCGTCGATGGCGGCCAGCTTGGCGGGGTCGTCGAAGCTGGCCAACGCCTCCGCGCGCATGCCCAGGGAGTAGAGCTGCGCGAGGGTGCAGTATGGCGTGATCGTCGGCATCGGTTTAGCGCTTGCTAGAGCTCCGCTTGGTGGGCTCAACGTGCTCGGCCGGCTCTTCCGCCGCGGTCTTCGCAGAGGCGATCACCGCTTCCAACTCGGCGATGCGCTCCCTCAGCACGGCGTTCTCAGCCTGCAGGGCGGTGGCGCGCCCGGCAGCCTCGGACGCCTCCCGCCTGGCGGCCTCGACCGCAACCTTCGAGACGCTGTCCTGGGTCTCCCCGTCGGACATGACGCTGACCCGGCCGTCCTGGCGCAGCTCTTCGAGCGTCGCCTTGCTGATCTTCGTCATATCAGCGACCAGGCGCGTGCCGGTCTTCTTGCCGTCGACGAAGACGTCATCCTGCACCTGCGGCGGCTCGACGTCGACGACCTCGATTCGCAAGGCCTCGCCGGACGGCCAGAAGCGACCGCTCCGCCACACGCCGGAGAAGCCCTCCCGCTTGACACCTTGGATCATCACGAACATTCGGAACCTCCAGCGAAGGGAAGGAGTACGGGGGGTGGGCGGCCGTCCGCGCCGGCCGGGTTACACCTGGCTGACGCGGATGCTGAGGAACGGCAGCGTGCCGGCGGCGACGCCCTTCGCGTCGGTTCCCCAGACGAACCGCTTGTTGTGGGCCTGCTCGCGATCGCCGGGGCCGGCGCTCTCGATGAGGTACAGGCCCGACGGGTCTTGCGCGACCTGCATCACGAACGGCTTCAGCAGGTTCGTGCTGTGGACGTAGTACACGTCCGGGCTCGCAGCCAGCCGCGGGTTGATGACCGGCTTCAGGATGCCGCTGATGGAGCTGATGGCTTCACCGAGCATGTTGGACACACCCGCGCCGCCCACGTTCTCGCTGCCGGCCACGTTCTTGATCGTCGCGGCGCCGATGGGCGCAGAGACCGCCTCGACCGCCTTCAGCCCGAGCTGGGGCGGGACTTCCAGCACGCCGGGGACGATCTCCATGGGGAGGCCGTTCTCGTTCTTGTACGCCATCATCGTGGCGCAGACGCTCCACAGGTTCGCCGCGGTGAGCGGCAGCGACGACAGCTTGTTCGAGTACGTGCCGCCACCCGCGTCGTCGATGTTGACCGGGTGGTCGACGTCGTAGAAATACTGGCCGTCCCAGCACAACGTCGTGTCGCCCGCCAGCATGGCGTCGGTGACAACCTTCTCGAACCAGCGCGCGGCGACGTCACCGGCGATGCGACCGCGGTCCTCGTACGCGCCGAGGTTGTCGTAGAAGATGTCGTTCCGGTCGACCGCGAAGGTGTACTCCCAGTCCTCGTTTTTCAGCTCAAAGCCACGAGAGATCAGGTTGTTGATGATGCGCGCGCCGACCCACTTCCGCATCTCCGGCTGGGCGGCGAGCCAGTGATGGACGGTCCGGTAGGCGTTGGACGTGGCGCGATACGCCTTCTCCTGCCAACGGTCCTTCCGCGCGCCGAATGCTCCGGCGAAGTCCTGCTGAAACTGCGCCTGCAAATCCTGGACGGCCTGAGGAGAGACAATCATTTTCGTGCTCCGTGTGGTGTGGTGTCGCGCGCGTTGAAGGGAAGAGGCGCCGGCTTACTGGGCCGTCTGCAGGACCCAGACGCCGGACGCGTCCACGCCCATGATTTTCCCGGCCTTGCTCCGGCTGCCGGTGCCGTCGGTCTTGGCCACGGTCTGGTCGTCGACCGCGTAGCAGTCGTTGCCGACGTCGGCCTGGGCGATGGCGTCGGTCGAGCCGCTGTTGCCCCAGCAGAACTCGCCGAACTCGATCTTCAGCGTCTTGCCGCCGCTCGCGACGCCGACCGTGGAGACCACGCGCTCGGGCGAGAGGTTCACGCGGCCGAAGCGCTTCAGCGCGGTGGAGGTGAGGGCCGGCACCAGGTACCCGGTGGCGTCGACCGCCACCATGGCCCCGTTGTTGAAGACGAGGTTCGTCTTCGCGAGCTGCTCCTCGGAGCGGTTGAATTCGCCCCGCTCTCGGGTGTTCCGCGGTCCAGTCGTTGCGCTCATGGTGTGGCTTCCTCGTCGTTACGGGTGTGTGGAAAGGGGATCGGTTACGAGCCGGCCCCGAGGCGCTTGTCCTCGTAGGCCTGGACCTCCTTCAGGTCCCTGCCCATCTGGCGGGCGATCTCGATGCGCTCGGGCGACAGCGCCACGCCGGTGCCGGGCGCCCTGGTCGGCGTCGTGGCCACCTTCGCGGTCAGCTTCGCGACGTTGACCTTGGCCGCCTCGATGACGGCCTTCGTGACCTTGCCGCCGGTGAGCCCGAGCAGCGAGGCCTCGACCTCCGCCTTGTCAGCCGGGGGCAGGCGGCCGTCCTTCATCGGCGCGTCCCACACGGCGTCGAGCGCCGCGCGAAGGGCGACGGTCTCGTCCGCCTCGATCTTCGCTTCGAGCACGGCCACCTTGTCCGCGTTGACCTTCATCGCCTGCAGCGCGCCGATGGCGGCCTCGGGCGTCTCCTGCCCGGTGATCTTCAGGACCGACGCGCGCAGCGTGACGAGGCCCTGCACGGTGGCGAGCCGCTGCGGCGACGGGACGTCATGGCCGAGACCGACGGCGGCGGAGAGCGCGACGACCTCGCTGCCTGCGCCTTCGAGCACCTTGATCCGGGTGTTGGCGGCGTCGAGCTGAGCCTTGGTCTCGTTGTAAAGGCGTTCGAATTCCATCTGCGTCTCCTCGGTTTTGGCCATGGCGGCAATCAACGGCGCGATGCCGTTCAGGCCGGCGAGATTCACCAGCGCGAAGTTGATCAGCTTCCGGGGGCGGCACTTGCCGTCTTCCCCGTAGTCGTACTTAAAAGCGGGCGAAAACAGGTTGTAGAGCCCGCCCTCGACGTCGGACCGGCCGGCGTCGCTCCACTCGATGGACGAGGCCCAGAGCTCTCCATTCCGAACCTCAGGCACGAACGAGCACGAGGCCATGCCCTGCTCGCGGGTGATGCGCTCCCCGTCGTACTTGGGGATCATCTCGTGGTTCCAGTCGGCGTAGAGCCGGGGGATGGCCTTGGCGTCGAAGGACGCCATCACCAGCGCTGCGGCGACCTCGTCGAAGACGAACGGCCCATAGTCCGAGTCGTTCTCGCCGTACTTGAGCAGGCGGATCTCGGTCGGCGCTTTGCCGTCTGTCCCGAGCGCGATGTCTGCGCTCAGGTACGCCGTGCCGTGTTTCTTCCGCTCGATCACCCGTCAAGCGTCGGGCCGGTGCGCGACACCCTCAAATACTGGGGGCGCCCTTTCTCAGGCTAGCCCGCTGATTTCGTTGGGCTAGCCGAACGCCCAGACGTCCAGGCGTTCAGTCACCCTCCCCGTCATCGCCCTCGGATAGCCGGTCCTCCAGTTCGCCCCGGAAGGCGTCCGGGTAGTCCTTCGGGTCCGGGTCCCAATCCGTGCCACCGCCACCAGCGGGCGCGGCCCCGAACCCATCAGGCACGTCCACCTTCGGCCCCCCCGAACTGATGCCCTCGCGCTCGGCCTGGCGCTCGGTGAGGGTCACGGCGATGCACCGGCAGTTCGGGTGGAGCGGCGGATAGTGCGTCTGGAACCACGGGTCGTCGGCGTCGAGCACCGTCCCGTCGCACGCCTCGCAGATGTCCGAGGTGCGGTTGTCGAGCACGGCCTGGTAGCGCCAGAAGGGCCGGTCGGCCTTGACCGCCTGAGCGGCCTCGTGCCGGCCGGAGTTGTAAGCGCCCTGGACGTTCGTGCGGAAGATGGTCTCCACACGCGAGGCCTCCGCCTCCTCGCCCCAGGCCTCCTCGAGCCGGTCGCCGACGGCTTCCTTGAAATCGTCAAGCGTGGTGCCGTCCTCCACGGCGCGCGCGATCGCCTCGTACACGTCGACCACGAGGTCGAGCTGCGCGACCTCGGCGACCGTGAACGCGTACTCCAGCTCGTCTTGTTCGAGCTGCGACCACACGTCCTCGGTCATCGGGACGCGGCGGCGGATGGCCGCGATCGCTTCGTCAAACTTCAGAGGGTCGGGCGAAATCCCGGCCGCCGGGTTCTTCGCCATCGCTCACCAGTCGCGCGGCGCAGCGCGCATCAGACACCGTAAATGCGGGTCGAGTAGTCCAGCATTTTGGCGGTGTCAATTGAGTTAAGCGCCGAATCGCAAACCGCCATGTATTCGAAATGGACGAAACCGCGTTGGGTGTGGCTGTTGTCGCATGCCATCGAAACATTCAAATCCGTATAAAATGAGCTTCCGGCGGTTATGTTGGCCTTCACGCCATCGAGATAGAAATCAATATCGTTCGCGGCACGCATCACCATTCCGACACTATGACGTGCCGCACTGATTGGCTGGCCTGAGATTGTGACAACGTTGTTAGTGTACACAGCGAGTTGATTGTGATTGCTGTTCATAGCTCCATAAACCGGCCCAGCCGCGCAAAGGTATTGATAAACACCGTTGCAATCGATATCGCTGATAACCGCAAACCACGAACGCATGCGAGTGGCGGTTGACCCGACTAGTCCAAGCCCGGAGGCGGCATCGAAATTTCCCGCCGGATGTCCCGCGCCATTGTCGGCAATATACGCACCACTGCCAGAGAGCAGGTGGTTCGCGTGTCCGCTGCTATCGTTCCACCCTGTCAGACTGACGCCACTGTGAACCATGCCGGGACCTTCATAAAGCGCGACTACCGACGCAAGGTCCGTTGGAACGAACAACCCAGCCGCGTTGACGCCGAGACCTATCTGAAGTGAACCTAGCACCTACGGCACCGGCGGCGGGTTCGGGGTGATGCCGCCGAGGCCGACGGTGGCCACGAGGATCTTGTTGATCATGGCCTGGGGCACTCCGATGGCGAGCGCAGCGTCCACCTGCGCCTGGTAGATGACTCCCTCTACGCCCGAGGCGTACAGGTCGCGAGCAGCGGCCTTGACGGCGACCACCGCCGCCGCCTGCATCCGCAGGAGGAAGGCGTTGATGATGGCACCGGCCGGCGGGTGAGCAGCCGCGAAGGTTGCCAGGGCCGAGATTTCCGCGTTGTCGATGAAGACGATGGGCATGGGGCGACTCCTACTGAATTCGGACCGACGAAGCCACCACGAAGTGCGTCCCGTTGTAGCGGAAGTAAGCCGCCATTTTCGTGCTCGCGGGCATGACGAGCAGGGAGGTGGCGGCGTCGTCCTGCACCGTGAGACTGAAGGCCTCCGTGCCACGGCGGAGGATCGCAATCGTCTCGCTGGTGAGGGGCGAGCCCGTCACCCCGAGGGTGAGCACGCGATTCGCGGTGAGCGTCGCGGCGGGCAGCACGTACTGCGCGCCACCCGCGATGGTCAAGGTTGCATTCGCGTCGGTCAGGTTCGTGCCCGCGGTGGGGATCTCCGACCCGAGTAGCTCAGCCTGCGCAACGGCCGTTGCCGCCGTCAGCATCGACCGGCCCGCCGTCGTCGCGTCGGTGATGTTCGCCGCGATCGCAGAGCTGGCCATCGCGACGAGGTTGTTGATTTTGATCTTGTCCGCGGCGGCGAGGAGGCCGTCGAGGCTGGTCGTCGCGAGCGCGATCAGCGCGGTCTGCGCAGCCTGATTCGCCGCCGTGAGCATCGACCGGCCGACGGCGGTGGCGTCCGTGATGTTCGCGGCGGTGGGCGTGCTCGCCAGCGTGGCCAGGCCGAGGGTCGTCTTCTGCGCCGCCGCATCCACGCCCGCGATCAGGGATCGTCCGGCGGCGGTCAGCACGGCCAGCGCGGCGGCGCCGAGCCCGGTGAAGTAGGGCGCGCGATCTGCGGCCGAGGTCAGGCCCGCGATCGCTGTCAGCTCCGCGTCGACCGGCTGTGACGCCGCCTGCGCGGCAGCGGCGGCTCCGGACGCATCGAAGGCGGTGGCGGCCTGGACGGCGGCGGTGCCGAGCCCGAGGTTCGTCCGCGCCGTGGCCGCCACTGCGACGTCCGAAAGGTTGTTCGCGGCGAGGAGAGCACCAGCGGTCGAAGCCGATACGAACACGATCGCGGTGCTCCCGAGCGTGATCGCGTCGTTCGTGCAGTTGAATTGCTTGTCCGCGTTGGCGGTGCCCTGCTGCACAGGGACGGCGGCCGACACCAGCTTCGCGCCCGTGTCCGCGTCGCTCGCTCGCGATGGCGCACCGGAGGACGCCACGATGTAGATCCCATTCTCCGCGCCGGCCGCCTGGTTCTTCAGGAGGATGCGCCAGCCGGCGACCAGCACGACGCCATCGACCGTCTGGCCTGCAGCGAAGGCGGTCGCGAGCGTGCCCGCCGCCGTGGTGGCGACGACCACCGAATCCTTCCAGGAGGTCGGCGCCGCGACCGTGGCGCCGCCACCTCCTGAAAGGCCGCTGCCGCCTGTCCGGCCTCTCAGGTACGCGTCCGACACGTCGTCAGCTCCGCTTCCCCGTTCCGACGACCCAGAGCCGGCCGCTGCCGGACGAGCGCGTGAACTCCAGCTGGATGGCGCCGGCCGCGGTCGACCACTCGATGAACGCGCTGCCCGGCGTGCCGCTCGGCTTGCCGCCCGCGCCCAGGAAGGCGACCAGCGAATCGGTGGGATCCGTCAGCTGGGTGAAAAGCGCGGTCGTCGGGTCGATCACGTACGAGTTCGACAGGCCGAGCTTGCTCCACGTGCCCACGAGATCGCCGTACCAAGCGATCTGAATCCCGAGGACGCCATACCCGAGCACCTCGAACGGGAGCAGCGCGACGGGAGTGCCGGTGCTGACCGTCTGGTCGAGCAGCACCTTCGCGGTGTTGTAGTCCGTCTCGGAGTTCATCCCAGCCAATTACGGGGCCGGTTTCGAGGTTCCTCAAAAACTGGGGACCGCCCGAATGTTGAGGCTTGGGCTAGCCGGCCGCAACGTTGAACCCATGCTCACCCGATCGTCTCGGCTCTTCGTCGCGCTCGCCGCCCTCTGCGCCCTACCGGTCGCGGCCACCAGCTGCGCCGCCGTCATCTCGGCGCTGCCCACCGTGATCGCCTACGCGCAGGATGCGGCGTTCATCCTCGACCAGGTGGCCAAGTTCGTGGATGCGTACTTCGTGGTCCACCCGAACGCCGCCCTGCAGAAGCAGGCCAGCGTTGCCGAGGCGCGGGCCCGCTCTGCGCTCGACCTGGCGCTGCGCACGGCGACGGGCGCGCAAGATCTCGACCAGGCCAAGGCCGACGCCGCGTTCGCGGACTTCCGGCTGGCCTGGCAGGACTACCTCGTCCTCGTCGGCCCGATGGGTGTGAAGGCCGGCGCGCCCCGTCTCGCGGCGACGCCGGCCGGCGGTCTGCTCGTACCCGACCCGCTCGCGGCGGTGCGGCGGTGAGGTTCGAGTTCACCGAGACGATGATGTGGATCACGATCGGCCTCGGCGCGCTGCTGACGGCGGTCGTCTGGACCAGCTGCTACAAGGGCGACCCACCGTGTAACCCGGGCACCGTTGACTACCCGCGCTGCGACCCGACGCAGCCGGCCTGGGGTGCACGCGGGGACGGAGGGCAGAAGTGAGACCGCTCGGGTACCGGCCCGACCCGGCGAAGCAGTCGCACGAGAAGCAGGACTATCCCGCGTCCGCGAGGCTCAAGGCCGAGCCCCTGCCCACCTGGCACAGCAACCACCGGCTCGTGCTGAACGTGCTCGACCAGGGCGTTCGCTCGAGCTGCGTCGAAAACGCCATCAAGCAGGTGGTCCGGATGTCCCACGTGCACCAGGGCGTGGCGAACCCGCCGCTTGGGTCGAGACTATTTGGTTACTACTTAGACCGCGCCTTGGCGCACGAGATCGACCAGGACGGCGGCACCTTCCTGCGGGTCGCCTTCGAGAACCAGAACAAGTTCGGGATCTGCCCGGAGAGCCTGTGGCCCTACTCCGATGACGACGTCACGTTCAAGCGGATGCCCAGCCCCGAAGCGTTCCGCGCAGCGTACGACCAGCGCGCGCCCACCGAATACTTCCGCATCTACGAGGAGGGCAACGACCGGGTGACCGCCGTGAAGCGCGCAGTCGCGGCGGGCTTCGGCGTGGCCTTCGGGACGCTGGTCTCCGATCGTTTCTGCGCCGGCAACTCCGGCACCGAGCCCCTGGGCCCGCCCACGGAGCTCTCGATCGCGGGGGGGCACGCGATGGCGATCGTCGGCTACGATGGCGACGTGTTCGACGTGGTGAACTCCTGGAGCGTCGAGTGGGGCAACCGCGGCTATTGGAAGATGACCGCCGAGTACCTGACCTGGGCGGACACGCAAGACCTGTGGATCTGCCAGGCGTCGCCCATCTTCTCGGAGTCCACGTGAGCCCCCGCCTCGTCGCCATCGCAGTCGCCGTGCTCATCATGGAAGGCTGCGGCCACGTGAAGCCGCCCCCGCCCCCGACGCCGGACGATCCCCACGCGAGCTGCGCGAGCGCGTGCGCTCACATGCACGCTCTCGGGTGCCGCGCGGGAGAGCCCACCGCCAAGGGGGAGCCCTGCACCGCCGTCTGCGACAACGTGATGACCAGCGGCGTGCTGTCGTGGAACCTCGGGTGCATGTCCAACGCGTCCGACTGTGGAGCTGTCAACGCCTGCAATCCGTGACAAGGTGACCTGCCCGTGGCGGAAGACGAGGAAAGTCTTGAGTCGGTCCGCGCCGAGCTGGTCGTGCAGCACGAGGAGGCGCTCGCCAACGCAGAGGCGCTCAAGAAGCTGGACGCGAGCCTGGTGCTCCTGTCCGATCGAGTGCGGTTCCTGATCCGTGAGATCCGCGCCGTCTCCCTGGAGGCACGCGCCGTGCGCAAGGAGACCGCCCAGCTCGTGCACCGCGAGACGTCGCTGCGCACCGCGATCATGGTGACCCTCAACACTCTCGACCGGATCGACCCGCCGAAGCGGAAGCCCACCGCGAAGTAGCACCGCCGTCCCCCGCCGCCCAATCCCAAGGGGGAACCGCTGTTCATGGGATCGGCGGGGGGCAGTCGGTGCTGGTTTCCCGGCGGGCGAAGTCTACCCGGACGCCGCCAGCGTATCGAACGTGACGGTCAGCGCGTGCCCTGCACGCGCCAGGTGGTCACGGACGGCGTCGCTCGCGTTCGCTGGCGCGAGCCCCAGGTGGTAGGCGGCCAGCGCTCGGTCGCCCGTGGTCCAGGGGCCCGTGAGGATCACGTTGCAGCAGACCGTGCAGATCAGCACCGCGCGGAACCGCTCGGGCTCCTCTGGCATCACGCCGCCGGCAGGTACTTGCGCGCGTCCTCGACCATCCGCGCCAGCTCGGCGTGGGCCTCGGCCTCCTGGGGCCTGCCTCGGTCAGCATCGTAGAGCAGCGGCAGGCCCGACTCCATCGAGGCGTCGATCTCCGCGCGCGTGGCGGCGCGGCCCTCGCAAAACCACAGGGTCTCGCTCGGGTCGCCGACGCTCACCAGGACGCCGGGGTTGCCGCCGCCATCCGCGGTCTGCCCCCGTATCAGCTTCCACGAGCGCGTGGTCCAGACGAGCGCGACGCCGGGGTTGCGCTTGATACCGCAGCCCGGGGCCGGTACGTGACCGACGGGCAGGCCCTTCTCGCGGCGGCGCATGTCGGGTATCGAGAGGAACGGGCAGGTCACCGCGGAGTACACCGCGCAGTCGTGATGCGACGGGGGCTCGGGCGACGTCCGGGTGACGGCGCACATGGGGCCGAGCACGAACGAGCAGTTGCGCCCCATCTCCTGACCGCAGACCCAGCAGCGCTTGAACTTCACCGCGTCCACGAACTTGCCATCGTCGATCACCCGGAAGTCGGGCTTGCCGTCTATCCACGCCACGAACCACGGCACGGGCAGCCCGCGCTGCGGGTCGATCGGGAGGCGCTTGATTCTGTCGGGTATCTCCATCACGACACGTCCGATGATTTCTCGCCCACGTGGTACCGCGGGCCCAGTTCCAGGAAGGCCATGCCCAGCTCGCGAAAGAGAAGCCTACCCTGGTCCGACTCGGTCCCGGGGATCTTCGCGGCGACGATGACGGCCGCAGAGAGGAAGACCTGCAGCAGCTGCTCGTCGCTGCTCGCGCCATTCGTCAGATCAGTGGAGAACCGCGCCAACGTGATCAGTCGCTCGGCCACCTTGCGCGCGCAGGTCGAACACACGCGGCCGTGCTCGTGCGGCTCGTCATCCGCCGTCACCGCGGCACCTTCGAGCCCGGGCCCTGCCGTCCGGTCGACACCTGCTTGATCCACGGGCCCTCAGGGTCGCCGATGCCGTCCCATGTGAGAGCCGCCAAGATCGCGAGGCCGACCTCGCCGCGCGCGTAACACCAGCCGTCGGTGTAGCACCCGATCTCGTTGTCGATCGGCGTGGCGATCGTCAACCTCACGTTGAACAGCATCGGGACCAGGTGGATCACCCGCCCATCGGGAAGCTTCCGGCAGCACAGGCTCCACTCCTTGCACGGCTCGGGTGACCCACATGGCGCCTCGTCTGCGTCGCGACTGCGCGCCTCCTCGATGAGCCCAGCGTTGATGTCCTGAACGTCGCCCAGGGTCATGTCTTCGGCATCCCCTCGATTTTGACGTTGATCTTGGCCAGCTGAGCGACGTACCACTCGAACGGCGGCAGGCCATCGTGGGCGTAGCAGAGGGCCCGCGCCGCGATAATCAGAGCGAGCACGGCCTCACCAGGGCCGTTCGTGCGTGCCTTGATGTCGCCGAGCAGACCCTCCGCCGCCTTCGCTGCGGCGCCCACACTAGCGTTCCATTTTTCGACCGTCAGATAGGTCGTCTCTTGACGGACGCTCATGAGGGCGGCCCTCCCCCCATCGTCCGCACGGCAAGGTGCAGCCCGCAGACCTGGCGGTAGAACTCGTCGAACGGCGTGTCCGTGGGAAGGCCTTCGCAGATCGACCGGGCCGCGATCAGCAGGCCCAAGATCGCTTCGGCCGGCGAGCGGGTGATGCTGCGGGCGAACGCGATGAACTCGTTACCCGCCTCGACCGTCAGGCGGATGCGGTCCTCCTCCTCTGCATACGGGAACCCGTCCATGTCGGTCACCGTCGCCCCTCGATCAGCTTCTGCCGCAGCTCCGCCAACATCTTGATGATCCCGTCCCGATCGCCATTCGAGATGTAGCTCATCGACCCCGGCCCCCCGAAGTCGAACAGCGCGAACACGAACCCCACCCCCGGCGGAAGGGCGTCGCCCAGGAGGGTCCCGATCGACCGGCACCTTTCTTCGATCTCCTCCGGCATCGTCACTGGCCGCCCCCCATCCCGTCCTTCGCCGACGTCGCGGCGACGATCTCTTTCTGCGCCTCCTCGACCGCAAGCTTCGCCCGGGCAAGGTCTGCGTCCAGGGCCTCGGCTTGCGCCATCACGGCTTCGAGCGCTCGGCTGATCCGGGTCACCTCCATCATCGCGCGCGCGTACCTCACCCCGAGCACGTCAAGCGCCGCGGTATCGGGCGGGGGCGGCGGAGCGACAACCAGTGCGGGAGCTGGCGGGGCATCGGCAGCAGGCGGCGGCACGGTTGCCGGCATGCTGCGCACGATCTCCGGCCGCCCGGGTTTCATTTTCCGCGTCGTCTTCAAGTCCTCGGGCACCGGCAACGCGCGCAGCTCGGGGAAGACGGCGCAGAGGCGTTCGTAGGTGTCACTGAGGGGCAAGGCCAGCCCGTATTCGTAATTGCCGATGGTGCTGTTGCTGGCCACACCGATCTTCTTCGCGACCTCTATCCGGTTCATCCCTGCCTTCTGGCGGGCGGCTCTAAGAACCTCACCGAAGACCTTCGCCGTCGTTTTGATGGACGGAGCCTTGGCGGTCTCGACGACGGCTGGCGGTGGCGCGGCCTTGACCGCGGCCACCAGAGGGACCACCTTCGGGCGGGCGTTGACGACCTTGGGATCTGCCGAACGTTCGAACGCGCCCCGCTCGGACTCGGAGAGCTTCTCGGCCTCTATGTGACTCTCCCGCGCGCCCTTGGGCAGGAACTCGGCGTGCCCGCGCATCTCCCGGATCGAGGCATAGAGACGTTTCATCTGCTGAGCCTGCGGGTAGCTGAGGCCCCTTTCCCACTCGTCGACCTTCCCCGCGTTCACGCCGCATCTGTCGCCGAGATCGTGCAGGCTCATCCGCTGGTTTGTGCGGTACTGATGGAGCCACGCCCCCCAGGTTTTTAGCTTCTGCAAAGCGTTCAAGAGCTGCGGGTTGTGCAGGTCGCGTCGGGCTGCCCCGCTAATCACGACCTTGCCTCTTTTTTTGCGACTAGTTTCTTTTTCGTCATCGGCTGCCCCCCATTCGTTCGAGTTCGCGCATCGCCACGTCGGCCCACTCCGCGCGCCCGTTGCGGCCCTGGCTCTCCTGCTCGCGCATGTTGACGTCAGCCACCCCAGCCGCCGCGCGCAAGACCCAGACGGCGTCGCCCGGCGCGAGGTGTTCGAGCACGCTTAGGACGTCGACCAGGGCCCGCGTGCGGTTCGCCTTCTGGATGTCGACCGGCGTGCGGACCTGGCGCTCGGCCGCGCGGGCGATGACGGCGTGGCCCCGCGGCTTTTCAAGCCCGAAGGCCTTGGGCGCGGGCTCTTCCTCGACGGTGGCTGGTGTCCGCCGGGGCATGGTCTTCGGCCCAATGAGGCCCTTGGCGCGCGCCAGATTGGTCCACGCCACCACCGCCCGCATCTGCGCCTTCCGCTCGTCCGTGTACTGCGTCTCCATCGTCGTCTTCGACCCGTCCGCAAAGCGCAGGCGTGCGCTCCACCTCCGCGCGTGCGGCGCCTTGAACAGTTCCAGCTTGCGCGGCTCGCCCTTCGCTGGCTTCGCTGGCTTCGGTGGCTTGGCGGGCTTGGGCTTGCCCCCCGTGGGCCTCCGATCGTCCTTCAGCCACCGTGAGATGGTCCAGTGATCGATGCCGAGGTCGGTCGCCGTCGTCGCAACCGAGCGCCCCTCGTGCACGGCCGCGAGCGCGTAGGCTCTGAACTCGGGCGTGTACCTCAGGCTTGGTGTGCCTCCCGCCAAAGTGGGCGGGTGCATCGTCGGAGCCTTGGCCCTCAGCTCTTCCGCTGTCCGCATCAGGCGACGCGTCGCAGGTGCGGGCGTGTTTGAAGCGCCGGCTTGCGCATGCCGAGCGTCGGCGTTTGCCGGCGACCGCGTTGGATCGAGATCAGGTCAGCGTGGTCGCCGAGCTTCAGATCTGACAGCTCCATTCCGAGCGCCCACAAGACGCCTTCGAGCAGCTCCATGCTGCCGGTCTTGCCCTGCTCCAGCGTGCAGATGGCCGAGGACGAGCAGCCGATCGCCTTCGCCAGGTACGTTTGCGTTAGGTCGTATTTGGCTCGCAGCTCTTTCAGCTTTGCTCCAACGCGAGCGTGTGTGTGCATCCGAGCTTTCCATTTGCCAGCTGCCATGGTGTGTCTCCCATTTGGGTGGGGTGTTGGATTGAGGCCGCCGACTCAATCGGCGGCCGAGAGGAATTCCTCGACGGTGGTGAAGACGGCTTTGTGCCCACGGAGGGCCTTCGGATCGTACAGACCGAGGCGCGCCGCGATCTGCATGACCTGCGTCTCCACGTCGTTCTTCTCAGCGAAGATGAGCGCACCCGCGCAGTGCTGCCGGTCGACCTTCCGGTGCGGCGTCGTCTCGTGACACGTGAACGCTCCGCCCGCGCCCTCTTCCAGCAGCGGCTCCACGATCTCTCGGATCCGCCCGGCGCGAAGGCGGATACCACCCACGCGGCGGAACGGGCAAGCCGCGCAGGGACGTGTGAGGTCGAACCTCACGGTAAGGCCGCCGAGCTGGTGGGCGGATGACACTCTCTCTCGTGTCCGCAGTCCTTACACACCCAGCGGTAGTCCTTGCCGTCATGTTCGACGAAACAGGGGCACGTCGGTGGGAGATCCTCATTCGGGATCCAATCGCGAAGGACGCACCGGCAGAGGGTCCGGACGCACCGCCGGCACGTGACCTCTGGCCACTCGCCCGACCACCGATGGCCGTCAGGCCAGTCCCCCGGCAAGCCCGGCATCCCGCACGCAGTGACGCTCCGGCGCAGGTGATGAACCGCGGGCGGGTCGCTGCTGCGCCTCACCAGCTCGTCGATCTCAGCCTGTGCGGCCTGGCCCATCCGCACGAAGTTCCGCAGCGTGGCCAGCCGGTCATCCATCACTGCCGGCCGCGCTTCCTCGCAGGCCCGAGCGGCACGGGCCTCATGAACGCAAGCAGGTCATCGCGGTCGACGACCGT
>C688J18823_10000454_pt1 | contig 23859 bp, 24 predicted proteins | sample HopSoiMetagenom1_FD_18823 | JGI IMG/M metagenome (IMG submission 18823) | reverse complement strand
GGCGGGCGCCCATTGCTCATCATGGGCACCACGCACGTCGTATCCAATGTTCTAGACACTCCCGATCCGAGGGCGTTGGCACTGCAGCGAGTCGACGTGCGTGCTGGCCGATGGCTGATCAACGGCGTCATCAACGGCGGTGACGCGCTGGCCGACGGCGCACACCGCCTTGGTTACGGCGACGGCGACTGTGCCGTCGCTTCACTGGTCGAGGCGGCCTACCGCGCCACGCCGGGCGAAACGGCTACCGCGCCCGTTTTCATCCCCCACACCAGGCCGGAGCGCGGCCCCCTCTGGTTCGCCGAACCGCGGACCGANCTGTTCGGCCTCGGGCCCGACATCGCCGCGCCTGCCGCCGCGCGCGGCATCGTCGAGGGCGTGCTGTTCGCCGACCGGATGATCGTCGAATCGTGNATNGGCTCCGACCAGCGAACGCTGTACGTGAGTGGCGCTTTTGGCGATGAACCCGAACTGCCGCAGTTACTCGCCGATGTGCTGGACCGCGACATTCTGGTCGTCGATGAGAGCCATCTGCCTGCCGTCGGCGCCGCCGCGATGTGCAGCGAAGTGCTCGACGGGCACGTCATCGACGCGCCCGCGGCCCGCCGAGCGCATCCCCGCGCTGAATGGCGAGACACCGTGGCCGCGCGCTGGCACGAGTTCCGGCGGACGTGGTCGACCGTGACCGGCGTGCCACCGTTGAGCACGCTCGACGACGCCCTTGCCGGCAGCATGCCGTCATGACGGGTCCTATCTACGTCTCACGGCTGCTCACCGACCGCGCGATGGCTCACCTGCGCGCGCTCGGTGCGCCGCTTCGGGTGGGTGGCGAATCTCCNCCGGGCCNGGCCGAACTCGNGNCCGGGGTAGCCGGCGCGGTGGCCGCGGTGGTCACACTCACCGAACGTGTCGACTCCGACGTGCTCGCAGCCGCAGGACCGCAACTGAAGATCGTCGCCAACGTGGCCGTCGGTTACGACAACATCGACGTGGCTGCCGCCGCCGCGGCGGGTGTGACCGTCACGAACACGCCCGGGGTTCTGGATCGGGCGACGGCCGACCATACCTTCGCATTGATACTCGCCGCGGCCCGCCGTATCACGGAGGGCGACAGCTTGATCCGGTCGCGGGCGCCGTGGGTATGGGGACCGCGGATGCTGGTCGGCCTCGACATCAGCGCCGGCGCCACCCTGGGCATCATCGGTTATGGCCGGATCGGCCGGGCTGTCGCACAGCGGGCCAAGGCCTTTGACATGGCGGTAGTGGCGACGAGCAGGAGTCGCGACCCCGGAAGCACAGAGGACGAAGTCACGTTCGTGGACACGGACACCCTCCTGGCGACAAGCGACGTCGTCACTGTGCTCACCCCGCTCACGTCAGAGACGCGCCACCTGATCGACGCCGCGGCCTTGGCGGCGATGAAACCGACTGCCTACCTCATCAATACGGCCCGCGGCGGCGTCGTCGATGAGGCCGCGCTGATCGACGCGCTGCACGCTGGTCAGATCCGTGGCGCGGCACTGGACGTCTTCGAGAACGAACCACATGTCAACCCTGCCTTGCTCGATGCACCGAATCTCGTTCTCACGCCGCATATCGCCAGTGCCGGCGAGGCGACACGCGACGCGATGGGCATCCTCGCGATCGACAACGTCGCAGCGGTACTGGCCGGGAAGCCGCCGCTGACACCGGTCGGCTGAGTGACTTGTGTGCGTTTTGTTGCGCTCATCGCTCCCAAACGCACACAAGTCACTAGTGGTGGTGGCAGGCCGCCGGNGGGGAGGGCGGGATGTCCAGCGCCGGGTTGCCGTCGAAGAAGCCGATCGGCTTGAGGTGAAATCCCGTGTAGGCGCACGGCATCACCGGCCAGTCTTCCGGCCGCACGATGTGATGGGCCCCGAGGGTGTACCACAGCACCACATCGGCGTTCTCGAGCGGCGCATCGTCGGCGATGAACTCAGGCAGTCCCTGCATGTCCGCCGACTGGTACATGTAGTCGCCCGCCGCGAACTTCTCGTCGGGGTCGTATTTGGTCACCCACAGGTTGTGCTGAACGAACCGCGCCCGGTCGTAGATGTAGGAGCCCTCCTGCACCATCACTGGCACGACGTCCTTCGGTGTCAGCTTGTAGGCGACCGGGCTGCCCAACTCGTTGCGCTTGGACGGGTTGGTGACCTTCCAGTAGCGGCCCTTCGACCAGTCCCAGTCCCGCGCCCCATCGGCCTCAGACGCCACCAAGGTGTCGCGGGTGACCCACGCGTTGTGATGGGGATTCAACTCCGGGTCGGGCTCGGGAAGCGAGTCGACCTCGTAGACGCTATTACCCGCGCCATCGACGCTCATGTCGAGCCGGAAGTTGAAGAAGTGTTGGTGATTGGGACCGTAGATGTTGGGCGCGACCAGCTTTCCCCATCGCGGCTGCTCGCCGTCCGCCACCGCCCCGGTGGTGAGTACCCCGGACAGCTTGACCTCCACCTCGATCGACGCGTCGTTGTAGAAGTACCAGAAGAACCCGTACTCGTAGTTGCCGACCGTGCAGATCATCGAGATCACCAGCCGCCGGGCGCGTCGCACCTCCACCTCACCGGTCCGGAAATCGGTGTGCTTCCAGGAGATTCCGTAGTCCTCCTCGTGCATGCAGATCGCGTTGGGGATGGTGACCGCATTGCCCGATGAGTCGTTGACCGTACCGTCGAAGTAGAAGATCTCGCCAAGACAGTCGCAGCCAAGCGTCAGCGGGTTGGCGGAGAAGCCCATGCCGACTTCACCCATGTCGAAGACGTTCTTGTTCCAGTGGGTCGGCTGGGTATCCCCGTAGGGCACAACCATTTCCGACAGCGATGCGCGGTAGATAATGGGACGGGTCTCGCCGCGATCGGTGTAGGCGACTTCGTGCAGGGTGATGCCTTCGCGCGGGTTGAAGCCCACTCGCATCGACCACTTCTGCCAAGCCACCTTCCAGCCGTCGACGGAAAAGCTCGGCCCGTCAGGCTGCGTGATCTCGATGGCCTTGACGTCGTCACGGAATTGAGTGAACGCCGGCCGGTTGTTCTCGTCGAACATGAACTTCTCGGCGTAGTTGCCCGCGGTCGGCGGCAGCGGCACCACCCCGTGATCCTCGATGTCGATCACCTTCATCGCGTCAAGATCGAAGGTGACGATCAACCCCTCGACCGGTCGCGCGTAGCCGTGCTCGGAGGCCGCCGCACGCATGAACGTCAGCGGACGACAGATCAGCGGCGAGTTGTCGTAGTGATCCTGGCTGCCGTAATAGCCTGCGGGCCAAGGGTCGATCATCGCCAGGTCGAAATCCGTGACGCCGCGCTTGCGCATCGCCTCCTGCCAGCGCGGGTCGGCCCGCACCACCTCTTCCACTCCGGTCATGTGCTCGACGAGGTAGGACGGGAACCGGCCGGGCACGGCCTTCCACGAGTCGATGACCCGCGCGCCGAGGTCGACGATCGCCTCGTAGATCAGCTTGGCCGCACCGTCGTACATGGACACGAACGCCCGCCTCGGCACCTCCACGGCACCCTCGAACGTGAGCGCAGGCGTCTTGTCCGGTTCCGCCAACTGGATCATCACGAATTTCAGTGTCGGCGTGGCGTATTCGGAGTCGGTGATCACCGCAGCGGCGGTTTCGATCTCCGCTCCGGTCAACGGGTCGAGTGGATATCGCGCGGTGTTGTCAATCGCCCCAGTGCTCGGCACGGTGCTTTCCATTGTCATTTGGCCTCCTCCTTCAATTCGAGTACCGCCAGATGTGCCAGAGCGTCTTCCTGGCTGACCTTGGCCGCCGACCGACGGCCGAAGAAGTAGACGATGGCGCCGAGGACGAACATGCCGACCGCGATGCTGCCGACCCAGGTCATCCATGTGGCCGGCGGGACATCGATCCACGGCGAGGCAAACGAGTAGTACACGCCTGCGCAGGTCGCGACGACGCCCACCGCCGTCACCGCGTAAACGGCGGGCATGCCGCCGGGAATTCGCCAGAAGCCTTCCGACTCATAGCGATCCGCGTATTTCTTGCGTGCGATCACCAACGGGATGAAGAAGAAGAACCCGGAGATCAACCACACCACACTCAGGCCGCCCTGCAAGTAGATGGTGACGTTGGCCATGCTGCTCTGCGAATACAGCCCGACGAGAATCAGAGACGACAGCACGCCCTGGATCAGCACCGCGGTCACCGGGTTGCGGGTACGCGGGTTGAGGTGGGTGAAGATTCGCGGCAGATGGCGCTCGAGGCCTGAGACGAAGATCAGCCGCGAGTAGGCCACCTGGTAGGTCGTCATCGCCACGAAGACGATGACCGCCAGCACCACAGCGCAGACTTCCATCAAGCCGGGGAAGCCCGATGTGCCGAGGTTTCCGATGACACCCGTAACCGGGTCGATCTGATCGCCCGGCAGCACCATCATCGTGCCAAGGGTCGTCAGCAGGTAGATCCCGATCAGCGCCGCCGATCCCCACGTGATCATCTTGGTCGCGCTGCGCTTGACCGAGAGGAACTCGGCGCCCATGTTGAACGGCGTCTCGACCCCGACCAGGTACAGCAACACCGTGCCGTACAGGAAGCCGGCACCGGCGAAGTTGGGAACCAGTGAGTCGTGCAGGCTGAACGGCGTCGCCGAACCGTGGCCGGCGGCGTAGATGACACCGCAGATGAAGATCGTCAGGGTGAGCACGCCGTAGACGATGAACGTGACGTTCATAATGCGCTGATTGGCCGCCAGTTTCGCCAGCGCAAGGCCGACCACCGTCCACAGGATCACCAGCTGCAAGACGATGCTCACCGTTAGCCCGAGCTCCGCGTGGAAGGCCAACAACAGGAACTGCAGCACGATCGCCGGCGACGATGCGGTGTTGAGGACGACGGGTACCCAGGACAGGTAGCCGCCGAGGAACGCCATCTTGTCGCCCATGGTCCGGAAGGCCCAGATGTACACACCGCCCTGTCCTGGCCACAGGTTGCCGAGTTCGGCGACCGCGAGGCCCGCGGGCACCAAAAAGGTGATGATGCCCAGAATCCACATCGGGATGGCGGTCCATCCGCCGCCTGCCATCACCGACGAACCAGTGATCCAGCAGATGATGAACACATAGGTCGCGGTCAGGCCGAAGGTGCCCAGCACCTTGGGCAACACCTGCTCGGGAACGAGCTCGGTGGTCATCAAAGTATCGCGTTGCGACGGCGGGGCCGCCTCGAGTTCTTGGGTCATTTGCGCCTCTCCGAATGCCGTTGGGTCAGTTGACGATTTGTCCGTCTTTCATCCGGACTACACGGGTCGCTTCGTCGGCCACCGTGGGGTCATGGGTGCTCGCGACGACGGTGACGCCGAGCGTCGAGCACAGGTCGCGCAACATGCGCACCACCGTCTCCCCCGTGCGGTGGTCGAGGTTGGCCGTCGGCTCGTCGGCGAGGACGAGCGTCGGGCTGCTGATCAGCGATCGTGCGATCGCGGTGCGCTGTTGTTCTCCGCCCGACATCTTCGTCGGCTGGTGGTGAATCCGATGCCCGAGGCCGACCAGCTCGAGCAACTCCAGGGCCCTCTTGCGCAACGACTTTCGGTCATAGGGCTCGAACATCAGCGGCAGCTCGACGTTCTCCACCGCCGAAAGGAACGGAATCAGGTTGTAACTCTGGAAGATGAACCCGATGGTGTCGTGTCGCAGCGCCGCGAACTGGCTCTCGGTCAGCAGCGACGTGTCGCGGCCCGTAAGCCTGACTGTCCCCTTGGTCGGCCGGTCGAGCCCACCGATGATGTTGAGCAGCGTCGACTTGCCGCTGCCGCTCGGCCCCATCAAGCAGACGAATTCGCCTGGCATCACCTTTAATTCGGCGGAGACCAGCGCACGGACCACCTCATCGCCGAGCTTGTGCAGTTTCCACACATCCGAGATGTCAATTACAGGGCCGGGGCCATCGGCTTGGATCGTGCTGTCTGCTGTTTCGTCGATGGCAGTCATCGCTAACCTCCTGCGGTCAGGGAACGGATCGGCGGCCGCGACGCAGCGTTCCAGGTGGGCACGATGCTGGTGGCCAGCGCCGCGACGATGCTGACGCCGATCGAGATCGCAGCGCCGAGCATCAGCCCCTCGACCGACACTCCCGTCGCGACCAAACCGACTGCGTCAAGCACGATCCCGGTCACTGCAGCCAGCAGCGCACCGACCAGCGCGCCAAGCACCGCCGCGATCACCGGCTCGACCAGCAACGCGGCCACCACCGGAGTGCGCGGCACGCCGTTGGCGCCGAGCACACCGAGTTCGCGGGTGCGGTGCCCGACGGTGCGGGTCGTCGCCACCGCGACCTCGACCACGCCCACTAGCAGCACGGTCACCGCGATCAGCACGACGGCCCGGCCGATTTCCTCGGCGTGGCCCAGCGACGCCGACTGTGCGCGGATTCCGTCTGACATGCCGAACACGATCACGACAAGGAACGCGCCCGTGGCTGTCGTGATGACAGGCAGCACCATCTCTCGGATCCGCCGTCGCGCGGCCAGCCACCCGTAGGACAACCCCTTGCGCAGCATCAGCGGTCCCCCAGCAAGTCAACGGGTCGTTGTTGCAACAGCCGGTGCACAGGGATCAGGGCGCCGACGATCGCCATTGCGGGAAGGAAGGCCGCCACCATGCCCGACGCCTGCAGCCACGCGGTCGGTGTGGCGATGCCGGGAATCACCAGCGCCACAGCGGCTCCCGCGCCGAGCACGCCGAGCAGGTACGCGGTCAGGAAGACGATCCCTGACTCGACAAGGAAGAAGTAGAGCACTTCGTCGGCCAGCCCGATGCTTGACATGATGCCGAATTCGCGCCGTCGCTCCTGCACTGCTGCCAGGAACGACGACACTGCGATGACGAAACCGAGGCCGAGGCCGATGGTCGAGATCAGGCCGAGCGTCGAGCTGGTCACCTTGCCGGAGAAGAGCGCGGAGAACTTCTGCTCAAACGTCAGCGGACCGGAGCCGCCGACGGTGTCGTAGATCAGTCCGCCCTCGTTGGGGTCCGGCTTGACCGACGGGTCGGACGTCGACTCGAGACCGACCGCATCGCCGAAGATGTGCCCAAGGTCGCGGCGCTTCTCGTCGCCGGGCGGCGCGACGATCGTCCACCACCCGTTGTCGCCAACGATCGACCGGGCAAGCAGGCGTGGCCACGGTGATCGACTGGCCACTGGCTGCGACGTTCACGACAAGACTCTGTCCGCCGACCACCACGAGATCGCCGGGGTGCAGGCCGAGCCGCTTGGCCAGTTCCGATCCCAAAGTGGCTTGGCTGCTGGCGATTTCGTCGCCTCCACGTAACGACACTTTGCTGCCGTTGATGTCGGTGACTCCGGACAGAACCCGGGTCGCCGTCCATCCGGCGGGAATGGTGATGGTTGGCGCGGCGCCGTCGGCGACAAGGGCCGACGCGTTGCTGTCGTAGTGCACACCGGCGGTAGGCACCGCCCACAGCTGGGCGCCGCCCAGTACGTCGGTCACGGAATCGGCGCCGGTAATCGCGAAGCTCGCCGAGATCGTCCGAACGACGGTGACGCAGGTGATCGCCAGGGCAATGCCGAGCACCGAAAGCACAAACCGTTCGGGGCGACGGCGGATGTTGGCCAGCGCGAACCGGACGAGGCACACAAAAGTGTTCCCGGAGGCGGCAGCGATCGCCGGTGATCGAACCGTTGTGGGCGCATTACGGACCTGAGTGGTCTCCACAAAGAGGAATGGTCGGGCCGAAAAGTTTCACCAACGGCCGCGCGGAATGTCGGCGGCGTTAACTCGGGAGCCTTGCCGTTACGACGCTATTGCGCCAACGCAACGGATTTCGTTGTCGAACTACGCGCGGCGGCCGATACCGGCCATCCACTCGACAAGCGAGCCACCGCCCGCTCCTCGCCGTAACCCTGGTCGTAGACGTAGTCGCGAGTCATGACTGAATACGCGCCCAGGGGCGCGCCTCTTCGAGTTCGTAAGCCAGCTCCAGCAGTCGGCCCTCCTGGCCGCACACCGCCGACAACATCATGCCGACCGGCAGCCCACTCGACGATTCCCCCAGCGGCAACGAGATTGCCGGGTCACCCGTGGCGTTCTGCAGTGGCGTGAATGCCGCCCACTCAACGAGCCGATCGATGATCTGGTCGTAGTCGGCGGTCGGGTCAAGGTAACCGATGCGCGGCGTGACCTCGGCCAGTGTCGGCATCAGCAGAGCGTCGTAGGTGCTCGACAATCGTGCCGTGACCCGCCGCGACGCCGATAGCCTGCGAATGGCCACGGGAATCCGGTGCAGGTTGCGTGCGGCTCTACGGTCGAGGCCCAGGGTCAGGTTGTCCAGCTGGGTGCGGTCGAAACTCGGCCCGAACATGCGGCGCCCGCCGCGCACGATTGCGAACGCCAGAAACGACCAGTATGCGAGGAAGTCGTCCTTGAAGCGGGCGGGCACCGGGTTGTCGATCTCGGTGACTTTGTGACCGAGTTCCTCCAACAACGCGGCCGACTTCAACGTCAGCTCGCGCATCTCCGGACTGGCGTCGCGCAGAATCGATTTGGTGCACATCGCTATGCGTAGGCGCTGCGCGCCGGGATGGGTGATGTCACCGATCGCAGTCAACTTGGAGTTGCGGTACACCCGCTCGGATTCGCGGAAGAACGCCGCGGTGTCGCGCACCGAGCGCGTCACCACTCCGTTGGCGACGAGGTGAAGTGGCATCCGGGCGGTCTCTTTGTCCAGCGGCAGTCGCCCGCGCGACGGCTTCAGACCGACGAGCCCGTTGCACGCCGCGGGAATGCGGATCGACCCGCCGCCATCGTTGGCGTGCGCGATCGGCACCACACCGGCCGCGACGAATGCGCCCGCCCCAGAGGACGACGCACCAGCGGTATGGTCGGGATTCCATGGGTTTCGAACCGGACCGATTCGCGGGTGTTCGGCCGACCCACTGAAGCCGAACTCGGACATCTGCGTCTTGCCGAGCGGTATCAGCCCCGTCGCGAGGAACATGCGCGCGAACTCGCCGTTGGACGGCATCGGCCGCGGATCCCACGCGTCGGCGCCTTGCATCGTCGGCATGCCCTCGACGGCCACGTTGTCCTTGATGAAGGACGGCACGCCGTCGAAGTAGCCGCCATACGCACGTCGGGCGCCCGCCCTGACCCGTGCGCGGTCGAACGCCTCGAACGCGAGACCGTTCAGCGACGGGTTGACCGCCTCGGTGCGGGCGATCGCTGCCTCGACGAGCTCCTGCGGCGAAACCTCGCCGGCACGGAGCTTCTCGACGAGGCCGACAGCGTCGAGTTCGCCAAGGGCGTCATCGCCGAAGGCGTGGATGCGTGTCATGCACCGACGGTACCAAGTCGTACCGATCGGGTGGTGAGCCAACGCGAAAGGCCTCCAGTAGCTGGAGGCCTTTGCGTGTGGTTGAGCGTGTTAGGCCTGGCCGACTTCGAAGCGGACGAACCGGGTGACCGTCACGCCTGCCGCGTCGAGCAGCGCCTTGACGGTCTTCTTGTTGTCGGACACCGCCGGCTGATCGAGCAGCACCACGTCCTTGTAGAAGCCGGTCACGCGGCCCTCGACGATCTTAGAGAGCGCCTGTTCGGGCTTGCCCTCGTTGCGGGCGGTCTCCTCGGCGATGCGCCGCTCGTTGGCGACGATGTCCTCCGGCACATCCTCACGCGTCAGGTACTTCGCCTTCAGCGCAGCGATCTGCAGGGCGACCGCGTGGGCCGCGTCCCTGTCGGAGCCGGTGTACTCAACCAGAACGCCTACCGCGGGCGGCAGGTCCGCAGCCCGCTTGTGCAGGTAGGTCTCGACGGTGCCGCCGAAATAGGCGGCGCGACGCAGCTCGAGCTTCTCACCGATCTTGGCGGACAGGTCTGCGATCGTCTGCTCGACGGTCGTGTCACCCACCTTGGCGGCCTTGAGGGCGTCGACGTCGGTCGCCTTCGCGGCGGCAGCCGCCGCAACGATTTGATCGGCGACCGACTGGAACTCGGCGTTCTTCGCGACGAAGTCGGTCTCGGAATTCAGCTCAATCAGCGCGCCGTCCTTGGCGGCGACCAGACCCTCGGCGGTGGCCCGCTCTGCACGCTTGCCGACATCCTTGGCGCCCTTGATGCGCAGCAGCTCGACGGCCTTGTCGAAGTCGCCGTCGGACTCAACGAGCGCGTTCTTGCTGTCGAGCATGCCGGCGCCGGTCAGCTCCCGAAGTCGCTTGACGTCGGCAGCGGTGTAGTTCGCCATTTCAGCCTTTCCCTATGGGTTCGTTGGGGGCTTCGGTTCGGTTTGAATGTCGGCCTCGGGAGTACCTGGCTCAGCGGTGGCGGTGGCGGTCGCGGTGGCGCCAGCCAGCAGCTCCTGCTCCCATTCGGCGAGCGGCTCGGCACCCTCGGTCTCGGGCTTGTCACCGTTGCCGCCGACGCCGGCGCGGGCCTGCAGGCCCTCGGCGACCGCGGAGGCGATCACCTTGGTGAGCAGCGCGGCCGACCGGATCGCGTCATCGTTGCCCGGAATCGGGTAGTCGACGAGATCAGGGTCGCAATTGGTGTCGAGGATCGCGATGACCGGGATCCCCAGCTTGCGGGCCTCGCCAACGGCGATGTGCTCCTTGTTGGTGTCGACGACCCAGACGGCCGACGGCACCTTCTGCATGTCGCGGATGCCGCCGAGGCTGCGCTCGAGCTTGTTCTTCTCGCGCGTCAGCATGAGGATTTCCTTCTTGGTGCGACCCTCGAAGCCACCGGTCTGCTCCATCGCCTCGAGCTCCTTGAGGCGCTGCAGCCGCTTGTGCACGGTGGAGAAGTTGGTGAGCATGCCGCCGAGCCAGCGCTGGTTCACGTAGGGCATGCCGACACGCGTCGCCTCTTCGGCGATGGACTCCTGGGCCTGCTTCTTGGTGCCGACGAACATCACGGAGCCACCGTGGGCGACGGTCTCCTTGACGAACTCGTACGCCTTGTCGATGTAGGTCAGCGTCTGCTGCAGGTCGATGATGTAGATGCCGTTGCGGTCGGTGAAGATGAACCGCTTCATCTTGGGATTCCAGCGACGGGTCTGATGCCCGAAGTGGGTGCCGCTGTCCAGCAGCTGTTTCATGGTCACTACGGCCATGGTTTATGCCTCTTTTGTTGTCGGTTGTCGCGCAGCGTCGGGTGACGCCGAGCCCTGGTGCCTGCTGGATGCCAGACCCGTCTCCTGCGACGGGACCGACGGCATCCGGGTGTGACCGCCAATTGGGTGGTCATGCGCAGACACGCGAAGTCAGCCCGCTCATGCGAGCTGCGGTTAGGAGTTTACACGCTGGACAGGGGTACTTTTTCCACGCCGCGGCCGCCATCCACAGGTTGGCGGTTGGCCCTGGACTTCGCGGGCGTCGGGACGCTGAGCTGGGAGTATGCGTTGGCTGGCTTCGATTCTTGCCGTCGCGGTGGTGTGCGCGCCATCCGCTTGGGCCGACAACGGCCGGCTGGACTGGCCGTTACGGCCCCGACCAGCTGTTCTGCGGATATTTGATGCGCCGTCACCGAAATGGAACCGCGGCCACCGCGGCGTCGACCTGGCAGGCGTAGCCGGCCAGCCGGTGTATGCGGCGGGCCCGGGCACCGTCGTGTTCGCTGGTGAGCTGGCGGGACGGACTCTGGTGTCGGTCGCCCATCCCGGCGGGTTGCGGACAACCTATGAACCGGTGCGACCGTCGGTGCGGGTCGGGCAGATGGTTGTCGCCGGAACGGTGATCGGCGAGCTCGAGGCCGGGCATGACGGCTGCGCCGCGGCTGCGTGTCTGCACTGGGGCGCGATGTGGGGTCCGGCGTCGCGCGCGGATTACGTCGATCCGCTGGGCCTGCTCGCCAGCACGCCGGTCCGGCTCAAACCACTGCACCCGTGACCCCACCTGCCGCGAGCGTGCGTGTCTGTACACGACACGCTGCTGAAATCCGTACAAACGCGCACGCTCGCACGGTCGATTGAATCGCGCCTACCGTCGAGACCATGACCACCGACGCTCATCGATCACGTCCGCTTCGCTTCGGTCTGCATACCGCGCTGCCCCGCGGCGCGGAGTTCGGCGCATTCGCAATCTCGGTGCAAGAAGCCGGTTTTGACGTGCTGACCATTCCCGATCACCTCGTAGCGTCCTTGTCGCCGTTCCCGGGTGCGACGGCCGCCGCCGTGGCCACCGCCCACTTGCGCACCGGCACGCTGGTGCTCAACAACGACCTTCGCCATCCCGTCGAGACCGCGCGCGAGGCCGCCACCGTCGCCGCGATCTCGGGCGGCCGTTTCGAGCTGGGCCTCGGGGCGGGGCATATGAAATCGGAGTACGACGCCGCGGGACTCCGATTCGACTCGGGCCGAACGCGGGTCGACCGGCTCATCGAGGCTGTCGACGTGATCCGGCCGCTGCTGGCCGGCGAGCCCGTCGACGTCGATGGCGCGCACTACTGCGTCCGCGCCGACGCGGGCGAACTCGTCGCCGCACCGGGCGTCGCCGTGCCGCTACTCATCGGCGGAAACGGAACCCGGGTGTTGCAGCTGGCCGGCCGCGCCGCCGACATCGCCGGGCTCGCCGGATTCAGCCACAACCGCGACGCCACCAAGGTCGAGCTCACGCATTTCGACAGCGCCGGGCTGAAGGATCGGATCGCGGTGGTGCGAGACGCCGCGGGCGACCGGTTCGACGCCATCGAACTCAACGCGCTGATCCAGTTCGTAGTGCACACCGACGACCGTGAAGCATCGGCCGCCGAACTTGCCGCGGCGTTCGGCGGGATTTCACCGGAATTCGTGCTCGATTCGCCGTTCGTCTTACTCGGCACGCATGAGCAGATGGCCGAGGCGCTGGTCGAGCGCCAGCAGCGGTTCGGCGTGAGCTACTGGACGGTGTTCGACGAGTGGGTCGGGCGAGCGTCGGCGATGCCGGATATCGCGAAAGTCATTGTGCTACTGCGATAGTCAGGCCCGTGGATGCGCCTGGTCGTGCACGGCACGTAGCCGCGCGACGGTGACGTGCGTATACAGCTGCGTGGTCGCCAGCGTCGAGTGGCCGAGAAGTTCCTGGACGATGCGCAAGTCGGCGCCGCCCTCGAGCAGATGCGTGGCGGCACTGTGCCGCAGCCCATGCGGCCCGATGTCGGGCGCGCCGTCGACCGCGGCGACGGTCTGATGCACGACGGTACGCGCCTGCCGCGGGTCGAGTCGACGGCCACGTGCGCCCAGCAGCAGCGCCGGACCCGAATCCGCGGTGGCCAACGCCGGCCGCCCGTCGGCCAGCCACGCCGTCAGCGCGGCCTGGGCGGGCTCCCCGAACGGCACCGTGCGCTGCTTGTTGCCCTTGCCGAGGACGCGCAGCAGCCGCCGGGGCCGGTCGACATCGTCGATGTCAAGCCCACATAGCTCGCTGACACGAATGCCGGTGGCGTACAACAACTCAACGATCAGCTGGTCGCGCAGCGCGAGAGGATCACCTTGCTGTGCGCCGGATTTGGCGGCGGCCATCGCGTCGAGTGCCTGATCCTGTCTCAGCACCGCAGGTAGGGTGCGGCGGGCCTTGGGCATTTGCAGCCGCACGGCGGGATCACTCGACAACAACCCGCGGCGCGTCGCCCACGCGGTGAAGGTCTTGACCGCCGAGGTGCGACGCGCCAGCGTGGTGCGCGCCGCGCCTGACGATGACTGAGCAGCCAGCCAGGAACGAAGGATCGGCAGGCTCAGCCTGTCCAGTCCAGCGCCGGGCACACGTTCGGCGACGTAGTCGAACAGCGAGCGCAGGTCACCCAGATACGCGCGACGGGTGTGGTCGGAGCGGCCGCGCTCCAGCGCGAGATACTCGTCGAACTCGTCGAAGACCGCCTCCACTCCCCTACCGTCGCAGACAGCCGCCGCCGTAACCGTCAGGTGAGCGCGTGTGTCGCGGCATGATTGACATGAACGGCGCTTGAGGTTTTACCGTCGCGGTCATGGAACTGTCCGATGGAGCCTGGCCCGATCGCCTTCCCGCGGTCGAGGTCCGAATCGCCCGTCCCACCGACAAGCTCGGCGAGGTCATCGACTTCTACTGCAGCGACTTGGGTCTGCCCGAGCTGTTTCGCACCACCGCGCACGGTTATCAGGTGGTGATGGTCGGCCTGCCTGGCGACAGGTATCACCTCGAGTTCACCTCGCACGTCGACGGAAGTCCCGGCCGCGCACCGACGGACGAGAATCTATTGGTCTTCTACTTCGCCACCGCGGAGCAGATGTTCGACGTCGTTACCCGGCTCGGCGAATCCGGACATGAGCCGGTCGAACTCGACAATCCGTGGTGGCGCGAGAACGGGGCCATCGCCTTTGCCGACCCCGACAACTGGCGAATTGTGCTGATGCCCAACCCGATTCCGCTCGCGTCATGAGTCAGGTGACGCGCCGCAGCACCTCTGGCGTCAGATCCTTGAGTGTCGGATAGCCGTCGACGGCCATGATCAGGTCGGTCTCGGCCAGCAGCGAGCGCAGTACATGCACCACGCCGTCCTCGCCGCCGATGGCCAGGCCGTAGGCGTAGGGCCGCCCAACGCCGACGGCGGTGGCGCCCAGCGCGAGCGCCTTGACGATGTCGGCGCCGCTGCGGATACCGGAGTCGAACAGCACCGGCAGCCCGTCGGCGGCCTCCACCACCCCGGGCAGGCAGTCGATGGCCGGTATCCCGCCGTTGGCTTGGCGCCCACCGTGGTTGGAGCAGTAGATGCCATCCACGCCGCCCTCCCTGGCACGGCGCGCGTCGTCAGGATGACAGATGCCCTTGACGATCAGCGGCAGGTCGGTGAGCGACCGCAGCCACGGAAGGTCGTCCCACGTCAGCGGATTGCCGAATATCGAAACCCAGCGCAGCACCGCGGCTTGCGGGTTTTCCTCGGGAGTCTGTTGCAGGCTCGCCCGGAACACCGGGTCGCTGGTGTAGTTCGCCAGGCACCGGCCGCGCAGTTGCGGGAAGTTCGACGTCGACAGGTCGCGCGGTCGCCAGCCCGGCACCCAGGTATCCAGCGTGACGATGATGCCCTTGTATCCGGCGGCCTCCGCTCGGGAGACGAGGCTGGCCGCCAGCTCGCGGTCTGTCGGCGTGTACAGCTGGAAAAAGCCTGGGGTATCGCCGAATTCGGTGGCAATCTCTTCGAGAGGATCCTCGGTCAGCGTCGAAATGACCATCGGTACGCCGGTGCGCGCGGCGGCTCGTGCGGTGGCCAGATCACCGTGGCCGTCTTGTGCGCACAGGCCGATGACGCCGATCGGCGCCATGAACACCGGCGACGGTAGCGTCAGATCGAAGACTTTCACCGACAGGTCGCGTTCCCGCTGCGCGTTGAACATCCGCGGCATCAGGCCCCAGCCGTCGAAGGCGGTGCGATTGACCCGCTGGGTGCGTTCGTCGCCGGCACCGCCGGTTACATACGACCAGATTGACGGCGGCATCGCCGCTTCCGCCTTGGCCTCCCATTCCGCGTAGGACATCGGGAGCGACGGGACGATGCCCGACAGTCCCTTGAGGTAGATCTCGAATTGGTAGTCGCCGAATGCCATCAGCGGACCAACCGCTCGGCCACTCTGGCGTACACCGCGCCGAGCTTGTGGGCATCCCGATGCTGGCGCGACGGGAACCACCGGCACACGTCGACGCACAGCGACGAGATGGCCATCACCACTTCGTCGACATTGTCGACGTGGAACTCGCCGCTCGTCACACCGCCGGCGACGATCGCCGTGATGACGTCGGTCGCCTGGTGGCGCAGTGGTGCGATCGTGCGGTAGTGGGCCGGCGTCAGGCCGTGCAGTTCGTATTGCACGACGCGGGCCTGCTTGTGGTTCTCGGCGTGCCAGGTGGCGAACGCCGCCACCACCGCCCGCAACCGCTCGGCGAAGCTTGCGGCGGGGTCGTCGGCCTTTTTCAGCGCGGCCAACAGGCTGCTGTGGCCCTCCAGGGCGATGGCATAGAGCAGCTCCTCCTTCGAGCGGTAGTGCGGGTACATGGCCGTCGCGCTCATGTTGAGCCGCTTGGCGATCTGCCGCGTGGAGCTGCCGCCGTATCCCGACTCCGCGAACGCCTCGATCGCGGCCCGCCGCATGCGTTCCGCCGCAGCTGAATCCACAGCTCGATCGATGGTCATGACGGTCGGATCCTACACGTATTTGACATCTATCGACGTTCGTCGCATTATTAGCGAGCGCTCATAAAATGAGCGAGCGCTAATTTGACGTTTTCTTCCGAAAGGCTGTCCCGACATGGCGGAGTTTCTCGCGCGGCGTGATGTCGACTTTCTGCTCTACGAGTGGCTCGACGTGGTCGAGTTGACCAAGCGCGACCATTTCGCCGAGCATTCCCGCGACACCTTCGACGCCGTCCTCGATCTGTCCGCCGACATCGCGACGAAATGCTTTGCGCCGCACAACAAGAAGGGCGACCAGAGCCAGCCGTCGGTCGGGCCTGACGGGAAGGTAGTGCTGATCGACGAGATCAAGGACGCGCTGGACACATTCGGCGAAGCGGGTCTGCTGGCCGGACCGTTCGACGAGGCGGTCGGTGGCATGCAGCTGCCGATGGTGGTGGCGCAGGCGTCGATGGCGTTCTTCAGGGCCGCCAACCCCAGCACCACGTCGTACGCCTTCCTGACCGCCGGCAACGCCAACCTGCTCGTCGAATACGGCACCGAGGAGCAGATCGACAGATGGGTCCGCCCGATGCTCGAGGGCCGCTACTTCGGCACGATGTGCCTGTCGGAGCCCGATGCCGGCTCGTCGCTGGCCGACATCACGACCAAGGCCGTTCCGGCCGACGACGGCACCTATCGGATCACCGGGACCAAGATGTGGATCACCGGCGGTGACCACGAATTGACCGAGAACATCGTGCACCTCGTGCTGGCCAAAGCCCCCGGAGGGAGCCCCGGGGTCAAAGGCATCTCGCTGTTCATCGTTCCCAAGTTCCTGCCCGACGGCACCCGCAACGATGTCGCGCTGGTCAGCCTGAACCACAAGATGGGTAACCATGCCACGACGAACGCCCTGCTGAACTTCGGCGATGGCACACATCAACCCGCCACCGAACCCGGCGCGGTCGGATTTCTCGTCGGTGAGGAGCACAAGGGCCTGGCCTACATGTTCCACATGATGAACGAAGCCCGGATGGCAGTCGGACTGCAGGCGACAGCGACCGGATACGCGGGTTACCTGGCGTCGGTCGAGTATGCCAAGGAGCGCACTCAGGGGCGTCCGGTCGACGCCAAGGATCCGGCACGCCCGCCGGTAGCGTTGATCGAGCATGCCGACGTGAAGCGAATGTTGTTGGCGCAGAAGTCCTATGTCGAGGGCGCGTTCGCACTCGGCCTGTACTGCGCGATGCTGGTCGACGAGGGGCGCACCAGCATCGGCGCCGACGGAGATCGCGCGCGTCTGCTGTTGGAGGTCCTGACTCCGATTGCGAAGAGCTGGCCATCGCAGTGGTGCCTGGAGGCCAACAGTCTGGCCATCCAGGTGCACGGCGGATATGGCTACACCAAGGAGTTCGACGTCGAACAGTGCTATCGCGACAACCGGCTGAATGCGATTCATGAGGGCACACACGGCATCCATGGCCTGGATCTGTTGGGCCGCAAGGTCGTCATGCAGGACGGCGCGGGCCTGACGCTGTTGGCGGAGCGGATCAACGAGACCGTCGACAAGGCGCTGGAGTCCGACAACACCGCGGCTTATGCGAAGGGCTTGCGCGACGCGGTGCAACGGCTGGTCGACGTCACCGCGACAGTGTGGGCCGCGGGCGACATCGCCACCACCCTCGCCAACTCGTCGATCTACCTCGAGGCGGCCGGGCATGTGGTGGTGGCGTGGATGTGGCTCGAGCAGCTGATCGCCGCCAGCGACCACCATGGCGACTTCTACGACGGCAAACGTGCTGCCGCACAGTACTTTTACGCCTACGAACTACCGAAGGTCGGCCCGCAGTTCGATCTGCTGGCCCAGCTGGATCGCACCACCGTCGAGGCGCAGGCAAGCTGGTTCTGACCGGCGAGTCTCAGGCCGTGGCCTCGGCTTCGGCGAGCTCACGCTTCCACTGACGGAAGGTCTCCTCGGTGCGGCCGCGCCGCCAGTATCCGGAAATGGAGTTGGCCCACTTCGCGTCAACGCCGCGTTCCTTGCGGATGTAGGGCCGCAGATTGTGCATCACGGTCTGGGCCTCGCCGTGGACGAAGACCTGCACCTGACCGGGCAGCCAGGTGGCTTCCTTGACCGCCGTGATCAACGGCGCGTTGTCGCCCGCGAGGTCTTCGGGCACCAGGTCGGCCCGGCCGCCGCGGTAGATCCATCTCACCTTGACACCTGCCGGTGCGCTCAGTTCGATTTCCTCCTCGGGCCCGGCGACCTCGATGAACACCTTGCCAATTGCGTTGTCGGGCAAGGCCTCCAGGGCGGCGGCGATGGCGGGGACGGCCGCCTCGTCGCCTGCGAGCAGGTGCCAGTCGGCCGCGGGGTCGGGCGCGTAGGCGCCGCTGGGGCCCATCAAGTAGGCCGGTTGACCGGCGGTGGCAGCCGCCGCCCATGGCCCGGCGACACCGTGTTCACCATGCACCACGAAGTCGATGGAGATCTCGCGGCGCTCGGCGTCGACGCGCCGCACGGTATAGGTGCGCACATCGGGCCGCTGCTCCACGGGTAGGGCGTTGAAGCTGTCGAGCGTGAGGGGCTGCGGCAGCGCACCGACGTCGACGCCGTCGCGGACGAAGACGATCTTGACGTAGGCATCGGTGTACTCGTTGGGACTGAACGTGTCGAACCCCGTACCGCCCAGGACAACGCGGATGAGGTGCGGAGTCAATTGCTCGCTGCGCACCACTTCGAACGTGTGCACGGGACGTCCTGCCACTATTCCTCCAAGCGTTGGGAACCGACCGCGTTGTTAGCCGACCGCATCGAGGATACGAGCCTGATCGAAGAGGTGGCGGGCTACCGCGCCAGCATGGCGACAACCTACCGGAGGGCCAGTTTCCAGCACCCACCTTGGGAGACCACCAGACCCGCGATCTCCAGCATCGACAGCGGACCCAGTACCTGCGTCGGCGGTAGACCGGACGCGACAGCAATCTCGTCGACCGTCCGCGCGCCGCGTGCCGGAAGCGCGTCGTAGACCCGTAGCTCGTTGTCGGCGAGACCGTCCAACAGCGACGCCGGCCGCTCTTCGTCGGCAGCCAGCTCGCCCGCATGCCCGATCATTTCCACGACCTCGTCGGCGCGGGTGACAACGATAGCGCCGGCACGCAGTAGCACATGGCAACCGACGGACGCCGAACGAGGTGACCGGGCCGGGCACTGCGCAGACCCCACGGCCCAGGGCCCCCGCCCACGCCGCGGTGTTGGCCGCGCCGCTGCGTGCACCCGCTTCGACGACCACCGTGGCGCCCGATAGCGCTGCGACGAGCCGGTTGCGGGTCAGGAACCGATGCCGCTGGGGCCGAAGGCCCGGCGGATACTCGGTGACGAGCAAGCCTTGCTCACCGATCCGATGGAACAGCGCCGCGTGGCCGGCGGGGTAGGAAACATCGATGCCGCCTGCGAGTACCGCGACGGTGAACCCGTCGGCTGCAAGCGCGGCGCGGTGCGCTGCCCCGTCGATGCCATAGGCCCCGCCGGACACCACTGCCGCATCCCGTTCCGCCAAACCTGCGGCCAACTCCGCAGCAACATGCTCGCCATACGCGGTGGCCGCGCGAGTTCCGACGATCGCCGCGGCTCGCTCGGCCACCTCGTCGAGCCGCGCAGGTCCCGTCACCCACAGCGCCAGCGGAGGATGCGCCTCGGGCCGCTGCTTCGTGTCGACACCCGCAAACGCGGTGAAGGCCAGCAGCGGCCATTCGGCGTCCGCGGTGGTGACCAACCGGCCACCCAGTCGCTCCAGTAGCGCCAGATCTCTGGCAGCACAGTCGATCTCATGACGTGCCTCGGTGAGGCGCAACAGATGATCGTCGGTCGCCCGTCGCTTCACCCGGTCCGCCGCTTCAACGGGTCCCACCCGGGCCACCAATGCCATGAGTTGAGGGCAGGGCGGTTCGACGACTCGCGACAGATAGGCGAAGGCTCGCATATCGGGATCGGTCATCACGCACCCCCACCCTGGCGAAAACTCAGCGCCGTGCTGACCTGCTCGACCCCGGGTGAGGTCCGCCCGGCGATATCGGCCAGCGTCCAGGCGACCCGCAAAGTCCGATCGACGCCTCGAATGCTGAGTACGCCGCGGTCGAGGGCGGAACGCAAGGGCTTCATCGCTTCTGCGCCCAGCGAAACTTGCGTCGCAGGAGTGCCCCGCTGACCTCCGCGTTGGTGCGGATTCCATGTGGCCGCCACCGTTCTTCGGCAACCGCCCGCGCGGCGGCCACGCGTTCACGCACAGCTGCGGTCGACTCGCCGTCCTCGACGGCGAACGCACCCGCCCGCGCCGTGTGCATCTCGACGCGCAGGTCCACACGATCCATCAGCGGGCCGGAAAGCTTGCCCAGATACCGCCGCCTGGCCATCGACGCGCAGATGCAATCTTTAGGATCCGTCGGCGCACACGGGCACGGGTTGGCGGCCAGCACCAGCTGGAACCGAGCCGGGTAGCGCGCCACGCCGTCTCGGCGGGCGAGCCGAACTTCGCCCTCCTCCAAGGGAGTTCGCAGCGCTTCCATCGCGCTGACACCAATCTCCGCGCACTCGTCGAGAAAAAGTACGCCCCTGTGCGCACGGCTGACCGCGCCCGGCCGGGCCAACCCCGAGCCGCCGCCCACCAGCGCGGCGACGCTCGACGTGTGGTGCGGCGCCACAAACGGCGGCTGTGTAATCAGCGGCGTGGTGCCTGACAGCAGGCCTGCCACCGAGTGGATCGCCGTCACCTCCAGTGATTCGGCTTCCGACAGCGGCGGAAGTAGTCCCGGAAGGCGTTGCGCCAGCATCGTTTTGCCCACACCTGGCGGCCCGGTCATCATCAGGTGGTGGGCGCCGGCCGCAGCAACCTCGACTGCAAACCGGGCTTGGGATTGCCCCACCACATCGGCGAGGTCGGCGGCGGGCTCCGGCTCCGACGACGGGGTGTCGATTCGGGCGTCGAGTTGAGCGGCTGCGGTCAACCACTTGTGCAATTGCTCCAATGTGCGGACACCCCATACCTCGACACCCTCGACCAGGCTCGCCTCCGCGAGGTTGTCGACGGGAACCACCACGGCGGGCCAGCCTTCGCGCTTGGCGGCCAGCACGGCCGGCAGCACGCCCTTGACCGGACGGACTCGCCCGTCCAGCGCCAATTCGCCTAGCAGCACAGTCTTTTCGAGTCGCTCCCACGCTTTCTTGCCGTTGGCCGACAATACCGCGGATGCGAGCGCCAGATCGTAGACCGAGCCCATCTTCGGAAGGGTCGCCGGGGACAGTGCCAGCGTCAGCCGCGCCATCGGCCAGCTGTGGCCGCAGTTGGTGATCGCCGCGCGCACCCGGTCGCGTGACTCCTGGAGGGCGGCGTCGGGCAACCCGACGAGATGCACGCCGGGCAGGCCGGAGGTGATGTCGGCCTCGATCTCCACGATTTCGCCGTCGAGGCCACGCACGGCCACCGAGAAGGCTCTACCCAGTGCCATCAGGTCACTCCTTGAAGATGCGTGATCTCCGGCATCCGCGTGCGACCGATACGCACGCCGATCACGTCGATACGCACCGCCGCCCAGCTGCCATGCTGTCCTGCGAGCCACAGCCCCGCGAGGCGCCGCAACCGGCGCACCTTATTGGGTGTCACCGCCTGGGACGCGCCACCGAACTGGTCGCTAGTGCGCGTCTTCACCTCAACGAACACCACAGTGCGCCCGGCATCGTCGGCAGCTATCACGTCCAGCTCGCCGTATCGACACCGCCAATTGCGGGTCAGCACCCGCAGCCCGAGCGACGTCAGATGGTCAACCGCCAGTTGCTCACCGAGTGCGCCGATCTCGGCGCGGCTCAACATTGCCATGACGCAACCGTGCTGGCCGGGTATGACAGCGCTGTGGGCCGAGACCGACACGGAGGCGCCGGCTACCCCGATTATCCCCAGTCGCGCATTGATCCCCAGATACGAAGCGCTGCCACAGCGATTTGACGCGGCGGCAGCCGCCGAATTCACCGGAAAGGCCGGTCCGTTTCCGGCAGGCGGATGGCCGAGGCGCTCGCCAGGATGGATGGAATTGCCCACCTCTCAGCGACATCAGCGTTTCCCCAGGTCATGGCCGTATTAACAGCAGAGCGATCAGCGACAGGACTGGGCTTTCACCGCAGGTCAACAAGTTGTCGCTCAGAGGCGGGCACAAAGCGTATTCGTCGGATAACGACTGCGCGGCGCCATGATTCAACACTCTCCCAGATCCTCTGAGTAGAGGATGGCGTAGCTTTCCAACGCGACGGGGTTGGATGCCGCGGTCAAGACGCTCGGTAGTGCCCCCTTCGGAAAGTTCCTCCTAAAACTGGCCGCGCTCGGTATCGCGGCCTTCGGCGTATATAGCTTTGTGCGCAGCCGATACGGCCGTATGTACCCACTACATCGGCGCCTGCGACTGAGACAGCGCCTGGTACAGCGCGGCGATCTGCATCGGCTGGATCGCGGCGCCGCAGCCCCGTTGCATATCGATCAGCGGTGCCGCGATGCCGCGTAGCTCTTGGTAGTCCTGAGGATGGGCGACGAAGTAGTCACGCACCGACGTCTCGGCACCCGACCCCTGCATACCCGCCGCCGTCAATACGTCGTTGGCCTCGGGATGGGTGTCGAGCCACCCGCCCGCCGCAGCGAGCACCCCACTGGCCGTGTGGGAGAAGTCGCTCGCCGTGCAGCCGGGCGCTGCGCCCGCCGTAGGAATTGCGATCGTCGCAGCGGCGACTACTCCAAGCCCGCAAGTGGCAAAGGCGCCGTACAAGCCGCGGCGCACGGTAGTAGCTGACATTGTCATTTCGTTTGTCCTCAGATGTTGTTGCCAATGGATCACTCAACCCCTGACCTGAGGGCAAACGTACCCGCACCACTTCAAGATCAATCAGACCTCGACAATCCGGTAACAACTTCTTCATCGGAACGCGGTAGCTACCAAGTGGCATCGTCCGTCAGAACTACTTGAAGTCCTCCGGCGCGAACTCGCGGGGCTCGACCAGCACCAGCCAGTTGCCGGTGTTGTCGCGCATCACCGCTTCCACGCCGTACGGCCGGTCGGACGGCTCCTGCAGGAACGTCACGCCCTTCGCGGAGAGCTCCTCGAAGGTCTTGTGGCAATCGTCGACCGACAGGCCCAGCCCGCCCATGCCTCCCTTCTCCAGTTGCCGGCGGACGAAATCGGCGGCGTCGGAATCCAGCGGCGGCCCGGGCGTCATCAGGGTGATCTCTAGTTCCGGCTGGCTGGGGTGTTTGATCGTGACCCAGCGGAACCCCTCGCCCATCGTGATGTCGGTGCCGCGTTCGAAGCCGAGTACATCGACGTAGAAGTCACGGGTTTCGGTTTGGTCCAGGCAGTACACGGTGACAAGCGATACGCAGGTGATCATGGCGGAACGCTAACGCCGGGCAGCGGCCCGCCGCTTCTCTCAGATTGCGGAACTCCCGCCGTCTCGGCGTGATTGAGCACGCCGCGCATGAACAGAAAGCACCCGGGCACATGCGGGCCGCCGCGCGCCGCCCAGCGGTCCCGGTAGGCGGTCGGGCTCTCACCCACCAGCCGGCGGAACCTGGCGGAGAACGAGCCGAGGCTGGCGAACCCGACCGCCATGCACACCTCGGTGACCGTCAGGTTGGCGACGCGCAGTAGGTCCTGTGCCCGCTCGATGCGCCGACGGGTCAGATAGCGGATCGGGGTCTCGCCGTAT
>C688J18823_10000453_pt1 | contig 23918 bp, 15 predicted proteins | sample HopSoiMetagenom1_FD_18823 | JGI IMG/M metagenome (IMG submission 18823) | reverse complement strand
GGCCAGAGCCCGGACGCGTGGTTCTACGGAATGGACATGCTGGACGTCCACTACACCAGCGGCGCCGGCAACCGCTTCTTCTATTTCCTCTCCACGGGCGCGGACAGCAGTCCCTCGAGCGACCATTACAGCCCGTATCTGCCGGGGGGAATGACGGGCATTGGCCTCGATAAGGCCACGCGCATCTGGTACAAGGCGGTGACCGAGCAGTTCACCAACACCACCAACTATCACCGGGCTCGCATCGGCGCCCTCGCGGCTGCCGCCGCGCTGTACGGGGGCTCCTCCATCGAATTTGCGGCGGTCGAGAACGCCTTCGCCGCCATCAACGTCGGCAACGCCCACGGCAGGCCCACGCCCCCCGTCGTCACTTTCCCCAACGACCTGATCGCGCTGGATTCGTCGCTGTCCATCCTCACCGAGGACTCGTTCTTCAGCGGCATCTTCAGCAAGACGCCCGTGGTCCCGGCCGGCGGGACCCTGGCGCTCAAAGTGAACGTCGCCAACGCCAGCGATCCATCCGTCACCTGGAAGGCGGGGATCGGCCCCGGGTTCTTCTCGCCTTCGGACACGCCCTTGAACGTCACCGCCAGCAACGGCTCGTTCGACGAGCAGGGGCTCTTCCATGCGCCGATGGTTGCGCCGGTCTGGTGCGGCGTCCGGGCCTTCAGCAAGGTGGATCCACTGCAGTTCGCCGCCACCATGGTCTACACCGCGCACATGGACGCGGACGGCGACTCCGAGCAGGACGCGCTGGACGCGGGGATGCTCGCCCTCGTCTGGCATCTGAAGAAACCCGTCGTCGACGAGATCAGCCCCTTCCCCGATCCGGAGAGCGCCGGGTCGGTGGACGACGTGTCGGTCCAGCTCTGGATGGAAGCCTTCAACAACGCCTTTGCCCGATGAGCGAGCGACCCATGCGCCCCTCCATTTTCCGCGTCCTTTTCCTGGTCGGCCTCGCCTTCGCTTGCGGAGGCTCGCCCGATTCCAGCTCCGTCCCCACGCCGGCGCTGGCCGCCTCCCTCGAATACACTTCACCCACGACCACCGGCTGGCGCCTGATCAAGGACCCGTCCTCGACGCCCACCCACCTCGTCCTCAGCCTGGTGGGGCCCGGCGGCGAGAGCGGCCGCGGCGTGGGCTTCAATCTCAAGACCGACGGCCACGTCCGCTTCGCCAAGCCGACCGCTTCTGGATACGTGCAGGACACGGGCATCTTCCAGCTCCGCAATTCGGATCTTCCGCCCGACGCCTATGACGACGTGTTCCTGGTGGGCGGCGTGCTGCAAAAGGGAACCCTGTTGTCCGTGGGCATCTTCCAGAAGGACCGGCGGCAGCCTTCCCAGTCGCTCTCCGTGCCGCTCTGCAAGGTGGCCATCGACTTCGACGCTGCCGGCGGGCTGAGATCGGGGACCGAGGTCGCGCTCACCGTCTCGAAGGCGAGGATGATTCCTGCCGACATCGGTCAGATTCCCCCCAATCCGGACCAATTCGATTCCGATTTCTCCTCGGTGATTGCAAAGTCCCATCTCCTCCCCATCCAGATCGCGGTGGGGAAGCTCGTCCTCCGGTAGGAACGCCCAATGAGAACCTCAATGCACCGTTCCATCCGCACCGCGCTGCTCCTCGCCGCGCTGTCCTCCCTGGGGGCGCAGGCCGCCTCGCGCGCAGGCCCCGGCGCGGACCGCATCCCGGAGGCCCGCGCCTTCCTGCTCGGCCAGCCCTTCGGCCTCGGCTCGCAGGACGATTTCAAGGCCCTCAATTCAATCGTCAATGCCCAGGGTGAAACGGTGGTCCGTTTCGTCCAGACCCACCAGGGAACGCCGGTGAACGGCACCATGGCAGTGGTGCGGCTGGGCCGCACAATCGAGGTGACGGCGAAGCACCTCGAGCCCGGCATCCGCCTGCCCTCCGCCCAACCGCGCCTGGCGCCAGATCAGGCCCTCGCCATCGCCCATCGGGATCTCACCCCGACCGCGCCGTATGCCTCGGCGCCCGCCGTGGAGCAGGTCGTGTTCCCCTCGCGCCTGATCGGCGGCGTCGTTCCCAGGCTGGACGCGGCCACGGGCCAGGCCAGGCCGGACCCGCTGCTCAGCGTGGCCGTGGGCCGGGCAGCCGCGCCGCACGTCTGGGGCTATCACGTCACCCGCAAGCTGAACGGGCCCGACGGCAGGATGGTCACGCTCCACGTGGTGGTGGACGGCGACTCCGGCGTGATCCTGCGCAAGTGGTCCGGCGGCCAGGGAGACGATCCCATCGCCTCCGGCGCCGTCTTGCCCCCAGCGACGGACTACCTGGCCCGCGCCGAACGCGTGGCAATGCCGATCCGAGTGGAGCGCAACTCCAGCCTCGCCGCGCCCACGACGCCCCCCGCTCCTGCCTGGATCCCCGCTGTCGGCCTGGCGCGGACCCAATTCCTCGGCGACGTCGTCATCCCCAGCGCCTACGATCCCGTGAACAACGGCTATGGCCTGCTCGACCTCCAGCGCGGCACGGGCGGCAGCTTCTATACCGAAACGGCGGGATTTCCGGCGGGCAACCGGATCCTCAGCCAGGAGATCTTCAACGTCGTCACGACGCCTGACGGCCGCACCGTTCCCTGGTACCGCAGCTTCACCATGGACGTGGGCCTCTCCGCCGCCGGCGAGATCCCCGGCAGTCTCGACAACGTCTGGGGCAACGGACTCGATTACCAGAAGCGGAACTTCAGTCAGAGCCCCTTCACCGACGAGGGCAAGACCGCGGCCGGCGAGGCGATGCACGCCGTCACCACCACCTACGACCTGCTCGACAAGCTCTTCGGCCGCAAGAGCTACGACGGGCTCGACACCAGCATCCTGGTCATGACGAACGTGAAGTACATGGCCGGGCTGGCGATGTGGAACGCCGACACCGAGTGGATCGAGGTCGGCTGGGGCGACCCCGCTGCCTGGGGCTGGGTCAACGGCGTGATTCCCACCCACAGCGGGTCGGAGCTCACCAACATCGCCCACGAGCTGGGCGTCGCGATGTACCAGGCGACGGTCGCGTTCACCCCGAACTTTTCGCACGAGCGCTTCCAGCTGGAACGGTCCAATGGCGCGCTCCTCGCCCAGCTGGCAGAGGCGTACGCGCAGCGCCAGCCCGGCGACCCTGCCGACGTCCTGCCCAACGCGCCCGTCGATTGGAAGTTCGGGCGCACGCGGATGGACAACCGGCCTTTCTTCTGGATGGACAAGCCCAGTCGCGACGGGTTGTCTCCCGACGCCTGGTTCGACGGCATCTGGATGGTGGGCCAGCAGTACTTCGACACCTTCAACCCGGGCAGCGGTCCGATGAATCGGGCCTGGTTCTTCCTCGCCCAAGGCGCCTCCGCAGATCCGTCGAGCGACGCGTATAGCCCCTTCCTGCCGCAAGGAATGAGCGGCATCGGGCTCGCGAAGACGGGCGCCATCGCCTACAAGGCGCTGACCGACTACTACACCGACGAGACGGGGTACGACCTGGCCCGCGAAGGGTGCATCCAGGCGGCCCAGGCGCTCTACGGTGCGCAGTCGGCGGAGGCCGCCGCGGTCGCCAACGCCTTCGCGGCCATCAACGTCGGGGGCGCCGCGGGCCAGCCTGCCGCCGTCCGCGTCTCCTTTCCCCCGGGGCAGCTCGACGCGGGGACGGTCCTGTCGGGCGTCGACATCCTCGAGCATTACATGATCGTTCCAGTGGGACAGTGGGTGCCTTTGAACGCCAAGGTCGAGAACGCGACCAGCGCCGGGATCGAGTGGAAGGCGCAGGGCGTGCCCGGCCTGAGGACCAGCAACGGTGGAAGCGCGCCGACGCAGGGAACCTTCGACGGGGACCTCTACCGGGCTCCGGACAAGGGCGACGGCTTCTGGAGCGTACAGGCCTTCAGCAAGCAAGACCCGCGGCGGTTCGCGCAGGGCATCGTCTGGGCGCTGGCGACCGACGGCAACGGGGACGGCGACTTCGATGCCCTCGACTTCGCGGATTACGCGATGCTCTGCTACCTGCCTTTCAATTTCAAAGACTTCCTGAATCCGTATGCTCTTTATGGCCCGCATACTTCAATCGCGGATCCCGACATCCAGGTCGTCGTCGAGGCCTTCAACAATGCCTATGGCCGCTGAGGTGAATGCCATGTCCCACGTCTCTATTTACAGGCTGGCGCTCGCTGTGGCGTTCCTCGGCCTCCTCGCCGCCTGCGGCGGCAACTCGAAGCCTGCTCCGGCACCCGGCACACCCAGCGCGGTGGGTTTCGACTACGAAGATCCCTCCGGGTCGGATTGGCGCCTGGTGAGGGATTCCTCCTCCTCGGCCACCCGCATCGTGCTGAACCTGGTCGGGCCGGCCGGGAAAAAGGGCCGGGGCGTCGCCTTCAACCTGCGTTCGGACGGAACGGTGAAGTTCGCCAGGTTCGCGAACGGGTCCTACATCAACGATCTGGGGGTGTTCCAGCTCACCAACAAGCACGGCGCCTTCTCCGTCGTGGACGGAAAGCCCGTCACCAACGACGTGGGCGCCATCGTCGGCGGGGTGAAGGAGGGAGGCCGCGTGCTCAGCGTGGGCGCCTTCCAGAAGGACCGCAGCTGGCCGGCCCAGGCGCTGGACCAGCCTCTGTACCAGATCGCCATCGCCTTCGATCCCGCCCAGGCCCTTCCCAGCGGCGCGGTGATCCCGCTCGTCTTCCTGAAGGCGCGGAGCATCCCCGAGAACATTGGGGACAACCCCGAGGATCCGAGCGGGAACCCGGTGACGTGGGCAACCCGGTATCGGATCGACGACGTGAAGGTCGCCGTCGGCAGGCTGGTGGCGCTCTAGGATCGTCTCACTGCAACGCGCCGCCGCGATCCACCTTGGCGACGAATCCCTGGGTGTGGAAGGCGAAAGCATCCGCAGGGAACGAGCCCACAACGTAGGCGTTCCCGGCCGGGTCCGAGCGTCGTCCCAGAGGAGCGTCCCATCCGGCGTCCAGCGCGCGATGAACGGGTTCGGATCCGAGCCGCAGGCGACCACGTCACCGTTCGGCGCAAACGCCACGCCGTAGACCGCGACCGAGGGCCCCATGGAGACGAGCGACCGCTGCGCGCCGTCGGCGTCGAGCAGGAGAAGCTAGCCTCCCGTTCCTTGCGTGTANCAGCGCGATGGCGCCTGAGGAGGCGGGCAGGGCCATGCCGAAGATCTCGTCCGCCTGTGGGACTTCGAGCGCGCTCTCCACCTTCCCGGTCGCGTCGGTCCACGCCAGCGTGCCGTGCCGGTTCCCGATCCCGTCCTTGGTGACGACCTGGCTCCCGAAGACGACGAGCCGGCCGCCGGGAATGGCCCCAGCGATCACCGCCGCCCGCACTCGCATGTATCCCTCCCCGCCAGCCTCTGATAGGTGATTCACGGTACGTGCCAATGGCGGGCGAGAGTCTGCGCGCTGAACGCGCATGACGCGTGTCATCGCCGTTCTCGATCTGGAGCCGCAGATTCCGACGCGACGAACGCGGCTTCCCGCCGCTGCGCACCGGCGTCGACCGCATGGCGACCATCCCAGCGGACGCACGCTCGCTCGTTCTGCAGCACCCTATCCGGGTATCTGCTCCTGGCTCCGGGCCCGAGCGGGGACGCGCAATCGCGGTGTATTATTGCAATTGAATGCGAGCAGCGATTTAGCGCCCCTCGAATCGCCTGCCCTGGTTTTGCCCCCCAGGCAAAGCCTGCGGGCGCTCATTGCGGTTCGACGGCCGGAATGCCGTGCGTCGCGTGCCACCCGTACGGGCGCTGCTTACGTTGCCAGCGGACGGAACGGCCGCCGAATCGAACCATTCACAATCGTTCCGCCAGGAGCCGTCAATGCTGATGCCCAGGCGCATGATCGCACTCTCGGTTGCTTCGTTCCTCGTCACGACCGGCGCGGTCGCGCAGACGACGGTGACGCTGCAGCAAGGCCTGAACACGTACACCGGAGCCGCCGACGACTGGATCAACGGAGGCAGTGGCGCCACCATCAATCGAGGCTCCAGCGTCGAGGTCGACATGCGGGCGACCAGCGACTACGGCCTCTTCCGCTTCTCCATCTTCCAGTCGGAAGGCGGCCCGGTTCCCAACGGCGCCAACATCAACTCCGCCACGCTTTCGCTCTACAAGGCGTTCGGTCCGGACGCGGTCTTCAAGGCGTCTCGGCTCCTCAAGAGCTGGACCGAGATGGGCGCGACGTGGAACTCCACCGGCACCGGGGCGTCCTGGAGCACGCCCGGAGCACAAGGCGCCGGTACCGACGTCCTCGGGACCGCCGACGGCCAAGGCTCGGCGCCCGACTCCGCGGCGAACAACTGCGCCGACGGCATCGGCCACCCGCCTTGCTGGCTGAACATCGACGTCACGACGGGCGTGCGCGCCTTCGGGAGCGGCGCGTCGCAGAACTTCGGTTGGCTCATCCAACAGGTGTCGAGCAGCGGCGAATTCACCTACAAGGACTTCAACTCGAAGGAAAACACCAACTTCCCGCAGTACCGGCCCAAGCTCACCGTCACCTATACCGTCGCGCCTCCGCCGCCGCCTTCCGGAAGCGCGACCGCGACGTTGCAGCAAGGCCTGAACGCCTACGCCGGAGCCGCCGACGACTGGATCAACGGCGGCAGCGGCGCCGACGTCAACCGGGGCTCCAGCGTCGAAGTGGACATGCGCTCGACCAGCGACTACGGCCTCTTCCGTTTCTCCATCTTCCAGTCCGAGGGCGGCCCGGTGCCCAACGGCGCCACCATCAACTCCGCCACGCTCTCGCTCTACAAGGCCTTTGGCCCCGACGCCGTCTTCAAGGCGTCGCGGCTGCTGAAGAGTTGGACCGAGATGGGTGCGACCTGGAATACGACGGGCACCGGGACGCCCTGGAGCACGCCTGGCGCGCAGGGCCCCGGCACGGATGTCCTGGCCACCGCCGACGGCCAGGGCTCGGCGCCCGACTCCGCGGCGAACAATTGCGCCGACGGCATCGGCCACGAGATCTGCTGGCTCAACGTCGACGTGACCACCGGCGTGCGTGCCTTCGCGAGCGGCGCGTCCCAGAACTTCGGCTGGCTCATCCAACAGGTGTCGAGCAGCGGGGAATTCACCTACAAGGACTTCAACTCCAAGGACGTGACCAACTTCCCGCAGTACCGGCCCAAGCTCACCATCAACTACAACCCCGGCGGGTGCACCTCCGCGCCGACCGCCTCGTTCACCGCCACGCCGAGCTCCGGCACCGCGCCGCTCCCCGTGAGCTTCGACGCCTCGGCCTCGGCGGACGGCAGCTCGGCGATCACCAGCCTCACGCTGCAGTTCGGCGACGGGGCCCAGGTGACCTGGGCCAGCAAGACGCAAGCGCAGTCCCACAGCTACACCTCGCCGGCCACCTATACGGCGACGCTGACCGCAACGAGCTCCTGCGGCACCTCCGCCGCGGTGACGCGGCAGATCACCGTGACCCCGGGGCCGGGCCCCACTGCCCAGCTGGTGGCGACACCGCAATCGGGAACCTTGACCGCCAGCTTCGACGCTTCTGGCTCGGTCGCAGGCGGCTCGCCCATCACAGGTCTTCGCCTCCAGTTCAACGACGGCACCGCGGACGCGACCTGGACCGACAAGGCGCAGGTGCAGTCCCACACCTATCCGAGCGCGGGGACGCGCAATGCGACGCTGACCGTCACCGACCAGAACGGGTTGGCGAGCTCGGTCACCGTGTCCGTCACCGTCTCCGTCAGCACCTCGGACGTCCTCCCGGCCGAGCCTGCCGCCGGCAACCTGGCCTTCACCGTTCCGACGTTCCACAGCATGAGCCTGTACTACAGCACCCAGACCACCGATCCCCAGATCTGGATGCGCTACCGCAAGTCCACCGAGCCCAATACCGCGTGGCGAACGGGCTTCCCGCTCTGGGTGGATCCGCGCACGACGGACGGCAATACCAGTCCGGTCACCAATACGTTGCCGTTCACGGCTGCGCATCCGGTCTCGGGAACCGTCCTCCAATACCGCGCGCGGGGCAGCGCCGTCACACTCGACCCCGGAACCAAGTACTACTTCGAGTTCGGGACCGGGCCGCAGGGCAGCATCACCTGGCAGCACTACGTCGAAGGCACCACCTGGCAGCCGGCCTTTCCCGAGAATGCCGCCGTCACGACCATCCCGTCCCAGAACAGCGTCTTCGTGATCCCGGCGACCGGCGGCGGCAACGCAAGCGCCTACAAGGTCTATGACGGCTGGAACGGCGCCTCGAAGAACGTCGTCAACCGGCTCGGACAGAACCTCACCACGGATCGCACCATCGACGCTTCGCACGCGATCGTCGTCAAGGCCAGCTTCGTCATCGTCCGGCGCGTGCGCGCGACCGGCTCTGCTCTCGCCGGCATCTACGTCGCACCCGGCGTGACCGACGTCGTGATCGAGGACTCGCAGGTCGACGACTGGTCTTGGCAGGCTGGAACGACCTCAGGAGAGCCCAACCCGAACTCGTGGGGCACCTGGGGCCAGAACGAAGAGGGCGGCATCCATCTTGCGGGGAACAACTCGCGCATCGTCGTCCAGCGAAACGTCATCAGGGCGCCGCACTTCGGCGCCTTCCCCTGGGATACGTCTTCGAACTGCGACACGGTCACACCGGCCAGCCCGCAGAACCATCCCATCGGGCCCAACGGCATCTCGTTCGAGACCGCGGGCCAGCAGAACGTGGTCCGCTACAACGAGATCACCGGCGATCCCGCGAACCGCAACACCTGGTACATGGACGGCGTCGGCGGCGGTGAGAACTTCTCCCCGCAGGGCTCGCCCGGCGCCGACAGCGACATCTACCAGAACATCATCATGAACGTGTTCGACGACGCGATCGAAGCGGAGGGAGGCGGCCGCAACGTGCGCATCTGGGGCAACTATCTCAGCGAGGTGAAATCGGCGGTGGCCACGACTACGGTCCATTTCGGGCCGACCTATATCTGGCGCAACGTGGTGAACCACATCCGCACCTGCTACCAACTGGTCGCCGACAACAACCCGGCGGGCGACTGGCCCACCAACGCCTTCAAGATGGGCGGCTGGGACGACGTGCGTCCGGGCGAAGGCTACGGAAACGGCATCCGCTACCTGCTCCACAATACCGTCCTGCAGTCGGCCGGAGCGTTCGGTGCCGAGGTGGTGGTCGAGCCGACCTCGAACGGGGCGGGCAGCGTCGCCTGGACGATTGCACACAACAACATCCTCCAGACGCGCGACGAGACGCATTTCGGCTGGTCGATCCAGACCGGCGACACGCCAACGGGCAGCGACTTCGCCGCCAACATGTGCAACGGGCGCGTCGACACGGCGATTCCGCAGCCGGTCGCACCCTACGTCTTCACCGCCAGCCAGCTCTTCTACAAGGCGGGCAATGGCGCCTCCAGCGTGCCCGCGCTCGGTGGTGGTGGGACCGGCAGTTACCAGCTCGATCCGAGCAGCCGCGGCATCGACGTGGGGCAGGTTCTGCCGAACTTCAACGACGGATTCCTGGGCACGGCTCCGGACGCCGGCGCGCACGAGAGCGGCTCGGCGGCTTCGATGAGGTTTGGCATCACCGCCGGCCAATGAGCCTTGCCGCTGTCATTCAAGCGGACCGGTCGACCTTGAGCTTGTTCTCCAAAGTCTCGAGGTCGACCGGCTTGGTGAGGTGCTCGTCGAACCCTGCCTCCAGCGCGCGGCGGCGATCCGACGGCTGCCCGTATCCCGTGATGGCAATCAAGAGCGGAGTGCTCCCCAACGCCTGGCGCACCTCGCGCGCGAGCTGATACCCGTCCCGGCCGGGAAGGCCGATGTCGATCAGCATCACCTCGGGAGGCCTTTCGCGGAGCCGCTCCAGCGCGTCTGTCGCGTCCGGAGAGGCGATCACTTCGTGCCCCGCCTGCTCGAGCGCGAGCGCGAGCACCTCCCGGCTGTCGGCGTTGTCCTCGACGAGCATCACCAGGCGGCGGCGCGGCGTCGACTCTCTTTGCGGCGATTGAAGCGCTGATTCGGCGCCCTGGTGCAGCGGCAACCGCACTTCGAAGGTGCTGCCGCGATCTCTTCCTTCGCTGCGCACGCTCACCGAACCGCCGTGCAATTCGACCAGCCGCTTCACCAGCGTGAGGCCGATTCCCATGCCTCCCTTCGCTCGATCGAGCGCGCCTTCAGCCTGGAAAAAGAGATCGAAGACGTGCGGCAGCATCGCGCTGTCGATGCCGATCCCCGTATCCATCACTCGCAGGAGCGCCTCGTTCTGGTCGCGCGCCAGCGCGATCTCGATCTGCCCACCCGCGGGCGTGTACTTGAGGGAGTTGGTCAGCAGATTGGTCAGAACCTGCTCGATCCGCAACGGGTCGGCCATCACCGTGGCCTCCGTTTCCAGCTTCAGCGAGAGCGCGATGCCGCCTCCGTGCGCGAGCGTCTCCCATTCCCGGAGGATCCTGCCGAGAAAGGATGCCAGCACGACAGGCTGCCTGCGCAACTCGATCTTCCCGCTGGTCACGCGCGCGACGTCCAGCAGGTCGTCGACCAGACGGGCCAGTTGGCGCGCTTGCCGCGCGACGATCTGGCGCTCCCTGGTGAATGCCGGGGTGGCGCCGCGCTCCATCAACTCGGCCGCGGTGAGCACCGCCGCGAGCGGATTGCGCAGCTCATGACCGAGCATGGCGAGGAACTGGTCGCGATCGCGCACCGAGTGCTGCAGCGCCTCCATCATCGCCCGCACCTGATACTGCCTGCGCCGCGCCCGGAGCGCGGAGCGGATGGCGCTGAGCAGCGTGCGCATCCTCACCGGCCGCTCCAGCACCGTGATGTTCGCCAACCGCCCCAGCTCCGGGAGCCGGGCGCCCGCGAAGAGCACAAGGGGAAAGTCGGACCAGGAAGGCTGCTTCTCCAGCGCGACGCTGAGCGCGGCAGCTCCGCCCTCGTTGAAGGCTTCCTCGGTGAGCAGCGCCGCGCCGGCCCCGGTCTCCAGTTGCGTGCACAGCTCTGCCATCGAGCGGCAGAGCCAGACGCCCAGCCCCGCCGCCTCGAGCGCCTTTTGCGCCAGCGGCCCGTCCCGGCCCACCGGCGCCAGGACGAGGATGCGCTCCTCCGGATTCACCGCGTTGCCGCCGAACGCGGCACCCCGGTGAGGATGCCGGCGAATCCCTTCAGCGCCTCGCCGACCCGGATGCCCTTCGCGTCCATGGTGAGCTCGTGGATCCCGGCGCCATGCGGTCCGCCGCGGCGCTTGAGGACCGAGATGGCCTTGCGCACCGTTCCCTCCGCCTCGAAGAAGCGCAAGAGGACGACGGTGTCGGCGAGATAACTGATTTCGACCGGCGTGGTCATGCTGCCGATCAGCCCCTGCTGCGCGACCACCAGGATGGCGAGCACGCCGCGTTGGCGCAGATAGCTGAGCAGCTCGTGCATCTGGACGAGCAGGAACTGCTCTTCCGGCATCGCGGTCATGTAGCCGTTGAGGCTGTCGATCACCACCACTCGCGCGCGATCCCTCTCGACGTCGGTGCGGACCTGCGCGACCAGCTCTCCGGGCGCCATCTCCGCCGGATCGACCTGACGCACCCGCAGCTTGCCGGAATCCATCGGCTTGCGGATGTCGATGCCCAGCGCCGCGCTGCGCAGGGCCAGCGTGTAGAGGCTCTCGTCGAAGGCATAGACCGTGGCGGTCTCCCCGCGCCGCGTTGCCGAGACCGCGAAGTGCATTGCCAGCGCCGACTTCCCGCAGCCCGCGGGTCCAATGAACAGCGCGCTGGTCCCGCGATCGAGCCCGCCGCCCAGCAGCTGGTCGAGCGGGGCAAGGCCGCTCTCGATCATGCCGGGCTCGAAGGCCTCGTGATGCTCGGCGGCCACCAGTCGCGGGAAGACCTCGGCGCCGCCCTGACGGATGCGGAAGTCATGAAAGCCGCCGCGGAAGTCCACGCCGCGCATCTTGACGACGCGCAGCCGCCTGCGAGCCGCGCCGTAGAGCGGCGTCAGCTGTTGGAGATCGATGACTCCGTGGGCCAGGCTCTGGAGCTGCAGATCGCCGGTCTCGCTGGTCTGGTCGTCGAGCATCAGCACGGTGCAGCCGCGCCGGGAGAGGAGCTGCTTGAGCGACAGCACCTGACGCCGGTAGCGCAGCGCGCTCTGGGCGAGCAGCCGCATCTCGGAGAGCGAATCGAACACCAGCCGCGTGGGCTTGACCGCGTCGACCTGCGCGAGCAGGGCGGTGGTCAGCTCCGCCAGCTCGACCTCCGACGGCTCGAAGAGGGTGTTCTGTTCCTCCGAGCTCAGTGGCTCGCCGCTCGTGGCGAGCTCGAACATCTCCACTCCGGTGAGGTCGAAGCCGTGCGAGGCGGCAACGGAGGCGAGCTCCTCGCGGGTCTCGGAGAGCGTCACATACAGGCAGCGCTCGCCGCGCCGCGCGCCCTCCAGCAGGAACTGCAAGCCGACCGTGGTCTTGCCGACACCCGGATTGCCCTGCACGAGATGGAAGCGGCGGGGAGGAAGCCCTCCGCCGAGGATGTCGTCCAGTCCGGCGATGCCGGTGCTCACGCGCGGTTCGGACATGTGGCAGGGAAAATACCCGCCGGCTGGTGAAAGGAAAGCGAATCCCGGGGATACCGTCGAGCAGACAGCCCCACGAACGCCCCTCTGGCAGGCGAGCGCGGTCGACGGCAACGGCCGGGATCGCCTCGTATGGCCCGACGACCAGCGCTCTCACTTCACCGAACCGGCGAGTGGCCGGATCCAGTCGAAGAGCGGCTTTCCCACCTCGGGGAAATGAGCCGCGACCAGCGCGAGGATCGGCAGGCCGGCGTACACGATCATCTGCGAGATGAAACCCACGTCCCAGGTGATCTTGCCAGGCTCGCTCCCGGACATGTAGCTGAGCAGGGCGTTGCGCTCCATGTCCAAGAGCGTCCAGACGCACATCGCCACCACGCAAAGGAGCAGGGCCCAGGCCACTGACGAGAGAATGCTCTGGGGCTGGAATGGATAGACGCGGGTCGCGAGCAGGAGCACGAGCGCGTCGATGGTGAGGACGCAGACGAGCGCGCGGATGGCGGAGATGCGGCGCAGCAGGACGCGCACGGCTTGGAGCGCGACGAGCTCGCTGCGCAGCTCGAAAATCGTGCGCGGGGCGCCGGACCGGCGCTCCCATCCGGCGGTTTCGAGCTCGGTGGCGGCGGCCGTCGTCGTCGACGAGATCTCTCCGGCGTCCGGCGGGCTGGACGCGCCACTCAGGCGCGCGACGCACGCGCCGATGCGTGCCTCGATCGGGCCCAGGCGCGGCGCCGCCGCATAGGGATGCAGACCGATCATGCCTGTGAGGGACTCGCGCAGCCGCAGGTAGGTCCTGGCGATCGGGTGGCCAGCGAGTTGATCGAGCGTGCGCCGCGTGACGTGCCAGGCCTGCGCTAGGAGGACGAGGCCGTGCGCCACACCGATCACGAGCGCCGCGAAAAGGAACTCCATCAGCAGCGTCCACGAATACGCCTCCACCGTTGGGCGGATCCACGCGAACCAGAGAACGGTCGCGGTCGCGACAGCGATCATTGCCAGGCGCGAGGCCGGCACGAAGTAGCGTCCTTCGGCCACTTCTGCAGCGCGCGCTTCGGCAGCCTCGAGTCCCGTCTTGTACGACGGGAAAAGGCTGCTCAGCTTGATCGCGCCGCGCTCAGTGGCGGCGATCTCGATTCGGCGAAGGTGAGAGGTCGCGGTGGCGATCACTCCCAGACCGAGACACACCAGCGGCAGCGCAGGCGAGACCCCGCTCAGCCAGTTGGCGGTGCGCACCCAGAGGAAGATCTGGCCGGGAGCGTCATCGCGGAGAACCTGTGCCGCGTAGACGACAGAGAGCGCAAGCACGATCGCGCCTCCTACCCAGCAGAGCGGCGTCGCATGCCACCGCAAGATCCCCGGCTCGCTCGCCGCATGCGTGCTCTTCCGGAGCTGGATCAGGCGCACGTAAAGCGCCCCGATGAAGAGAAGCAACGAAGCGGCGGAGAGTCCCCAGAGCGTCAGCTGCCATCCTCTCGACAGCCAGGGACCGTATTCAGGGGGCCAGTGNCTGGCCCTGCCTTCGGCGATCAATCGACTCTCGGCGAGGAGTGGAGCGACGAGGGGAGCCAGCGCGGTGAAATAGATCCCGGCNAGCGCCTGCCACGCGAGGAGTTGGACGGAAGCATAGGGTCTCCGCAGCTCATCATGGCTGGTCACGACCGCGGGCGGCGCGGACAGGAGCGGCCGCCGCTCGATCGCGGGCGGGTCAGGCTCGCGAGAGAGGAGTCGCGCCATCCAGGCGCGAGGTCCCTTCTTCCCGGATCCGACGGGAGGCAGGGGAAAGGCCCAGGCCATCAACGAGGCCAGCACCGTGAACAGCAAGGCCGTAGCGGTGGTGTGCAGGTTGCCGGGAGGGAAGATGACGAGCGGATTCTTGTCTTCGACTTCCACAGGCTGCACATAGGCTTGAGCGGTCTGCCATCCCTTCGCCGTCTCCGACTTGTCGGTGCCAGAAATCTCGTCGGGAGGTCCGAGGACGCGCACCGGAAGGATCGCCTCGTGCCCGACGATGCCGACCCACAACGGCGGCACGCTGCTTTTGTTCGCGAAGGGCATGCCGTATTCGATTGGCCGCAGCGTCTGGTCGAACTCGCGTAACAACACAATCGTGGCGTTGTAGACGCCCTCGGCCGAGCCACTCGAGAACTGGAGGCGCCGGCCGTCCGGGTCGCCGCGCGGTGGCGACCAGAGCTGGTTGAGGATGTGCAACGGATACCTGGAAACGACGATGGCGCCGCGCAGATCGTCCGCGAGCGAGGGGTGGGTGAACAGCAGGTCCGCCTTGGTGAGGAAGATCTGCGTGTCGGGAGCTGCGCGATGGACGGCTTCGGCGAGGAAGACTTCGTCGCGCGGATCGGTGGCCACGATCCCCACCAGGCTTACGTGCGCCCGTGAGATGACCGCGAGGCTGTTCGCGAGCGAGAGGTCGCTGGAGGACCTGGTCATGGCAGATAGCGCGGGCACCACATCGCTCGATTCGTTGTCCTCGGCGAGGTTGAGTCCGAGGACGTGGGGGATCCTCGAGGGCAGCAGCGCGGAGGCGTCCGTGCCGCTCTGACTGCGCGCCTTTTCATATTCCGCGCCGAGTTGCGCGATGTGCAGGGGAAACGGCAGATCGAAATGCTTCGGCGCGGGAGCGGGGTTCACGATCGCCTGCACGAATCCGGCGGACCGCAGCGGCGGCGTATCTTCGGCTTTCGGCGGCGGCGGAGTAGCCGGCGGACTTCTGGCGACGGCGGGCGCCGTCGTCGCAGTTTCGGTCCCGCTGCGCGGGAAAGAGCCCTGACCGTAGCTCGTGTTGGACTCGGTCAGCATGGCCATCGTGATGGCCCCACGCGAACCGAACGAGAGCGCGAGATAGTCGTAGAAGGCGCTGAGCGCGCTGTCGGGCTGCACCGTCGCCGTGAACGTCAGATTCGGCTTATTCCCATTCCTGCGATTGACTCGTTCGAGAATCGTCTTGGTCGAGGCGTTCGTCGCCGAGCCGGTCACGATCCGGAAATGGTCCTCTGGATGATCCTTCAACCAATCCAGGATCGACTCGGACAAGGAGTATGCCGTCCCGGAGAACGATGGCCCAATGATCCGGATCGTCTTTTCGCTATCGGGCAACGCACAGCTCAACCATTTCGCGTACTCGACCGCGCGCCGGAACGCCGGTTTCGAACGAATCCCGTTCGTCGGAGTCTCGCCGACGAGGACAATCGCCAGCAACTCATCCTCGCGCACCGCCGAATTCGGATGCCGGCGAAAGAGCATGACGCCCGGTTGCTCCTTCAGGGGAACCGATTTCCGTACGGCCAGGCGCGTCGAAAGCGTGTACGTGGTCTTTGCCGCCGGCGACTCCCCCTCCACCGTGACGTGATCGCCGTCCGCGAACAGCATCCGGTTCTTCGCCCGGTCCTTCTTGTCCCTCTCTTCGGTCCAGGGGAGCCAGAACTGATCAGCGAGGTAGTCCCCCTGCGCGAGCGCGGACTGGATGGAAGCCAGATAGGAATCGAACGCGTCGGCGAGCCGCGGGTTCGATGGGTCAGGAAGCGTCGCGATAAGGGCGCGCACCGTGAGATGGTCGCTGGTCACCGTGTCATGGCAATTGCCAAGATCCTTCGACGTGGGGCCGAGGAAGCGTTCGAAGGGACCGCGGTAGTCAGTGGCCTGTGGCTGGATTGCCAGGGCGGACCGCTCGTCGGCCTCGCCGCGCCCGGTCTGGGGCGCGCCGCGCGGGCCGACCGTCGCCGCGACGACGGAGAGGGTGAGTAGCAAGATGAGAGGGTTCGACGAACGAGTCTTGTCCATGCCGTGTCCCCAGGACGATGGCGGCGGTGTTGCGCTCGCGAGAGCGAGGCCCCGCTGGCGATGCTCAACGAGGCGTAGCGCCCGCGGCGAACGCCGGCGGATTCTGCGAATTCTCGGCGGCGGCATGCGGGGCGCCGGTCAGCTTGCGCTTCACGGCGCTCCGCCCGGTCGCCTCCTTCGCGGAGCTCAACATCTTGATCAGGGAATTGAACGTCTCTGTCCCGCCGCCGATGAGGAGGCCATTCACGAAGGCGAATCCGGGATTGTGCGTGGGGATGTTCGGATCGAAGAAATAGCCCGCATCAAGCGCGTTGGAGATCGAGGTGCCCGCAGCGACCGCCACGACGATCGCTGCGGATTTCTTCCACTCGACCCCGATGCGGTTGCAGATGGCGGTCAAGATCGGATCCAGCGCCTCCACCAGGCGCTGCACGCCGATCCCGCAGATGCCGACGAATTGCAGAGGATCCACCGCCATGTCGAGCTCCTTCAAACCGACTTGGCGCTCGCCTGCGAGCTGACCAGTCGGATGGTCCAGAAGTCCGCGGAGAGGCCGTGGTCGGTGAGGTAGGCGTAGGGGAACGTGCAATAGCCCTCGATTCCCCACCCGACTCCCCACGAGTTGCGCACGATGAAGCGCTGCTTGGCGTCGTCGTAGCCGACCGCGAGAATCGCATGGCCGCCCAGCATCTGCTCCGTCATGGCCGGCATCGGGACATCGCCGGTCTTGGCGACGGACGCGCTTTCCAGGCTGTCGTAGACGGCGATGCCGAACACGAAGGGGAACCCGGCCGCCAGACACCCCTTGAGCTGCGAAAGGACCGGGTTGAGGCGCTGGTATGAGAGCGCGCGGTCGAGCTTCGCCTTGGCGAAGGCCAGATCCGGCGGCCGTACCTCGAACTGCGCGATCTCGTACGGCCAGAGCGCCTCCGGCGGCGCTCCCTCCACACCTACGGATTTGATGCCGTCGCGAATGCGGGCGCCGGCGTCCGAGTTGACCGTGTGCTCCCGGTACCGCTCGTTGTAATAGATGAAAAGACGGGAGGGCGAGCAGAAGGGCAGCCCCTGCTTGTTGCGGTCGAAATCGAGCGCCGCTGCGATTGCGTTGGCGGTGCAGCTGCCGAGCCGGCCCTGGTCGTAGACGGGCGGACAGCCTGCGCGGAGGTCGACGTGCGCCGGCAGCGCCGCGGGAGCGATTGGGCTCGAATACATGATGTCGCGGTGGTCGGGCAGGTCGCGGATCCAGCCGAACGAATGCGTCGCGGGCATTGGGTTCTCCTTCGGTTTCGGAAACCGATGCTGCATTTGTACAGCACGACGTGTGCCAGCCTCCCGGGGCATACGGCCGGGAAATCGTGAGCAAGAACAGGAATCGGGGGAGTTCCAACGGTCCGGGTGCGACGTGGCGCGACATGTTGCACCCCGCGAAGCGCTCCGCGATCTATTCCTGCGAGCGGACACCTGTCCGGCGCCGTGACAAGTGTCCGCCCCTGACGCGGGGTGACGTGCTCTGGCGGCTCCTGGCACGGCACGTGAAGCTCGCCTGGGCAAATGATTCAGATGTCCGGCATTCGCAAGACCTTTCGCGATGGTCTACGCGCGATGGAGGTCCTCAGCGAGTTCACCCTGCACGTGAAGGCGGGTGAGTTCGTCTCCATCATGGGCCCGTCCGGATCGGGCAAGACCACCTTCCTCAACATCGCCGGCCTGCTCGACGAGTTCGACTCCGGCGAATATCGCCTCGCCGACGTCGACGTGCGCAGCCTCTCCGACGACGCGCAATCGCGCCTCCGCAACCAGCACATCGGATTCGTCTTCCAGAGCTTCAACCTGATCCACGACCTCGACGTCCGCGACAACGTCTCCGTCCCGCTGCGCTACCGGAAGATGCCCTCGGCCGAGCGAAGGCGCCGCGTCGACGACGTCCTGGAGCGCGTCGGGCTCGCCTCCCGCCGCAACCACTTCCCGCCGCAGCTCTCCGGCGGCCAGCAGCAGCGCGTCGCCATCGCGCGGGCGCTGGCCGGCAAGCCCGACCTGATCCTCGCCGACGAGCCCACCGGGAACCTCGATTCGCTGATGGCGCGGCAGGTGATGGACATCCTCCAGCAGATCTCCGAGGCCGGCACCACCATCGTGCTGGTCACCCACTCTCACGAGATCGCCGCGCGGACGCAGCGCAAGCTGCATGTGCTGGACGGCCGGGTCATCGATCCCTGGGCGCAGCGGCCGTCGCTGACGGAGGCGCGCTGATGCGGGAGCTCCTGCGCGAGACCGCCCGCGGCCTCCGCCGGGACCGGGCGCTCGCCATCATCATGATCGCCGGCCTCGCCGTCGGCGTGACCGACTGGCAGCTCACCGATCTCCTCTGGCGCGAGCAGCAGCACTCCGCCATCGAGGAAGCGCCCTCGCTCTTCGCGGTCGAGCTGGATCGCGACCGCCGCTTCGACTTCCTTGGGGACGGCGAGGGCGAAAAGACCAACATGCTCTTGCGGACGTACCTCGCCCTCCGCGACGCGGATGCCCTCGCGGTCCATCCTGCCCTCATTGGCACCGCGATGACGGCATCCGGATCGCTCGCGGTGTCGCGGGAAGGCGGCGCGCCCGAAGAGCTCCCGGCGCGGTTCGCCTCCAGCTCGATGTTCGCGATGTTCGCAATCCAGTTCCGCTCGGGGAGCGCCTTTCACGACGGCGCCGACGAAGCGGTGGTGAGCGACGAGCTGGACCGCCGCTGGTTCCCGGATACCGGCAGCATCGGCAAGACCTTCCGCATCGGCGGCCGGCGGATGCGCATCACCGGCGTTCTCAGGCCGGACCACTGGCCGCGCCAGTTCGATGCGCGCCTCCCCAGGATCGAAGGACTCTTCCTCTCGATGGAAGCCTTCCGGCGGTTCCGGCCGTGGCCCGATCCGATTCTTTCCACCACCGATCCGGCCGCATTCTTCGCGCATCCTGGCTCCGCCGAGGATCCCGTGGTGCGCCTCTTCGTCGAGGTGCCGCCGGAAGGGCGCGGCGCTTACGAAGCATTCCTCCAGCGCTACCTCGCCTCGCAGCAGCAGCGCTCGCCGCGGATGACCTCGGCGCGACTCGTCCCCTGGGCCGAATGGGCGGACTTCACGCGCAGAGCCGAACCCGTCTACGTCATCGTCCGCGGGATGGGCCTGCTGGTGCTGGCGGGCTGCGCTTTCAACCTGGTGCGCCTGGCAATCGTGCGCTCGGGTGCGCGGGCAGGTGAGCTGGGCATCCTGCGCGCGATGGGCGAGAGCCGGCGATCGCTGCTCATCCGGCAGCTCGTGGAGGCCGCGCTGATGGGACTGGGCGCTGGCGTCCTCGGCCTGATCCTGTTGGCGTTCTGCGTCCCCGCTTTCAACTCCGCCATCCCACCGCGGCCGATGACCTTTTTCCTGGACGCGCACGCGGCCGTGGCGTCGCTGGTGGTCGGTCCGGTGGCGGCGGTGCTTTCGGCCCTCTACCCGGCCTGGCGATTCAGCCGGATGGCGCCCGCGGCGCTGCTCAGGCGCCAGTGACCGGCGCGCTCAAGCAGGTCGCCGCGGCGATCCGCGGCCGCTCGATGGCCTTCAGCTTCCTCATCGGCCAGATCATCTTCGGCATCATGGTGGTCTCCCACGCGCTGGTGTTCGTCGATCTCTTCCAGCGGCAGGGGCTCCTGACGGGCGTGGACATGGACGGCTCCTTCTGCGTCATCACCGAGGACGACGACACCATGCTGCCCGAGCGGGATCTGGCGGTGCTGCAGGGCTTGCCCGGCGTCCGCGCCGCCGCATGGGTCTCCAACGCGCCCGTTCACGAGCGCAGGCTGGCCGGAATCTTCTCCGCCGGCGAGCGGCACGTGGCGGCGTGGGAAGTCCATGGAACCAGTGCCGCGGCAGACGCCTACGGATTCGAGATCGTCAGGGGCCGTGCGCTCACGGACGAAGACCTGGTCACAGCCGGAGAACGGCCGGCGTTGATCAGCGCGGCCCTCGGTGAGGCGCTGTTTGGAGCGGGCGATCCGGTTGGCCGCACCTTCACCTCGCGCGCGGTGACCTGGCGCGTGTCCGGTGTCCTGCGGCAGGCAGGTATCTTGCCGCCCTTCTCGGTGGTGGCGGACAATCTACTCGTGCAGGTCGCGCGGCCTGCCCGGGCGCGGCATGCCGAGTACGTGGTCAATGTCGCTCCGTCGAATCGGGCCGGATTCCCCGCGGCGGTGGAGGGCGCGCTGCGCCCCGCGGCTCCCGAGCGCTTCCTCCGCGTCGAGACGCTTCGTCGGGCGCTCCTGCGCGTCTACGAGGCCACGGCAGGAGCCATCGTCGTGTTCGGCATGATCATCACGCTGGTGCTGGGAGTGGTGCTCCTGGGTTCCACCGGGATGTCGGCGTTCCTGGTCGCCGAACGGCTGCGCGAAATCGGCATCCGCCGCGCGATGGGCGCCACGCGGCGCGACATCGCCGGCTACTTCCTCTTCGAGAACTTCACCGTCACCACCATCGGGCTCATTCTGGGCAGCGCCCTGAGCCTGGTCATGAACCGCTGGCTGGTCCATCTGGCGCTTCCCTTCGCGACACTGGACTTCAGGCACCTGGTTCTGGGCATCATCCTCTTCCAGGTCACCGGCTTGCTCGCCGCGACCGTGCCCGCGCTGCGGGCCTCACGCGTTCCTCCGTCGGTGGCGAGCAGGACTGCATGACCGCGCCGGGGGGGCGCCATGAAGGTGTTGATCGTCGATGACCAGGATGCGGTTCGCGAGGCGCTGGAGCTCCTCTTCACCGTGCAGGGCCTCTCCGTCCTCAACGCCAGCAGTCGCGAGGAGGTGATGCACTTCGTCTCCACCGAGGAGGTGGGCGTGGTGCTGCAGGACATGAACTTCTCCGAGCAGAGCACCTCGGGGCAGGAGGGAGCGGACCTGTTCCGCGCCGTCAGGGCGCTCGACCCGGATCTGCCGGTGGTGCTGATGACGGCGTGGACTTCGCTGGAAGCCGCGGTGTCGCTGGTCAAGGAGGGCGCCGCCGACTACATCGCCAAGCCCTGGGACGACGAGAAGCTGGTGCGCACCGTCAAGAATCTCCTCAGGCTGCGCTCCGCGGAGCAGGAGAACACGCGGCTACTGGCGCAGACCTCGCGGGCGCGGCATTCGCTGACGCAGGAGCACGACCTCTGCGGCGTCGTCTACCGCAGCGCCCAGATGCACGACGTGGTCTCGTTGGCGGTGCACGTCGCGCCCTCCGAGGCGCCGGTGCTCATCTCCGGTCCCACCGGGGTGGGCAAGGAGAAGCTGGCCGAGATCATCCAGGCGAACTCGCGCCGCAAGCAGCAGCCCTTCGTGAAGGTGAACGCCGGCGGACTGCCCGACGAGCTGCTCCAGGCCGAGCTCTTCGGCGCGGAGCAGGGCGCGTACACCGGGTCGAGCAAGCTGCGCATCGGCCGGTTCGAGGCGGCCCACGGCGGGACGCTCTTCCTCGACGAGCTGGGCAACCTGAGCCTCTCCGGGCAGATGAAGCTGTTGCGCGTGCTGCAGACGGGAGAGTTCGAGCGGCTGGGCAGCAGCACGACGCGCAAGGTAGACGTGCGCATCCTCAGCGCCACCAACGCGGACCTGCGCAAGGAGATCGCCGCCGGCCGCTTCCGGGAGGACCTCTTCTTCCGCCTCAACGTCATCGAGCTGCGCTTGCCGCCCCTGTCGGAGCGACCCGACGACGTGGGTCCGCTGGCAGAGACCTTCCTTGCCCAGAACGCCGCGGGAGGATCCGCCTTCAAGCTGGCCGAGAACGTCGCAACCGCGCTGATGCAGTACGAGTGGCCCGGCAACGTCCGCGAGCTGCAGAACCGCATCCAGCGCGCCACGCTGGTGTGCCGTGATCGCATCGTCACGGTGGCGGACCTGGCCCTGCCCGCGGCGGGCCTGGAGCAACCCGCGCCGGCGGGAATGCGCGCGGCCGATCCTGAGCGCAACGACATCGAGCTCGCCTTGGTCAACGCGGGCGGCGTGGTGGCCAAGGCGGCGGCGAGGCTGGGGATGAGCCGGCAGGCGCTCTACCGTCGCATGGAGCGGCTGGGCATCGTCCTCGAGCGCCGGCCGAAGGTTTGATGGCGCGGCCGCTTCGCCTCCGTCTCGTGCCGCCGCTGCTGGCGGTGCTCTGCAGCGCGGCGGGCGCGTCGGCGCTTCTGGCGGGACGCGTGGGCTGGGCCTGGGCGCTGGTCGCGGGCACGGCGGCGGGCGCGATCGCGGCCTGGTTCTTCCTCGGCCGCTTCCCGGAAGTGCTCGAAGCCCTTGCCGATGCGCTGGACAGCTTGCGGGAGCGCGACTACGCGCCGCGCATCGACGAGCGGCGCAGCGGACCGCTCTCGATCCTGGCGGCGCGCTTCAACGCACTGGCCGGCGCGCTGCGCGGCGAGCGGAACGACGTCTACCAGAAGGAGATGCTGCTCGAGACCGTGCTGGAGACGGCACCTACCGCCATCCTCGTCTGCGACGAGAACGACGTGGTAGTGATCGCCAACACCGCCGCACGCGATCTGCTCGGCGACGGCCGCAGGCTCTCCGGTGCACCCTTCAGCGAGGTGCTCGACCGCTGCGCGCCGGAAGTCCGCGCCGCGCTGCAGGGCCAGGACGACGCGCTCTTTTCCGTCGACCGCAACCACGAGACGGAGACCTACCTGGCGGTGAGCCGGTGGTTCGAGCTGAACACGCGCCGTCACCGCGTACACCTGCTGCGCCCATTCACGCGCGAGCTGGCGCGGAAGGAAGTGGAGGTCTGGAAGAAGGCCATCCGCATCATCAGCCACGAGCTGGCGAACTCGCTCGCGCCCATCACCTCGATGGTCCACTCCGCGCGCACGCTGGCGGAGCGGCCGGGGCAGGGCGAGATGCTCAGCCACACGCTGGCCGTGGTGGAGGAGCGATCCACGGCGCTGCGCACCTTCCTCGAAGGCTATGCGAGGTTCGCGCGCCTGCCGCACCCGGAGAAGAAGGACGTGCCATGGGAGGAATTCCTCTCCGGCGTGCGCTCGCTGTACGCGTTTTCGCTGGATGGTTCCCTGCCCGTGTCGCCGGGGTTCTTCGATCCGGCGCAGCTCCAGCAGGTCTTGATCAACCTGCTCAAGAACGCGGTCGAGGCAGGCAGCACGCCGGATCAATGTGCGGTGCGCATCTCCGCGCTTCCCGAAGGCGGCGCCGAGCTGCTGGTGATGGACCGCGGCGGCGGCATGGCCGAAGAAGTCCGCCGGCGCGCGCTGGAGCCGTTCTATTCGACCAAGAAGCGGGGCAGCGGGTTGGGCTTGCCGCTCTGCCGCGAGATCGTCGAGGCGCATGGCGGGCGCATCTGGATCCTGCCCCGCGACGGCGGCGGAACGTCTGTCCGCTGCTGGCTGCCCGGACGGGCGTAGCGGACGGACGTCCGCGGTCGACGTCGGGGATTCCTCAATGAAAGCACGCGGAAGCGATTGGCCACGCGGTTGCAATCGCGGCCGGCATGACTCCTCTCATCGCTCTGGTCCTGGCAGTGGTGCCGCCGCAATTGATCGGACAAGCCCCCCGTCCCGGGTATCCGGCCGGCGAGACGCGCGACGCCCGCGTGGTGTTGACGCTCCAGGTG
>C688J18823_10000450_pt1 | contig 23945 bp, 37 predicted proteins | sample HopSoiMetagenom1_FD_18823 | JGI IMG/M metagenome (IMG submission 18823) | reverse complement strand
GAGATCGAGTTCCTGTACGGCCAGTCGGGCCTCGGCACCGTGACCGGCGCCGCGTCGAGCAACGTCTGGACGATCACTACCTCGGAGTGGGCGGCCGGTATCTGGGCCGGCTCTGAAGGCGCGCAGCTCGAAGTGTGGAACGCCGCGCTGACCGTGCTCAAGGGCACCTGCACTGTCGTCTCGGTGGACCTCGCGGCCCGCACGGTGACGGTGGACAACGCTCCGACCACGGTCAACACGGACGTTCTCTTCTTCAAGGGCGCTCAGGGCAACGAGTGCGCTGGCGTCCACAAGATCCTGACCAATGCCGGTACGCTCTTCGGCGTCTCGGCGGCCACGTTCAACCTGTGGAAGGGATCGTCCTTCGCGGCCGGCTCCGCGGCCATGACGTTCACCGCGCTCTCGAAGGTGATGAACGCGATGTACGAGAAGGGCTGCGAGAACGATGTCGTTGGCCTGATCTCGCACAAGGCATTCACCAACCTGATGAACGGCGCGTCGATCACCATCGCCGCAACCAGCACCTCGCCTCTCGCCGCGCAGCGCCAGAACCAGGACTACAAGCCGGGCGGCCTGACGATGGGCTACGACAAGATCCAGTATCAGGAGCAGAACGGCCTCGTCACCCTCCTCCCGCACACCTACGTCAAGGAGGGCAATGCCTACCTGCTCTCCAAGAAGGATTGGATGCGCATCGGAGCGACTGACCTGACCTTCGCGCTGCCTGATTCTGACGGCAAGGAATTTGTGAGACCCATGAGTGATAACGCGGGGTTCGAGCTTCGCGCATGGTCTCACCAAGCACCCTTCTGTCAGGCCCCTGGACGCTCGGGAGTTATCACTGGACTCGTTAACTCCTAATTGATACAATCGGGTTCATGATTAGCGTGAACCTGATCTCTGGGGCGGGGAAGCGAAGCGCCTTTCCGGGCTATCTCTCCCCGCCCCTTGTTCGTGAGTGCAGGAAGTGCCACACGACGCGGGCGATTACCTGCTTCCAGAAGAATCGGTACGGAACGCGGGCGAGAACCTGCGCCTACTGCTTCAAGTCACACAAGGATGGAGCGTGGTGGAAGAATGGCATCCACCATGACTTCGACACGGAAGAGTACGCCCGCCTCCTCGCGGAGCAGGGCGGCGGATGTGCAATATGCGGCGGTCGAGAATTGGGCCGGTGCAGACACTTCAGCGTCGATCACGATCATGCAACCGGGTTCGTCAGGGGCTTGCTCTGTAACAACTGCAACCGGGCCGTTGGGTTGTTTGGTGACGACCATGCGTTGCTCGACCGTGCGGCTCAATATCTCCGGTCAGCGTCAGAGCGGAAGGCGGCGTGGAAGCGGCCGCCCAACCGTGAACGGCGCAAGCCGGGAAGGAAGAAGGCATGCCTTACGGGGTAGCTAAGGCTCTCGGGGGAGACTCGCCCGAGAATGACGCCCACATGGAGAGCATGGTGGCCGCGCTCCAGCGGGAAGGGCACGACAAAATCTCCGCCATCAGAATCGCAAAGGCCAGCATGACCAAGAACCTGAAGCCGAAGTCCGATCCGCGCATGAGCGCGATCAACGACCTTCACAAGATGCTTTCCGGTGCCATCGCCTCCCACATGAAGGCAAAGAAAGCCCCCGCGCCGGTCATCGATCAGGACGGAGCCGATGATCCGGAGACGGAGAACACGACTCCCGACAGCGCGCAGGAAGAGGCTTCCGAGAATCAGCTCACCGCGAAGAACAAGAAGCGGTTTGGTCCGGGACACAAGAAGTAGCCATGAACAGCGATACCCTGCTAGCGAACCTCAAGGACCGGGCAGCGATCCCGCCTGCGTCCGTGGTGTTGACCGACGCTAAACTGCTCGGGCAGGCTACCGAGGAGTTGCAGGCGTTCGTGGCTCCTGCGCTGTCTGGATGCAATCAGGAGTATTTCACAGACCACTCCGACATTCCCGTTGTGAGCGGGGTTTCGGCCTACGATCTGCCAGCCAGGGCATCTGGCGGAGCGTTGCGGGCGCTGAAGTTTGTAGACGCGAACGGGAACGAGACGCGAGATCCGATTCCGCAGATCGACCTCGGGGACATCGGCCGGTATGCTGCGTTGGGTAGCAGCGTGCCGCTGGCGTTCTACTTCACGGCAACGCAGATCGTCGTGCTTCCAGCACCCACGGCTACCTCGGGGACGCTGCGGGCCTACTACTCTGCGCGGCCCGGCACTCTCGTGAACGGCACGGCTGTCGTTACGGTGAGCAGCAGCAGCGACACCGTGATCACGTCGGCGCTTGTGACTCCGGGCATCTTCGCTATCGGGCAGACCATCGACATCGTGAGCCCCAATCCTCCGTTCAAGATGCGGGCCAAGGACTTGGCGATCACGGGCAGCAACGGAACGACGATCACCATCGGAGCAGGCGGATTGACCGCAGCCGGCGTAGTGGCAGGCGACTATGTGACTCTCGCCATGACCAGCTACGTGCCGCAGCTTCCACTCGAATGGCATTCGCTGCTGGAGCTTCGTGCGGCTATCCGAGCCTTCGCGACGATGGGGAACACGCAAGGCAGGCAGGAAGCAGCAGCGTCAGCGAGAGAGCTTCAGACGGCCCTTGTGGGCCTGATTGCTCCGCGAGCCGGAGCGAACGCCAAGAAAATCTCAGCGTGGCGCTAGAAGCGGAACGTCAGTCCAGCCGATGCACCGCGAGCGATTAGCACTATCTCCATGACGCACACGCCGGCCGGCAGGATGGTTCTCCACTTGGGCGGCAAGACGTAGAAGGCGGCCGACATCACAGCAAGCTCTGCGGCGGTGGTCCCCCAAAGCCTAGCGCGGCCGGGGCTTCCTCGCATGAGCGGGTTGTTTTCGTAGCAATACATCCGACCCGGATGCTTATGGAATTGGCAGTCAGAAGTCTGGAGCACGTCCAGCACAGTAAGACCAGCGGCAGCGCCAACCACGCTCCACTCTGCTGGCGTTGGCGGTGCCCATTCTGCTGTGGCTGGAGCAGAGATTAGAAGCGCGGCGATGGCGACCTTCAGCACTCCGGAGACGACTACCACACATGCGTAATACGATTCAAGGTGGGCCTGGACTCTGGAGCGTTCCCACGTCTCCGGTGGCCCCCGGCGCGCTCAAGCAGGCATCCGGCGTTGTGATCCGGGATGCTGGCGTGATCGAGCAGTCGCGCCCGCTCCGGCTCTACCCTGGACTCGGCGGTGCGTTCGCCTTCTACCGGAACAGGTTTATCGGCAAATCACTGACCTTCTCAACCTACCGCGTAGAAACCGGACTGCACACCGCGACGATGGGAAATATCGGGTCGGACGTAACGCCGACCACCACGCTCGACCTGATGCGCACGGCGGAGGCCAACGGCAACCTATATGTGTCGTGCGCGCAGGGCTGGCTCCGGCTGGATTCACTGACTAGCAGCATGCGCCGTGCGGGAGTGGCGCGGGCTCTGGATGCGCAGCTCACGCTCGTTGGAGCCGGGACGCTGCTCGCCAACACGCAGAGCATCGCCTACCGGATCCTGTTCGGCTTCAAGGACGCCAACTCCAATCTCGTGTTCGGTGCCCCGAGCGGTCGTTCGGTCACAACCGCCACGGCCGCACAGAACGTGAGCGTCAAGGCGCTCATCCCGACGACCATCTCGGCTGCATCCAACGCGACCAGCTACTTCGTTCAGGTCTACGGCACGGCGGTTAACACCGTTGCCAGCACAGACCCCGGCGAAGATATGCAGCTCAAGTATCAGGCATTCCTCACCGCAGCAGATGTGGCGACTGGATTCACGACGTTTGTAGACGCGACGCCCGACAGCCTGCGCGGTGCTGCCGGCTACTTCGTGCCCAGCCAGGAGGGGATCGCTCAGTCGAATTACCGCCCGCCCCTCGCGCATGACATCGCCCTCTACGCGGGGTCGATGTTCTACGCCAACACGACACAGCAGCACCGCTCCTCATTGCAGATGACCGGAGTGAGCGCGAACCTCCTGACCATCTCCACGGCTGCCGGAGGAATCACCAAGTCTGGAGGCAATGGCGTCTACACCTTCACCGGCACCCCGGATCTCACCAACATCCCCACTGACGGTACGGCGAAGCTCTCTGCTACAGGCTGCACCTCGGCAGCCAACAACGGCGAGTTCGTGATCACGGCGGTAAACACCGGAGCCTTCACGATCACCGTGACAAATGCAGGCGCGGTCACGGAGCCGGGCCTTGCCGGTTCGCGCGGATGGCCCAGCAAGCTCACCATCGCCGGGGTCAATTACTACGGCAGCATCAACGGGACGGAAACGGCAGCTAGCCAGGTTTTCAAGGTATCGACGGCCGGCACGGCATCCCAGAACGTCACCGATACCTGCTCAAGCCTGATCCGCGTGGTGAATCAGCAGGCGGTTCCGGTGGTCTACGGCTACTACGAGAGCGGTCCGGACGACGGCGCTGGCAAGATGAGCTTTTCAGAGGTGAGCCTTGGCGGATCCTCGTTCAACATCGCCGCCAGTGGCACGCTGCTCTACAACAGCTTTAACCCAACAATTCCAGTAGCGGCCCCGATTACGTCGAACAACGACGCTGCGGCAAACCGGCTCTACATCTCCAAGGAGGGACAGCCGGAGCACGTTCCGCTGGCTAGCTACTTCGACATCGGGGCGCGTACAAAGGCCATCCTTCGCATCATTGCCCTGCGCGGGGCGCTTATGGTGTTCAAGGAGGATGGCATCTTCCGGGTGACCGGCGAGGCGGGTGTATTCTCGGTTGCCCCGCACGACCCATATGCAACGGCTTCGTCGGAAACGTCGGTTGTCCAGTGCATCAACCGCGTCTACGCATTCTGTCCGATGGGCATCTACGAAGTCACGGACACCTACAGCAGGCAGATCCATGGGCCGGTCGCAGACCTACTGCGGGGCGTGAACGAGCAGATCGAGGTCAGCCCAGCGCTTTCGTCCGCCAACGTGTATTCGTGGGCGACGGAACTGGACTCCACCATCGGCTTTTCGGTGCAGGATGTCAGCAACGTAGGTTCTGGCTACCTGACACTTCTGTACTGCTCAAAGACAGGAACATGGAGCACGCTTCCGGATGATTTTACGACCTACTCTCCGGCGTCAGCCTTCGCCAACGCCCCCTACGCATATGGGCAGAACTCGTTTTCCGTAAACGGCCTCTCGTATCGCAACTCTGCGATTGGGTTCATGGGAGACGACGTTTACATGCCGGTGGATGCAGCGATCACATCCGTTGCCTTGGCCCTGAAGCCGCTTCCTGGGCACAAGATCCCGCTGACCGTAAGCTCATCCAGTGCGTCATCGGTGACGTTCGACAATCTTAACTACAGCTTCACAATTCCGGTTGGAACACTGATTGTCGGCGGCAACGGTCGCGTGTCCACCGTCACGGGGGTAAGCGGTGGTGGTGGATTCACGGTCCTTGCTCTGACCCCCGCGCTGAATTCACCCTTCAACGCGCTGCCTTCTGGCGGAATCGTGTACTTGGTCGTGCCACAGAACATCACCGTCGAATGGCACCCGTTCACGGCGGGCGACGATGGAGCCTATGCGAGATTCACCGAGGCTTCCCCAATCCTCGACGGAAGATCCAGCATGACCACATGCACCATGAACCTCTACACGGAGGCAACTACCAGCACCCAGGTCGTCAACATGACCGCGACCAACACTCCGCTGCCGTCCGGTGTCGGGACGCAGACGTTGGTGCGCAGCATCGTGCCGGCGAGCATGCAGCACGCCCGCAGGATGTCCGTGGTGTTCAACCACAACACGGCCGGCGAGTACCTGTTCATTCGCGGCGTCTCGTATGAGTTTGAGCGGCTGGACGGTAACGAGCTTACCTAGTGTCCCAACTTAGCGATGTGATCCGCTCTGGTATTCGAGCGGAGGATCTGACCGGCCTGACGCCAGAGCAGCAGCAAGCTCTAGAGCCGTTGCTGCGGTTCGTGAACACCGGGATTCAGGGACTCGCACAAGCGCTGACGGGGCAGGTTGACAGCAGCAACCTCGACACGGAGATCCAGACCGTTCCGCTCACGAACGGCGTTGCCCAACTCGTCTCCCTGAAGAAGCTTTCTCAGGCAAGGGGGATTCGCTCGCTGTCGGTTGGGAGTGCGGATGGCAAGACTCAGCACGCCCTCGCCCAGCCGCTTCACCTGATCGGCACGACCGTTCCCAATCAGGTCAAGGTAGTCGCCAATTTCATGGACACCACGGCAAGCAGGGTGCCCGTCACGTTCGAGTTGACCCCGGACGGCAGCTACACGTCGTTGACCCCGAGCAGCGGGACGTGGACTGCGTTTCCATACGCGGTCAACTGGAGCGACCTCGGCGGCGGGAACATGGCGGGCGGGCTCCTGAAAGACTCGCTTGGGTTCGTGCATCTGCGCGGGCTGACGAAATGGTCGCAGGCCACAAATCCGATCCCTCCCGGAACCGTGATCGGCACTCTTCCGGTCGGGTTCAGGCCCAGCGCAAGCATTGCATTCGCGGTCGCCAACTGGAACGGCGCGGCATTCGTGGATGGGGTGCTGGACATCCTGACCAGCGGAGCAGTGCGCGTGCAGCTTGCGGCCAATGGCGGAGCGAATACCAGCGGCTTGGACCTTGACGGCGTTTCGTTCGACACCCGGAGCTAATTTGGCCTACTCCAATATCTACTCCTCCATGCGGAATCCGTACGCAACGGCGGGCTCTCGCGACCCCGAAGGCAACGTTGACGCCGACTACTCGCCCACCGGCTACGACCGCTACCGACGCAATCCAGGCAAGGGCGAGACTCCCGGCAACACACTGGAGCCGATCTACGGGCACGCTCCGCCGCCAGCCGTACAGAACGGCACCACTACATCACCGGAAGCTGTCATGTCGGGTGGCATTTCAGGGAGCACGGCTCGCGGGCCTGCTGGCGTAGGCGGCAACGGCGGGTTCGGGTTCACCAACCTCGCGCAATACATCTACGCCAACCCGATGGGCAGCGGGCCGGGCAGCGGATACGCACCTACGCCTACAGGTATGACTGGCTCCGACTTCAACCCCGGAGTGCATGGCTATACGCCGAACGGTGGGTACACGCCCGGAATGGCTGGGGTGGACAACGCCCTGAACCAGACCTACGGCCGCAATACAGCCCCGCCCAGCGCTTCTCAGGCTTCGGGTGTGGGTCAGCCTACCCCCGCCCCCGGCGGTGCTCCTGCGGTCCCTGCTGGCCCGTTTACCCCGGCGAACCCGGCAGACCAGATCCCGCCCGGTGGCCCCGGTAATCCACGGAACCGCTATCCCAACCTTCGTCAGTCGATGGGGTACTAGCGCATGTTTGACTTCATTCCAGACTTCCTGTCCACGATTCCGGGGATCAGTAGCTTCGTCAAGTCCTCCGACGAGCAGAACATGCAGGGCGAGTACGGCAAGAATCAAGCGCTCTGGCAGAAGCTCCTCGACAACTACCAGGGTCCCGAGAACGACCCCCAATACGCGGCGGAACTGGAGAAGCTGCGGGGGCAGGGTGACACCGGCCTGACACCCTCAGATCGGGCAGCGATGCTGGACGCCTATTCCGGCGCGTCAAGCATGGCGCAGGGGCGCGAAGGGGCTATCGCGCAAAACCAGATGATGCGCGGTGGAGGAGTCGCCAACTCCGGCCAGAGCGCAGTGCTTCAGCAGCAGGCGGCGCAGGCTGCGGCCGGGCGGTATCAGCATGCCGGCACCCAGCAGGCGGGGATTGCCAGCCAGCGGGCATTGCAGGCCCGGCAGGGGTACTTGAACACGATGGAGCGGAACAAGGCCGCCCTGAATCAGTACAAACTCTATGCCACTGGTGGCATGACCGGCGCGAACAACCAGATGGCGAATTACTACGGTGCTTCCGACGCCTCGCGGAAGTCTGCCGCGCAGCACGCCATGGACACGGCGGCCAGCATGGTTTCCGGTGGAATGGGTGGCGGCGGAGGCGGTGGCTATCACGCCCAGCCCTACGGCACTGAATCGTATCTCCGGGACGATCCGTTCGCGGGCGGAGGGTACACGTAATGGCTCTCCCTAGGCGCCAGCTACTCCCCGGCGAGACGGAAGATCAGGCCCAGAATCCTCTCCCGACTAGCCAGCCCGTAACGCTGGGCGGAGTGCCGCAGGATTCGACCCGAACGCAACCACCGCAGGGAATGGATCTGGCGAGCATCAAGGCATTGCTCGATCAGTACAAGCCCTCCCCGGTGAGCGCGAATCTTCCTCCTCCGCAAATGCCGCAGGGCATGGACCCCGAGGTGGTCAGGAACACCCTCCAGCGGGCCAGCACCCTCGGAATCGTTCACGGCATGCTCGGCACCCACACGCCCAGCACGTACGAGGTGATGCGCTCTGGAAGCGCGGCCCCGACCGTTCCGCCTTCGCCAGCCTATGATGCGGCTCGCGCGAACATCATGGCGCCGCTGGAAGCAGAGAAGGCCCGCGTCTCCGTCCTGAACCAGCAGGGCGAGGTGCAGAACAAGTACAACCTCGAAAACACGAAACTGGGGCTGGAGACTGGCAAGGCGAACAACGCGATCCCGCTGGCGGAGTTGAAGGGCATGCTGTCGGCGTGGGCTGGCACCCAGAAGAATCAGACCTTGCGCGACGTGGCGCAGACCAACGCCGACGCCAAGCCCAAGGTGCTCTCGGTTCCGATGGGCGGTCAGGCGACCAGCAATCAGACCGGCAAGCCGCTCGGTCCGGTGAATACGGGTACGGCCAGCGGAGGAATCGATCCCGGCGTGATCGACCGCGAGGCAGACCGCTACAACGCGACCGGCAACGTCCAGACCCCGAAGGGCCTTCGTGGCCCGATGGCGATGGGTTTCGTGCAGCAGGTAATGAACCGCGCGCAAGAGAAGCTGAACGGGACCACCGCTCCCGCCAAGCCGCTTGCATCGGCGTCCGCCGACTACAGGGCGGATACGGCCACGCAGAGCAAGCTCCAGCAGCAGGCCAGCACGACCAACGCCCGCGAGGACACGGCGCTCAAGAACCTCGATGTGTTCCTCGGCACGGCACAGAAGGTCACTGACACCGGCTCTCCTGCCCTGAACAAGCCGATGCGCTGGCTGGACGAGAACATGGGCGATCCCAACATCGCGGCGTTCCGGGCAGCTCGTCAGACCGCCGTCTCGGAAATCTCCCAGGTACTCAACAACAGCGGCTCGCAGATGACCGACTCCATGCGCCACGAGATCAACGACCTGATCGGCCCCAACGCGACCGGGGCTCAGGTGACGGAAGCGGCGAAGATTCTCAAGCAGGACATGATGAACCGCCGCGCCGCGAACCAGCACCAAATCGACGTGACCCGCGAGCGCATTGCCGGCCCGCAGTCCAGCAACAGCGCGCCCGTCACCATCCGCCGAAAGCGCGACGGAACCACCAAGACGCTCTCCTCGGATGCAGCTGCAAAGTACCTCTCCTCTCCAGACTTCGAGAAGGTGCAGTAAATGGCCGATCTCAATTCAGCCTTCGATAGCGAGAAGTCGCTGGACTCGGACTTCGATGCCGAAGGCGGCGGATCGAAGGGCTATCCCAACCCGGACGCCAAGAGCAATCCGCAGGCCCCCGTGTCTCCGGAGCGCTCGCTACTGCAACGCTTCCTGAGCCCTCCCGGCCACGGTGCTGCGGGTGGATTCGTTGGCGGCGTGGTGGGCGGCCTGTCTGGAGGCATTCCGGGCGCAATGGCCGGAGCATTCGCCGGCAACGTCGCTTCTCAGGGCCAGTCCATGACTCCTGAGCAGGCTGGCCTTCGACCTCCGGGGCTTGCCGGGCTTACCCGCAGGGGCGGATTCCAGCGGCCCTCCGCTCCCACGTCGGACACCCCCGACTACGCGGCTGCCGGAGTTGATGCTGGAGTGCAGGGCGCTCTCGGTGGAGCGCTGAAGCTTGGCGGGATGGGCGCAGCCAAGCTCGGCTATCCTCGCCTAGCGGCAATTCTTGGGGCAAAGACGCCGATGCAGGCGGTGGTGGATTCTACGCCGGCCGCAGTCAAGGGCGTGGGCACTCCTGCGTTGCAGGCGGTCGATGCGGCCACGCTCTCAGGCAATCCTGCAGCGAAAGAGCTTGCCGGGGTTCTTGCAGAGCAGGCGCGCAGGAATGCCAACCTTGCCGTTGAGCGCGGTATCTCCGAGCAGGCAATGGCTCCGATTCAGAGCCGCATGCCGACGCGCGTGCCGGGACTGGCTCAGGCTTCCGGTGAGTATGCCAACAAGCTGCGCGATCTGGGCTTGCCGGAGGATCTGACGCGCAAGGCGTTCGCGGACGGCCCTTCGGTCATGGAGGCAGCGGAAAACCTGCCGGCCATGCAGGCCCGGCAGCAGATGGTTCAGCAGGCCGTGCCGCAGACGGTAGACAACCAGGCGCTCAAGCTGGCCCGCAGGCCGCTGGCTGCTGCGGAAGCTCGCGGTGTGTCGGCTAGCCCGACCTCGTATGCGGCCGATGCCGCAGGACTGAGGGAATTGGGCGGAGTCGCTACGCCAAACAACTCCTACCTGACCCGCATCGCAAACAAGGTGCCGGGGATGGGAAATGCGGCGCAGTTGCTTCCCGAAGGCGGAATGACTGCCGACAGGGTAGCGCAGACCACCGGAGCAACCCTCGCCTCTCGTGGTGAGTCCACGGTCAACCCCATGCTTGAGAAGCTTCTGAGCACCAACCCCGCCTACAAGGCCGGCGCCGTGACTCCTCAGTTCATTGAGGACTTGCTGCGCAGGTTCGGGAGCCGATAAATGCTGACCTACGAGCAGTCCACCGGCCGCCTCCTGAAGGACTCCCCCGTTGGGACGCATCTGATGGCAACCGGCTACTCCGGCAGGCCGGAAGCAAAGAACAACCCCCTCGCCCAGCATCAGCACGACGTAGGGCCGATTCCGCAGGGGGCGTACTGGATCGGTGAGGCGCGAGACACGGCGGAGCACGGTCCTGAAGTGCTCCCGCTCTCTCCTGTGCCGGGCACGCAGACCTACGGGCGTAGCGGGTTCCTGATCCACGGGGACAGCATCAAAGATCCCGGCACGGCAAGCCACGGCTGCATCATTCTGAATCACGAGACGCGAATGCGCATCGCGCTCTCCGGGGAGACGCTTCTTGTGGTCGTCTCCGGATTGCAGGCCGTTGGGTCTGCGTAGTTCCTGAACGGCTCGCGGCAATGATGCGCACGGGCACCATCTAGTCCTTACCAGGAGAACAAAATGGCTGATAATGCAATCGGGGCGGCGACCCATGCCCTGCGCACGATGGTTGGTGCCAGCGACGGCGTGAAGGATCAGGCTGTCCAGCTCGCCAGCGCAGCGAATCAGGCCGCTACTTCAGGGAACACGGCCCTTCAGGTCACGTCTCCGGGTGGCTGGCCGGTCCAGAGCACTCCAGCAGTCTCTACCGCACCTAGCGCGAGCAAGGCGGCCGGTGCTGCTGGCGTGAGGCATGTGGCGACCGGGTGCCTGCTTTCGCTTGCCGCTGTCGCGGCGCAGACGATCATCTACTTCACCCTGCGTGACGGAGCGACGGGGGCCGGCACGATCCTCTGGCAGATCGGAATCACTCAGCCTGCGGGCGGCCAGTTCACCATGGCGTTCCCGCTGCCCAACCTGCCCGGCACGGCAGCTACGGCAATGACGCTGGAACTGACCAACGCGGCAGGCGCCCTCACCAATCCGGTGGCTACGAACTTCGCCACTGCAACCCTCTTCGGCTTCGACGCGAGCTAACCAATGGCCGGCGCTGTGTATGGAAACGCCTCGCATGGGGCGGTGACGATCAATACGCCCGCCTCTCCGATCACGGTGTCCGCGACTACCACTCCGCCGCTCGGGAACAGGACCAACATCGTGATCTACAACAACGACCCCACCAACACCCTCTATCTCGGGTTCGGGGCCGCAGGTAGCGCCGTCACGACTAGCAACGGATTCCCGGTGCCTCCGGGTTCCTCAATCGATCTCGACTTCGGGCCGCAGATCGCCATCTACGGCATCTCCACGGCCAGCATTTCCGTCCGCTACGTCGAGGCGTACTAGATGCGCAAGCTCATCAAGCCATTTGCCGCCGTCGGGGCGCTGCTCGCGCTGCTGCTCCTGAGCGGAGCCGTGATCAACCCGCAGGGCGTCACCGTATTCAACATGCTCTACAGGGGGCGGTCGCTGTTCTCCCGACTCGGAGATCAGGTGTCCGTCAAGGACTACGGGGCCGTTGGGGATGGGGTGACGGACGATACGGCGGCGATTCAGGCGGCGTTGAATTCTGGTGCTGGCACCGTTTACTTCCCGAAAGCCACCTACAAGTTCGGAACCGGGCTGACGATCCCGAACCGGATCCAGATTGTCGGCGCTGGCCGCAACATTACGATCCTGAGTTACACCGGAGCCGGCACTGCGCTTGTGAGCGCAACTCCGGGTGTGCGCAGCTTTGATCTGCGGATGCAGGACTTCGCGCTGACCACCAGCACCGGGGCCATCGGAATCGACCTTGACAGCGTAAGCTCCTCGATCTTCACGCATCTAGTGGTTTCGGGCTTCTCGGACACGGGCATTTCGGTTCACAGCGTTGTCAACGGTGGCGCGGTCTATAACCGCTACATTGACGTAACGTCGCAGACGGCCCCGACATGCTGGAAGTTCGCGGGCGTCGCGAGCAATGCGCAGGAGTTGATCGGCTCGCGGGCAAATAACTGCTCGTCGCGCGGCATCGACATTCAGGACGTTGACGACATCCAGATCATCGGCTCCCAGATCGAGGCGAGCGGCGTCGGCGTGTTCATCGACTGTGCGGTGCTCGGCGGGTGCGACTGGATCCGCCTGCGCGACAACCGATTCGAGACGGACACCACGGGCGTTCTGATCAACAGCGCCAACGTCCGCAACGTCGTGTTGCAGGGCAGCTTCTACAGCGGGAACGGTACGAACCTGACGGACAACGGCGTGACCACCCGACGCGCCGAGGAAACGATCTCGGTCGGATCCACCGGAACCACCGTCTTTTCGGGAACCATCGTATCCGGTAACTCGGTCTTTCTCGGAACCACTACGGGGTCCTTTGCCGGAGCGACGCTGGGCAAGGCGCAGCTCGTCGGCCAGATGGCGAACGGAGTCGCGGCCATTGCCGTGAGGACAGGGAACACGGCCACTCTGACCACGGCCGGGGCCAAGCTGTTCTCCATGTGCGCGGACACCCCGGCTACCTGCGCAGCGGAAAAGACCTTCTGGGACATCAATGGAGCGGAGGTCAAGACCGGCGTGACCTTCGCCAACATCGGCACCGGCAGCACCGCGAACGGCACCATTCAATACTGCTCGGACTGCACTATAGCCTCTCCTTGTGCGGGTGCTGGAACCGGCGCCTTCGCCAAGCGCCTTAACGGCGTTTGGGTCTGCAACTAGGAGGACCATGCGCAAACCGCCCTACAGAACGCTAGGACTGCTCTTCGCCTTCGCCTTCATGGGCGGAGCGGTAGCCTTCGCGCACTTGGACGCGGAGACCTACAAGGCATTCCTCGATCTGCTCAAAGTGCTGGCCGGAGCGCAGGGCATCAAGGCCATCGGAGAGCACGTCGCGGCGGCCTTGGACAAGAAGCCCGCGCCGGAGGCCCCATGATCCGCGCAGTGATCCTGCTGGTGCTAGCCGCCTGCGCGAGCAGCAAGAGCGCAGAGCAGCATGCGGAGGTAGCGGCGGAGACGCACACAGAAGCTCAAGCCGCCCAGACCCTCCAGCAAGAGACGCATTCAGAAGAAGGGGGATGGACGCGGAGGACGTGGGAATATGGCGCACCACAAGCGGAAGGGTCCGAAGTCCACGCGGGCGGGTTGCCTGCTCTGCAAGCCCCACAAGCGACAGGGAGCAAAGGACAAGCTCCGGGCCAGCGTCCAGCGGCGGCTCCAGACGGAGGAGTAGGCCACCCCTCCTTCCTTGGCTGGCCCATGGACGGAGACGCCCCCCTCCTCCGCTACACCGAAGAGACGCACGCTCCCGCGCACGTAGATACGACCACGGTAGCCGGAGCTACGCAGGCTACCAAGCAGGACACCTCCCTGAAGGCCGCCAGCGAGGCCCACAGCGCGAGTAAATGGAGGGTTGGCCTCCCATGGCTATCTCTCGCTGCGCTCGCCGTAGGGCTTGCCCTGGCCTGGAAAACAGGCTGGCTGGGCAAGGGGCTGGGGCTCCTCGGGAAGGTGTTTTAGTGGGCCACTCGCGCGGGCTGCGGTGGACCCCGGCCATGCTGGACGCGGCGCGAACGCTGCGCGAGGGCGGAGACCTGTTCCATGAGATTGCCGCGAAGATGGGCCTTCGGGAATCGCAGGTCCGCTGCGCACTGAGACCACGCAAAACAGACACCCCCGTCAAGGAAACGAAGCCCTACCAGCCGGAGCCGCTAGTCAAGGAACCTTCCGCCCCCGCCGTCCATACCAGCAAGAGCCGCGCGGAAAGCTACCTGATCATCTCGGACGCGCAGTTGCCCTACCAGCATCCCGGCGCGCTCCGCTTCTGCCAGGAGGTCCGCCGCAACTTCGATATCCCCCTGACCAACGTGCTGTGCGTGGGGGATGAGTTTGATTTCTACTTCGCGAGCCGCTTCGACAAGAGCCCCGAGGCTCCGCACACGCCCAAGCAGGAGATCGAGGCTGGGCGGGAGGAGGTGGCCCGCTGGGTGGCCGCATTCCCGCAACTGCGGGTCTGCTACAGCAACCACGGAGCACGGCTCCGAGCTGCCGCCCACCGCTCTAACATCCCGGTCAGCCTGATCCGCAACGTCAAGGAAATCTACGGACTGCCGGAGTCGTGGCAGTACGCGGACCACTGGATCGTGCGCGCGAGCAAGATGGCTTTCCGGGTGGAGCATGGACACGTCGGGCCGGGCGGACACAGCGGCCTCCGTGGACGGCCTCTCAATCGCATGATGCCGACAGCATGGGGACACGAACACGCGGAGCCCGGGGTTGTTCACCTCGACACGCACGGCGGCGGGCAGCTCTGGGGCATGCGCGTTGGCTCCCTGATCGCGAAAGAGCCGCTGCCAGCATTCGAGTACAACGGAGAGCAGGGCAGCAGGCCGGTGGGCAGTGTCGGGGTCGTGCTTGACGGCGGGCGGCTGCCCCTCGTCGTCAGGATGTGACCCATGTGCGCCTGGTGGTGCGCCTGCGCGCTGGCTGGCGGCGGCGAGAGAACTCAATGTGAGACGAACGAGGAGCAACTACGATGGCGGACTGTGCGGGCTGTGAAGGGCGTCAGGCGGAGATCCGTACCCTTGAGATGCAGGTCGGGGCACTCGAAAATATCATCGCGCTCCAGAATGGAGCCATGGACGAGATCGGCCGGCTGATGTCCGCGCTGCCGGCCGGGCTTGTGGCGAAAACGTGCCACATCCTTGAGCGGCATGGGGTCAAGGTGCCCCGGCCCCAGAAGCCACTCCAGTAGCCACTCGCTCCGCCTCCGCCCACCGCCTCAATTCCTGCGCGGCCTCTTCCAGCCCGTGCGCGTAGCCCATCAGGGCATCAGCTTTCAGACCCGGAGGCCACGCCAGAGCCATTCCCATGCCATGCCGCTGTGCCAGCTTGCGCGCGGTGGAATATGTCTCTGCTGCGCTCACTTCTCCTCCTTGCCCGCAGGCGCGGTGGCGAAGTCGATGGCCGCGTAAGCGACCTCCGACACGTCATGGTTGAAGCCTGACTCTATGTCGAAGGCGTACTTCAGCGCCTCCAGCAGCCTCTCCCTCTCTTCAAGCAGGCGGGGGAGGGCTGATTCCAGCAGGAGCACGTCGGGGTGCGTGAACTGGCGGACCGCCTTCAGCTTCTCAATCTCATCCTTCGTCATTTGCTCTCCGGGGTAGGGGGTTCGCGGGTGGGGCGTGTTCGCGCACGCCGCGCATGATTTCCGCCGCCCACTGGAAGCAGCATTTCTTGCAGCAGTTGACGGCATCCCCGCGCCGCGTGTCCAGAAACAGCGGCACGGGATGGCCGGGATCGCATGAGATGCACTCGCCCTTCCTCATCCTCATGCTCCTCCCTCCCCTTCGCCTTCGGCACACGCGGGGGCGCGGAAAGACTGCCCCCTGATAGCGTTGCCCATCGCGTCTGCGCCAACGCCCATCTCTCGCGCAAGGCTCGTAATGGTTGCTCCGTTGCGGCGCCTCTCGCGTGCATCCGCCACCTGGGCCTCGGAGAGCTTGGCACGGCCATTTTTAGCACCGGCCGGGTGCGGGTGACGCCCCTTCGCCTCGCGGTCGTCTGCGTTGCTCTTGCGCGACCCCAAGAAGAGGTGGTCGGGCCTGATGCACGGCCGGTTGTCGCAGCGATGCAGAACGCAGATGCTCGCCAGCACCGGACCCCGGAACAACTCATACGAGACCCGGTGCGCGCGGGCGGCCTTGGACCCGAAGCGTCCATAGCCGTCCTTGTCGATGTGCCCGGTCCAGACCCAGCACTCATCCCCGATCTTCACATTGCTCCAGAACTTCTGCGTCACCATGCGTCAAACCTCTGTCGGAGTAACTGTAGGTTTAAGTTCCTCGTACACGCTCGTCTACGCTCTATGGCGCTCTGCGGCGCGAAACAGCCCCACGGAGCAGAGTAATTCTTTCGTAAACCGTAGGTCCCCGGTTCAAGTCCGGGTGTCGGCTCAACTTTTTTCTTCTGTAGGTTTTACGTTGTCGGGGGAAGAGGTGAGAAGCGAGGCGCGGCGGGCGGCGTAGATCAGCTTCCGCTCGGCAAGCTGCACCTTCTCGTAGTCCGCCCACCCGGAACCGATGTACTCGTTCCGGTAGGCAATCGCCGCGTCCAGCACGGCCCTACCTGCCACGTCCTGCCCCGACTCGGCGGCGTCTGCGCGATCCTCTGCTGCGTCGGCCTTTCGGACTAGCCGCGCGCTCTCGCGCAGCCGCTCGTAGCCGCGACGGTAGCACTTGCGCTGCTCCTCATAGCCGCCCCGCTCCTGCGCGCGGCACAGCGGACGCCCACACACGTCGCACGTCTCTTCGCTCATCTCGTCTCCCTCTTCTTCGGCGGTCGCCCGCCCTGCTTGCCGTTGGTCATGGTCCCCATTTCTTCAGGTCGTCGTTGTAGGCGTTGAAGGCTGCGCTGAAGAGTTTTGCGTCAACACGCGGGCGAGGCGCATCCTTCGGGGCAAAGGCGTACAGCGCATCCATGAAGGCTTTGCGAAGGTTCTTGATGCGGTCCTTGAGGCACGAGGGGCAGTCCCGCGAGTCGATCAGGATGGTTCGCCACATCGGCTCCTGCATCTCGATCTTGGTGTCGTAGGTCCACGGCGCCCAACTTGGATTCGGGACCCCGTGCTCGCACGCATCCTTCTTCTCGCTCATGTCCTCTCCTTTGCCTGCTTCCTCTTCCTTGGCCTGCCGCCCTTCTTGCCGTTCTTGCGAGCTGCCGCAGCCTTCGCGGGGGTGGTAGTCTTGCCGCCCTTGCGGCCGATGCTGGCGAGGTAGGCGCCTACTACGGACTTGCGCGGCACTCAGCGATCCTCGCGGTTGCCCACGTCTGCGGCAGCCTTTGCCTGCGCGCGCGTCGGGTAGTGCTGGCGCAGCGGCTCGTCCATGATCATGCCGTTTGGCATCACCCAAAGCGTGGTCCACCCACCGCGCCCGCACTGGCACTTCACGACATCGTGACGCTGCGCTGCGGTCTTGGTCGCCATCGTCGCCTCCGTGGTTAGCATGCTTGAGAGACTAACCCAAGCGGCATGGCTTGTCAAGTCCCCCTCCTAGTCAACCGCCTCGCCGCCTTGAGGCTAGGCTTCAAATAGTGCTCCACCACGGCCGGGCTCTCTATCGCGGCCTGCGCCATCAAGGCTGACAGCGACGCCTCCGGGTCCTGCCCTGCGATGCTCAACGCGGTGGTGCGGGTTCCGTGGTGCGCGGTGCGGCCTTTCAGGTCTATGCCGGCCTTCAGGCACGCCTTCTCAAACACACCCCCCTGCGGATGCGTCGCGTCGGTCGTCTGGTGGAAGTTGAAGGCCCCGAAGATCGGGTCATCCAGCCCAGACCCTCGCTCAGCCATCTCCGCCTTGATCGCCTCCGCGCATCGCGGGGTCAAGTCGATCACCTTCTGGCGTCTGCTCTTGAGAGCGCCGGCCGGAATGGTCAGCTCCTCGGCGTTGAAGTTGCACCAGCGCCGGGTGAGCTTTTCGATGGTGCTCTTGCGCTGCCATGTCTCGAAAAGGACCGTGTAGATCCGGTGCGCGCGTACCTCGCCCATCTCCAGCAGGGCCAGCAAGAAGGCTTCAACCTGCTCCCGGTCCATCGGATGCCGCTGGGCTCTGTCGGCCTTTCGCTGTGCCATGGAGGGCGCCTTGATTTCCGGCACCACCTCGATCACGCCCTGCTTCTGGCAGTAGCGCAGGAACGCGCGGAGGGTCTGGGAGAGGTTCGCGATAGACTGCCAGGAGAGGCGAGCTTTCCGGAGGGTGCCTTCTGAGTGCAGCTTGTCCTTGGCGTCGTTCCACGCCTCGGCGGTGATCTGGCTCGGATGCTCCCAGCGGGGCTCTACGTAGTTGATCAGGTCCGTCTCCGCCCGGTTCGCGTAGACATCGCCTCGGGTCTTGCGCAGCCCCTCCGTCCAGGCATCCGCGAGTTGCTTCAGGCTCCTTTGGGCTGCTTGAACTGGAGCACGGTGCTGGACCTCTTCAGCCGTTCGGCTGACAATCTCTGCCGCTTTCGCTCTAGCTCCTGATTCGTCTGTGACCCCGGTGGAGAGGAGGAAGTCACCCCTGCCCGGCAACGTGAAGTAGACGTACCAGTACGGGACACCCTTGCGGCGCTTGAGCTTCCAGCCTGCGGCGGTACGAGACATGGGGCCTCCGTGTGTAGCCTGCGCCATGCGCGCAGTCCGTCGAGAGGGTACAACTCTTTCGTGCCAACCTTGTAGCGCGGGAGTGAAGCCCGCACGTTGTCATCGAACGCAGACAGGCCAGAGCCCAGGAACCGAGCCGCACACTTCCGGCAAGCTGCTTCCGCAGAGGGAAACAGGCAGTCGCCGGGGGCATGGACCGCTCTGGCGGCAGCGGGGGTCACTGGATCACTTCCTCCTGCGCGGAGTGGGCGCGGGGTGCCGGATCCTGCTGTCGTGCTTGCTGTGCCGATGGAGTTTGCAGCGACCGACCCCGCAGTACAGGCATCCATCGACGGCGGGCGCGAGGCATGTGCTGCAGACAAATCCCGGCAGATATACAAATGGCGGCAGTCGCCTCTTCGCCTTGCTCACGTCCCCTCCTCCCGCTCCCCGGCTCCGGGAGCGGGGGTGGCTGGGTTTTCTTCGCCTTCGGCACACGGGGCGTCCTCATCTCCTAGAAACGGATGCAGCGCCCACGCGGCGACCATCGCGCCGGTCAGCACCCCGACGAGCCATGCGAGCAGAAGGCCGAACGCAACCCAGCCCATCACTCCTCCCCTCCGCTCGCGGGGTGCTCTGCGGGCGCTAGGTGATTCCGCAAGCGGACGACTGCGAGCGTCAGATCGTCCAGTTCGCGCAGGAGCCATGCTCGATTCGTCTCCTGCTGCTCGGGCGGCAGTTCCGGGTTGACGCTCTCCAGCCCCCACCGCATCGTCTTGCCGGCCGCAGCGCAGACCTCGCCGCACTCTTCGACCAAGTGACCGAGCAGGCTTCCGAAATCGTCTCTCAGATATCGCGCGTCCGCCATCACTTCTCCTTCGCGGGGTGCTCTGCGGGCTGGGAGTGGGCGAGGATGGGGCGCGTTGCGCTGGACAGCTTGACGGTCAGTACGCGGAACGTGCCATCCGAGAAGCGTTCAAGCTCTACCTCGGCGCTGTAGTCGCTGCCACGCGCCCAATCAATCCCGACGAATCGCGGCCCGCCGCCGTCCTGCGGCCCCTCCCCTCCGCCCTTGCCCAGCTCTCCGGGGGCTAGTCCTGTTCCTTCAGCGCCTCCGTCACGACCTTGCGCAGCCTGCGGGTCGCGACGAGCCGATACGTTCCCAGTGTCGTCACCACATCCGAGTCCGCGTCCACCGCGTCCGTCTCCCGCTCGTAAGCCAGCAGATACGGCTCTTGGTCCTCCTCGTACTTCGCAAAGATCGTGTGCGGCAACTTCGGGAGCTTCTTCGCCTTCGACTTCGCCATGTGCTTCCTCCTTGGGTGAATCCTTGCCCTGCTCTCCGGGGGGTGGGGTGGCTACTTCGTTTCCGGGGGCGTGACGCGAGTCGGCTCTGGCGCTCTGCCGTGCCACTTCTCGCGAGCCCTCACCGTCGAGTCGAACAACTCCAGCGTGGCCGACATGTACTCCGCGAGGATCCAATCCGGCGTGTCGCTCCCGTTCTCCTTGCTGTAGCGGTTGATCAGGCTCGTCAGTTCGCTCCTGAAATCTCCCATGTGCTTCCTCCTGCCCGCTGGATGCGGGCTCCTGAACTGCTTTTTCGCCTTCGGCACACGTCGCTGCCCTCGGCTCTCCTGCGCGGGCGAGGGCGGCGTCGATGTATGGGGCGGGGGTACATGCAGCGCGCGCAAGTGCGACACCGCCAGCAGCCTTGGCCGCCGCGTCGTGCGCCGCGCTGTACTCACGCACCCGATCCTCGTAGCCGGGCACCATAGGCCACATGGCCGCAGCCCGCGTCAGCATATGCGCCGCTTCCGCGAGCGCCCCCCTCGCCTCCGCCAGCGCGGCGGTTGCAGCATCGCGATCTTTCTCGGCCTGATCGAGTCCCCGCGCGTACGAGTCGGCCAGCTTACGGTTGTGATCTCGCGCGTTGCGCTCCTCCGCCAGCGCGGACTCGGCGGCGGTGGCACGGGCGGTTGCGGCGTCGCGTTCCTTCCAGAAGCGCTGCGCCTCGGCGTGCCACATGCGCGCGCATTCCACCGTTCCACCCGGCACGCGGCCGTCGGGGAGCTGGAGACGGCAGATGTCGATGTCCTCGATGTCCTCGAGCCGTCTCCGCGCCTCCGCCAACTCCTCGCGCAGCCGCGTCTCCTCGCTATCCATTGGTAACTCCTCTTTCTTTAGGTGGCTGCGCCACCACTGCGCCCTTCACAAGCCGGGGACGGAACGGGTAGCCGTACTTGGCGCAATGGGCTTTGAACTTCTCATCCCAATAGGCGCGGTACGGCCAATTCTGCGTCTTGAGGAGATGGTGGCGCCTGCTCAGCATCCAGGTTTCCTGCACCGAGACACGCTTGCGGCCATAGAATTCGTCCCAGTCGGCGGAGTAATCGGTGTTTCCGACTCCAAACGGCACCCCGCATCCGCACTCACAGTGGCCATTGGCCCTATCCACGACCAGCGGCCTGACCGCCGCCACAGCCCCCTTCCTGCTCAGACGCTTTTGCTTCTTCTTCGCAGCGTGAGCCGAAGGCGACCTAGCCTTTAATCCTTTAAATCTAGACAGGTAGGCGGCCAAGGCCGCCCCCACGTCCTTGCTCTCAGCAATGCGCTTCAACGCGCGGATGTCGGCTTTGCTGGGCATCAGCTCTTCGCGACGAGCATGAACACGAACGCCAGCAGGTTGAGGCACATGACCAGCGCGGCAACCAGAGCATCCTTGCCCTCGCCGTCTGCGGCGTGCGCGACAGTGCCCAGCAGGCCAACTGCCGTGAGCACACCGAGGCAGATGGTGACGTAGGTCAGCATCAGAATGGCATCCCGCTATCGTCTGCCGGCTGCGCATGCCCTCGCGGCGGAACCTCTACGGCCTTCTCGATCACCACGCACATCGGCCACCGCACCTTCGCTCCTCCGGGTGCTGTCTCCTTGGGCTTCTCGTAGGCTAGCCGCCCTTCGCATTCTACGGTGTACCCATCCGCATTCCCCAAGGCTTCCGCTGCCTCGCCAAAGGCTTTCACGTCGATGGAGGACTTGTCGCCGGGAGTCTTGATGCTGGCGTAGACCATCGCCTGCTTCTCCCCGTTGGCAGCCCAACTCTTCCTCACGCTCACGACTCCGCGCAATCGAACCTCGTTCATGCCGTTCTCCTTTGTGGGTGCTTACTCGGACACGCCGCTTCCGCTGGACACCGCCAGCAGCAATCAGAATTGCCGTCCGCGATCAGGCCGGCTGAAATCAAATCTCCGTCCATTGCAAGGGCGGCTTCCGCCGCCCGCACTCGGCTCCAGATCAAAAGCAGCCGTTCGTGAATGGCCGCTAGGTCCAGGGCATCAAACTCCGCGTCTTTCACTTCGCCCGTCTTGGTGTAGATGAGCTGGACGATAGCCCGGTCCTTCTTGTGGTACGTCGCGGCGGCAATGGCGTTGTGCTGGAGTTGCAGGTTCACGGCAGGCGGGGCCATGCGATACCCAAAACCAGACTTCCAGTCTGTTACGAGGACATGATCCTCAAACACGTCGAGCACATCGAGCGAGCCGGCAATCTCCCCATCCGCCAGATCGCCATAGTTGCGGTCGATGTCCTGACCGAGATAGCGGGACTCACCAACCAGCACGTTGTAGGTAAAGGCAGCTTCACCGAGAGAGCCGGGGGGTGTGGCCGCTCTCAGCTTGGCATGTTCCTCGCGCCCGCGCTTCGAGTCGCGATATTGCTTCTCGACGGCAGGCAGCACGACGGAAGCCGGGCAAGCTTCCGCCCTCCACAACGCGCTGGCGGTGAGTCCCTTGGACTTCATGCCGCGACGGCTCCTTGCGGCTTCACTTCGTTCGACCGCTCGCCAAAGACCTTCAGCAGCACGGCCCGGTGAGCATCGGTAATCTTCTTCGCGTCGTGGTCTGCCTTGATCGCGGAGGCGGCCTTGCGCAGCCCGGCAACGTCCTTGGCTCCCACCAGGGCTTGACGGTGCTCCTCTGCAAGCTCGTCGGGGTCGCGCTCGTTCGCCACCTCGGGAGACTCGTTCTCCGTATCGATCTTCTCTCCGGTGGGAATGCAGAACACCTGAAAGGCCATGTATTTGTAGGCCATAGAGAGCGCTTTCGGGGTGGCCTTGTCTCCGGAGTCCATCGCCTCGCCCTCCACGTCGGCGAAGGTGAACGATCCGTCGCTGGCAGTCAGGGTGAACCGGACCCGGAGAATGCAGCGGAACATCTGCGTGCCCTTGGGGGTCGCAAATGAACTGCGCTGTTCGTGGGTAACGGAGGGAATGATGGAGACGCCAGCGCGAGCGAGCAGCAGATTCAGCGTGGAGTAGATGTCGTCCACGCCGCGAAAGCTGTATCCCTGAGAGGCGTTCTTGCGGTCCTTGGCGATAGGCGCAACCGCCCCCATGATGTGCGGGATGGCCTGCCAGATCGTCATGGGTGCCGAAGGCACGGTATCTTTCTTTTCAGTGCTCATGTTTCCTCCAGCAGAAGATCGCGTGTCATGCTTGACGGCCCACGCGGAAATGGAATCAGGTTTCCCAGGCGCCCTGCCTCGATCTGGTCCTGCGTCGGCGGCATGGGCTCAGGCTCCGGCCCAATGGCGGTCAGCGAGGAATCAATCAGCCGCAGCGCCAGCCAGCGAGTCTTGACCGGCATGTCCCCTTCCACCATCTCGCGCAGGACGGCCAGCTTGCGGCGGACTCGGTGAAGGTCGGGGGTCATGGTTTGCCCCCCGGCGGGATCAGGCAGCGATCCTCTGCGTCGAGACGCGCTCGCATCGCGGCACCCTCGGCAAGCCTGATCGCCTCACTGCGCCAGTAATCGCGATTGGCACGCATCTGCTTCAACTCTGAGCGCAGGCCCTCTCGGGAGAGGAGACGGCGGAGGAGGGCGATCATTTGGGCTCCAGCGCGAGCATGGCAGACTCCAGCTCGGCGGCGGCGGCGGCGGCGTCGGCGTCGTAGGCGTAGGCGGCGGCGTAGGCGGCGGCGTAGGCGGCGGCGGAGGCGGTGGCGGCGGCGTAGGCGTAGGCGGCGGCGGCGGCGGCGGCGTCGGCGTCGTAGGCGTAGGCGGCGGCGTAGGCGGCGGCGTAGGCGGCGGCGGAGGCGGTGGCGGCGTCTCGCGCCGCCTCCAGTTCGTCTGCCTCCGCCTTTCCGGACAGAAACCGCTCCG
>C688J18823_10000449_pt1 | contig 23968 bp, 23 predicted proteins | sample HopSoiMetagenom1_FD_18823 | JGI IMG/M metagenome (IMG submission 18823) | reverse complement strand
GAAAACCAATAATCAACATAGAAGAACAGGTGTATAATGAACGGACAAAATAGAAAAGACATTACCCCAGGTACTCTTGTAGAGATTGTCTTGAAAGCGGACCAACGAACAGGAAAACTCACGAGTGGAACGGTTAAAGATATTTTAACCAACTCAAGCTTTCATCCACATGGAATTAAAGTGAGATTAACAGATGGTCAAGTCGGAAGAGTTCAATTAATCAAAACAAAATAATGGATGTTCTTGAAATGAAATGGTTCGTTCCAAGATTACCAAAAAGTGATGACTCTCATTGTCATCACTTTTTTAATTCTGATGATCATTTTTTTACAATTCATTCAGATATGGCACCGTTGCTTTAAAATACTTATTTTTTATTTAATACTCTTTTTCCAACCCGTTCAAAAAGGTGTGGAAATAGCNCAAACAGAATACTCCCAACATTCATCCATCTTGGCAAATTAATTTCTCTTGTTGAGGTGAGCATAGCATCCACAACCTTCTTCGCCACATACTCTGGTTTTAAAATATATCTCTGAACACTTTTTGCATATGTACCGCTCTCATCAGCAATGGTAAAAAAATCGGTTCCAATCGGGCCTGGATTCACAGCTGTGACTTTTATCTGGAAGTCAGACAGTTCCATACGCAGACTATTCGTATACCCAAGAACAGCATGTTTTGTCGCTGAATACACACTTGATTTAGGTGTAGCAATTTTCCCAGCTTGTGAAGCAATATTAATAATATGTCCGCTTTTTTGATTCATCATAATGGGCAGTACCATACTTGTACAAGCAATTAAACCAATCACATTTACATTAAACATCCCTTTCACTTGATCCATTTCCGCTTCGTGCGCAGCACGAAATAAACCGTACCCTGCATTGTTCACCAAAATATCGATCCTTCCAAGCTCAGCAATGATTTTTGTGAAAACTCGCTTTATTTCACTCGTATCTGAAACATCTAACTTGTACACATGAACCGATACGGAATATTGTTTCTGTATTTCTTTTTGAATTTTCTCTAACTTATCTAACCTTCGAGCAAGAAGAACTAAGTGAGCCCCTCTTTCAGCACATTGATTCGCAATCAACAGCCCTATCCCACTCGATGAACCTGTAATCACGACATTTTTATTTTTCAATCTATTCGATTCCAAAATGGTTCACCCTTTTTTACAACTATTTATTATGAATAAAGATTATCTTGGAATTAGGATGCTTTTAAAATCCTCAGCTATTTCCGTTTGTGGAAAAATAGTGCGGGCTTCTTTCAAAAGTTCACAAGCGGTATTCCGATCATAACGTGCGCTAATATGAGTGAGACATAATTTCTTCACATTTGCCCTACGAGCAATTTCTGCCGCCTGACTTGTTGTTGAATGATAATAGTTATGTGCTAGAGCTTCCTCTCCATTTGCAAAAGTTGCTTCGTGAATCAGTAAATCCGCATCACTAGCTAAAGTTTGAGCAGATTCACACATTCTAGTATCCCCTAGTATCGTAATAATTCGACCTTTTTGATGAGGACCCACAAACTCACAAGCGTCTAATACGGTTCCATCCTCTAAGGCGATGGATTCTCCCGCTTTCACTTTTTTATAAAGCGGACCTGGCTTTACACCCATTGATTGTAACTTATCAACTAACAATGTACCCGGTCGGTCTTTTTCAACAATCCTATAGCCAAATGAAGGGATACCATGATCAAGTTGTTTTGCTTCAACAATAAATTGTTCATCCTCGAATACAACCCCTTCGGTTATCTCTATAATGTCCAATTCGTATTTTAAATAGGTACCGCTCACCCTCAAACTTGTCTCAACAAATGCCTTCACCCCAGTGGGACCGTATACGACCACCTTTGATTCCCCCCCTTGAAAAGATCGACTTGAAAGCAATCCAGGGAGGCCATATAGATGATCACCATGTAAATGGGTAATGAAAATTTTCTCGATTTTTGAAGGCTTAATCGTTGTATGTAAAATTTGATGTTGTGTGGCTTCACCGCAATCAAACAACCAGATTGATCGGCGCTCTTCCAAAAGTTTTAGCGCAATGGATGTTACATTTCTTAATTTAGCAGGGATTCCTGCACCCGTTCCAAGAAATAATAGTTCCAATGAAAAGCTCCTTTCCGAATGGTCTGATACCATTTATTATACCTGAGTCCTTTAAAACAAGGAAATAATGATAAAGAAAACTTCCATCAGTGGGGGTTTTCTCTCATCCCCCACTGATGGTTAGTTGCACTTATCGGGGTTTTACAGGCTGTTTATCCCCCACCTATCCTTATTGTTTTTATCAGGAGCCTCGAGGTGGGGGTATTACAGCCTGTTAAACCGGGATAAATAAACCTGAAATAACACCCTCAAAAAATAATAGGATAGTTCTTTACTTTTAGACAAAAATAAACTAGAAACAAAGAATTTGCCTATTTAGGCAGAAATAGATAATATTTTATATTAATGTCAGTTGGAATACTTTACAATATGACTTAAGAAAATCCAGCAAAGATATCACTTCGATGAAGAGAGGTCCATAATCTAATGAAACAAAACGAAAAATCATCCGCTTTAATTATGAATTTGGAGCAACTGGAGACCTAGCCAATAGAAAATTATTTCCTTCCCTTTATAGATTGTATGAAAAAGGAAAGCTTGACGAACATTTTGCTGTGATTGGTGTGGCAAGAAGATCCCTTACAAATGATCAATTTAAAGAGAATGTAAAAAAATCAATTCAATCATTAACAAGTAAGAGTTCATCTATTGATGAATTTATCTCTCATTTTTATTACCATTCTCATGATGTAACAAACTCAGATTCCTATATTAGTTTAAATGCTATAGCCAGCGATCTTGACCATCAATATCAGACCAAGGGAAACCGTATTTTTTATTTAGCCATGGCACCTGAATTTTTTGGGACGATTGCCATTCACTTAAAAGAGGACGGCCTCACCAACGTCGAAGGATATAAACGCCTAGTCATTGAAAAACCTTTTGGACATGATTTACCTTCTGCTAAAAAATTAAATGATCAAATAAGAACAGCCTTTTCAGAAGATGAGGTTTACCGAATCGATCATTATCTCGGTAAAGAAATGGTACAAAACATTGAAGTCATTCGATTCGCCAATGCTATTTTCGAACCATTATGGAATAATCGCTATATATCCAATATTCAAGTCACTTCAAGTGAGATTCTTGGTGTTGAAGAGCGTGGTCGCTATTATGAAAAAAGCGGTGCTCTTCGCGACATGGTACAAAACCATATGATTCAGATGGTTGCGCTATTAGCTATGGAACCTCCAATTAAGTTAAATACAGAAGAAATACGTTCTGAAAAGGTGAAAGTGTTAAGGGCAATGCGACCAATTGAAGGGGATCAAGTCGATAAATATTTTATTCGTGGTCAGTACGGTGAAGGAACCCTCGACGGGCATACCGTTCCAGGCTACAGAAATGAACCGATGGTAGATCCAAATTCAAACACAGAAACCTTCGTTGCAGGAAAATTGTTAATTGATAATTTCCGTTGGGCAGGCGTACCGTTTTATATTCGGACTGGAAAACGAATGAGAGCAAAGTCAACAAAGGTCGTCGTCCAATTTAAAGATATTCCAATGAATTTATATTATCAATCAGAGCAAACATTAAACCCCAATTTACTTGTCATTCATATCCAACCAGAGGAAGGAATTACCCTTCATCTAAACGCTTTGAAAACAGGGCAGGGGATGAATGCCACTCCTATTAAATTGAGTTACGCAAGTAAAGGAATCGATGGCTTAAACACACCTGAAGCGTATGAACGGTTGCTGGACGATTGTATGCGAGGGGATGCAACGAACTTCACTCATTGGGATGAGGTGGCATTATCTTGGAGTTTCGTTGATAAGATTTCACAAATATGGCAAGATACCGTCACACATTACCCTAATTATGAAGCTGGAACATCAGGACCAAAAGAAAGTGATGCATTGCTAGCAAAAGACGGCTTCTTCTGGTGGCCCATTCGTGATCTGGAAGTAGATACTTTTTAAAATTTATAAGAAAAACCTCTTTGATCGTCCAAAGAGGTTTTTCTTATTCCTTTACTTAATGCATTGAATGAACAAAAACTATTCCATCCATTTCGTATGAAAAATTCCTTCTCGATCTTTGCGCTCATATGTGTGAGCACCAAAGTAATCACGTTGTGCCTGAAGCAAATTAGCAGGTAAAGTCTCTGTCCGATAACTGTCAAAGTAGGATAAAGCCGCAGAGAAGCATGGAACAGGAATCCCAGATTGAACAGCATAGACAATGGTCTCTCTTAATGCTTCTTGGTAAGTAAGGGAAATGTCCTTAAAGTAAGGATCCAATAGTAGATTTTTAAGAGCTGGATCACGATCATAAGCCTCTTTAATCTTTTGTAAAAATTGTGCTCGAATAATACAGCCACCGCGGAAAATCATAGCAATTTCGCCATACTGTAGATCCCAATTGTATTCTTCAGATGCTGCTCTCATTTGCGCAAACCCTTGAGCATAGGAACAAATTTTACTCAAATACAATGCTTTACGAACTGCTTCAATAAACGCGCTTTTATCTCCAGTAAATGGATTGTTTTCTGGACCTTTCAATACTTTACTCGCTACTACACGTTCTTCTTTCATAGCGGAGATAAAGCGGGCAAAAACAGATTCTGTGATGATTGGTAACGGTATACCTAGATCAAGTGCACTTTGACTTGTCCATTTACCCGTTCCCTTTTGTCCGGCTGTATCTAGAATCATATCGACAAGCGGCTCACCTGTTTCATCATCCATTTTGGTGAAAATATCGGCCGTGATTTCAATCAAGTAGCTATCAAGCTCACCTTTGTTCCATTCGGCAAATACTTCGTGAAATTCCTCTGCATTTAATCCAAGCACTTGTTTTAAAATAAAATAGGCTTCAGAGATTAGTTGCATATCCCCGTATTCGATCCCATTATGAACCATTTTTACATAATGTCCTGCTCCGTCTGGACCAATATAGGTTGTACAAGGATCTCCATTTACTTTCGCTGAAATGTCTTTAAAAATAGGAGCCACTAAGTCATAGGCCTCCTTTTGCCCACCTGGCATAATAGAAGGACCTTTCAGCGCGCCTTCTTCCCCACCAGAGACACCCGTACCAATAAAATGAATACCCAAATCACTCAGTTTTTTATTACGGCGCTGTGTGTCCGTAAAAAGCGTATTTCCCCCATCAATTAATATATCACCTTTATTTAAATAAGGAATTAGTTCTTCAATGGTCGCATCTGTTGGTGCTCCTGCCTTTACCATCAACATAATTTTCCGAGGACTTTCAAGTGATTCTACAAATTCTTCAATTGAATAAGTCCCCTTAAAGTTACGTCCCTTGGTTTCGGCTAGAATGTCATCCGTTTTTTCCCTTGAACGATTATAGACAGAGACGGTATAGCCCCTTGACTCAATATTCATGGCTAGGTTTTTCCCCATTACGGCCATTCCAATCACACCAAATTGTTGTTTTGTCATTCCTTACACCCCTTCTTATGTATAAACGATTTCAAAAGAATCAACTTACTCTAGCAATTATTATTGGAATCTGCAACTAATCCGTTCTCTCCATTAGTTTAACAATATTTCCTAGAAATAATCTTTTATTTATTCTTTTGGAAAAAAGTCAAGGAAATCTTTGCTAAAGCTTGTTTCTGAAGTGATCGGATCCTGATGCTCCCTGTCGGTCATTTTTTCTCCTGCTCGATCGATGATACTGTCGCCATATTTTAGCCGTAATTGATTAAGCGTTTCGAGTAAAGGCTCCTTTTGAGCATCCTTTTCGTATGAAAATAAATCAAGCTGCTTGACAGCCTGTCTTTTTTCAATTAAATCTGATCCAGTAACACCGAGGAGTCTCACAGAATCTCCATTCCAATTCTTTAAGAAAATTTGCTTACCCTCTTTATAAAGATCTTCTTGTTGGCCAATCGGGTTCACAAGCTTTTTACTCCTCGTGATCGTTTTTCGATCCTTATATCTGATCGTTATTCCTAATGAAGTCGCCATAACTTTCTTTCGCTTCATACGAATAGCTACTTTTTCTGCTAAAGTTTCAAGAACTTGTAGAAGTTGATGCTGGTTCGCTATATCACTTGGCAAAGTGGTTGAATTCCCAACACTTTTAAATTCACTAGCAGCCTCTGGATCAACGGGTCTAGGATCAATCCCGTTTGCTCTTTCTTTTAATCGGATCCCATTAATGCCAAGAAGAGCCTTCAACTGGATATCATTGGCCATTGCTAAATCCCCAATAGTAAAAATATGATGATGTTTCAATTTATCAGCGCTCTTTTTTCCCACTCCATGCATTTCAATAACAGGAAGCGGCCAAAGTACCTGTTTTACATCTCGCTTCCGTAATACCGTTATTCCAAGCGGCTTTTTCATATCCGAAGCCATTTTGGCAAGAAAACGATTGGGTGCAATCCCAATACTACATGGCAAATCCATCTGTGTGAGAATTTGTTTTTGAATTTTTTCTGCAATTTCAAGAGGGGTCCCCAATTCAAAGCTTTCCGTAAGATCAACATAGCCCTCATCTATCGAAACAGGCTCAACAAGATCGGAATATCGTTGGAGAATATCAAACATTCCATGAGAGGCCATCCGATATCGTTCAAAGTTAGGCTTCATCACAATGAGTTGTGGACAAAGTTTCTTTGCTTCCCAAACTGGCATCGTTGTTTTAACACCCAGCTTTCGCGCTTCATAGCTACACGTTACGATAATTCCTCTCCGCTCTTCGGGGTTCCCAGCAATAGCTAACGGCTTTCCCTTTAATTTAGGTTCATAGGCCATTTCAACCGAAGCATAAAAACTGTTCATATCCACATGCAAAATGACTCTTCCATTTTTAGGATACATTTCCTTCATTTACTCACATCCTAGAAAAAGCGTTTAACGCTTAGCACACTCGCTTAATCAAATGCGCCTTGACGTATTGCGCCCAGATAATACCTTAGCTTGCTCGTTAAAAATGATCTTCTTTCATATTAACATTTAATATGAATAAAGACTCGCATGGCTGCGAGCCCAGTTCGAAACATATGATCACATCCATAAAACCTTTTTAGGATTCCTGGAGCTATTGTGCTGTTACTTCTTCAATAATCGCAATAGTCATCTCTGCAAGCTTATACAGTTCTTCCACTGGCATACGTTCATTTGTTGTATGAATTTCTTCATAACCGACAGCCAAGTTTACAGTTGGAATATCAAAGCCTGCAATGACGTTGGCATCACTTCCACCACCGCTATGTAACAATTCACAGCTGCGACCAATTTTGGCTGCTGCTTTTTTGGCTATTTCAACAACATGATCGCCCTCTGCAAATTTAAAGCCTGGGTACATCACTTGCACTTCAACTTCTGCTTTACCGCCCATTTCTTCCGCTGCACCTTCAAAAGCTTCCTTCATATTTTGAACCTGTGCATGCATTTTTTCAGGAATTAACGAGCGAGCTTCCGCTAAGATTTCCACATGATCACATACAATATTTGTTTGCTGACCACCTGCAAAACGACCGATATTTGCCGTGGTTTCCTCATCAATTCTGCCAAGCGACATTCTTGAAATGGCTTTTGACGCAATGGTAATGGCAGATACACCTTTTTCAGGAGCCACACCAGCATGAGCGGTTTTACCAAGAATCGTTGCCTTAATATGGGCTTGTGTTGGAGCTGCAACAATGATATTTCCCACTTTTCCGTCGCTATCTAACGCATATCCATATTTTGCTTTTACTAGCGATTGGTCAAGTGCTTTTGCACCAACTAGTCCTGATTCCTCACCGACCGTAATAATAAATTGGATATGGCCATGAGGGATGTTATTCTCCTTCAATACACGGATCGTTTCAAGCATTACAGATATTCCTGTTTTATCATCAGCACCCAGAATGGTTGTGCCATCTGTTACAACATATCCGTCCTTTACCTGCGGCTTAACACCTCTTGCAGGAATAACCGTATCCATATGGGAAGTAAAATAAATCATATCTACCCCCTCTTTTGTACCAGGCAGATTACAAATGAGATTACCCGCTCCATGACCTGTTATAGAAGTTGTGTCATCTTCTAATACATCAACACCTAAATCAGTGAATTTTTGTTTTAGTACTTTGGCAATTTCCGTCTCATATTTTGTTTCAGAATCAATCTGAACAAGCTCTAAAAATTCATTTAATAATCGTTCTTGATTAATCATTTAACCAAAACCTCCAAGTTTATCTTTTGCAACTCTAGTATACCGCTATGTTTATTAGGCATCAAATAATTGACTGAACACTTTAAAGCGGATAGATCCATGAAACTAAACTACTTTTTTTCATGTTGTTGTCTAAATCGTTTCAACCTAGTAAAATAAACTTTGTACATCCTGGCTATTATTTATGAATATCTCTGCCATTTTATGATGGATTAAATGTATGGAGGGAAAACACTTGTCCAAGAAAAGGAAGAAAAAAACACAAAAATTTGTTGTTTATTTAATGATCTTTGCCATCTTAGCCTCAACTTTGTTTGCAGGAATGGCCATGTTTTTTTAAACACATTTAAGAGACCTTCTTGAACGAAGGTCCCTTCTCATTTCATGCTTTTTATATTTATTTCATTGCCCCAAATTCAATCGCGAGGTCTTCAAATGATTTTGATGACGATTGAATGAGAATTTTCGTACCCAGTGGTATTCGTGGATAAAGAAATTCAATTGTTTCATTTTGTAAACGGATACATCCGTTTGAGACATAGTGTCCAATCGAATGCGGATTGTTCGTGCCATGAAGGCCGTATATTCTCCCGTCTGTTCCTTCTGCATCAAAACCAATCCATCTTGTGCCAAGTGGATTTTGTTCTGTTCCTCCCTGAATATTCATCTTACGATAATAAGGATTCTTCGCTTTCACCGTAATCGTGAATAATCCTTCAGGTGTTAAATCCTGTGTTTTTCCTGTTCCTGCATTTGATATCGATTGAACCTTATTATCATGAATAAATGCGACTTCGTTTGTTGTTTTATTAACAATTAAAAACGGATCACCTGGCAAAGGATTCACTCCAAGTGGCCAAATTGGAGAAATAGAAAATGCAAGAAACAGGGTTGAAATCAACTGAAGCATACACATCACCGCCTATTTATTTCGCTTAGTTTCCTTCTACCCCTATCTTTTCATTCGCGTTCATTGACTCTTCTATCCCTTTGAACTTACTCTTGATATTCAAGTATTGTTCCATCTCTTTAATGAAATGAAGAAGATCCGCACGAACTTCAAACTCTTTTCTTGTCTTTGGCAGTTCCATTTCTTCAAATGACAGACTCATTTGTTGAAGCTTTTTTAAATAAATGATCGCTGTATTCCCAGAATGGATATGATCCGCAAGCTCTTCGATAAAGTCTGCAATCGTTTTTCCCTGCTCTACGGTATGCGAGATCGTAGTAACGATTGGCAACACTCTTTCAATAATTTCAAATTGCTTTTCTCTCATTTTAAAATAATTATAATTGAGATCATCATGCTGAATAAAGTGATTCTCCATTGCGCGAAACGAAAGTGCCTTCCCCTCTTCAAGCAACTGAATCGTTTCAGTAATTTCTTTTCCATCCCAATTACTTTCTCCAATACGTAAATAATTCACGATTTCCAAAAATATTTTTTGGAAATTCGCCTCAATCTTATAACGATACTCCTCAATCTTATTATCAAGGCTTGGCATGTATAAATTAGCTATTAATGCAACCCCAATTCCAATAGAAATAATACCTAATTCATTGAGAATAAAATCGATTGTAACTTGTTTGGAAGAATAAAAATGAAGAATAATGACACTGCTTGAAGCGACTCCATCACTTGCCTTAAACAAAACAACTGTGGGAATAAAGAAGAGTAACAACAAACCGATGACAATAGGGTGATATCCAATCACTTCAAAAAGGACTATAGAAAACACGATTCCAATGACGCATGCCAATATCCGATCCCATGATGCACGCAACGACTTTTTCTTTGTTGCTTTAATACATAATATAGTCAGAATTCCAGAAGAAGCAAAATTTTCAAGACCCAAATATTGTGCTAGCAAAATGGATATCATTGCACCAACAGCTGTTTTGATTGTCCGATAACCAATATGAAATTTCATACAAATTCTCCTCAAAATTTTTCTTTTCTAATCCTTATAGTTTACCATTCTCCCTGTCGATTTGCTCAAAATGAAAAAGAAAGATGGCCATGTTTGACCATCCTTTCCATTCTTTACAATATTTTATCCAAGAAATCTCTTGCCCTTTGACTTTTTGGATTTGAAAAAAATTCTTCTGGAGGGGCATCTTCCGCTAAAACTCCACCGTCTAAAAAGAGTACACGATCGGCAACTTCTTTAGCAAAACCCATTTCATGTGTCACAATAGCCATTGTCATTCCCATTTCTACTAATGACTTCATGACATCTAGCACTTCTTTCACCATTTCCGGGTCAAGAGCAGAAGTTGGCTCATCAAATAACATCACTTCTGGTTCCATCGCAAGAGCTCGAGCGATCGCCACCCGCTGTTTTTGTCCTCCTGACAAGCGACTCGGATATTCATTTGCCTTTTCCAAAAGTCCAACGTTTTCCAGTAGTTCAAAACCTTTTTTCTCAGCTTCTTGTTTTGATTTCCCCTTAACCTTCATAGGAGCATAGGTTAAATTTTCCATTACTGTTTTATGAGGAAATAAATAAAAATGTTGAAAAACCATTCCGACATTTTGTCTAATTTTCATGATGTTTGTTTTCTTATCGGTTATATCTTTATCATCGATATAAATATGTCCACTTGTAGGCTTTTCTAATAAATTTATACATCGAAGAAAAGTTGATTTTCCTGAGCCGGATGGGCCAATAATCGCTACCACTTCTCCGTCCTTAATCGACGTTGAGATTCCTTTTAAAACTTCCAGCTCGCCGAAATTTTTCTTTAAACCTTCTACTTTAATCACCTTTTCTCAAACTCCTTTCGACAGCCTTTCCAATCAAGGTTAATATCATTACCATCACATAATAGATCAATCCAGCAAGTAAAAGCGGCTCAATAAAACGAAATTTATCGGCCCCCACTTGATAGGCACGACGCATGATATCCATAACGCCAATCGTCGTTACAATAGCCGACTCCTTCGTTAAGGTAATAAACTCATTCATTAATGATGGCAAAATATTTTTCAAAGCTTGAGGTAAAATGATATTAATCATCATGGGGCGATAAGGAACGCCCAGTGCCATGGCTGCTTCACTTTGCCCTTTATCAATTGCTAGAATACCACCACGAATAATTTCTGAAATATATGCGGTTGAATTCAACCCAAAAGAAATAACTGCAGCTGTAAACGGCTCAATTTGATAACCAAGTACTTGTGGTGAACCAAAATAGATAATCATGAGTTGTAAAACAAGTGGTGTACCACGGAAGATCGATGTATAGGCATCCGCTAACCAGCCTAACAGCTTAATTTTACTAATTTTAAATAACGATAATATAATCCCGAACACAAATCCCAATACTCCAGCAAAGAAAGCAATCTTGAGCGTCACTCCAATGCCATTTAATATAAAGGGAAATGATGGGAGAACAGATGAAAAATCAAGATTCATAAGGTAAACCAGTCCTCTCATATTCTAAAACGTATAAAAACGTTCAGAACAAGCATCTTTTCTGAACGTTCCATACATCATTTTATTTATTATTTAGTGTCAAAGTATTTTTTGATAATTTTGTCAAGCTCTCCACTGTCGCTCAAAGCTTTTAATTCTTTATTAAATTCTTTTGTTAGCTCACTACCTTTAGGGAAAGCCAGTGCATAGCCACCATCAGCATCCTCAATTGTAAAACCTTCAACATCTGGATTTTCTGAAAGATAGCCTGCTGCAACTGTATCTTCAATAATTGCTGCATCCATACGACCTGCTTTGATTTCTTGAATTAATTCAGGGATACGATTACGACTATCCACTTTCAAATCAATCGTTTTAGCAAGTTCTTTCGCTTTTGTTTCTTGAATGGAACCTAATTGAGCTCCAACTGTTTTTCCATTCAAATCTTCAACAGTTTGTAAACCACTACCTTTTTTAGAAACTACAATATGCTTAGACGTATAATAAATATCACTAAAATCAACACTTTTTTTACGTTCTTCTGTTGCTGACATTGCAGAAGCAACAAAATCAACTTGTCCATTTTGAAGAGACGAAATTAACCCACCAAAATCCATATCTTGAATTTCAAGCTCATAGCCAAGTTTTTCAGTAATCGTTTTTGCTAATTCAATATCAATACCAGTTGGTTCCTCGCCTTTTGCCGTATCAATATATTCAAAAGGAGCATAATCAGCAGATGTCCCCATTTTTAATACTTTTGCTTCTTTATTATTACTTGTTCCTTCTTCAGTTTTATTTTCTCCTGATCCACATGCAGCAAGCACACCCATCAATAAAATACTCATCAACAATACTGAAATAATTTTTTTCAAAATAGTTCATCCTCCATATTTAAAGTCATTAATTATATATTGTCCATTTATTCGTTAGATTAGCGCGTATAAGTTAACGAATATTTATTCACATAAACGTATTTTAACATTTTATTAATATAATGCAATGAAAAAAAAGATATAGTTCATACTTTCTGCGGGGTTACTTGGTTCGTAGACAAAAAAAGGTGCGTTATTCTCAGTAGAATAAGCACCCAATATTATAAGAATTGTTAATAATCATTTACATGACGATGTATGATTACGATCTTTTATATTTCTTGACAGTATTGATCAAAATAATGCTGTAATTTTTGCATAACAGCCATTGGATCATGACCTTCTATTTCATGGCGTTCAACCATCTTAAGAACCTTTCCATCTTTTAATAGAGCAAAAGAAGGTGAGGATGGTGGATAGTCGGTAAAGTATGATCGTGCCTTCTCTGTCGCTTCCTTGTCTTGACCAGCAAAAACGGTTACTATTTGGTCTGGTCGTTTATCGTAATGAAGTGCATGACTTGCAGCTGGACGTGCAATTCCCCCAGCACAACCACAGATAGAATTAACCATGACGAGTGTTGTTCCCTTTTTCGTCAGAGCCTCATCCACTTCCCCTGCGCTTTTTAATTCTGTATATCCAGCATCAACAATTTCTTGTCGCGCTTGAAGAACGGCATCATTCATAAACAAGTTAAAATCAATATTCATGGAATCTCTCCTCCTAAAGTTATTTAATCATATTTACATCATAACAATATGATAATGTTTAAAACAAATAAGAAGCATCAACTATATTTAATTTTAAAAAATCGCCGCATGATTTTGCAGCGATTTTACTTTCCCAATTAATAAATAGATGTATTATCTTTTGATGTTTTTTCAAGTATCTCTTTCAATCTGTGCATGAACTTGCCACAAATGAAACCATCAAGAATACGGTGATCAAGCGAAAGGCAAAGATTAACCATATCTCTCACAGCCATCATATTGTTTTCCATGATAACTGGGCGTTTAACAATCGATTCTACTTGTAAAATCGCCGCTTGTGGGTAATTGATAATTCCCATTGATTGAATGGATCCAATTGCACCTGTGTTATTTACAGTAAATGTCCCACCTTTAAATTCTTCAGCAGTTATGGTTTCATTTCGAACTTTTTTTGCAAGTTCGCTAATTTCACGGGCAATTCCTTTAATCGTTTTTTCATCTGCATGCTTGATGACAGGAACAAACAAAGCATCCTCTGTTGCGACGGCAATCGAAAGATTCACTTCTTTCTTTCGGATAATTTTATCCCCTGCCCATGTAGAATTCATTTGTGGATACTCTTTTAAGCTTTGCGCAACAGCTTTAACAAAGAAAGCAAAAGGTGTTAAATTGAAACCTTCTCTTTTCTTAAATTCATTCTTAATGGAATTGCGATATTGGACGAGATTCGTTACATCTACTTCTACCATCATCCAACCATGAGGAATTTCTTGCTTACTTTTCACCATATTTGATGCGATGACACTTCTGACCCCATGAACAGGAATTTCAATATCTCCTGCCGTAGCAGAAGCATTCATAGCAGTTGGTATAGTCAAAGATTCTTTTTGAACATCTATGTTTTCAGTCTGATTGGACGCAGCAGGAATGCTCTCATTTTCCTTTGGAATTGGAATCGGCATTTCACCTGATTCCACGATCTTCAAAAGATCCTTTCGGGTGATTCGGCCACCCATCCCTGTACCTTTTACCTGATTCAAATCGATTCCATGCTCTTGTGATAATTTCAATACCGCAGGTGAATAACGGGCTTTACTACTTTGATCTGTTGATAAAACCCTTTGTTCATCCTTCTGAACTTCTTTATGTATCACTTCAGCATTGGTCACTGTTTGTATACTCTTCATAACTTCTTCTGTTTCAATTTCACAAATGGCCTCACCAACTGCCAATGTTTCCCCTTCGTTCGCGATCAATGTTTTAATCATCCCTTTGAAAGAGGATGGAACTTCTGCACTTACTTTATCTGTCATAACTTCTACTAGGGGATCATATTTGTTCACTTGGTCCCCAACAGATATAAGCCATTTGGAGATCGTCCCTTCTGTGATACTTTCCCCTAATTGAGGCATAATAATTTTTTCGATTGCCAAAAGTTAAACCTCCTTCTGCATTAATATTCAGCGAGTTCTCTCATTGCTATTTTCACTTTTTCAGGATTGATCATAAAATGTTTTTCCATTGTTGGAGCATATGGCATGGCTGGGACGTCTGGTCCAGCCAATCGTTTTATGGGTGCATCTAGTTCAAATAAACAGTTTTCAGCAATAATAGCCGAAACCTCACTGATGATGCTTCCTTCTTTGTTATCTTCTGTAATTAATAGTACTTTACCTGTTTTAGAGGCCGCTTCGATAATGGCTTCTTGATCAAGAGGATATACGGTACGTAAATCTAAAATATGTGTTGATATCCCCTCTTTAGCCAATTCTTCTGCAGCTTGAAGGGCAAAATGGACACAAAGCCCATAAGTGATTACTGTAATGTCGTCCCCCACCCTTTTTACATCAGCCTTTCCAATAGGCAAAACGTAATCATCATCTGGAACTTCACCTTTGATTAAGCGATACGCTCGTTTATGCTCAAAAAACAGGACCGGATCTTCATCACGAATCGCTGCTTTCAATAACCCTTTTACATCATAAGGGGTAGAGGGCATAACAATTTTTAATCCGGGTTGGTTGGCGAACACTGCTTCAACGGACTGTGAATGGTATAAAGCACCATGAACACCACCACCATAAGGTGCACGAATGACGATCGGACAACTCCAATCATTGTTTGAACGATAGCGAATCTTTGCAGCTTCTGAGATAATTTGATTTACTGCCGGCATAATAAAATCTGCAAATTGCATTTCTGCAATGGGACGCATTCCATACATGGCAGCACCGATTCCTACCCCTGCAATGGCCGATTCAGCCAAAGGTGTATCAATGACCCTTTGTTCACCAAACTCTTCGTAAAGGCCATGTGTGGCTTTGAAAACACCACCTTTTTTTCCAACGTCCTCACCTAATATAAATACTTTACTATCTCTTTGCATTTCTTCTCGTATTGCCAATGTCACGGCATCTATATAAGAAATGATCGACATCTTCATCCCCCCTTACTTCTTGTCATATACATAGTCCATTACTTGTTCAGGAGCTGCGTATGGTGCTTGTTCAGCATAATCCGTAGCCTCATCGACCAGTAATGCGATTTTAGCTTCTATTTCCTTTTCCTTTTCCTCATCTAACACACCCACTTGTTGCAAGTATGATAAGAAAGTGATCAACGGATCCTTTGTTTTGGCTTCAACAACTTCTTCCTGAGTACGGTAGCTCCGATCATCATCATCTGAAGAATGTGGAGTTAAACGATAAACCATCGTTTCAACAAGGGTCGGTCCTTCGCCATTTCTACCTCTGTCAGCCGCTTCTTTGACCACTTTATAAACCGCAAGCGGATCATTGCCATCGACAGTAATCCCTGGCATTCCGTAACCTATAGCACGATCAGAAACTTTTGCACAACCAAGCTGTTGTTCAGCTGGAACCGATATGGCATATAGATTATTTTCACACATAAAAATGACAGGTAACTTGTGAACACCAGCAAAATTTGCTCCTTCATGAAAATCACCTTGGTTGGATGAACCTTCTCCAAATGTCACTAATGAAACAATGTTTTCACCTTGCATTCTAGCTGCCAAGGCAATTCCAACCGCATGGGGCACTTGCGTCGTAACAGGAGAAGAACCGGTGACGATTCTGTTTTTCTTTTGTCCAAAATGACCAGGCATTTGCCGTCCGCCAGAGTTTGGATCCTCTGCTTTCGCAAAATTTGAAAGCATAATTTCTTTTGTCGTCATTCCAAATGCTAGGACAACACCTAAATCTCGGTAATAAGGTAAAACATAATCATGTTTCAGATCCATAGCAAAGGCTGCACCTACTTGAGCTGCTTCCTGACCTTGACAAGAAACAACAAAGGGTATTTTACCAGCTCGATTTAATAACCACAGTCTCTCATCGATTCTTCGTGCTAATAGCATCGTTTCATACATTTCTATCACTTTCTCATCGCTTAACCCTAATGGTTGATGTCGATTTTCTACCATTTCAAAACCTCCTAATACTTAATTTCAGGTAGCAAGTAGACTTTTTGATCTCGGGTCGTTAACACTAAAACCCACTTAGCTATGGATGGCAATTCCCAGAGAAGCTAGTGCTGCCTCACCAATTGCTTCAGATAAACTAGGATGTGGATGAATGGTGTGAGCGATCTCCCAAGGAGTCGCATCAAGTACGCGGGCTAAACCTGCCTCAGATATTAAATCTGTTACATGGGGGCCAATCATATGAACACCAAGCAAATCATCTGTCTCTTCATCAACAATCATTTTCACAAATCCATCTGATTCGCCAAAAACAAGAGCTTTTCCGATTGCTTTGAAGGGAAATTTCCCTATTTTTACTTTACATCCTTTTTGGACGGCTTCTTCCTCAGTCAAACCGACCTTTGCTGCTTCAGGATTACTATAAATACAGGTTGATATTTGCGAATAATCGATAGGAGAAGGGTTTCGATCGGCAATATGCTCAACGGCTGTGATTCCTTCATGTGATGCAACATGGGCAAGTTGAAGCCCTCCTATTACATCTCCGATCGCATAGATATGAGATTCCTTCGTTTGGTAATATTGGTTGGTCGCAATGACACCCTTTTCAACTAGAATCTCTGTATTTTCTAGACCGATCCCTTCAATATTTGCCTTTCTTCCAACTGACAGGAGAAGCTTCTCAGCTTGATATTCTTGTACGGTTTCTTTCACTTCCGCAGAGATCGTAACGCCATTCTCTTTTCTTAATGTTTCTGCTAGTACCTTTGCCCCTGTTATAATCTTAATTCCTTTTTTCTTTAATAAACGTTGCATTTCTTGAGAAATCTCTTTGTCTTCTGTTGGAATGATGCGATCTGCATACTCTAATACTGTTACATCAACACCAAAATCAGCTAGCATAGATGCCCATTCGATTCCAATTACACCACCACCGACAATCAAAATCGACTTAGGTAATTCTTCCATTAATAATGCTTCATCCGATGTCAAGATGAATGTCCCATCAACTTCCATTCCAGCAAGTGTATTCGGACGGGAACCTGTTGCTACAATGACATTTTTAGGTATGAGCATTTCATTCTCTGCTCCATTGTTCATTTCAACTGAAATGGTCCCTGGCAAAGGTGAAAAAATAGATGGCCCTAAAATACGACCAACCCCCTCATATACATCAATCTTTCCTTGTTTCATTAAGAATTGAACGCCTTTATGTAACTGTGCCACAATGGTTTCTTTCCGTTCTTGTACCTTAGTGAAATCAAATACAACGTCATTGGTCATGACGCCAAATTCCTCACTATGCTTAACAGTTGAATATACTTCTGCACTTCTTAATAAAGCTTTTGAAGGAATACACCCTTTATGAAGACAAGTTCCACCAAGCTTATCTTTCTCAACAATAGCTGTAGTTAAGCCAAGCTGAGCAGCACGAATGGCAGCAACATATCCTCCCGTTCCACCCCCAAGAATGACGATATCATATTCTTTTGACAATAAAACCATCCCTTCCTCAATCATTTATTTTAGATTGTTCTTTATGTACGTTTCCAAAATGTTCTTTTTCGAAATTCTTATTGGATTCTTCATTTTATATCACTTCTATTCAGAAAGTTTTTCCATATTCAATTGTAATTTGTATTCTTCTTCTTGACAAATTTTTTCTTTGTTTTATTATTTTCTGTATAATCAGTTTTTTGAAAGGAACTTCCAATGATTAGAATTTTAGCTCTGATCCTTTTATTAATCCCTGGATTTTTAGCAGCACTAGGAGTCAAACTGATGAGAGATATGGTATTTGGAATTCTGCAAAGCCCAATTCCGTTCTTGTGGTTACAATTTCTTATCGGATTGTTCTTGTTTTTAATTGGACTTTGGTTTATCGGTGGATTCATTTTGCATCGGGATCGCAAAAGAAATAAAGTGCAATCTCGCTTTCAAGGAGAAAATACGAAAGAAAAAGATGTAAAATAAGCATGGTGATTTCACCATGCTTATTTTACCTTCTAACAACTTTTAATTCAATGTCACTATAAGCTTTGATGGTCATCCACTATGTCTGTTCTTACTTCCTAAAATAGTAAAAGTCTGATTTCATCCTATCCGAATTTAAACTGAATCCAGATGATTATTGAAATCAGACCACCTATTTTTCTTTGCTACTTTCATTTAATTCTATTAAGAAGCTCTATGCTCAAGTCTCAGTTTATCAGCTACCATGGCAATGAATTCCGAATTTGTTGGTTTGGCTTTTGTCATGGAAACGGTGTAACCAAACAAGGAAGAAATCGATTCAATATTCCCTCTACTCCATGCAACCTCTATAGCATGACGAATCGCACGTTCAACCCGACTAGCAGTTGTATTGAATTTTTTTGCAATATCCGGGTAAAGCACTTTTGTAATGGATCCTAGCAATTCAATATCATTGTAGACCATCGATATGGCTTCACGTAAATACATATATCCTTTAATGTGCGCGGGTACTCCTATTTCATGAATAATACTTGTAATACTTGCATCAAGATTTTTCGGTTTCGCTTCCGTTTGTGAACGATAAACAGTTGACGACTTCCTTATAGACGAAGTCGTTGTTCCACTGACCTGTCGTATTTGACTTGCTAAATGCTCCATATCAAATGGTTTTAATATGAAATAGGAAGCTCCAAGATCAACTGCTTTCTTTGTCACATCTTCCTGACCAAAAGCTGTTAGCATTATAACATTGGGTAAATGCGGCTTATTCATTTCTCTCATTTTTTCAAGCACCGCAAGACCGTCTAAGTGCGGCATAATAATATCTAACACAAGAACATCCGGATCAATATTTCCAAGCATTTCTAAACAATCTTGACCATTATGTGAAATCCCTGCCACTTCCATATCCTCTTGAGAATCTATAAAATCTTCCAACAAATGAACTAACTCACGATTATCATCAACAATACATACTTTAATTTTTTTCACTATCCACTTCCTCCTTCATCATTTTATAATCTTTATATCCTGATCTTCAAAAATAGATCTATTTATGAACTCTTCCTTTTATCCTTATTATATTATATTCTAAATGACAAATTCGACAATGCAAACAAAAATCCTTTACTTTTTTCATATTTTCTAAAAAAATCAATAATATCTTTATTTTTCTTTTGTTTTCTCTATCTTTCGACTCNTTTTGCTAATTTATTGGTTACTTCCTACTTTTTGTCGATTATTCTTTAAAAAAGAATGATTCACGTTCATTTTATCCAATAGAGAATCATGAAAATTGCCTCCATAACAAGAAAAAAGACGGGAAAATTCCCCGTCTTTCCTTGTTATGAAGCTTTTTCTTGAGGTCTTTCATATATGTCAATCCCTGCCTCAGTTAACATCCATTCGATATGAACGCCATAACCTGAGGTTGGATCATTTACAAATACATGAGTTACTGCACCAATCACTTTTCCATTTTGAATAATGGGACTTCCACTCATTCCTTGAACAATCCCACCTGTTTTACCTAATAATTTTGGATCTGTTACTTTAATAACCATTCCTTTTGTTGCAGGAAATTTTTGTGGAATCGTACTAACAATCTCGATATCAAATAATTGAACTTCATCATCTTCAACAACTGTTAAAATTTGTGCTGGACCTTCTTGTACTTGATGTGATAAGGCTATTGGGAGCGGTTGATCAAAAACCCCATTTGTTATCTCGCGATTTAATTCACCAAAGATTCCATATGGGCTATTTCGTGTAATATTACCAATTACTGATTTATCAGAAGAAAAACGTGCTAATTTCTCACCTGGATTGCCATTACTTCCTTTTTCAATTGATGTTACCGTTGATCTTACAATTTGGCCGTCTTCAACTACGATCGGTTTTTTTGTATCCATATCTGAAATCACATGCCCTAGGGCACCATATTTTTTTGACTGAGGATGAAAAAAGGTCATCGTACCAATTCCAGCAGCAGAATCGCGAATATACAAACCAAGTTTATAATTTGCCTCTCCTTCTTCTTTCTGAGGCATCAATTCAGTTTCTATTTTTCCATCTTCTCTTGTAACACTAATTTTCAATGGTCGTTGTATCTGACCTGCATCTTGAACATAAGGTGCTACCTCTGACATTTTTTCAATTTTTTCACCATTTATTTCCGTTATGATATCACCAACTTGAATACCAGCTAGTTCTCCGGGTGATATGTTACCCTCTTTAGTTGAAACCTGATGGTGTCCCACTACAAGAACACCTATTGTATTAAGTTTTACACCAATGGATTGTCCACCTGGAATCACTTTAAAATCCTTTAATACATTAACATCTACTTTTTTTACAGGAAACCCAGCAAGTTCTAAAAACATTTCATTTTTCCCTTGTTCTTTGGCCTGCAATGACACTGACTGATCATCTTGACTTAAGGCAACAATAGAATGATCTGAGGACAATGTTGCTGATACTTGTGCGGCTTTTGACATTTCAAGTTGTTGACCTTCAAAAAGTGTTATATGATTTGGAATTTGTAGATATTCCTGAAAAGGTTTCACGAAACAAATAGCAATTAATGAAACAAGGAGAATTCCACCAATTAGTTTTCTAAAGAAGTCTTGACTCAAAACATTCACTCTCCTCGCTTCTACTCCAAACCGTCTAAATGGCTACATCTTTAATTTTGCCTGGATGTTGCTCATTTATAACTACACAGCATATAAAAATACTGCACACAATGGAAATAAATCGCAATATATAAGGAAAATGAACAGAATATCCATTAAATAATCGTAGTTGTTCCCAGTATCATGATCATTAAGCAATTTTTACTTAATGAGCCCCACGAAATTAAGTCCACATAAAAACCTCTGAAACCCATTAGGTTCCAGAGGCTTTTATGTGGACTTAGTATGTGCTAATTGAAGCAATTCCTTTGCATGCTCTTTCGTTAAATCCGTTATCTCGGCACCAGAAATCATACGACTTATTTCTTGAACTTTTTCCTCTTCATTCAGTGGGGTAACGATTGATTTTGTTCTGCCATCATTTGTTGCTTTAGAAATATACAAATGGACATCTGCCATAGCAGCTACTTGCGGCAAGTGAGAAATGCAAAGTACTTGCGAATCAGTTGAAACTTTGCGAATTTTTTCTCCTATCGCTTGTGCTACTCTTCCACTTACACCCGTATCTACCTCATCAAAAATAATGGAAGTCACTTCCTGATGTTTGGAGAAAATACTTTTTAAAGCGAGCATAATACGTGAAAGTTCTCCACCAGAAGCAATTTTAGATAATGGCTTTAACGGTTCACCAGGATTTGTTGATATATAAAATTCAACATTGTCTAAACCGGATTTTGAAATGTAATTTTCACCACTTTCAAATTTCACTTCAAAAACCGTTTTCTGCATATAAAGTTCTTTTAATTCACTATGAATAGCATCTGTTAATTTTCGAGCTAAGTTTTTTCGTAAATTCGTGAGTTCATTTCCTTCAATCATTAAATCTTTCTTTAATGACTGCAGTCGTTTTTGCAATTCATCAATATGGGTTTCTTTATTTTGTATCGTTGAAATTTCTTCTTCGATTTTTGCTCCGAATTCTAAAACGGCTGAGATTGTACTTCCATATTTCCGTTTTAACTGGTTCATTTCATTGAGCCTATCTTCAATTACATTCAATCTTTCGGGATCAAATTCAAGGTCGTCTAACTCGTTTCGCAAAAATTTTGCGGCATCCTCAAGTATATAAAAGCTATTTGAAACGGACTCAGATAACTCCTTGTATTCTGGATTTAACGCATTTATATCTTCCAAATGTCCCATCACAAGTCCAATCCAATCAAGTCCCTTTTGTTCGCCCTGAAGCGCATCGTAGCTTGCCTTCACGGCCCCATGAATCCGTTCAAAATTTGAAAGCCTCTTTTTTTCCTCCATTAGTGTATCATCTTCATTTAATTGAAGATTTGCCTGACTGATTTCTGAAAGTTGAAACTGAATCAAGTCTAATCTATGGGCCATTTGTTGTTCATTGTCATTTAAACTTTTTAGTTTTCTTATCGTTTGTTCATAATTATGATAAATCTCCCCATATTCCACTAGAGCTTGTACGATTCGATTGCTACCGTATTGGTCTAAAAGAGATAAATGTTTTGAATCATCCATTAATTCTTGGTGCTCATGCTGTCCGTGAATATCAACAAGGGTACTGCCAATTTCACGTAAAGTTGAAATCGTTACTAGCTTTCCATTTATTCGACAAACACTTTTTCCACTTTTATAAATTTCCCTACGCAAAACAATCATCTCATCTTCAAGCTCTATACCAAATTCTTTGGATTTTAGATAGATCGGATGATGATTATTTAAAATCTGAAAAAGACCTTCAATTTCAGCTCGTTTTTCTCCATGTCGGACAAAATCAGTAGATCCTCTACCACCTACAAGCAAGTGGATAGCATCGATAATAATGGATTTCCCCGCCCCAGTTTCTCCTGTTAAAACAGTTAGACCTTTTTCAAAGGAAATGGCGAGGGCCTCGATAATTGCAAAGTTTTTTATTGATAATTCACTAAGCATGACTTTACACCTCTTTATTAGAGCAATTCAAGTAATCGATTCGAAACAATTTCTGTATCTTTCTCCGTCCGACAGATGATTAAAATCGTATCATCACCACTAACAGTCCCAATAATGTCATCCCAATCTAGATTATCGATTAATGCTGCAATTGCCATTGCATTTCCTGGTAATGTTTTCATAACAAGAAGATGGCCAGCAGAATCAATTCGAACAAAAGCATCCATCAGGTTTCTTTTTAGTTTTTGCAATGGATTAAAGCGTTGATCTGCAGGTAAACTATATTTGTAACGACCATCTGATAATGGAATTTTGATTAAATGTAGTTCTTTAATATCACGCGATACTGTCGCTTGAGTTACATTATATCCGGCATTCTTTAATATATAGACTAATTCATCTTGTGTTTCAATATTATTATTGGTAATAATTTCACGGATTTTAATCAACCTTTGACCTTTATTCATATGCTCACCTCTGATACCATTAAATGACCTATACCTTTTTGCCCCATCTTAACGGGCAGTAAGACCCCACCTCGAGATTCTAAGTATACGAAAGAGGATAGGTGGGGGATCAACTTCCCGTAAAGATCCGACAAGATCTTTTCTTAGAGCTTTAGCTCTTAGAAAAGTCAGTCAGGCGTAGCGTGATAAGTGCGACTAACCATCAGTGGGGGAT
>C688J18823_10000448_pt1 | contig 23970 bp, 17 predicted proteins | sample HopSoiMetagenom1_FD_18823 | JGI IMG/M metagenome (IMG submission 18823) | reverse complement strand
CAGCCCTAACTTATCTCTGGAAGATCGGCGCCCTGGATTGGGCGCGGGAGCCACGTCGCTCAAGGAGCATCTGATGCAATGGTCACTCACCAAGCCGGAAACTACAGGGCTCGTTGCCACTCCCGACCCTGAGCCGTTGGAACAAACCGTACGCCGCAGCATAGTCCTCTCGCGGCTCGAGGATCTGGTCAAGTGGGGTCGTAAGAATTCCCTGTGGCCCTTTAACTTCGGACTCTCGTGCTGTTACGTGGAGATGGCCACCAGCATCACTGGCAAGTTTGATATATCCCGCTTCGGCGCCGAAGTGATTCGGAGTACACCGCGTGAGGCGGATCTCATGGTGGTTGCCGGTACAGTCTTCGTCAAGATGGCACCCATTATTCAAAGGCTTTACGAACAGATGATGGAGCCGCGTTGGGTGATTTCGATGGGCTCCTGCGCGAACTCTGGGGGTATGTATGACATCTACAGCGTGGTGCAGGGTGTCGATAAGTTCCTACCTGTCGATGTCTATGTGCCCGGCTGTCCGCCGCGTCCCGAAGCTTTCCTGGAAGGCCTGCTGTTGTTGCAGAAGGCTATTGGAACGGAACAGCGTCCGCTTAGCTGGGTGGTGGGCTCGCAAGAAACCGTGCGGGCTCCACTTCCGTCCATGCGCGATCTGATGCAGCCATCACGGCAGAAAACCACCCTACTGCGGGAGCCTGACGACGTATGATCGCCGCCGTCCCCACCATCTCGCAGGAAATTCGTGATCGCCTTGGTCCAGCCGCGGCGCCCCAGCTGACGGTCGATCATATTCCCACCTTTTGGGTAGCGAAGGACCGCGTGTTCGGCTTGCTCCGCTTTCTCAAAGAAGATGTCGATCGTCCGTACAAGATGCTGTATGACCTCTCTGCCATTGATGAGCGCATGAGACAACATCGCGACGGTCAGCCGGCGAGCGATTTTACGGTTGTCTATCATCTCCTTTCTTTCGAGCGGAACGAATATATCCGCATCAAGGTGGCCCTGGCGGAAGACTGCCTGTCCTTGCCGACTGTAACGCGCATCTGGCCCGCTGCCAATTGGTACGAGCGCGAAGTGTGGGACATGTTCGGAATTGTTTTTGACGGGCATCCTCATCTGCAACGCCTGCTGATGCCAAAGAGTTGGGTTGGACATCCGCTACGCAAGGAGCATCCAGCACGCGCGACGGAGATGGAGCCGTACCAGTTACCTCCTGACAAAGAATTGGGCGAGCAGGAGGCCCTTCGCTTCCGTCCGGAGGAATGGGGCATGAGTCGTGAACGAGACGGCGAGGATTTTGTTTTCCTGAATCTTGGCCCTCAGCATCCTGGCACACACGGTGTTCTACGTCTCGCTTTACAACTCGATGGCGAAGAGATCGTCGACGTCATCCCTGAAATCGGGTTCCACCACCGCGGAGCTGAAAAGATGGGTGAACGCCAGTCCTGGCACACTTACATCCCCTACACCGACCGCGTGGATTACCTGGGCGGGGTAATGAACAATCTGGCCTATCTCACCGCAGTGGAAAAGCTAGCTGGGATCACCGTGCCACATCGTGCTCAAGTCATCCGAGTGATGCTCGCGGAACTGTTCCGTATCATCAGCCACCTGGTCTGGTATGGCACGTTCGCCCAGGATGTGGGACAAATGTCCCCCGTCTTTTTCACCTTCTACGATCGTGAGCGCGCCTTCAGCATCGTTGAGGCAATTACGGGCGCGCGGATGCATCCCTCGTGGTTTCGAATCGGCGGCGTTGCAGCAGACCTGCCCAAGGGCTGGGAGAAGATGTTCCTGGATTTCATCAAGTACCTTCCACCTCGCCTTGTCGAATATGACAAGACAGTCATGCGGAATTTTATTTTCAAGGCGCGCACAAAGGGGATCGGTAGCTTCACGGTCGACGAAGCTGTCGAGTGGGGAGTTACCGGTCCCAACCTCCGCGCTTGTGGCCTGGACTGGGACTTTCGTAAACGGCAGCCTTATTCGGGCTACGACAACTTCGAGTTCGACATCCCAACGGGCCAACACGGCGACTGTTATGACCGGGGTGCGGTGCGCATCGAGGAGATGCGGCAAAGCCTGCGCATCATCGAGCAGTGCGTGAACCACATGCCCGAGGGTCCGTACAAATCGGATCACCCTCTGGCCACCCCTCCGGTGAGAGACCGCACGATGCTCGACATCGAGACCTTGATCACCCACTTCCTTAGTGTCACTTGGGGCCCGGTAATGCCTGTGGGGGAGGCGCTCGGCGCGATCGAAGCGACAAAGGGAAACAACGGCTACTACCTGGTGAGCGACGGCAGCACGGTCTCCTACCGTACTCGCATCCGCACACCATCCTTCGCCCACATACAGACGTTGCCCTTGTTGGCGAAGGGCCTAATGATTCCCGATTTGGTGGTTATTTTGGGCAGCCTGGATTTTGTACTTGCAGATATTGACCGATGACGGAAGGGATTATGCTGACAGCCGAAGAAATTCGAGAGATAGAGACCGAGGCGGGGCACTATCCGAAGCGCGAAGCGGTTTGCATCGACGCCCTCAAGATCGTGCAACGGCATCGTGGCTGGGTCTCGGACGACAGCGTTCGCGACATCGCTGAACACCTCGGCATGTCCGCCACCGACGTGGATAGCATCGCCACGTTTTACAATCTGATTTTTCGCAAGCCGGTGGGGCGACACGTCGTGATGGTCTGCGACAGCGTCAGTTGCTGGATCATGGGCTATGAGCGAATTCGAGAACATCTGCGCGAACGACTCGGAATCGAACACGGCCAAACCACGTCCGATGATCGCTTCACCATGTTGCCCATCGTGTGCCTGGGATGCTGCGATCATGCCCCAGCCATGATGGTGGATAGCGATCTGCATAGTGACCTCAATCCCCAGAACATTGACTCCACACTCGAGAGATACAAATGACCGGCAACTTCGACAGACCGCTGACCGAGAGAATGCATCCGGACGGAAGCGTCGTGAGCTTGCGGGCCTACGAACTGGCAGGAGGATATCAAGCGATCCGGAAAGTCTTGCGCACTGGCATGACACCGATGGCGGTGATCGAAGAGGTGACGGAGGCGAATCTGCGCGGCAGAGGTGGTGCCGGTTTCCAAACTGGGGTCAAGTGGTCTTTCGTTCCGCGTGGCAAAGATGTTCCGAACCCGACTTATCTGGTGGTCAATGGCGATGAGATGGAGCCGGGGACATTCAAAGATCGCTTTCTGATGGAACAAGACCCCCACCAGCTTATAGAGGGTGCGATGGTGGCCGCATTCGCAATCGAAGCCGATATCGCCTACATTTTTTTGCGCGGGGAATACACCCTGGCCTATGAGCGCCTTGCACACGCCATTGCTGAAGTCTACGAACGGCACTATCTCGGAAAAAACATATTCGGTTCAGGTTACAGTCTGGAGCTCTATCTCCATGTCAGCGGCGGCCGCTACATCTGCGGGGACGAGACCGGACTCCTGAACGCGTTGGAAGGCAAGCGCGCCAATCCGAGATCCAAGCCCCCATTTCCGCCCTCAGTCGGACTGTTCGGCAAACCCACCGTCGTCAACAACGTGGAGACGATTTGCTGCGTGCCTCACATCATCAACCGAGGTGCCACATGGTTTCAGGGTTTGGGCCGAACGAAAGATGGTGGCACGAAGCTGTTTGGCGTCAGCGGAAAAGTAAAACATCCGGGCCTTTGGGAATTACCCATGGGAACCACGGTGCGCGAAATTCTCGAGGAACATGCCGGAGGAATGCGGGACGGAGTCAAGTTTCGCGGATTGCTGCCGGGTGGGGCTTCGACGGACTTTATCGTCGAAGAGCACTTGGACTTGGCCATGGATTTTGCGTCCCTGGGCAAAGCCGGCAGCCGCATGGGCACTGGCATCATGATTGTGCTCGACGACCATACCTGCCCTGTTGGCATGACCTCGAACCTGACCCAGTTCTTCGCGCGCGAATCTTGCGGTTTTTGCACGCCCTGTTGGAGCGGACTTGGATGGGCAGATCGCATTCTGAAGGCAATGGAAGAGGGCCGCGGTAAACCCGGCGATCTCGACAAGCTGGAGTTCCAGACCAAGATGTGGGCTCCTGGCCACACATTCTGTGCACTGGCGCCAGGTGCCGCCGAGCCCGTACAGAGCGCGTTGAAATATTTCCGAGAAGATTTCGAGCGGCACATTCGAGAGCACAGCTGTCCGTGGAGTTAGGCATGGCGATCGTGTACGTGGACAATAAACCGTGCGAGATGAATCCGGAGGAGAATCTGCTTCACGGGTGTCTCTCGCTCGGTTTCAAGCTGCCTTACTTCTGCTGGCATCCAGCGCTGGGTTCGGTGGGTGCGTGCCGTCAGTGCGCTGTTAAGCAGTTCAGGGATGAGAACGACGGTCACGGAAAGATCGTCATGTCCTGCATGACACCCGCGGCCGGCGGCACCCGTATCTCCATAGCGGATCCCGAGGTTGTCGCCTTCCGTGCCGGCATTATCGAGGGACTCATGCTGAATCATCCGCATGATTGCCCGGTGTGTGACGAGGGCGGTGAATGCCATCTGCAGGACATGACTGTGATGACCGGTCACGATTATCGGCGCTACGAGTTTGAGAAGCGCACGTTTCGCAATCAGAATCTAGGACCGCTGGTGAACCACGAGATGAATCGCTGCATCCAGTGTTACCGCTGCGTGCGCTACTATCGCGACTATGCTGGCGGTAACGACTTGAATGCCTTTGCGTTGCGGGACAGGGTCTTTTTTGGGCGAGCCGAAGATGGCGTTCTCGAGAATGAATTCAGCGGCAACCTGGTGGAAATCTGCCCCACAGGCGTGTTCACTGATAAAACCCTGAAGCAACACTACGCTCGCAAGTGGGACCAGCAGTTCGCTCCGTCGGTTTGCGTGCACTGCGCTCTCGGGTGCAACACGGATGCTGGCGAACGCTATGGGACGCTGCGGCGCATCGTGAACCGCTATAACCACGAAGTGAACGGCTACTTCTTGTGCGACCGTGGAAGGTTCGGGTATGAGTTCGTCAACGACGAACGACGTTTTCGCCAGCCCCTGCTGAAAGGACAGTCCGCCTCTGCTGCTTCGGCGCGGAGCTATTTGGACGAGAAGATCGCCCACGGCAGAGTGATCGGGATTGGCTCGCCACGCGCTTCTCTGGAAGCTAACTTCTCCTTGCGTACACTCGTCGGCCCGGATCACTTCTACTCAGGCATGGCCGATCATGAAGTAAAGCTGATTCGGCTCATGATCGAGACCCTGCGTCGCGGTCCAATGCGGACGCCGACGCTGCGCGAAATCGAGGAGTCGGACGCTGTCTTCATCCTTGGCGAGGACTTGACCAATGTCGCTCCGCGTATGGCTTTATCGGTGCGGCAGTCGGTACGCCAGCAGCCCATGGAAGCGGTCAAGAAGCTGAAAATTCCCCTGTGGCTGGATTTCGGTGTGCGAGATGCGATGCAGGACGCGAAGGGGCCCCTCTATATTGCGACGCCTCATGGTACTCGGCTCGACGACGTCGCCACGACCACATTCCATGCCGCGCCTGATGATCTGGCTCGTCTGGGATTTGCAGTGGCGCATGCCCTTGACTCGAGCGCGCCAGCCGTACCCCATGCTGATGACTGGCCGCTGGCGAACGAGATTGCACGCGCACTCAAGGGGGCCAAGAGACCGCTCGTGATCTGCGGTGCGAGTTGCGCGAGCGAGGCTGTCATCCAGGCGGCCGCGAACGTGGCGATGGCGGCGCATGCAGCGCTAAGCTTCACCGCGCCGGAATGCAACAGCGTCGGGGCCGCACTCATGGGCGGGAACCCATTGAGCGCCGCATTCCAGGCGGTCCGGGATGGCTACGCCGATACCGTTATCATCCTCGAAAATGATCTCTATCGCCGCGCGCCCCATCACGAAGCGGACTCAGTGCTCAGGGCTGCGCCCCACGTAATCGTTCTTGATCATCTACCCAATCCGACAAACGAGAAAGCTGAACTGCTTCTGCCTGCAGGCACGTTCGCCGAATCTGACGGGACTTTCATCAGCAGCGAAGGCCGCGCCCAGAGATTTTTCCAAGTCTGCCCGCCCGAGAACGAAGTCTTGGCAAGCTGGCGATGGTTGAAGCCTGACCACTGGCAAAACCTGGATGACGTGCTTCAGGCGATGGCCGAAGCACTGCCCCAACTTGCGGCGATACGCGACGCCGCCCCGTCCAGCAAGTTTCGCATTGCCGGAGCGAAGATTCCGCGCTCGCCGCATCGCGAAAGCGGACGAACCGCGGCCCTCGTGCATATCAACATATCTGAGCCCAAGACTCCCGAGGATCCCGACTCGGCACTCTCATTTTCAATGGAAGGAACGTCGGACCAGCCGCCTGCTGCGCTGATTCCTTTTTTCTGGTCTCCGAGTTGGAACTCGATTCAAGCCGTGAACACTTATCAGCAGGAGGTTGGCGGTCCATTGCGCGGAGGCGATGCAGGGCTGCGTCTCTTCGAGCCCTCTCCCGAGAATGGACAAGCCTATTTCAGCGCGATCCCCGCGGCATTCCAGCCGCGCGAGAGCGAGTGGTTGCTGGTGCCGATGTACCACATCTTTGGTTCCGATGAATTGAGCCTCCAGGCGCCGGCAATTCGGGAACTCGCGGTGATGCCTCATGTTGCCATCAATTCTGACGAGTTTGCCGAGGGCATGGAAGTTGATGTGACTTTGGCCGATGGCACGTTCCGTTTCCCGGTACGGGTCCATCGCGAGATGCCCGCCGGTGTTGCGGCAGTGTCCGTTGGTTCTTCTCCGCTCGTTACAGTTCAGCTGCCTGGCTGGGGGAAAATCGCGAGGGCGAAATGACGAGTCCCCATCCGATCCTTTCGATCCTCGGGTTCGTCATCGTCGCCATGAGCATCGCCGCTTTCCTGATCTGGGTCGAGCGACGGTTGCTGGCGCTCTGGCAGGATCGTTATGGGCCGAATCGCGTTGGCCCCTTCGGTTTGCTGCAGGTTCTGGCTGATTCCATCAAGATTTTCATGAAGGAGGACTGGATTCCTCCATTCGCCGACACACCGGTTTTCATTCTGGCACCCGCGATTGTCTTCGTGACCGTGCTGCTGTCTTTCGCTGTGCTCCCGGTGGCGCCGGGAATCATCGTGAGCGACCTCAATGTGGGCCTGCTTTTTTTTCTCGCCATGTCATCCCTAGGGGTTTACAGCGTCGTGCTGGCAGGCTGGTCTTCAAACAACAAGTACGCCCTCCTCGGTGGCCTGCGCGCCGCAGCCCAGATGCTGAGTTATGAAGTTTTCATGGGGCTTTCATTGATGGGTGTGGTGCTGCTGGCGGGATCGTTCAGCCTGCCCGCGATCGTCGAGGCACAGAAGAAAATCTGGTTCGTGGTTCCTCAGTTCCCCGGGTTCGTCTTATTCGTGATCGCCGGCCTGGCTGAAACCCGGCGCATCCCGTTTGATCTGCCCGAAGCCGAAAGCGAACTGGTTGCTGGTTATCACTCCGAGTACTCCGGCATGAAGTTTGGCATGTTCTTCGTCGGAGAGTACATGGGAGTCACTTTGATCTCCAGCATGATCGCAGTTCTGTTTTTCGGGGGATGGCTCGGCCCGGTTCTTCCTGGGCTGGTTTGGTTTTTCATAAAGCTGTTTTTCTTCATCGCATTTTTTGTTCTCGTGCGGGCGGCGCTCCCACGTCCACGGTTTGATCAACTCATGTCGTGGGGATGGAAAGTGATGTTGCCTCTGGCCTTAATCAACTTGCTTGCAACCGGCGCGGCAGTGCTCGCGTGGAGATAGAAGATGCTGAGCATACTAAGGACAATTTGGTACGTTTTTCTCCATTCTTTTCAGAAAAGGATTACGGTTCAATATCCGGAACAGAAGCCGTATCTCGCGCCCCGCTTCCGGGGAAGGATTATTCTCTCCCGCGATCCGGACGGAGGCGAACGCTGCGTAGCCTGCAACCTCTGTGCCGTCGCTTGCCCGGTCGGTTGCATCGCACTTCAGGCAACCGAGGATGAAAAAGGCCGGCGTTATCCGGAGTTTTTCCGCATTAACTTCTCACGGTGCATCTTTTGTGGTTATTGCGAAGAGGCCTGCCCGACTTATGCCATCCAGCTGACGCCCGATTTCGAGATGGGAGAATTTCGCCGTAAGAATCTGGTGTATGAGAAAGAAGATTTACTGATCGACGGTCCCGGCAAGTATCCGGGTTACAACTTCTGGCGAATTGCGGGAGTCAAGATCGGCGGGAAAGACAAGGGCGAGGCGGCGCATGAAGACGCGCCCGTCGATGTTCACACTCTGTTGCCCTAGACCGGATGGAAGAGAGCTTTATGGAACTCGCTTTTTATATCGCCAGCTCCGTGGCAGTCGTGTCGACCGCTCTGATGCTGACTCGCCTGCACATCGTACATGCCCTGCTGTACCTGATCGTGTCCTTGCTGGGTGTCGCCGTGGTGTTCTATCTGCTCGGCGCCTCATTTGTGGCAGCGCTCGAAATCATCGTTTACGCAGGCGCCATCATGGTGCTTTTTGTTTTCGTGGTGATGATGCTCAACCTGGGGGCGGCGGCGGCCGAAGTGGAAAAACGCTGGCTAACCCCAGGGATTTGGGTTGGTCCCGTGGTTTTGGCCAGTATCCTTATTATAGAGGTCCTTTATCTGGTCCGCGGCAGCACCGCAGGCTTGGGGGCTGGCGGGGTGGAACCCAAGCAAGTTGGGATCGCACTGTTTGGACCTTACCTGATTGGGGTGGAACTTGCTTCCTTGCTCCTGCTGGCGGGACTGGTTGGCGCGTATCACCTAAGCTACCGCAAAGTCGAAAAACGGGAGATTCAACATGACGCAGATACCCATGAGGGACGGGCTGTTGCTGGCGGGGATTTTGTTCTCGCTAGGGCTGACCGGCCTGCTCGTACGCCGTAATTTAGTTTTCGTCCTTATGTCGTTGGAGGTAATGCTCAATGCATCGGGTCTCGGATTTGTGATCGCCGGGGCTCGATGGCGTCAACCCGACGGACAGGTCATGTTCTTGTTCATCTTGGCGATGGCGGCTGCGGAAGTTGCCGTGGGTTTGGCTCTGGTGCTCGAAATCTATCACCGCTTCAAGTCTCTGGACGTGGACGAACTGAGCGAGATGAGGGGCTGACGTGATCCGTTTGTTGTGTCTCATTCCGGCTTTGCCCTTCGCCAGCGCGCTGATCCTCGTGCTGATTGGCTCACGTTTGTCGAAAAGAAGGGCCGCTGGCTTTGGCGTAGGCTCGATCGGATTGTCGGCGCTGATCACCATGCTCGTGGCAATCAGCTTCTTTACTGCGCCTCCTGCAGGGGCTTCCTATACACAACTGCTTTGGACCTGGATCGACATCGGCGGCTTTCGGCCGCAGATTGGCTTCTATCTCGATTCGTTGTCGCTCGTGATGTTGCTGGTAGTCACGTTCGTCGGCTTCCTCATCCACGTTTATTCGGCGGAGTTCATGATCGAAGACGACGATTACAGCCGGTTCTTCGCTTATATGAATCTGTTCGTCGCGTCGATGTTGACGCTGCTGCTGGGGAACAATCTTCTTCTCCTCTACCTGGGCTGGGAAGGTGTTGGTTTGTGCAGTTACCTGCTGATCGGATTCTGGTACCGAGATCCTGCCAATGGGCGAGCGGCTCGCAAGGCCTTCATTCTGACCCGCGTTGGCGATACGGCCATGTCGATCGGTCTGTATCTGCTGTTCGCGCAGCTAGGTACGCTCGGGATTCAGGATCTGATGCAGCGAGCTTCCGCCCAGTGGCCCGCGGGATCCACTTATGGCGAGGCAGCGGCGTTTCTCCTGTTGGGTGGCGCAATCGGCAAGTCAGCCCAATTTCCCCTGCAGGTTTGGTTGCCGGATGCCATGGCCGGACCGACCCCAGTCAGCGCGCTACTTCACGCCGCGACCATGGTGACCGCGGGCGTTTATCTCATCGCGCGTACGCACGTTCTTTTCTCGCTGGCGCCATCGGCTCAGTTGGCGGTGGCAGTTGTCGGCGCCTGCACTTTGCTACTCGCCGGCTTTAGCGCGCTTGTCCAGCATGACATCAAGCGCATCCTTGCCTACTCGACCGTCAGTCAAATTGGCTATATGTTCCTGGCGCTTGGTGTTGGCGCATGGCACGCGGCCATGTTTCACTTCATCACCCATGCGTTCTTCAAAGCCCTGCTCTTTCTGGGTTCCGGCGTCATTATTAATGCTCTCGACGACGAGCACAGTATCTTTCGCATGGGCGGTTTGCGCAAAGAACTGCCGGTCACATTCTGGACGTTTCTTATCGCCGGGTGTTCCCTGGCGGGGCTGCCTTTGCTCACGGCGGGTTTCTTCAGCAAGGACCTGATCGTCTGGGACGCATGGTCAGCGCAAAACGGACACCCGGCGTTCTGGATTGCAGCCATCATCGGAGCGCTGCTGACTTCGCTCTACACATTCCGGATGATCTTCCGCGTGTTCTTCGGCCCGTTGGACATTCCGGTGACCAAGCGGCCAGGCTATCGGATGACGATCCCCCTTGTGGTACTAGCGTTCCTTTCCATGGTGGGCGGATTTCTGAAGCATCCTCTGCTTGGATCCTTGCATTCCGCTTTGCCATCGTCCATCGAAGCTCATACCGGTGGCTTGACAGAGATCCGGTCCGAGACGATTGCCGGTTTCATATTCCTTATTGGCCTATATTTCGCGTACCTCTTCCACCTTCAGAAACGAAACTGGGCAGACGCTCTGGTGTCAGGCCCTTTCGGACGCAGCTTGCACNAATGGTGGTTCGCGGACTGGGGCTTTGACTGGATCTANGACAAGGTTTTTGTCCAGCCCTTCGTCTGGGCGTCCGAAATCAACAAGAGTGACTTCATCGATGCTTTCTATACCGGCGTCGCCTGGTTGGCCCAATGGTTTTATCGGGGGTTAAGCCGTACCGAAACCGGCTGCGTCCGCTGGTACGCTGCCGGCATGGCCGCGGGCTCTGTACTTTTCTTGGCGGTGGTGCTCTTCAAATGATACTGGTCTCAGTCATTGGAATTCTCTTGATCGGCGGGGTTCTCGCGTGGATTGCTGAACGCTGGAGCGCGCGACTCGTGAGGTGGATCTCGCTGATAGCGATTGGGATCGATTTCGTCCTGGCGGCGATCGTCTGGGCAGGCAAAGCCTCACACGCAACCGGGCGATGGCTCGAAGAAGTCGATTGGGCATGGGTGCCCGGTTTCGGTATTCACTTTCATCTCGCGATGGACGGCCTTAGCTTGCTGATGCTGGCACTCACACTCTTCCTGGGCATCGTGGCTGTGCTGGCCTCGTGGACAGAAATCCAGCAAAAGGTGGGCTTCTTCCATCTCAATCTGATGTGGGTTCTGGCGGGGATTGCCGGGGTATTTCTGGCGATCGATTTATTCCTTTTCTATTGTGCCTGGGAATTGATGCTCGTCCCAATGTATTTCCTGATCGTAATCTGGGGCCACGAGCGAAGGGTCTATGCTGGCGCGAAGTTTTTTCTATTTACACAATTCAGCGGGCTGCTGATGTTGATTGCCATCCTGGCACTCTACTTTATCCACCACAAAACCACCGGCGTTTACACCTTCGAATATTCGGAACTATTGAACACGCACCTAAATCGACGCGCCGAGTTCTGGATCATGCTCGGCTTTTTTGCCGCGTTCGCCGTGAAGTTGCCGGTCGTTCCGCTGCATACCTGGCTGCCGGATGCACACACTCAGGCCCCCACCGCGGGAAGCGTAATCCTCGCCGGGTTGCTCTTAAAAACTGGGGCTTACGGCCTGATCCGGTTTGTTATTCCGCTGTTTCCCGACGCGGTTTCTGATTTCACTCCTTTCGCTCTCGCTTTGGCCGCGATCGGGATCGTTTACGGCGCGGTCATGGCGTACTCGCAGACCGATCTCAAGCGCCTGGTCGCTTACACCAGCGTCAGTCACCTTGGATTTGTGTTGCTCGGAATTTTCTCCCGGAATCCGCTTGGGCTCCAGGGGGCGGTTATGACGATGATCAGTCATGGCCTGAGCACGGGAGCACTCTTCGTTCTGGCCGGAAGCTTACAGGAGCGTCTCCACACTCGTGATCTCGATCAGATGGGAGGTCTTTGGTCCACAATGCCGAGGTTAAGCGGCGCCGCGCTCTTCTTCAGTCTGGGCTCGCTGGGTCTGCCTGGTCTCGGCGACTTCGTCGGAGAGTTTCTCGTATTGCTGGGATCTTACCGAGTCAGTATCACGATCACGGTGGTTGCTAGCCTTGGTGTTCTCGCTTCCACCTTTTATGCGCTGCGGATGGTACAACGGGCTTTCCAGGGGCCAAATACGCATGCCTCGCAAGTTCCCGACCTGAACCCGCGGGAAGCTCTCATGATGGCCGTAATGATTGTGGGCCTTCTCGGGCTGGGACTCTATCCGCAACCGGTACTCAACTCTTCCGCCAAGGCTTTAGAAAATTCCCAGGTGCCGTTGCCAATGGCGTCCTTGCGGAGGTGAACATTCATGATAAACGCTCGGGACATCATTGCCTTACTTCCAATCCTCGTGATCTCCGCAACTGCGGTGCTTGTAATGATGGGTATTGCTTGGAAGCGGAGTCACGTTCTCGCATCAGGGCTAACCCACGTCGGACTGGCAGGGGCTTTCCTCTCGATTTTTGCGGCAGTACCGCTCGCTCCCCGGCAAGTCACATCCCTCTTGCTGGTGGACCGGTTCGCATTGTTCTACATGGGCCTGATCATTGCCTCAGCCCTGGTAGTGGCAGCGTTGTCCTACGACTACTTCAAGAATCGCGACGAGCATCGCGAGGAGCTATATGTGCTGCTGCTGATCGCAACTGCAGGGTGTGCGGTCTTGGTGGCGAGCACTCACTTTGTTTCCTTCTTTCTCGGACTCGAGATCTTGAGCGTCTCCCTGTATGCCCTCATTGCGTACTTGAAAGATCGAAATCAGGCGCTCGAAGCGGGAATCAAGTACCTGATTCTGGCTTCCGCTTCCGCCGCATTTCTCCTCTTCGGCATGGCCCTCATCTACGCGGATGTCGGGACCATGGAGTTTTCGCGCATCGGGGAAATCTCGCTCCGAGGGTCGAGTTTCGCGTTGCTCGCGCCCGGAATCGGGCTTATCGTCACGGGAATCGGCTTCAAACTCGGCGTGGTGCCCTTTCATCTCTGGACTCCTGATGTCTACGAAGGATCACCCGCGCCTGTGGCGGCATTCGTGGCTACAGCATCCAAGAGCGCGATGGTGGCCCTGTTGCTGCGCTATGCCTTCTTGTCTCGTGCTCTGAAGTATCGCGGCGTGTTCTTCGTGTTCACTCTCATAGCGATTGCCTCGATGTGCGCCGGCAATTTGCTCGCGCTTCAACAGAGAAATGTTAAGCGAATTCTCGCCTACTCTTCGATCGCTCACTTCGGATATATCTTGGTAGCGTTTCTGGCGGGCGGACCCATGGCCATTGAAGCTGTGAGCTTCTATCTGGTGGCATACTCGGCGACCATCCTTACCGCGTTCGGAATTGTGACGGTGCTCTCCGGTCCTGAGCGCGAGGCTGACGATATCGAAGACTACCGCGGCCTCTTCTGGCGGCAACCGGTAATCGCGGCTGTTTTAACGGTAGCGCTGCTCTCGCTCGCCGGCATTCCCGCAACCATGGGGTTTCTCAGCAAGTTCTATGTGCTCGCGGCCGGAGCAGACGCCGCTGCCTGGCCGTTAATTCTAATCCTCGTTATCACCAGCGTCGCTGGCCTTTTCTACTATCTGCGTATCGTGGTGGCACTGTACTCACCATCAGAGCATGCTCTCGTTCAGGCACTATCCCACAGTGGTGCCGCCGTTGTAGTCGCACTTTCGGTCCTTTTGATCTGGTTTGGCGTTTATCCCGCACCGCTATTCAGACTGGTACGAACTAGCGTGATCGGAACTGACGCGCAGAATGTGCCTGCGATCACAACGTTGAACAGATAGTTGGGCTCTTCCGCTCAGCTGAGAGGCGCGAGGCAAGGAGGATACTAGTAACTCTGTGTGTCAGGTGAGTACGCGTGGCTGTGACAAGGGAATAGTGTTTTTGAGGTGGGACAGACAGGGCTCGATCCGCGGCCTCAAGCGGGTTACGCAGGTGAGATCACTAATCTGTGGGAATAGAGCATGAATTAGCAATTTAGCCGTGCATGTTNCGCGAGCGTTGGTGTCGACAAATACGGAGTAGATGGATTGAACTCCTCCGAGGAGACTGAANATGAAAGCCAATTCCACGGCTGGCCACAAAAGGAACGCCGTTGTGCACGAGATGNACGGAATGTCGGAGCCGCCCCCCACGAATGCGGTGNTACATTCGAGCCACAATCAACACGCTGGACACTCCGCGATGATGTTTCGCGACAAATTTTGGCTGAGTCTGGTCCTTACGCTCCCGGTGGTCTTTTGGTCAGCTGAAGTACAGCAGTGGCTTGGTTACGACGCTCCCGTCTTCCCCGGATCGCGATTCGTGCCCGCTATTCTGGGGACGATCATTTTCGTGTACGGCGGAAGGATTTTTGTTCAGGGTGCGCGCGGAGAACTTTCCGCTCGCCAGCCGGGCATGATGACCCTGATCAGCCTGGCAATCGTGGTCTCTTTTGCCGCTTCGCTCGCTGCGACTCTCGGTTTATTCCAAGTTGACATCTGGTGGGAGCTCTCCACATTAATCAGCGTGATGTTGTTGGGCCACTGGCTGGAGATCAGGGCGGTCACCCAAGCTCGGGGAGCTCTCAGCGCGCTGGCAGCATTGCTGCCGGATAGCGCCGAGCGGATAACCGAGTCAGGAATCGAAAAAGTGCCTCTCGCAGCGCTGCGCGTAAACGACGTGGTCCTCGTTCGGCCCGGATCTCGTGTGCCTGCTGATGGCGTCGTGGTGGAGGGCACGGCTGAGGTCGATGAGTCGTTGATCACTGGCGAATCGCGAGCGATTCCCAAAGCAACCGGCTCGGCAGTAGTGGGTGGAACGGTTGCCGCAGACGGAAGCCTCCGGGTACGCGTGAGAGCTATCGGGGAGGAGACGAAACTTTCGGGCATCATGCGGTTGGTCGCCGCCGCGCAGGCTTCCGGCTCGCGCGCTCAGGCCCTGGCTGACCGCGCAGCAGCACTTCTTTTCTACATTGCAGTTGGAACGGGCACGCTTACGTTTGCTTATTGGTGGCTGGCGGGTGATAAACAACATGCCCTCATCCGATCGGCCACCGTACTCGTCATTGCTTGCCCGCACGCGCTTGGGCTTGCAATCCCGCTGGCGATTGCGATTTCAACAACCATCGGCGCACGCAATGGTTTGCTCGTGAAAGACCGCTTGGCATTGGAACGAGCCCGCGATTTAGATGTGGTGATCTTCGACAAGACCGGAACGCTTACGCGTGGTGCACCTGTTCTTTCTGGAGTTGCCGTCGCCCGGCATATAGCTGAAGAAGAAATGTTGGGACTCGCGGCAGCTGTGGAGGCAGACTCTGAACACCCGATTGCAAAAGCGATCGTAAAAGGCGCAGCTCGCCGTGGAGTCAAACCTGCACCAGCGGTGGGCTTCGATGCGTTGCCGGGACTTGGAGCGCGCGCCAGTGTGAATGGACGGAGTGTGGCGGTCGGTGGGCCAAGACTGCTGGTGGGCACCGGCGCTACTGTTCCATCCGAACTCGAGCATGCAGTAAAGACTTGGACGTCCGAAGGACGAACAGTCCTCTATGTCCTCCGAGACGGCGCCGTGATCGGCTCAATTGCAATCGAAGACGAGATTCGGCCCGAGTCCGTTGAAGCGGTCAAGGCACTACACGACCTGGGCATCCGCGTGGCGATGATTACCGGGGACTCACAAGCGGTTGCCGATTCGGTCGCGAGGCGGCTCGAGATCGATGATGTCGCGGCGCAGGTGTTGCCCGCCGACAAGGCATCGGCGATCAAACAGTTTCAGTCCGGCGCCCAGAAAGTGGCGATGGTCGGCGACGGCGTGAACGATGCGCCTGCACTTGCTACAGCGGACGTCGGAATTGCGATCGGCGCTGGTACAGATGTCGCAGTGGAGTCGGCCGGAATCGTCCTCGTGCGCAGCGACCCTCGCGACGTCGTGCGTGCGATCAAGCTGTCGCGGGCCACATATCGAAAAATGGTCCAAAATCTAGGCTGGGCGACCGCGTACAATGTTATTGCCATTCCCGCAGCGGCGGGAGTCTTTGTCCACTGGGGAATCGGACTCCCCATGAGTGTAGGGGCGCTAGCGATGAACCTATCCACTGTGATTGTGGCGGTGAACGCTCAGCTCCTCCGTCACTTGCAGCTATGACTAGCGAGGAATTCCTCAATCGCAGCCGGATTCGAGAGTTTCCTAAACCTAAGCTTCCGCGACTACGAAGATCAATCACAAAAACTCTGTTTAGGTATTCTTAGTCCGGCCTGCCCCGCCGTAGCAGACCTCGAATGGTCCACGAACGTGGTGTTTTTCCATTGTGAAAAGCTATTTTCCCCGGGACCACGAGACAGACTTCGGTGCCCCGCGTGGCATCGCTTACGACATTGAGCTTTGCACCGATTCGACCGGCTCGCTCTCGCATTCCTCTGACTCCATAGTGACCTTCTTTGCCGGCACTGAATGTCGAGGCATCGGCGCCCGTGCCGTTGTCCGTGATGCGTAATGTCAGGTCGTCTGCGTATCGCAGCTGTACTTCGAGGTGATTGCCGCCTGAATGCGCATGTGCGTTGCGAATCGCTTCGTATCCGACGCGATATACCTCGTCCCGCACAATGGGATGAATGTCTCGGACATCACCGGAAACAGAGATTGTAGCCGCTAGTGAATGTATCGGCGTCGTTTCGAGTACTCGCTTGAATGCTTCAGCTAAGTCATTGGTAGTAGTCGCAGACACGCGAAGCGAGTTCAATGCTGCACGGCCTTCCTGTCCAGCTTGCTGAAGCCACCCTGAAAGCTGCTCCAGCGCTTTCCGCATCCGACCCGGATCGGATGACGCCTCTAGGGCGTCATCAGCGACGAGTTTACTGCCCTGAATCGTTTGCAGCAGTGTGTCGTGCAGGTCGCGAGCGATGCGAGTGCGTTCAGCAAGTCGTTCATCGAATCGGGCGCCGATCGCCTGACCAACTTGTCTCACGCGAACGCGGTGAATCGTCCATACGAGCAGCATCGCGAAGAGAGCGCAGCCAAATTTAAATATCTTAGTCTGATACCATGCCGGCGCGATGCTGAACGCCAACATCGCTCCTTGTTCATTCCACACGCCATCATTATTCGACGCGATCACCCGAAAGCGGTATCGACCCGGTGGAAGATCGGTGTAAAAGGCCTGTCGTCGGCTGCCGGCGTCCTGCCATATATTGTCGCGCCCTTCGAGGCGGTAGCGGAATGCGACTTTCTGTGGGTTTCTGAAGCTCAATGCCGTGTAGTCAATTTGCAAGTCTCGCGTGCCGGCGGGAAACCGAGTATTCACGTTCCCACCATAGGTTTTGTGCTCGGCGACGACGTCCTGAATGTACACAGGCGGAGGTATGGAGTTCCGCGATGTATCGGAAGTGTCAAAAACTTGCAGTGCTGTTCCGTTGGCAAACCACACCCGTCCGTCCGGTGATACAGCCGCGCCTTGAAATGGGACCGGACCGGGTTGTGCCCCATCGAGTGGACCTATCGTTCGCACTTGCAGCCTGGCATTGCGATCTTTCCACCATTTTTGAAGTTCCGTGTTCGCGATTTCCACGATACCGCACTGCGCGTAGAGCCATAGGGTACCGCGGCGGTCTGTCACCGCGCTGTAGATCGCATCACAGGGGAGACCATTCTTCGTGGTCATTGTCTGTTGAGTGCCATCTTTCCAGGCAATCAGGCCAAAAGACGTCGCTCCCAAGACCGATCCATCCGTAGCAACCACTACTTCATTGACCGCCGAGTCGCGCGTAGGAGCAGGATTGTTCTTGAACCGGAAGATATCTGTTTTGCCGTCCTTGTATCGTGCCAGGTCGCCAGTGAGAAGACCCAGCCAGAGGCTACCATCGGGTGCGATCGCGAGCTTGCGGGCAGCGGGCATCTCAGGCTCTCGGAACTCCCGATCGACGACGAGGTTGCTGATCCGCAACAAAGCTCGCCGCGGACCGATGATCTCAGCCCAAATATTATGATCGCTGTCCTCGGCGAGGCCCACGACGAATCCCGGCTGACGGCCATCCGGTCGCACGACCGAATGGAAGATCCCCCTGTCGTAGACATATAACGAATTTTCGAGCCCGACCCAAGTGCGTCCCGCGTGATCCTCCAAAAGTGACGTGACCTGTGTTGCTCTTGTACCAGTACGCGGCGGCTGTATCGAAGTAACGGTCCTTCCACGAATGGACGACAAACCTGCTGGTCCGTCCGCCCAGATGGTGCCGTCGCGAGATGCTAAGACCGAGTCGACTTCCTCGCTGGGTAATCCTTCGCGACGGGTATAGCTCGTGACGCGGAGATCTCGAAAGCAATCGATCCCACGGCTCGTCGCCGCCCATACATCACCCTCCCGATCCTCGTACAATTGGAGTATGTAATCGCTGGAGAGACCGTCTGCACTCCCATAATGATCGACGACGGCGCCATGTATTCGAAAAATCCCTTGTGATATCGTGCCTACCCACACGCTATTCTGTCTGTCTAGAAGCAGTGTTGTTACCTCTAACGTGCTGCTGTCCAGTTCATGAGTAACGAAAGGCTTTAAACTGTCGCCAACAACCTTCTGAAGCCCTATTCCAGGTCCTTTTATGTTAAATCCGAGCCATACCGAACCGTCCGGCGCAGCGACCATTCCTCTCAGGCCATCGGCTTGATTCCCTTTCAGCGCCGGAGGAGCAAAGATGCGAATAGAACTCCCATTCCATTGGACAACCTTGCTCTGATCACCGAACCAAAGGTAGCCCGATCGGTCTTCGCTAAGCACTGCAGCTGATTTCACCGGGATTCCATCGCGTGGTCCGAAACATTGCGCCTGTTGGCCGGATACTCGACAAACTCCGCCGATCTGGTCAGACAACGGTATGCGCGAGAACCAGACCTCTCCATTGGCCCTCTCAATGATCCAACTGATCCGAGCTTGAGAGCCCGATATCAACGTCAGTTGTTGGTTCTTCCATTGCGCAAGTCCCGAGTCAGTTGCGATCCACAAACTCCCATCACTAGAACCCAACAGTGCGTTGATTTTCGATGAGGGGAATTGGCCGCCCCCGGAGGGGGTCCATTTCATAAGGCGAACACCATCAAATTGGAACATCTCACTCTGGGTTGCCACCCAGATGTACCCGTCTGTCGTCTGGGTGATGGCGCGGGGGGAACCGCTGAAGAATCCGTCTCGCGTTCTCCATGCCGTGTGCGCATACTGCGTTATTCGTTTGTTCGCATCAACCGCCGCGACGTGCGCAGCGAAAAGCATGAGCAGCCAGAACGCAACAAACCGCGACGCATTCACCGATATGGACTGTGTCAGCACAAACTTGGACGAGAATTGAAGGCAAGCCAAAACATCCGAACTCGACTACTCGCATCCGGCCACTGGGCATAGCCGCGAGGCCAGCCGTCAGATAACCAGCGTACTCGCACCCTTACATCAACGCGCCATCAGAAACCACGGCCCCCACCCTGTAGTTTTCTACAGGAATTGCATATCAGAGTTCCAGCAGACCGCGCCGAATCGCGATCGTCACGGCGTGAGCTCTATCGTTGGCCCCAAGCTTCCCGACCAGGTTTTTGATGTGAAAGTTCACGGTCGTCTCCGCGATCGCCAGGCGGTCTGCGATCTGCTTGTTCCGATACCCGTCACGAATGAACTGAAGGACCTGCAACTCACGATCGGTCAGTGACTCTTCGCCCATGTTCTCGGCGAGGCGAACTGCTACTTCAGGAGAGACATACTTCTGACCGCGATGCACTGACCGAATGACAGCAAGAAGCTCATTTTTCGGTGTCGTCTTCAATACGTAACCGGCGGCACCTGCTCGCATTGCTTTTTGAAGTTCCGCGTCGCTGGCAGAAGAGGTCAACATAAGGATGCGTGCGTCCGGAAACTCTCCCCGAATCGCAACCAGTGCGTCCGTGCCGCTCGAGCCAGGCAGTCGAAGATCCATCAACGTAATATCAGGCCGGTGCTTGCGAAATTCTGCGATGGCCTGAATCGCATTGCTTGCTTGTGCCGTCAATTCCATGTCGCTCTGGGAGGAAATGATAGTGGCCAAGCCTTCGCGGAAAACCGGGTGATCCTCTACGCTCAGGATCCGAATTCGCTTCGATTCAGACATGGCTATCAACCTTAATCGATGGCCGATATTTTACGCTGGTTGAGGTTCTTGGAGGAGGTTTCGCTGATAACGGAGCCGCCCCATCTGGACAGAGCACGCGCCAAGATAGAGTTGGTGGACGGCGCGATCAGTATGAAGGTCTTGAAACCAGTTCAGAGAAATCGCGCAGGTGTTAAAGTTCACTGTTGAAAAATATAGGGTCAACCCTAGGTGTCATGGGGTTGTCAGCAGATCAGTTAACCTCCATGCTTATGTTCGAGGTGCCGGCAGTCTTCAAGGGCCAACCTTCGTAGGAGGTACACAATGAGTTTTCTCCCCAACACAATTCAGGAACCGCCCTCGTCGGTGTATGAGCACGCTTTCGCTAATGGCGGCCAGATACAGGAAGACGGCTGGCCTGGAGTAAATAGGATCATCGGTTCCAGTGCTGCGATCAAGCAAATTCTCGAGGAGGTAAGAACCGTTGCACCGTTAGATTCTACGGTACTCATCCAGGGAGAGACGGGTACGGGTAAAGAGCTGATCGCGAGCGCCATTCACAACCTAAGCTCCCGCCGCAGAAACAACTTCGTCAAATTCAATTGCGCGGCTGTGCCGGCAGGCCTGCTGGAAAGCGACCTGTTCGGTCACGAAAGAGGCGCGTTCACTGGAGCACTGACCCGCAAACTAGGGCGCTTTGAAGTCGCCAACAAGGGAACTCTCTTTCTCGATGAGATCGGAGACATGCCGTTGGATCTTCAGGCGAAGCTGTTGCGTGTTTTGCAGGAACAAGAGTTCGAGCGGCTTGGGAGCACGCAAACAGTACATGTAAACGTGCGCATTGTCGCTGCAACGAATTGCGACCTGAAAACAATGATGGCTGAGAAGCAGTTCCGCAATGATCTCTATTTTCGTTTGAATGTTTTTCCTATCAGAATCCCTCCTCTGCGCGAGCGTCCCGAGGATATAGTCCAACTGGTGAAGGCATTTGTGAGTGGCTTTGCAACACGCATGAACCGGCGAATCGAGGAGATACCAGATGCAATCTTGGAAGCGCTTAGGCATTACGAGTGGCCCGGGAATATTCGCGAACTGCAAAACTTCCTTGAGCGCTCGGTTATCCTATCTCCAGGACCGACATTGCAGGCACCTCTCGAGAGTCTTTCGCTTCACCGTTCAAGACCCGTAGTACCCGGAGCACCACTTACCCTGGAGGAAGCGGAAACCAGGCACATAATTGCGGCATTGCAGGAGGTGAATTGGGTCATCGGTGGACCCAAAGGAGCAGCAGAGAAGTTGGGATTAAAGCGGACGACTCTGATCGCGAAAATGCGGAGGCTCGGGATCACGCGTCCGGAGTTGCGCTACGGCGGAGGACCTGTTCGAACAGCGGTCCGAAGCGCCGCAGCGCCTGATGGAGCTTCAAGAGACCTGGCGGCTGACAGAGGCGTTCAGTGAAACTTTTCTTTTTGCTCGCGAGCCTCGCTAGCTTGACAACGTTCCTAATAACCAACTGTCACGCCTACTTGATTACGTCAACCGAGAGTCCTCGATGATCATCGCGCGGCCGGAGCCACAGTTGGAATCGAAAGCCGAAAGGACTCGCGGTAAGGTTCCACAGCATACCCTTTCCCTTTCCAGGCCGCCAAACCTCCGGTGAGCAACTTGATCCGTGTAAACCCAAGTGCCAGCGCGCGATGCAAAACTGACAGGCTCGTCTTATCACCCGGACAAGTACAGTAAACAACGATGTCTTCATCTCGAGGAAGGAACGAGGGTGTTTTCAGCACTTCTTCTGGCGAAACCCACTTCGCACCCGGGATAAGTTCCGGACAGGCGAGAAGATCGAGTGGCTGACGAATATCAAAGAGAGAAACCTTCTGACCAGAAGCCATCAGCGATTCTAGTTGTTCAGCGGAAAGGCTGTGTTGCTCTAGTTCACTTCGGTTTCTGCCACGTTTCACGGAGAGGAGGACCATGACACAAGCGATCGCAATGCCGATTGCAACCAAGATCAACGTCATGCTTGCTCCAGTTTCTCATCCGCTTTCTGACGACAACTACCGTTGGCGGAAGCTCACTTGTGGTTTTGGGCTAGCTCAGGCTTCAGAAGAGCCTTCCCATATCGGACCGGAATAGCGAAATTCGACCCGCCGAAGTCCCGCACCATAGCGAAGTTGATTCCGATGACTGTCCCCTCGCTGTTGAAAAGCGGACCGCCAGAGCCGCCGGACGTCGTTTGTGCGTCGTAGATGATCTTGTCGGGCAGTACATCGCCGATATGGCCTTGCGTGACAACTGGTCGGATCAGGTGACGACGGGCGAGTTCTTCCATAACCTGTCTTGGATCGCCTTTGGTTGAGGTCGCGATAGACTGCAGGGTGTCTTGGCCGGTGCGGGCAAGGATCGCGTCAATGCCCGTCGGATATCCAAGGAGCACGACGGGCCTTCCCCTGACGGCTGAACCATGACCATCGGCAAAGGCGATTTCTTTGATCCTTGAGTTGGAAAAAATTCCCTTAAGCATAGCTACGTCCGCATCCGTAGAGATTTTTTCCGTGGAGACCGTGACACCGTGGTCCAGGCCAGGAAAATATACCGTCATCTCTGCGGCCACGGGCTCAACACCCTGCTGCGTCATCTCCTTCAGATCGTCGTTGTCCCACCAAGGCTCCGCGACATGATGATTAGTGAGGATTTGTCCCTTGTCGGAGACGAGAAATCCGGTCCCGAAAACATCAAGGTGTACTTCCGGACCGTCGCCCGTTACTCCAACGAGCGGATTCCCATGGTCGTCTCTCACCGGTTCGCCGTTGCTGGTTAGGCTGGCATAGCGCAAATTCAAGCCTGTAACGCGATCGCGAAACCCAACGACCACATGAATAAGGCACACACTGGGTTCATAGGATTCGATGATGGTCTGCGCGACCGTACCTTCACTCTCAAGTCGCTGCAAGCGGTTTTCGACAGAGCTTAGTTGACCTTGCAGTCCAGCGTTGTTGTCAGCGTTTCCGGCAGCAATCTGCGATCTCAAGTCCTTGCTCCGTCTCTGCAGTTGACGCTTTTCGGAGTCGCTTGCCGGCGAAAGGTTCGCTTGCGCCTCTTCCACAGTACGATGCGAGCGGTCCATCAATTTTTGTTCGGTCAACATGCCCGTTTGCAATCGAGTGATCGCGGCATAGACACGAGTGTTTTGTTGCTGGGTTCGGTGATAGAAGATCAGAAATGCCGCAGCGGCAATTGCCACCAGGCCAAGGGCGAAGATGACGCCAAGTCGAAGGGCCCGCCGTTCTTCACCGACGGCGGCCACGACCCGCTTGGCGACATCTTGGTTCTTTTTAACGGTGTGCGCCTGCTCACGAAGCTCCTCGATTGTGTGTTTGCTTCGCAACTGCCAGCGCACCCGTGACAACAGTTCATGAGCGTCGACTGGCAGTGACAGGACATCATCAGCGCCAAGATCCAGCCCTCGAGTGCGCTCACCGGATCCGCCCGGAGAGATCATTAGCACGCGTATGTTCTGAGTACGCTCGGAGCCCTTGATCTCGGACAGAAGATCGCAACAGTCCAACTGAGGAGGATTTGCTCCTAATATGACGGCGTCAGGATCAAAGGTCAGAACGGACTTCATCCCCCCCCGGTAATCGGTCGAAACCTCATAGCCAGCATCGCTCAGCACTGTGGCGATGCTTGTCCCTATTGC
>C688J18823_10000447_pt1 | contig 23976 bp, 21 predicted proteins | sample HopSoiMetagenom1_FD_18823 | JGI IMG/M metagenome (IMG submission 18823) | reverse complement strand
TGAAACTCCCCTTGCAATGCCCTCCCTTTTCGGCAGATTCGCGGCATCCAGTCTGCTCCGTTTCTCCGTTTCTCACTTCGGGGGGCGGTCCGCTGGACACGCCAACCAAAAACCTTAACCAAACAGGAGAAGCAGATGAACAAGATGATATTGGGCCTAGTTGTGTTCTCGAGCGCGGCGTCACTCGCACTCGCCGGAACGGAATACTCAGGCAAAGAAATGAGACAGACGACCGCCCCGGAAGAGTGTTTCTATGGCGATCAGGAATTGAACGTGAGCCTTTGGGGCACGTACGCTTTCGCCGGAACTGATCAGGGGCATATCGGTGCCGCTGACTTCGTTTTCGGTACGGAAGAAATCGGCGACAGATACCTGCAGGCGGATCACGCCTGGGGTGGCGGCGTTGATGCGAAGTATTTCTTGCACAAGTATTTCGGCTTCGGCGTCGAAGGATTCCTGCTTGATGCCAAACGAACACAGTTCGACTACAACGGACCAATCGCCGGCGGTGGCCCCGCTTTCTTTAGCAAAAGCGAGGACGAGCGCGCCATTGGTTCCGTGCTAGGCACGGTCACCTTTCGTTTTCCGATCGGATGTTCGCGATTTGCGCCCTACGCATTCGGCGGATTCGGCGGCATCTTCGGCGGCGGTGAGCAAGACCGACTCGTTGGAGTAGGTGGTGGCAACGTCGTCACGGAACACACCGGCACCGAGTCCAAGATCATGGGTCAGTTCGGCGGTGGCGTAGAAGTTCGCTTCACCCGTCACATCGGCTGGATCAATGACTTCAGCTGGAATGTGGTAGACGGATCCAAGAACAACTTCGGAATGGTCCGCAGCGGTATCAACTTCGCGTTCTAAGCACGCGTTAATCGCAATTTACGAACGGCGGCATCTGGTTCAGATGCCGCCGTTTTGTTTTGCCCCGCTGAAGGTCGTTCAGGAACGCGATACGCATTCGAGCATAGAGTGTTGCTATGTCATCCCGAGCGAAGTCGAGGGACCTCCCCCACGCAGGGTACGTCAGGCAAGTAGGAGAGGTCCTTCGACTGCGCTCAGGATGACGATTTTTTGCGATTGTTAAACAAGCGATGGATTCATCGCTCCGGGTCTCACCGTTTGCATCTGCCATACAGTGCTACGAAATTTCAGCACATGTCCTTCGCCCCCGTTTTGGATAGCTTGCCGCTGAGCCGGTCGGGTTTGTTACAGCGGTTCCAGGAACTGATCGATCCGAAATCGGATGGCCAGTTTGATTCGATGGCGCGAAGATCCCGCGCGCTGACGATTCAGAATTTTGGTCGCACGATGCGTTTGTTCGCGCCGCTCTATCTTTCGAACGAGTGCATTAACAATTGCCAGTACTGCGGATTCTCGCGCGACAATCCCATTCTTCGCGTGACACTGACCGTTGAGGAGGTAACGGCGGAGGCAGAACATCTGGTCGCGCGAGGCTTTCGCCAGGTCCTGCTGGTGGCAGGTGAGCATCCAAAGTTTGTCAGCAACGATTATCTGGCTGATTGCGTGCGAATGCTCGCTCCGCGATTGCCGGCGATCGCAATCGAGGTCGGCCCGTTGACGGAGGAAGAGTATCGCCCTGTGGTGCAGGCCGGCGCGGAAGCGCTGGTGGTTTATCAGGAGACCTACGATCGCGCCGTTTACAATGAGCTGCACACGTCCGGACCGAAGCGCGATTTTAACTGGCGGCTCGACTGCGCCGAACGCGCCTATCGTGCGGGCTTCCGTCGGCTTGGCGTTGGAGCGTTATTTGGACTGACTCGCTGGCAGGATGACGCGATCGCTCTCGCAGCCCACGTGGAGTATTTGCTGAAACACTGCTGGCAGGCGCAAATCAGCGTCAGTTTACCGCGAATACGACCGGCGGCAGGCGGTTATCGGCCGCCATTCTCAATGTCCGATCGTGATCTCGCGCAACTGGTGTGCGCATTTCGAATCACATTCCCGCAAGTCGGAATTGTTCTGAGCACGCGTGAACGTGCCTCGTTAAGGGATGTTCTAATTCGCCTGGGCGTAACTTCGATGAGTGCCGGTAGTCACACCGAGCCGGGAGGATACACTCGGCGCGGGACGCAGAATCTGCACCGAACCGTTCGGGGTCGAATCGTCGCGCCGGAATTTCAGGATGGCGAAGATGCGCTCGCGACCGGTCAGTTTGAGATCAGCGATGAACGTTCTCCGGCGGAGATCGCAGGTCTCCTTCGCAGCAACGGACTTGAACCAGTCTGGAAAGATTGGGATCAAGCGCTGGCTACGTCGTGACAATCTCGTTAAATGGCGAGACCGCCGATTGCCGCGACGCCAGGACGATCGAGGAGCTAGTTCAGCGCTACGAACTGCCGCCACAGACCGTGCTGATCGAGCACAACGGCCTGGCGCTTCACCGCCGCGAATGGGCAGAACGCGAATTGCGCGAAGGCGATCGCATCGAAGTGCTACGGGTCGTCGCCGGCGGCTAGCGTTGTAGGGCTGGCTGTGTCAGACGCCAATCTAACGGACGGACCAGCTTGTCTCGTCCCATTTTGGGGCGCCTAAAGATTGGAATAGTGGGACGAGACAAGCTCGTCCCTCCGCCCGCCAGGCCTGTCCGCCTAACGAGGGTGATACTGAATTGAAGGGAACTAAGCACAACAGGGACTGTCATCCTGAGCGCCAGCGTTCGCCGCAGTTTCAACGCTGCTACGCGCCCATCGCCCTAACGACCACGCGCATTCCGTCCGCTTGCACCACCGTTACGGGCGTCTCTGCGGCCACAAATTCCCCATCCGTGATGACGTCCACGAGCTGATCGGAGAAGCGCGCCTTGCCGCTGGGCCGTAGCATCGAAACGGCGATACCCTGCGCACCTGGCGTGACGCTCACCGCCCCGGGGAACTGCCGCGGATGATGATCCAGCGATGGTCCCGGCGGATTCGAGGTCACCAGCGCGAAACGTCGATACAAGCTGGTGCGCGGTAAGTACCGCGCCAGCAGCGTAATCACGATGGTGGCGGCAACAATCGCGATCGCCAGATTGATCAGCGGCATCAGCAACATGTTGCCACTCGGCAACAGTCGTTCGCCGGGATATCGGTCGATCATCGCCCACAGTATCGAACCGAGCATAAGGAACACGCCTAACACCCCGAACACGATGGTCGAATGCGCGAAAAACAAGATTTCAATCAGCACCAGAGCTAATCCGAGAACGAAAAGGGCGACGACTTCCCACCCGGCGAGCCCGGCAAGATAATGTCCCAGGAAAAATAGTGCGAAGCAGATGGCCGAAACAATGCCGGGGAGGCTTGCTCCCGGGATCTTGAACTCGAGATATGCGCCGATGATTCCGCCCAACAACAGCAAGGGAGCGAGAGCAGTGATCCAGAACGCGACCCGCTCAAAACCACTCGGCTCCAGCCTAACGAGTTTGCCTTTCAGATTTGCTTTGGCCGGGATATCGGTCAGCGAATCAGCGATGCCGTCGGCCAGAAGCGGCTTGTCATTGAATTTCTCCGTGGCCTCCTGCGCATTCAGGGTCAGCAGGCTGCCTTTGGGGTGGACAACGCGGTCGCCGATTTTGACCTCCTTCTCCTTGTTCATGAACGCCTCGCCGAGGTCCGGATTATGTCCGTTCCGTGCAGCTGATCCGCGAATCAGAGCCGACCAGTAAGAGATTGTTTTGTCACGCATGGTCACCGGCAGATCTTCGCCAGTGGACATCACGGGGGCGGCGGCTCCAATCGCGCTGACCGGGGCCATGTAAATGTGCTGAGTAGCGAGGGCGATCAGCGCACCGGCCGATCCAGCGTTGGAGTTGATGAAGGTATAAGTCGGAATCTTGGTGCGATTCAGGATGTTTGTGATTTCCTCGGCCGAATCGAGGCGGCCGCCGTAGGTGTTCATTTCAAAGATGATCGCAGCGGCCGGGGCCGTTTCTGCCGTTTTTACCGCACGGCGAAGGAAAGTAACCAGCGAGGGGGAGATTTCGCCCTGCAACGGCACAACCGCCGTATCTCCCTTGCTGAAGACCGGGCCCGTTCGCGCTTCAGCTGAGATCAGCTGCAGACCGATCAGAATCGCCGTCAAAAGCCAAAGTTTTTTAGTCATGCTTGGAACCAGCACTACTGCATCGTAAAGTTTGCATCGCTTCTCTCGGGGGAACGAGCGAAAAATCCGAATTCAGTGGGAACGATTCCGTCACAGACAATCGAGCAGGTCGCCGCCGCCAATGACATCGTCGAGGTGGTAAGCTCGTATTTTCCGCTGAAACGGGCGGGCGCGAATTTCAAAGCGCTGTGTCCTTTTCACCAGGAAAAAACGCCCTCATTCCACGTTAACCCGCAGCGCCAGACCTTTCACTGTTTCGGCTGCGGCGTTGGCGGCTCGGTTTTCCGGTTTGTGATGGATTACGAGCATATCGATTTCCCTTCTTCCGTGCGGAAGCTCGCGGCGCGCGTCGGCATTACCATTGTCGAGGAACGCTCGTCTGGCGGAGGTGAAGAGGAACGCCAACACGAAGCGCGGAAGCTTTTGCTGCAGTTGCACGCCGAAGCGGCTGAATGGTTCCATCACAACTTGATGAAGCGCGAGGCGGGTACCCGCGCCCGGGATTATCTGAAAAACCGTGGGATCGATTCGGCCAAAGCAAAGAATTGGCAAATCGGCTATGCGCCGGCCGAGTGGGATGCATTTCTCAATTGGGCGCTGGAGCGGGGATACGATCGCCGGCAGATCCTGCTCTCCGGATTAGCGCGGCCGCGCGACGAAGAGCGACCCGGCAACGATCTCTATGATCGGTTCCGCGACCGAATCATGTTTCCGATCTGCAATGATGTCGGAGAAGTGATCGCATTCAGCGGGCGCGTGCTCCAGTCGGAGGCTGAGGCTGCAAAATATTTAAACTCTCCGGAGACGCCGCTTTTCCGGAAAGGGAACGTGCTGTTCGGCCTTCACAAATCCAAGCGCGCGTTGATCGATACCGGTTGCGCGATTGTATGCGAAGGCCAGCTCGATTTGATTAGTCTTTTCGAAGCCGGTATCACGAACGTCGTCGCGCCCCAGGGGACAGCATTCACCGAGAATCAGGCGCGCGTGCTGAAACGATATGTGTCCGAAGTCGTGCTTTGTTTCGATGCCGATGCTGCGGGCCGAAAGGCGGCAGAGCGATCGCTGGAAGCTCTCCTCCAGAATGATCTGGTTGTCCGCGTGGCTGAGATGCCTGCTGGGGAAGATCCGGATTCGCTGGTTCGCAAAAACGGCAAAGAAGATTTCCAGCAGCGGGTGGCGCAAGCGCGGGATTTCTTCGATTTTTGGATCGAACGCGAAGCTGCGGCCACGAATCTGGATTCGCTCACTTCAAAGATGGAGCTGGCCCGTAGCCTCGCGCAAACCGTCAGCCATGTTCACGATCCATTGCTGCGCGGCGAAGTTCTGCGCAAGGTGACTGCGCGACTGGGCGTCTCGACGCAGGACTTCGAGAGCCTGCTGCCCCGGCAGGAAAGGCGCGGCGCATTGCAACTACCTGGGGCGCGGACGGCGCAGCCCACCACTGTTCCGAGGCACGACATGGCGATGCTCTGTCTGTTCGCCTTGAGAGATGAAGGCGCCCGCAACTTCCTGCTGGAGGAGAACTGGCACGAGGTCCTGGCGCAGACCCCGAATTCCCAGTTCCTGGTGCGTATCCTGGAAGCCGACATTCGGCCGGAAGATCCGGCTTCCCTGAGTGCATTCATGGCCTCTCTGCCACCGGCCGAGGAATCCATGGTAGCTGCCTGGCTGATCCAGAAGCTGCCTGCCAACGCGGCAGCGGTGGCAGAAGAGTGGTGGCGGGGTACCCGCCAGGCGGCGCTTCGGAGGCAGCTGGAGGCGGCCGAAAGTAAAATGAAGCTGCCCCAATTGAGTACCGGAGAAGTTGTAACACTCCAGAAACAAATTCTTGACCTGCGGGAGCAGCTCCACGAAGTTTCTCAGTTTTCGCCTGTCCCGGCACAATGATAGCTATCTGTCGTTAACCCAGGGCAGTGTCGAACGTCGCCACTCACCTTAACCGCGTAACCTTTGGCCAGGCAGTCGAAACGAAGGAGAGCCGACCGATCGCCGGCCAAACCGGCATCAGCCAGGCGTCTTGAGAAGCGCCCGGGCAAAAATTCTTCCATGAGTCGCTCTCGCTTAAAATCAAAAATCACTGCGTTCAAATCGAAACCAGTCACGTCGTTAGTCAAAACTCGCCGCCGTCCCACGGCGGGGAAGAATACGGAAAAGAATGGGGAGAAGAACGGAGCTCCCGTTCCACCATTGTCCGCATCAGAAGACGAATTGCAGCTGCGGATTCGTGAGCTGATCAAGCTCGCCAAAGAACAAGGCTATCTCACTTTTGATGATCTGAACGAAGCGTTGCCCGACGCGATGACGGACGCCGATGATCTCGACGCCATCCTTACGCGGCTGCGTCGGATGGAGATAGACATCATTGAAGCTTCCGAAGTCGACCGCTTCAAAGACGGCAAAAAGGAAGAGGAAGACGAAGAAGAGAAACCTGAGACCAAGCTCGATATTCTGGACGACCCGGTGCGGATGTATCTCAAGCAAATGGGTCAGGTTCCGCTTTTGACCCGCGAGCAGGAGGTGGAGATATCCAAGCGGATCGAAGAAGCCGAGAACATGGTGCAGAAGAGCATGAACCGGTTCGGCTTTATCGCCCGCGCTCACCTCGAGCTGGCCAAAAAACTTGCCGAGGGCGGTGAGCGTTTCGATCGGGTAATTCTCGATAAGAAGATCGAGAGCCGTGAGCGCTACATGAAAATGTTGCCACGTCTTTGCAAGCAGGTTGAGCAACAAAGCGACGCGATCGGTCAGCAGTACGCGCAGATTGCTCGCAACAGCGGTCGCAAAGACGCCAAGCGGCTCAAAGCTTTCGAGAAATCGGTCAGCTCTTTGCAGCGCCTCTACCCTCGATTTTATTTTAAACAGAAGGTGACCGAGGAATTCGTTCACCTCGCGGACGAGCATTACCGGTCGCTTTCCGCGTTAAAGGAGGACGGCGCAAAACGTCCACGGTCCGCTGACGCCGCACCTGCTACGAAGATTCACGAGATCGAAACGACGCTATGGCTCACTGCTGACGAATACGTCACTCAATATCAGGAGCTAAAGAACTGGCTGCGAAAAGCCCTGCGCGCCAAGACCGAGATGGTTGAGGCCAACCTGCGCCTGGTCATTTCTATCGCTAAAAAGTACACGAATCGCGGCTTGTCTTTCCTCGATTTGATCCAGGAAGGCAATATGGGCCTGATGAAGGCGGTCGAAAAATTCGAGTACCGCCGCGGCTATAAGTTTTCGACGTACGCCACCTGGTGGATTCGGCAGGCGATCACCCGCTCAATCGCCGACCAGGCGCGCACCATCCGGATTCCGGTGCACATGATCGAGACGATCAACAAGTTGATGCGAGTGCAGAAGCAACTCGTTCAGGAGTACGGGCGCGAGCCGACCCCGGAAGAAGTAGCCGAGGAAATTCTGCTCCCGGTGGACCGGGTTCGCGCAGTGCTCAAGATGGCTCAGCAGCCGATCTCGTTGCAATCGCCGGTAGGCGAGAGCGAGGAGACAAATTTTGGCGATTTCATCGAGGACAAGGGTGCCGAAAATCCGAGCGACATGACGGCCATCGTGCTCCTCAAGGAAAAGATAAAAGATGTTTTAGAGACGCTCACCGAACGGGAGCGCCAGGTGCTGGAGCAGCGGTTCGGCTTGGTGGACGGTTACAGCCGCACGCTCGAAGAGGTAGGGCGGCAGTTTAGGGTGACTCGAGAGCGCATCCGACAGATCGAAGCCAAGGCCTTGCGTAAGATGCGGCATCCGACCAGGATCCGACAGCTGGAAGGCTTCCTCGAAGCGGCCGAAACATAGCCGTTACAGGCCCTCCGGTGCCGCAACTTTCATCCCGGTACTGAGTTAAATTATCGGAGAAATGAACCGCGTAGACGACGAGAAATTGTGGGACTTGCTTGGCCAGGCGGAGGCGCCTGGGGTTTCGCCTTTTTTTGCCCGAAACGTGTTGCGCACCATTCGTGAGCGGCCGGTTTGGGCTCGCTCGGTAGCCGAGTGGTTTCGCCTGAGGCTGTTAGTCCCGGCTGCGACCGTAGCCGTGGCAGTGATGGTTGCGGCGTTCGTCGCCCGTCTTCCGGCTACGCCCGATGTCGCCACGACGAACGATTCTGATCCAGTAGCCCAGATCGATCCGCAGGATTACGACGTTGTCGCCGATCTGGATGAACTGGTAGCTTCTGACGAAAACGCACTGTGGGACGACAATTCTTCCTTATAGCAACGCTCCTGATTGTTCTGTCGGACCTCGCCCTCGCGCAGGGACGTGGTGGACGGCGAGGAGTAGGACTGGCCCGGCCTAACGAGTTCCGAAGCCCGGGCGCGGGGACAATGCACGTTGCTCCGGAGGATCGACAAGTCTTTCGTCGGAACGCCGAACGCTGGCTGAAGATGGACTCGCAACAACAGCAAGTCCTGCGGGAGCGCGAACGGCTTCGACAGCAGCAGATCCGATCGGAAGTCGATACCGCCATCCGGCAATCCGGCCTTCACCTCGATCAGAATGGCCGCGCCGAGTTTGAAATGCGCTACCGGCAGGAGCGACGACGCCTCGAGCACGAGTTGCGTCAGGAATTCGACAGCCGTCGGCAACAGGAGTTACCTGAGTTGAACGACCGGTTGAAGAAGGAGTTTCAGGCGCGTCCGGGAAGCAATTCGCCCTCAGGTTCAGCTTCTCCGGGAAGGTAAATACTCGCTGCTCGCGGCAGCCGAGGTCAGGCTGTCTTTCGTCCGCCTCCGTTAATTACACAAATGCCGCGCGGGTTTCTCCGCGCGGCATTTCACTAAACAACTAACCACAGCCGATGGGCCACCGGCGATTCTGCCGATCAGCGGTGACTGTAATAAATTCGGCGGCCGTGGCGCCAGTAATATGGCCTGTGAGCCACTCGCACGTAGCTGGTCCCGTAGTATCCGTAAGGATAACCGTACCCATAGTACGCCGGGTAAGGATATCCGTAGCCGTACCCGTAGGGGTAGCCACCACCGTAGAATCCAACTCCGATCGGGAATCCGATGCCAATTCCGACGCTGACGCCGGCCTGAGCCTGCGAAGCGCCGGCAACCGAGAACCCGATGACAACTAGAGCAATTAAAAACAGTTTCTTCATTTCAATACCTCTCTGCTCATTGAACCGGCACTGATCCACAAAGTTTCTCCGAAATTGTCAGGGTTAGTGGTTCTCGAGTTGTGCGAGATGGATGACAGCCTTCATGAAGGACCGCTATCTTGCCCCGCTGTGTCGCGGATAACCAGTCACCAACAGGTCACCGCCGACCTTGGAAAATTCCACCCGCTCCAGTTTTGCTGCTTCAGCGGTGCTGCCGCAACCCTTCCCGCCGAATGCGACCACCGGACCTCCAGTTAGCAGCGGCGCCACATAAACCTGCACCTTGTCGATAAGTTTGCGATCCAGCGCTTCGCCAAGAATTTCTCCACCTCCTTCAATCAGTACACTGGTGATCTCGCGCCTGCCCAGATCAGCCAATACTGAAGCCAGCTGTTTGTTTCGGAAGACTAGTGTCCGGTCGCGGAACCGGTCAGTGAACATTTTCGCGTTTCGGGGCAACTTTCCGGTTCGAGAGACCACCACCCGAAACGGCTGCTTCGCACCGGCCACAGCCCGGGCGGTTAGACGTGGATCATCTTGCCGTAAGGTTTCCGCGCCGATCAGTATCGCATCGACCTGCGATCGCAGAATATGAGCGTGCCGGCGAGCGGCTGCACTCGTTAGCCACCGCGATTCGTCTGTGCGCCGAGTGAGCCTGCCGTCCAGGCCCATCCCGCATTTGGCGATGACGAACGGCCGCCCCGTCGTGATCCATTTGTTGAAATGCTCGTTCAGTTGCGCTGTTTCGTTCGCCAATACTCCGGTGCGAACATTGACGCCGGCGCTTCTTAAAACGTCGATGCCGCGGCCGTTATGGCGGGGATTCACGTCGATTGTGCCAACGACCACGTTCCTGATTCCGGATTTGATGATCGCATCAGTACAGCGGCCGGTTCGACCGGTGGTGGAGCAGGGTTCGAGTGTCACGAATAGCGTCGCGTCAGCGGTCAGCTTCCGTGTGTTCCGGCTGAGGCACTCGACTTCTGCATGAGGCATTCCGACACCGCGATGATGCCCGCGCGCCATAATCCGCCCACCAACGACCAGGACTGCGCCAACGGCCGGGTTTGGGCTGGTCCGACCAAATCCCCTGCGTGCTTCCCGTAATGCGGCGCGCATAAAAAACTGTTCGGCGGCTTCCACTTTGTCTGAAGCAATAGCCCACTCTGTGGTTTTCGGCAAAGGTCCGGACGTGTCGTCGGGTGTGCACAAGTGTCACAGTAGCTGACGCGTGATCCGATCTGTGGGTGTGACAAATCAGCTCACTGACCATGTGATCGAATTGAAGTCTGATCGGGCGCAAAAGATTGTAACTGAGCCGGTTACTTCGCGGCGCCGTGCGTTCGACAGCGCTGGCATCCCTGCAGCTAAAGACAATTGACCAAATATTTTCAACAGAAAGGAAACAAACTATGAGCTTAATTCGATATCAGACCCCGGAAAGTCTTGCCTGGCCCACAATGGGACGGTGGAGCAACCTTCGTGACGAGCTCGACAGCTTGTTTGAGCTGCCGTTCTTGTCGAACATCGCCAACCAAACGCAGCTTTTCAGCGGCTGGACGCCCGCGCTCGATTTGTATCAGAGCAACGATAATGTCGTCGCCGTTGTCGAGCTGCCCGGCATGCGCAAGGAGGACATCGAGATCTCACTGCACGAAGGAATGCTAACCATCAGCGGCGAGCGGAAGCACGAAACCGGCGAAAACGAGAACGCTGAGAGGAGCGAACGTTATGTCGGAAAGTTCCGTCGCAGCATCTCACTGCCGGCTCGAGTCGATGCCTCCAACGTAAGCGCGACTTACAAGGACGGTATCTTGAGCGTGACGCTGCCGAAGGCCGAGGAAGCAAAGCCGAAAAAAATTCAGGTCAACGTAGCCTAACAATCATGGAGAAAGGAACTAATTACATGAACACGACAGTTCGTGAAAACCGCAACGGACAGACCGCGCAACGTGAACAGTTCCTAGCGCCGGTTTCCAGTGTGGTAGAAGACGTAGACGGTTACACACTCAGGGTTGAAATGCCCGGAGTGAATAAGGAAGGCTTGGAGATTTCAGTCGAGAATAACGAGCTGACAATTCTCGGGCGTCGCTCCCTGCCTGCCGTTGAAGGAACCGTGATTCATCGCGAATCGCGGTCTAACAACTTCCGTCGGACATTTGAGCTGGATCCTTCGATCAACACCGGAAGCATTTCCGCGAAGATCGACCAGGGAGTGGTGACGCTTGTTCTGCCGAAAGCCGAGCAGGTGAAGCCGCGCAAGATCAGCGTCGGGTGATCACTTCTCCCGGTACAAAAGGGGCCGCACCGAAAGGTGCGGCCTTTTTGCTTGGCTGATGAATGCAGGTGAATACCAAATCGAAGCCGAGGCGGCGTAAGTTTTGCCACGACGTGAGCGGACCGGGTGGGGTCGGCCGCTCGCGGAGCGCCATGCTGCCCTAGGCGCGAAGCGCCCCGAATGGGCTCCGAAAGCATTCGACTGTGCCCGAAAGATTTAGTCTTGCGGAGGCTCTGTGTTCATGTGAACATGCGGCTTACTCCCTTAAACTGCAACTCGAAAGGAAAACAATGACCCAGTCCATCTCGGTTAGGCCACCATCCCTCAACGGCACTACTTCCACCACCAAGTCCGAAGCCGATCGGAATGGCACCATCGCCAGGAAAGGGAAGAATGTTTTTCCCTTGGCGAAAGGTGGTTCGCCGATTTACCTAGATAACCCCACTATGGCCATCAAACCCGACAGCACCAAAGATGGCGCCGACAAAGTAACAGCGGCGCGCAACAAGAACCTCGATCTGGCAATCCAGCAGATTGCCAAGGACTACGGCGACGGGGCCATTATGCGATTGGGCGACGATCACATCGTCGATATCGATGTGATTCCAACCGGCAATATCCTGATCGATCGGGCTCTGGGGGTGGGGGGATTTCCGCGCGGCCGCGTTGTTGAAATCTACGGTCCCGAATCTTCAGGCAAAACGACCCTGACGCTTACGGTGATCGCGCAGGCTCAGAAGCGCGGCGGTTTGGCGGCATTTATCGATGTTGAGCACGCGCTCGATCCGCAGTACGCCAAAAAATTGGGGGTAAACCTCGACGATCTGCTGGTGTCGCAGCCCAGCTCAGGCGAGGAAGCATTGCGTATTTGCGAGACTCTCGTCCGCTCCAATGCGCTGGACGTAATCGTCCTCGATTCCGTAGCCGCACTTGTCACCCGAGCCGAACTGGAAGGCGAGATCGGCGATACTACTGTCGGCGCCCAGGCCCGTTTGATGAGTGCCGCCTTGCGAAAGCTCACCTCTCTCATCGCCAAGGCGCGAACCTGCTGCATTTTCACCAATCAGATCCGCGAAAAAATTGGGGTCATGTTCGGCAACCCGGAGACAACCCCGGGCGGCAAGGCCCTGAAATTCTATGCCAGTGTGCGAGTCGATATTCGGCGAATTGGAGCCATTAAACAGACGGACGGAGTCGTCACCGGGAATCGGACCCGGGTCAAGATCGTGAAAAACAAGGTGGCGCCGCCATTCACTGAAGCCGAGTTTGATATCATGTATAACGAGGGGATTTCTTCCACCGGAGCATTGCTCGATTTGGCGCTCGAGAAACAGATCATCGAAAAACGCGGGTCGTGGCTGAATTACCGTGGGACTCAACTCGCGCAGGGCCGTGACGCGGCCAAGGATGCGTTGAAGAGCGACCTTAAACTGTACGAAGAAATCGAGACGGCGGTTAAGGCGAAGCTCGACGAGGAGAAAGACTAACCGCGCAAGGCCGAGCATGGTCAGCCGCCGCGGCGCGTTTTCTCTGGCTATTCTTCTATCAGGTGGAGTCCTGATCCTTTCTCCGATCGCCGTGCAATCCGCGGCGCCAAAACATCCGTCAGCCAGCGCTCGCCCGCGATTGATCAGCGGCCTCGGCGCGGTTCATCATGGAGTGTCAACGACCAACCCACAGGCGCAAAAGTTCTTCGATCAAGGCCTGGCGCTGATCTACGGATTTAATCACGAAGCCGCGCGCCGGTGCTTCGAATACGCGGCCGAATTGGACCCGAAATTGGCAATGGCCTGGTGGGGTGTAGCGTTGTCGTTAGGCACAAACATTAATCTGCCGGTTGAGCCCGAACGCGAGCTGGCGGCTTATAGCGCGGTGCAACGTGCGCTGCAGTTGCAGGAGAATGGATCGGAAGCCGAGAAGGCTTACATCAACGCACTGGCATTTCGCTATTCGAAAGATCCTAAGCCGGATCTTGGCCAGTTGGAGGCGGCTTATCGAGGGGCAATGGCCAAACTAGTGCAACACTATCCCGACGATCTGGACGCCGCCACCTTGTACGCCGAGAGCATCATGAACCTGCACCCGTGGAAGCTCTGGACCCACGACGGACGGCCTAACGAAGGTACTGAAGAAATTCTGACCGTGCTGGAGTCGGTCCTCCAACGCGACCCCGATCATCTTGGAGCCAATCATTATTATGTTCACGCCGTGGAAGCGTCTCCGCACCCGGAACGCGGGCTGGCTAGCGCAGCCCGGCTACAGACACTGGCGCCGGCGTCCGGTCACCTGGTGCATATGCCTTCCCACATCTTTGCTCGAACCGGCGATTTCACCGCCGCCATCCAGGCTAACGAGCGAGCGGCGGCTGCTGATGAGAACTTTGTCCGGAATACCGGTGAGTCCGGCGTTTACCCCGTCATGTATTACGGCCATAACCTCCAGTTCCTCGTCTATGCCTACTCCATGCGGGGAGACTTTCCCGCGGCGAAGAAAGCTGCCGACAAACTGGCCGCACACGTCCTGCCGCATCTGAAGGGAATGCCTATGCTCGAGGGGTTCGTGCCCGCGCCATTGTTTGTGCTGGTAGCATTCGAACGCTGGGGCGACATTCTCCGTCTGCCCCCGCCTGATCGGTCATTGATTTATGCCACGGCACAGTGGCATTTCGGGCGGGCGATGGCGTTTGCAGGCACCGGGAAAAAATCCGAGGCGCAGGCAGAGTCGAAACTGTTTCTTGCTGATCTGGCGAAGATTCCGCCGGAGGCGCAATTCGACCCTCTAAATTCGATGACGGACGTCGCGCGGGTGCAGGAAAATCTTTTAACTGCAGCGATCATAAGCAGCACCGGAGAGGACACCGCCAATCATGAGCAAGATGAAGGTGAAGCGATCGAAGCGTTGCAGCATGCGGTTTCCGCTGAGGACAATCTGAACTACACCGAGCCGCCAAGTTGGTATCCGCCAGTTCGCCCAATCCTCGGAAGCTTGCTTTTGAAACGCGGCAAAGCCGTGGCCGCCGAAAAGGTATTTCGTTCTGCCTTGGAGAAAACGCCGCGGTATCGGCCGGCACTAGCTGGTTTGCGCGATAGCCTCAAAGCTCAACACCGCAGTTACGAGGCGGGTTTGGTTGACGAACAGCTCACCGCCACTTCAGTACCAAAAGCTAATTCCAAATCGAAAAAGCAATGACCCGGAAGCGCGACCGCGGTTGACCTTAGCTCGACGTGAAGCGTCCAGACTCGAGTTGTTGGTGGATAATTGCCTTCGCTCTGGCCGTGGCGCTTCTGCCGTCGGAAATACGTGGGCAAAACGTCAGCCGGGCCGAAGCATTGCAAATTGCTGAATCATACATTCAGCATCGTTGGCATTCGTCGGAGACGAACCTGTTCCATGGCAGGGACAAAAACGGGGTGGAAGTTCATACTCCCGATTACGGGAGTGGAAAAGCGTTTCCCCTTCAGGATGCCTGGCGGATTAACGAGATGAATGTTGGCGTGGCTTACAAATGGGGCGGCAACGACACGCCACAAAGTTTCGACGCTGGCATTCGGGCCGGAAAGGCCGCGGGTGATGTTTACACGGCGGAAAAACGCCGCCTCGACGACGGTGGCGTCAGCGATGCCGCCGTTGGTGTTGATTGTTCCGGCTTTGTTTGTCGCTGCTGGAAAACGAGCGCTCGATACTCCACCAGTTCGCTCGGCATCGTGTGCCGCACGCTGACGTCACCGGCACTGCTTGAACCAGCCGACATCATGAACCAGTCGCATGGTCACGTGCTCCTGTTCGTGAAATGGTTGGATCCGGAAAAGCAGCGGGCCTTGTTCTATGAGGCTGCGCCGTTCAGCCGGACACGCGCAGTCGAACACGAAGTGGCGGCGCTTACGACCGCTGGCTTTCTTCCGATGCGTTACCGGCACATCCGGGAGCGATGACGAAGCTCCAATGATGGACAGTGCGGCGGACCGGCCTGCCGACCTGTCGACTTCGTCATTCGTTCGACATTCGGGATTCGATATTCGACAGTCCGCTGATGAAATCAGCGGCGGTCCGCCAATCCTTTCTCGATTTTTTTCGCGAGAAACAGCACACCGTCGTGCCTTCGTCATCTCTGCTGCCTGATTCGCCTAACCTTTTATTTACCAACGCCGGCATGAACCAGTTCGTGCCGATCTTTCTGGGACAACAAAAGCCGGCGTGGAATCCACCGCGCACGGCAGACACTCAGAAGTGCATTCGCGCCGGCGGAAAGCACAACGACCTCGAAGATGTGGGCCTCGATACGTATCACCACACCTTTTTCGAGATGCTCGGGAATTGGAGCTTCGGCGATTACTTTAAAAAAGAGGCGATCGAATGGGCGTGGGAATTGGTAGTCGGCCGGTGGGGATTTCCTCCTCAACGGCTTTACGCCACGGTCTACAAACCCGGCCCGNGCGAGCCGAGCGATTTCGATCAGGAAGCACACGATCATTGGGAACGACTATTTCGGGAAGCCGACCTCGATCCCCGAGTCCACATCGTTAACGGAAACAAAAAGGATAACTTCTGGATGATGGGCGATACCGGCCCCTGCGGGCCGTGCTCGGAACTGCATGTGGATCTGACACCGGATGGAGATACTCGGGGATCGCTCGTCAACATGGGCGATGCCCGCTGCATCGAGATTTGGAATCTGGTGTTCATCCAGTTCAACGCGAACCCCGACGGAACCTTCACGCCCCTCCCTCAGCGCCACGTGGACACCGGCATGGGTTTCGAACGCGCTACCGCGATCATCCAGGGAACGAAAAACCTCACGGATTTTTCCGGTGTCGTGTCCAATTACGAGACAGACGTGTTCCGTCCGATCTTTGAAGAACTCGAGAAGCTCAGTGGAAAGAAGTACACCAGCACATTGCCACAGACAGACTCTCAACCCTCAACTCTCAACCCTCAACTTTCCGTCGACATCGCCTTTCGAGTGATCGCCGATCACATACGTACGCTTTCCTTTGCGATTGCCGATGGAATAACGCCGTCCAATGAAGGCCGAGGTTATGTTTTGCGCCGCATTTTGCGGCGAGCGGTCCGGTACGGAAGAACGTTAGGCTTCCACGATCCGTTTTTCTATAAGCTGGTGGACGTGGTGACTCAAAGCATGGGCGACGTTTTTCCGGAACTGCGGACCCAGAAATCGCGCATCGTGGAAACGATCAAACGTGAAGAGGAAGGTTTTAATCGGACATTAGATAAAGGTATCGAATTGTTCGATCGCGAGATCATGCGAATCGGAACGGCACCTGACGCACAGGTGCTGGCCGGCGACTTCGCATTCAAACTTTACGATACCTACGGCTTCCCGCTTGATTTGACCGAACTGATGGCGCGCGAGCGCCGGCTAACGGTCGATGTGCGCGGATTCGAGCAGTTGATGGAAGAGCAGCGAACCCGGGCGCGAAAGGCGCAGAAGAAGGAGGTTATCAGCATCGAGGACGAGCAGGTCGGGGCAACGCCGACAGTATTTCTCGGCTACGACAAGCTCGAAACCGAGGCCTCGGTCCAGACAGTTCTGGCGGGAAAACGTCCTAACGAGCTGAATCTCGTCCTGAATCAGACCACGTGTTATGCAGAGATGGGTGGACAGGTCGGAGATCGGGGACTTATTGAGCTGTCACAGAACGACGGCAACAAAGCCACGCAACTTCGGGTCACGAATACGCAAAAGCGTGGCAATACATTTGTCCATCGCACTGAGGTGACCGGTGGCCGCGCGCCTGAACCTGGCGAAACGGTACGAGTGACGGTGGATCGTGATCGGCGCCACGCGACCCAGCGACATCATACCGTGACCCATCTTCTGCATTGGGGACTCCACGAACTAGTTAGCCGCGAAGCAACGCAGAAGGGCAGTTATGTCGGACCAGACAAATTGACCTTCGACTTTTCCAGCGCCGCTCTCACGAGGGAGCAGGTGCGTCTTGTAGAAAAATTGGTGAACGAAAAAATCTCCGAAAATGCGCCGGTCTCGTGGACCGAGATTCCCTATGTCGAGGCCAAGCAACGCAGCGATATCCAACAATTCTTCGGAGACAAATACGGCGACACGGTGCGAGTGGTGCAGATCGGTGGAGAGCCGGCTGCGCTGAACGGCTATTCAATGGAATTGTGCGGCGGCACTCATGTTCGCGCTACCGGAGACATCGAGTGGTTTCACATTGTGAAAGAGGAGGCCATCGCGGCGGGTATCCGACGTATCGAGGCGGTTGCTGGATCTGCGATCGGCGATTGGGCACGAGTCGAAGCAAATAAACAGCAGGAGAAACTGGAGGCGCTTCGTCGCAAGAAACCAGACATTGGCGATCTGCCAAATTGTGATTCAGCGGCGCCGCCGTCGGAAATGCTCGAGCAAATTCAGGCCCGCGCAGCTTACATCGAGAAGATCGATGCCGAGGTTCGCGACTGGGAGAAGGGGCAGGCCAAAGCGGCGGAAGCAGATCTTCAGAGCCGCGCCGCGGGAATCGCCAACGAACTCGCCGAAAGCTGTGCGACTCACAATAGTTGCGTCACGGAGATTCCGAACGCGGATGGGAAGCTGCTCTTGGCGGTTGCTGATGTTCTGAAGACAAAGTTCAACGGGCCAATCTTTCTTGCCGGTGTAGCCAATGGGCGTGTGGCGTTGATTGCGAACGTGCCGAAAGAGCTGACTGCGAAAGTGACGGCGAACAAGCTGATCCAGGAAGCAGCTGCGATAGTCGGCGGCAAAGGTGGCGGTCGGCCCGAATCAGCCCAGGGTGGAGGGACCGATGCCAGCAAAATTGGAGAAGCGCTGAAGCGCGCGAAAGAGCTCCTCAGCACCGGTTAGGTCCTGTTCATGTTTCTATTCGCTCTGAGGCGCGCCAAAAATCCCGAACACGAATCGAAATACCAATAAGAGTGGGAGCAAAACCAGCGGGAGAAATAAAATATGGATTTACAGTTCACAGGCAAAGTTGCATTCGTTAGTGGATCAACCGCCGGCATTGGCTTTGCAATTGCCCAACGGTTAGGCCTGGAAGGTGCCGATGTGGTGATCAACGGACGAACCGACGAGCGAGTCCGGGTTGCGCTGGCGCAAATCAAGGCGGACGTGCGCAACGTTGATATCCGTGGGATCGCCGCCGATCTCGGAACTGCCGAAGGATGCGCCGAGGTTGTCCGACAATTGCCGCAGGTCGATATCCTGGTTAACAACGTCGGCATCTTCGCGCCGAAGCCGTTCGAACAGATTCCCGATGCTGAGTGGGAGAAATTTTTCTCGGTGAACATCATGTCCGGCGTGCGCTTAAGCCGGGCCTACCTGCCCGGAATGAAGGAACGCAATTGGGGACGTGTGGTGTTTATCTCGAGCGAGTCCGGTCTCCAGATTCCAGCCGAAATGATCCACTATGGGATGACAAAAACCGCGCAGCTGGCGATCGCGCGGGGACTGGCAGAGACCTGTCAGGGAACGAACGTGACAGTGAACTCAGTTCTTCCAGGTCCGACTGCATCCGAGGGTGTGACCGAGTTTGTTTCAACACTCGCCACGCAGGAAAACATGACTCCGGAAGAATTCGAAAAACATTTTTTCCGGAACGCACGCCCAACATCGATCCTGAAGCGCTTCATCGAGCCGTCGGAGATCGCCAGTGTAGTTGCCTTTGTTTGCAGTCCACTCGCGTCTGCGATTAACGGCGCGTCCGTTCGCGCAGATGGCGGAGTGGTGAAGTCGATCGCGTAGGGTGGGATGACATAGCTAAACTTCGGTTGCTGCACCACGTCAGCGGCTGATAGCTGTGCTAACGCCGGCTCACACTCGGCCGCCGCGCGTTCTCGATCAAACGTTTCACATCTTTGCCGTTAGTCTGGTAAATCGACGCCTGCTTTTCGCCAGCGCGTTGGCTCACGAACAGGAGGTTCGAGTTGTCGAGCCAGCAGCCGTCCCAGGCGAATAGGTTCTTGGATGTTAAACGCACCGACGCGTGAGTGTTTACGTCGAACGACCACAAAGCCGGTACCGGGCCGTCCCAATCGGGCCGATCGTATGTCTCGTCCATTTCCACAGAGAGAAGCAACCGGTGACCGTCAGGCGAAACGTTAATTCGGCCGTCACCGCTCATGCTACCGTTAGGGATAATCGTTCCAATCTTCCATTGCTGGATAACGGCTCCGTCCAACCCGAGCTGATAAATGGAGGTCATGTCGTGACAGAACAGGGATTTGCCGTCACGTGCCCAGCACGGAGAAAATAGCGTAACTGCGTTTTGATCTCCCTTTTTGACAATCCGAAACTCGCTGCCGTCATTCTTTATGACGCCGAGATTCCACTGGTCGTCAGAGCGCATGGTGAATGAAATCCATTGTCCATCTGGTGACCACGCGCTGTAGTACGAATTTTGGCCCGGTACGGCGTCGAACAGGTGCCGCACGCTTGTGGCCACATCGACGGTCGCGATGCGCCGGATGTAACTCCCGCCCGTCGCCTCGACCGTAGAAAACGCGAGCGCCTTCGCGTCCGGCGAGATGGCGGGAAAGGTGCCATCAGCGATCTTGCGAACGAGTGACGCTTCGCGGTTACTGATGTAAACGGAGTCCCCCCGCTCAAATGCAATACGTTGGTCGGCACCCAAAGCCGAACAGGCAATTGTGCCGGCGAGACACGTCAGAAGAGTGAGCCGGTTCACTGCGAACCAATGTCGACGAGTCGACGCGGGCGCAAAGAATTACTTCACCGGCTTAACCCGGGATGATCAAAGTGGCAAAAAAGGTTCCGGCGAGCCCCAGCGCAAGAATGACAAGGTAAACCAGACCGCCAACGCAAAATTTGATGACGGTTTTGATCCAGCCCTGGCGGTATACCCGTCGTATCGACAAGAAAATCTGGACCGAGAACGTGATCCACAGCAGCGCGATGATCCATCCGTAGAACGGCCCAACGGCCACATACTTAAGGCCCATCGTAATCAGCCCAATAATTATCAGCGCCGCATACGCAAAGCTGTGGATATGCAGCGCGTAGACCAGATGATCGATGTAATAGATGTGACGCCGTATGTAGAGAAGTTTGAGAACGAGCGCGAACAGCGGAATGCAGCAAAGAACCATGTACGGCAGGTTGCTGACCAGCGTCTTCACAAACAGCGCCATCTTCGTTCCGTGTTCCCCCATCTTTTCTTTGGCGCGGTCCTCGAGCCATCTGCCGAACGGACTCTCTTCTTTACCATTGAACTGGATGAGCGGGCTTTCTTTCCGATTCGATTTTGTGTCGACGGTACCAGGTGGTTCGACCGGCAGTGGAGTGACCGGCGACGCGTTGGTGAGTGCCTTTTCAAGTTTGGCGCGGACGCTCGCGGTCATGTCTTCGTTAGGCGTAGCCGCGGTTGATGATGGCTGCGTCTCCTCCTCGTCAGAGATCATCCGTCCATCAGCGTGAATCGACTTCGCCCACCAGTTGACGACAAAGAAGAAGAGAATGCTGGCCAACAGATAAAGCCGGACCGGATGAAGATAACGAACCCGACGGCCGCGGATGAATTCGTTAGTCAGATGCCATGGACGAATGACCAGCCACCCCAAACTGGCGAAGAATTTCGAATCCCAGTTTAGAAAGGAGTCGAGTACGTCGACGATGACATGGCGAAAGGACCGCCGGTACTCGACCGCTGCCTGTCCGCATTTCGCGCACCAGTGACCGTGCAGTTGCGCACCGCAGTTTTCGCACTCGGTAATGGGCTGACCTTCCGCGGCTTTCCGCCGTCGCAACAGGCGACGCCGTGGCGCTTCCTCCATGGCCGAGACTGCGGTCTCAGCCAGGATGATTCTGGAAGGATCGTCAGACATTGCTATTCGAGCTTACGAACCTGCTGCCAAGTCGTCCATAGCAACGCTTCGCCGCTTGACCGAATGCCGAGCGACGGATAGACCCGCAGTTATGCATATATGTAAACGCGTCCTGGTTCTCATTTTGGCTATCGCGGCTACAAACCTGGGTACGATGCGGGCGGATCAGCCGCACATGGTACGAGCATTAGAACACCTGCGGGCAGCCCGTGGCGAGCTTCAACGCGCCGAACATAACAAGGCTGGTTGGCGGCAACGTGCGCTGCGAAATGTCGACCAGGCGATTGCCGACACTGAGAACGGCATGAAAGCCGGCCGGTAGCCCGGGGTTCGCTCATTATATATAGAGGAATCATGCCCCCTCTGGCCAAAGGGCAGCTGTAGCCGCCTCGCTCCGTCGAGGCGTCGGTCAATGAACGACTGACAGCGCCGCTGCCCTCGCCAACTCCATCCCTTTTCAGATTGACCGCAAACAATGAACTGTCAGCATCCGTCCGAGTTCGGGCCCCCAGCCGAATAGCCTAACGCACGCTTATGGCTTCACCCTTCTTTAGGAAAAAAAGCCCCGATCATCTGATCGAAGAAGCCTCTGCTCCAGACCGGCTGATGAAACGCGCGCTCGGTGCGTTCGACCTTACCTGTATCGGTATCGGCGCGATTATCGGCGCCGGCATATTCGCCCTCGCTGGAACTGCAGCAGCCGGCGAGCAAATCGAGGCCTCTTTTCTGAAGACGCCGGTGCTGAACTTTATTCAATCGGCACTGAGCCATTCTCCGCTTGTGTTTGGACGGCCGGGGGCCGGTCCCGCCGTGATGCTGTCGTTTGTCGTCGCCGCAGTGGCCTGCGGGTTCGCCGCACTTTGTTATGCCGAGCTCGCATCGATGATCCCTGTGTCGGGTTCCGCTTACACGTATTCTTACGCAACGTTAGGCGAGATCGTAGCCTGGATTATCGGCTGGGATCTGATTCTGGAGTATGCGGTCGGTAATATGGCTGTCGCAGTCGGATGGTCGGGCTACTTCGTTCAACTCTGCTCGAATGCCGGTCTACGGTTTCCACTTTGGCTCGTCGCGGACCATTCCACTGCCATTCAAAAAATTCAGCAGGGTGGAGATGCGCTGGCCAACTATTCGTCTGCGGTTCTTCCAACGATCGCCGGCCATGCCATTGCTTTCAATTTACCGGCTTTGCTGATCGTTCTGGCCCTGACGGTTCTCCTCATTTACGGCGTTCGTGAAAGCGCACGGACAAACACCGTAATCGTGATTACGAAAGTCGCGGTGGTTGTATTCGTGGTCGCGTTTGGTTCCTCCATGGTGAACCCGGGCAACTGGCACCCATTTGCGCCGAACGGCCTCGGCGGAATGATGAGCGGCGCAGCCATCGTCTTCTTCGCATTCATTGGCTTCGACGCGGTCTCGACAACGGCCGAAGAAACGAAAAACCCGCAGCGCGATATGCCGATTGGCATTATCACCAGCCTGATTGTCTGCACGATTCTCTACGTGTTGATGGCAGCGGTAATTACCGGCATGCGGAAATACACCATCTATTTCGGCGATTCCGCGGCCGTGGCGACCGCGTTCGCCGGTCGGCCATGGGCCCAATCCATCATTTCCGCCGGAGCACTCGCTGGCCTAACTTCTGTCCTGCTGGTGTTTCAGCTTGGGCAACCGCGCATTTTCATGGCCATGGCCCGCGACGGTTTGCTCTGGCCGTACTTCGCGAAGATCCATCCGAAATTCCGTACCCCGTACGTGACCACGATCTGGACGGGTATTTTCGTCGGTGTCATTGCCATGCTCACGGATATTGGATCGCTTTCCGATCTTACTAACATTGGGACTCTGTTCGCGTTCATCCTGGTGTGCATCGGTGTGATTATCCTCCGTCGCAAAGAAGCATCGCGATATCGGCCCTTCCGGGTGCCGTTCGTGCCATGGTTTCCTCTGTTAGGCGTGATTTTCTGTCTAGTGCTGATGCTCAGCCTGCCGCTGGAGACCTGGATCCGTTTCGTCGTTTGGCTGGCGATTGGGCTCTGCATTTATTTCTTCTACGGCGCGTGGCATAGCCGTTTGCGGTTCGGCCGTGATGCTGGCGAAACGGAGAACGTTTTGCCGCCGGTCAAACCGTAAAAAAACGCGTCGCCGATTTTTCACCGTCGCTTTGCGCTTGCGCACATGCGTCAACCGATATTCAGTCGCGGTTGTAAATCCGACATCATGCTGAAGTTTCTTCTGCTAATCCTCGCCACGATTTCTTTTTCAGCCGCCGGTGCTCAGACCGTCATCATCAATGACGACTTCGAAACGCCGCCTTATGAGACCAGCGACGCCATTGTCGGTTGGACGGTATTCGGCAACGTTGGCGAAGTCAGCGGAGAGGGGTCTACATCCGGCTCACACGCCGCCGCATTCAACGTCGGTGGGAACAGTGAAGGAAACATGCTGTCGCAAACGTTCGCGACACTCACTGGCCAGACCTATACGGTTGAGTTTGATGCCGCCGTGTTTGGGATCCGCACTGCCGGACCGTTATCGCTGCAGATTCAGGTGTTCGGCGCGGGCATGGGAACCCTCTTGGACGAGACGGTGACCCCTCCGGACAACGGCAATTTCGCGCCGCCGACTTTTCAACACTACACTTACACG
>C688J18823_10000446_pt1 | contig 23991 bp, 23 predicted proteins | sample HopSoiMetagenom1_FD_18823 | JGI IMG/M metagenome (IMG submission 18823) | reverse complement strand
AAACATGGAGGTTTCATCCTTTCTAAAATAATCATCGATTTTTTGAAAAGTAAGAATGGATCAGAAAAGAACAAAGGAAAGAGCAGCGTTTTATCCCGGTTTAACAGGCTGTAATCCCCCCACCTCGAGGCTCCTGATAAAAACAATAAGGATAGGTGGGGGATAAACAGCCTGTTAAACCCCGATAAGTGCAACTAACCATCAGTGGGGGATGAGAGAAAACCCCCACTGAAGGAAGTTTTCTTTATAAGGTATATTATGCAAAATAGGGCCCATATGTTAATTAGGAAACACAAAACAAAATAACCCCGTATAAAATTTAATTACAAACGAGGTTATTAAGTGTTTAAATATTTTTATTAAAAAATTTTACTTTCTGAATATATAGCAGCCTGTTTGTAAGACAAATTGCACCTACTGCTAAACCAGTAATTAATCCAATCCAATATCCAAAAGGACCCAGTTCAGTATATTTGGTTAAGAGGTAGCCTAGTGGAAGGCCAATAACCCAATAGGACAATAATGACATAATAAAGGTCATGTTTACATCTTTGTACCCTCTTAAAGCACCTTGTATAGGTGCTTGAATGGCATCAGAAAGCTGAAAGAATAAAGCGTACAATAAAAAGTGAATGGATAACTCTATGACAGCTGGTTCATTTGAATAGAGGCCAGCAATGTCTGTTCGTAAGAAAAGAAAAACAAGCCCACTCAAAACAGCCATCAGAATCGCGATCATTACACCTAACCAGCTATATTGTTTTGCATCTTGATATCTTTTAGCGCCCATTTCATACCCAACTAAAATGGTTAACGCCATTGAAATACTCAAAGGAATCATATAAACGAATGAAGCAAAGTTCATGGCAATTTGGTGAGCTGCAATCGTTATCGTATCAAATCTACTCATTAATAACGTAACAGCCGAAAAGATACTGGTTTCAAAAAAGATCGATAATCCAATCGGTACTCCAATTTTTAAGATTTCACTTACTTTCTTAATGGATACTGTATGTAAGCTTTGAAAGATATGGAAATGTGCAAAGGGAACTTGTTTATGAACAATCATAACGGAAATAAATAGCAAGACCCAATAGGTAAGGGCTGTAGCATATCCCGTTCCAACACCACCTAATTCGGGAAAGCCAGCTTTTCCAAAAATGAATAAATAATTAAAAACAATATTTACCGGGAGTGCAGATAAGGTGATCAGCATAGATATTCGTGTTTTCCCAAGTGAATCAATAAAGGAACGTAGTGCATTGTATAAAAATAAGGGAAGAATACCTAAACTGATTGCAACTAAATAATCATGTGCTACTTGGTGAACTTTTATTTCAAGCTCCATTGTATTTAAAAGTGGATTTAGCAAGAAGAAACCAATAATAAATACAATGATAGCCAAGAACGTGGCTACATATATCCCCTGTATAACGGAAAAACTCACTTCTTTTTCTTTTTTTGCTCCAATTAATTGGGCGACAATAGGAGTTATGGCGATTAAAATACCAGTTAACCCCATAGAGATAGGTACCCAAAGAGAGGATCCAATGGCCACGCCAGCTAAATCTTTGGCACTATAATGGCCAGACATCGTCGTGTCAAAAAAATTCATCGAGTACATACCTAGTTGCGTGATTAATATCGGAATTAATACCATTAGTAAGTGATGTAACTTTTCTTTAATGTTTTTTGTTTCTTTCATTGTGATTTCCTCTTTCGCAAATTCTATCGTTCATCCATAAATGATATCATAATCAATAAATATCAGACATGCATTTTAAAAGGGTACAAAAAAAGTGGCTGACCACTAATTGGATCAAGCCACTTTTCGTATTAAGCTTCCATTCTGTGCGAAGTATCTTCGTCCATATTGTTTCTCAGTACATGGAATGTATAAAGGTCCTTTGGAATTTCCAATAATTGAAAGATCGTTCCATTTGAATTTAATTGATCGAGTAGGGATTTACGAGTTTCGTTGGCATTTATTACGTAAGATAATTTTTCAGCAGCTTTTTGTGAGCGGATGTTTTCTTTTCGGATACGCATAAAGATCGTTTCAATGTCTAATTCGAAAAACAGTTCATTAAAAAAGGCATCTTTTGCTCGTTGATTATATCCTTTTCCATGGTAAGGCTTTCCAAGCCAAGTTCCTAAAAATCCTGCATGATTTTGAATATCGAACAAACTAATGGTCCCGATTGGTGAGCCCCATTCATCAAGGATCGTCCGTGAAATCAACTCGCCGCGATCTTCTGCTTCCATCGTTTGCTTCGTCATAAATAAAAATTCTTCATACGAAGTAGCTTTGTGGCGAACAAAAGGGAAGACATCTGGATGTGTCATCAAGTCAAATAATTCATGGCATTCGTGAAGTTCCCGTTTCTTGAGCATGGTTAATCCCTCCAAAATGAGAGCAGTTCTTCTCCATATATAAAGAGACGTACCCACCCTCGAAATTTTTTATAATGTTACTAAAAAATTTCGGGGTGGGAATCGAACCCACTAGAACCAGATTGACTGGTGGCGCACCATTTGCCTTCCCTGTTACTTGTAAACAGTATATATTTTTTCAATATAAATAAGGTAAAGTTGTTTCGTTTAGAAATTAACAAAAGGATATTGAATCCTTTTGTTAATTTCTAATTGTATTTTACTAAAAAATAATTCAAAAGAAAATAGGTGTTTGGTAAATTTCCAGTAAATATTATAAAGATTTCTCGACATATTTGAGAGGTGGAAATGAATTAATGTTTAAAGACAATTTCTCCATCAATCATGGTCCATTTTGGTTTGGCAATAAAATGAAAAGGGTGATGTGACCAAAGTACAAGATCAGCGTCCTTTCCAATTTCGATGCTGCCGATTCTGTGTTCCAATCGTAAGTTGCGTGCAGCCAAAATTGTAATCCCTTCTAAAGCTTGTTGTTCGGAAAGACCTTCACGTACAGCAATCGCTGCACATATGTTTAAAAATTGTATAGGTGTGTATGGATGGTCTGTTATGATTGATACTTCAATATTTCTTTTCGCTAGTTCTTGATAAGTGATCCAAGACTTGTTTTTTAGTTCAACTTTAGATCTTCTTGTAAGAGTAGGCCCCACTGAAACTTTTAAACCATGTCCTGCTAGTTCATCTGCAATGAGGTGACCTTCTGTACAGTGTTCAATTCGTAAATCAAGGTTAAATTCTCTGGAGAAGCGAAGTGCAGAAATAATATCATCCGCACGGTGTGCATGAATCCGTACGGGAATTTCTTTTTTCAGGGTGCTTTAACAATAGGAGCGTAGCGAAGGGAATCAGGATGATCACTATATTTTGCTTCATAAAAAGTTTTTCTCAGCATTCCCATGATACCCATACGAGTAACAGAGTTTTTGTTTCCATGGCTATGAATTCGTTTAGGGTTTTCACCAAGGGCAATTTTAAGACCAGCTGTTTCCTGAATAATCATTTTATCGATGTTTTTTCCACATGTTTTAATCACGGATGAGGTACCACCAATAATATTGGAACTACCTGGCATAACGTGCGCGGTGGTAATGCCAGATTTCAAAGCATCTAAAAAAGCTGGATCAAGAGGATAAACACCATCAATGGCACGAATATGTGGACTAATTGACTCATTTGTTTCATTGGCATCATTGCCAGCCCATCCAGTTCCTTCATCATACAAACCTAAGTGGGTATGAACATCAATAAAGCCTGGAAAAAGAAAATGATGGGTACAATCAATTATTTTTGTTGTAGAATCTGAAAATAGAATTGGGCCCATATCGAGGATTTTTCCATTTTCAATTAATAGATCACCATGAAAAGGAATTTGTGTGATGGGGTGGATAAAAGCGTTTTTCAAAAGGATTTTATTTTTAGCCATGTCCATGTTGTGATGACCTCGTTGAAGAAATATTTGTTGAAACATAAAATGATTCATCAATAGGATTGAAATCAATTATTAGGCGATTAACTTATTTAATTATATGAAAAATGATGCAAAGTGTTATATATTTATGATAAAAAAACGTTCAATATTGAAATAAATGTCTCGAACTAAAAATCGATAAAAACTCAGTTAACCCCTGAGTCATTCCCAATATAATAGATCACCATCAATCAAAATTTCTTTTTTACAATATGCACAAACATGGAAGTAATGCTTGTCTACCACCAATATATTAGGGTGAATGCGAATCAATCACTTACAACTGAAATCGTAAAAAAAGAATGAATCCTTTTTGGAAAATATACGTAAATATATAAGAGAATATTATAATTAAGTAGGTAGGAGGAATTATTTATGTCTTATAACGAAAGTGATTTTTTAAAGGAGGATGTAGCAATGCCAACAAGGGACGAAAGNGTATTAGCGACGCTACTTTACGTATCAAGNTTTTTTACAGTCTTTATCGGTCCACTTATTATNTGGTTGCTTAAGAAGGAAGAATCATCATTNATTGATTATCATGGTAAAGAGTATTTTAATTTTCTTATTTCTTATTCTATTTACTCATTCGCAAGTATCATTTTAATGATNGTGTTAATTGGGATTTTAACCATATGGTTAGTGGGTATTTACGCATTCGTCTTTACGATTATTGCTGCAGTTAAGGCCTATGATGGGAAAGAATATAGGATTCCGNTTGTCTTCCGTTTGATTAAATAACAAACTTCAGGTCAAATGCTTAATAAATAGGAACATCACGAAAACTGTCGAATGGTATTGGCAGTTTTTTTGTTTCAATTATAGATGAGTTTGCTTTTCCTAATAGCTATCATATTTTATTGATTCTAGTAATAGAATAAAGAAATAAATATTTAACTCCATTCAGCAGAAGTCTTCCGCTTCTATAAGAGGTGAGATGAATGCTAGCTTTTATCAATTCAGAGGGGGTTCAAAGCCCGACTGAATGAAGTTAAAGCCTCCGGCGGATGCCACAGATTTCAAAAGGAAGTTTATCGAGCGAGCTCGATAAAATCTGGGCGCAAATACGCGAAGGCGTATTTGATCTAGAAGAAATGGTTATTTCGACAAGGAGAATAAAATGAATATTCAACAATATTATGAACAGTCTGCAATGGCTTCTTTAAATGGAAGTTTAGTTGCATTTATTCCAACAATCGTACTAGTTGTTTTTGTATTTGTCACACATACATATCATTTATTGTTACTGCTCTTGCCTTTTTTAATTTATAGCTTCTTTTGCTATCAAAAATTTTTGTTGAATCAGCGACGCTCAAAAGCTGTGAAACTTTCATCTCTTTCAGAAAGTCAAAAGCCTCCAAATCTCTTTTTTGAAAAACAATTATTGATTACCTTTCTACCGGCACCATCGTTAAGACTTCTACTTTTTGCTACAAATGGAATAAAGATTGGAGAAATGAGAGATTTATGTTTTTCTCCCGTACGATGGTTTCTCCCTTACTTTATTGATCGACTAATTGCTAGAAAATTTGGATTATATGATCAAGACGGTGAATTAATCAATGTCTATCATTTCTATCATGATCGAATAGAAGTATTAAATAATACAGGTGAAGTGATAAGCAAAGTAGTTAAAATGAAAAATAAAGAAAAGATAACATACACCTTGGAAAATAAAAGCATTACGATTGGAAAAAACATTTTGCAAACGGATTATGATTTTGAGGATCAAGATGGAAATGAAAATTGCAAAAATAACAACAGGATGGATGCCAATTGAATGGGGAGAGCGATTTGTTAATACCAACACGCCTATTTTGGAACTGGAAAATCATTGTACAAGGTCTGATACAATACAGCTATTTTCCCTNTTAATTAGCATTTATACTTACTATAATCATTGATGACACAAAATGTTAACAAAAAAGTGTTTGTAAGCATTCAATTTCAATTGTCAACTTGTTAATGTTATGTTAACATCAAATTAACTTAATAAGAATCCTTCGGGGCTGGGTGTAATTCCCAACCGGCGGTGATGAGGTTAGACCTCTAAGTCCGTGACCCGGTTTCTCAATTGAAAACGGTGGATTTGGTGTAATTCCAAAACCGACAGTTAAAGTCTGGATGGGAGAAGGATATGGATAGTACGTTAAAAATTAGTCTATTTTAATGTTTGTTTAGTAATAGATAAAAACATAAAAATAGTTCATTAGAACGTTTATTTGGTATTGCTTTCTAAAGCCCTGTACAAACTAATTGTATAGGGCTTTTTGGGATCTATTTTAATTTTATAGGACGGAATACATTCTACAATGCGTTAGGTTGTTAAAATGATAACCGAACAATATCTGTTAATATGATTCCATTCTGTCAAGCTAATATCCAATCCTCCTGCCGAGTTTTTCCCCGGTAAACGGATCTCATTAATAAACCCATTCATTTTCATTCGCTTTAAAAGGAGGAATGCCATTTCATGTTTACTGGACTCATTGAAGAATTAGGTGTTATTAAGAGGATCGTGAAAAAAGGAAACACTTTAACCTTAGTCATCCAAGCAGAAAAAATTATGCGTGATTTACATGAAGGGGACAGTATTTCTGTTAATGGTGTTTGTTTAACCGTTACAAAATTTTCAAAAGATAAATTTGAAGCAGATGTAATGCCTGAAACCTTTAAACACACATCACTTTCAATTCTTAAGGAAGGCTCTACTGTTAATTTAGAACGTGCAATGAGTGCGAATGGTCGATTTGGAGGACATTTCGTTTCAGGTCATATTGATGGGATTGGTCAGATTCGAAAACGAACGTACATAGAAAATGCCATCTTAATTGAAATTGAAATTCCAGAAAGATTTTCTCATTTTGTATTGGAGAAAGGATCCATCGCGATTGATGGAACGTCACTGACTCTTTTTAAAACAACGAACAATTCTGTTACTGTATCACTTATTCCACATACAGCAAAAGAAACGGTCATTGGACTAAAAGGAGAAGGCGAAATTGTTAATCTCGAATTTGATATGATGGCAAAATACTTTTATTCGTTTATGAACAAAAAGTCTACTGCACCGAAATCTCAAGGGGTAACGGAAGCGTTTTTAAAAGAAAATGGGTTCTATTAAGTGAAACTAAAAAAGCAAAAAAGAATACGAAGAGATTGTTTTCACGAATAGGAGGAAATTGGAGTGTTTCATACAATTGAAGAAGCATTAGAGGATTTAAAAGCTGGTAAAATGATCATTGTGGTGGACGATGAAGATCGTGAAAATGAAGGTGATTTCTTAGCACTAGCCGACTACGCAACACCTGAAACCGTTAATTTCATGGCAAAGGAAGGTAGAGGACTCATCTGTGTCCCTTTGACTGAAGATTGCACATCGCTTAAATCTTCATCCAATGGTGGAAAATAATACAGACGTAAAAGAAACCGCCTTTACTGTAAGTATTGACTATAAAGAGACCACAACAGGTATTAGTGCCTTTGAACGCGCTCTTACGATTGAAAAATTAGTGGATTCAAATAGTGTAGCATCAGATTTTAATCGTCCAGGTCATATTTTTCCGCTCATTGCGAAAAAAGGTGGTGTTTTAAGACGAGCAGGACATACTGAGGCAGCTGTCGATTTTGCTAGACTTGTCGGTGCTAATCCTGTTGGAATCATTTGTGAGATTATGAATGATGATGGTACGATGGCACGACTAGATAGTCTGCGATTGGTTGCCGAAAAATTTGATCTTAAGCTTGTCTCCATTGAGCAATTGATTGAATATCGGATCTCTCACCATGACTCAAATGTGAAACGTGAAGTTGAGATAAACCTGCCAACATCATTTGGTGATTTTAAGGCAATTGGGTACTCGGGCCTGGATGGAAAAGATCATGTGGCACTTATAAAAGGTGAGATCAATGAAGATGAACCCATTCTATTACGTGTCCATTCAGAATGCCTAACCGGCGATGTCTTTGGCTCAAAACGTTGTGATTGTGGCCCACAACTCGCTGCTGCACTAAGTCAAATTGAAAAAGAAGGAAATGGAATTCTTCTTTATATGAGACAGGAAGGTAGAGGGATTGGCCTGATCAATAAATTGAAAGCCTATAAGCTACAAGAGGAAGGCTATGATACAGTAGAAGCGAATCATAAGCTGGGCTTTGCTGCTGATTTACGAGATTATGGAATTGGAGCACAAATTTTAAGAGATCTAGGCGTGAAAAAAATGAGACTTTTAACCAATAATCCACGAAAAATTGCTGGACTAAAAGGGTATGGTTTAGAGGTGGTAGAGCGTGTTCCGATCCAAATGCCAACTGAAAAAGAAAATGAACGTTATTTGAAAACAAAAAAAGAAAAATTAGGACATTTATTATCTTTATAATGCCGTAGTGATCGATCATACCCTAAAGGTAGATTGAATGGTACAAAACAAAAATGTTAAATAAAATAGAGAATTTTAAGGAGAGAAATAACAATGAAAAAAGTAATTGAAGGACATTTAATCGGTACAGGACTTAAAGTTGCCATCGTGGTTGCAAGATTTAATGAGTTTATTACAGGCAAATTATTAACAGGAGCTTATGATGGCTTGAAAAGACATGGCGTAGTAGAAGACGATGTTACCGTTATTTGGGTACCAGGTGCATATGAAGTTCCGTTAACAGCTCAAAAAGTAGCACAACAAGGAAAATATGATGCGGTTATTACTCTTGCTACGGTCATACGTGGTGCCACTCCTCACTTTGATTTTGTAAGCAGTGAAGTAGCTAAAGGGGTCGCACAAGTTGGACTGCAAACAGGTTTACCAGTAGTATTCGGCGTATTAACGACCGACACGATTGAACAAGCAATTGAACGTGCTGGTACTAAGGCAGGGAACAAAGGTTATGATGCAGCGATTACGGCTATTGAACTAGCCGATTTATACAAGAAATTAGCTGAATAGAATGATTCAAAGGAGATATTGCCCACTGGCGATATCTCCTTTTTAAATTTTCTATCGATTCAAACAATTTTCGACACTATTATAAGTTCAAAAGAGGTAAACTATTTTTATGTGCAAATTTGAATGCTTAAAAGAGTGTTGGAGGGAATACAATGGATGTTTTTGTAGCGAGACAACCACTCTTTAATATAGAAGAGGAAATTGTCGGATATGAGCTTTTATATAGAAAAGATTTTACGAATGAATATCCTTATATTGATGGTGATCAAGCAACAGCTGAGGTGATCATTAATAGTTTCTTTAATATTGGACTTGAACGATTGACAGAAGGTAAAATGTGCTGCATTCATTTTACAGAAAACTTATTAAAGCAAAAGTTGCCAACATTTTTTAATCCTAGTGAAGTAGTAATTAAAATAAATCAAACGATAGAAGCAAGCAGCGAACTAGTAACCATTGTTAAGGAACTTAGAGAGCAAGATTATATGATTATGGTAGATGGCTGTATATTTCAACCAGACAATCCGATTTCTATGGACCTATTATCTTTTGTTAATATTATTGAAGTTGATTTTAGAAAAGAACGAACCTGTCAACAAGAGTATATTGAAAAAATTTCATCAGGTTTTGATATTAAACTTTTAGCCGAAAAGATTGAGACCATTGACGCATATAAAGAAGCAAAAAAGAGAGGTTATGAATTATTTCAAGGCTATTTATTTTCAAGGCCTCAAATTGAATCAACTTATGAAATTCCCATTATTTTTTCTTCGTATCGACTCATTCAAAGTATGTCATTTGAAGGGTTTGACGAAGATGAACTTGCCAATTTGATTGAAAAAGATTTATCTCTTTCATTAAAATTACTAAAATTCATCCAACACTCTTCTGTTCATGAGGAGAATAAAATATGTTCCATCCGTGAAGGGATTTCGTTACTCGGTGTGAACAAAATTCAGAAGTGGGCATATATTTTATCGTCCCGAGAGCCACTTGAAAAGAAGACTCAACTTTCCGAAAGTCTCGTCAAGATGACCTTAACTAGAGCAAAATTATGCGAAAGCATTGCAAGGTACTTGGGGGTTGAACAACGTGCTTGTTACTATATGACTGGCTTAATTTCTACAATGAAAAAAATTGTAGGTCCAACCATGGGAGACATTCTTTCAGAACTTCCATTAAAAGATGATATCCATGATGCTTTACTGGGAAAGGAAAATCAGTTAAAAGATGTGTTGGATTTAGTTGAGGCGGTTGAACAAGCAGAGTGGAAAGAAATGGCTGATAAATGTCGAAAGTTGAATCTGCATGTGCGTGAACTTTTTAGAATTTATGCTGAGTCTTCAAATTGGGCTACAAAAATGATAGAGGCAGAAAAAATCGCTTCTTTTGAACTTGACCCATTTTTTGTTCAATAATATAGACTTTGAGAGAGAGTATTTTTGCGTATATTCATCTCCATTTATGATAAAGTATAAGCATACTTAAGATTTAGACTGAATGTAATGGAGGTAAGCGAAAAGTGAAATTAAATATGATTAAGTGTCATGGGTCGGGTAATGATTTTTTATTGATAGATGAATGGAATGGAGCGTATTCCTTCACTGAGGNAGAACGTGCNGCTTTGGCTAAAATACTTTGTGATCGTCATTCCGAATTAGGTGCTGACGGGATCCTTTATGTGATAAATAGTGAAAAATCTGATGCNAGAATGCGTGTATTTAATGCAGATGGGTCTGAAGCGTCCATGTGTGGAAATGGACTTCGTTGTGTCGCCCGTTATGTATGTGAAAAGCTGAATAAGGANGAAGCTGTCATTGAAACGATGAAGGCTCATTTGCAAGTGAAAAAGCAAGAGGANATATTCACTGAGATTCCAACTTATATGGTTGAAATTTCACCAATCTCTTTTCAATTGTTGGATCTTCCACTTGAACTGGATCAAGAAACTCTTATTAATGAAAAACTGCCTTCTTTATCAGAGAAATTTACTTTTACTGCGCTAGCAGTGCCTAATCCGCATATTGTTTCCATTGTGGAGTCAGAAGACATCCGTTCTGACGTCCAAAAACAATTAAGCGAATATGTAAACGGTCCAAATCCTCTTTTTCCAGATGGTGTGAATGTTAGCTTTGTGAAGTCTCTTCAAAAAGGTGCTATCTATGTACGTACCTTTGAACGTGGAGTAGGCTTTACGAATGCATGCGGAACGGCGATGTCTGCTTCCAGTCTTGTCACTTGTCTAAATGGCTTAAATGAAAAAGAGAAGGCAATTGAAATCTATAATAATGGTGGCAAAGTTCGCTGTGTGGTTCATGAAACAGAAGCTGGATATTGGATTGAATTAATCGGAAATGCGACGTACATGTATCAAGCTACAATCGATCTTGATGTGAAAGAAGCGATTTTCCATGTACTTGAAAAACATGTTTTTGAGACAGAAACAAAACAATATAAAAAATTAGAAGAGTTGGCCAGCCAATTTGTTAATGAACATATGTAATTCATATTTTTGTTTGTGCTTGTGTATGAATAAAAACATGAGGGATCGGTCTTTATAAAGACCGATCCTTATTTCATTTATTTTGTAAAAACTGTAAAATAGAATCGAAATTTTGTGCTTCTTTTGCTTTAAAAAGGTGTGCAAATGGATTTCAAATCGTATTTAACCTTTCCAGCAAGGTTGGAATTTGAAACATCTCCATGGTTAAGTCGATATGAACTTCCTCCCACTGCAAAGGTGTGGTCACTGTCGCTTTTGGGTTTGCACTTGGTGAAAAAGGAGAAATAATGGTTTTCCCTTTTGCGTGCTGGACATAATAAAAATATAAACGGTTACTTCATTGCGAAAACGTATTCATATACAAAAGGAAAATATGTTATTTTAGATAATGAAGAAGTGCATACAATTTTATCTAAATGAATCGATATAAATAAAAAACTGGCTGATGTTACCTATTTATTGGGTGACTCAGCTTTAAAAATATGATTGTCTTTGTTAGGGCAAGAAGGAATGAGGACATGGAAATTAGTCGTCGGAATGGAAAAAAATTTCAATATATTGGCGCAACCGTTTTCGTTTTAGTGGTATTTATCTATTCTTTTATAAAAATTTCTCAGCAATTAAATGGAGAAGATGTAGTGAAGTTTGATCAGAGGGGGATTTCATTCATTCAATCATCTATCACGACACAGCTGACGGATTGGATGAAGGTAATTACCTATTTCGGATCTGTAAAATGGATTACTGTTCTTGTTATTATTGCCATCCTATTGCTTTTCGTTAGAAAAAAAATAGCCCTTGCCCTCTTTTTTATGATTAGTAGTGGTTTTGGGGGTCTTTTTAATCTAGTGTTAAAATGGTACTTCAAAAGAGAACGGCCCGATATTCTTCCTCTTATAAGTGAAGAGGGATATAGTTTTCCGAGTGGGCATTCAATGGGATCGTTTATTTTCTATGGTTCGTTGGCTTATGTCATCATCCACTTGGCTCACAAAAATAGTTGGAAATGGATCGGCTGCATTCTAAATGGACTTTTTATCATAATGATTGGTGTTTCTCGTATTTATTTAGGGGTGCATTATCCGAGTGACATTGTTGGGGGCTTTCTAGCAGGGGCTGCTTGGCTCATTATTTGTATCATCCTTTTTCGCTATTATGAATATCGTAACAATTTATAGCATATAGTTGGTAAATTGTCATGTTAAACTAGAGATAGAATTCATTCTTCGAGATGTAAGGGGAGAAAGTATGGAAACGTATATATTATCTTTAGATCAAGGGACAACAAGCTCTCGAGCCATTCTTTTTAATCAAAAAGGGCAAATAGTCCATGTGGCACAAAGAGAATTCACGCAATATTTTCCGAATCCAGGTTGGGTCGAGCATGATGCGAATGAAATTTGGGGTTCAATTTTAGCTGTGATCGCGACTGTTTTGTCAGAGTCAGGTGTGAAGGCTGAACAAATTGCAGGAATTGGCATTACGAATCAGCGGGAGACAACCGTTTTATGGGATAAAGAAAGTGGGCAGCCCATCTATCATGCGATTGTCTGGCAATCCAGACAGACGATGGATATTTGTAATGATTTGGAGATGAATGGTTATCAAGATGTATTTAAACAAAAAACAGGCTTATTAATTGATGCCTATTTTTCTGGAACAAAAGTGAAATGGATATTAGATCACGTGGGAGGTGCGCGTGAAAAGGCGGAACGGGGAGAGTTGCTCTTTGGCACGATTGATACGTGGCTTATTTGGAACCTTTCCGGTGGTAAAGCACATGTGACCGATTATTCGAATGCCTCTCGTACCCTTATGTTTAATATTTACGATTTGAAATGGGATGAGGAGCTTTTAAAGATTTTGTCCATACCCCAATCAATACTTCCAGAAGTAAAATCTTCATCTGAAATCTATACGAATACTGCTGGTGATCATTTTTTTGGAAAAGAGGTTCCGATTGCAGGTGTAGCTGGAGACCAGCAAGCAGCTCTTTTCGGGCAGGGTTGTTATGAAAAAGGGATGGCTAAAAATACATATGGAACAGGCTGCTTTATGCTTATGAATACAGGGGAAAAGCCTGTTCGATCCGAACATGGTTTACTCACGACAATCGCTTGGGGAATAAACGGTAAGGTTGAATATGCGTTAGAAGGAAGTATTTTTGTTGCTGGGGCTGCTATTCAGTGGTTACGTGATGGACTGCGTATGTTAAAAAACTCAGCAGATAGCGAAGCCTATGCATTAAAGGTCAATTCAGCAGAGGGTGTTTATGTCGTGCCTGCCTTTGTTGGTTTAGGTACTCCGTATTGGGATAGTGATGTAAAAGGAGCCGTATTTGGTTTAACTAGAGGGACATCGAAAGAGCATTTCATTCGTGCTACCTTAGAATCTCTCGCCTATCAAACAAAAGATGTATTAGCGGCAATGGAAGAAGATTCAGGAATTAAGTTAAAAACCCTACGAGTGGATGGGGGAGTTGTAAAGAATAATTTCCTCATGGAATTCCAAAGTAATCTATTAAATGTATCCGTTGAACGTTCACAAATAAATGAAACGACTGCGCTAGGAGCTGCATACTTAGCAGGTCTTGCGGTTGGATATTGGAATAGTCAGGATGAAATCACTCAGAATAGGACGATTGAAAGAACGTTTCTTCCAAACATGGAGGATAATGATCGTCAACATTTATATAATGGCTGGAAAAAGGCAGTAAAAGCAGCGATGGCATTTAAATAATTTAAATAGAGACATCGTTTTGGTGATCAAATAACCAGTTGGGTGGGGTTAGATGAAATTCTCCAATCTAAACCGAAATGAGTATAAGAAGGCATTAACATCGAATGACTTTGATGTATTGATCATAGGTGGAGGCATTACAGGTGCTGGAATTGCACTTGATGCTTCCTTACGTGGCATGAAGGTAGCATTGATTGAAATGCAAGATTTTGCTGCAGGCACATCAAGCCGTTCAACAAAACTTGTACATGGAGGCCTCCGATATTTAAAGCAATTCGAAGTAAAGCTAGTTGCTGAAGTTGGGAAGGAAAGAGAAATTGTTTATGAAAATGGACCGCACGTAACAAAACCAGAGTGGATGCTTTTACCGATATTTAAAAGGGGGACTTATAATCGCCTTAGTACCTCCATTGGCTTACGTATTTACGATTTCCTCGCAGGTGTAAAGAAAGAGGAACGTAAAAAAATGTTAACGATTCAAGAAACCATCGATAAAGAACCTTTGCTTAAAAATAAGGATTTACAAGGTTCAGGATACTATGTAGAGTATCGAACAGATGATGCCCGCTTAACCATTGAAGTGATCAAAGCAGCTGTTCAAAATGGGGCCATATGTGTTAATTATGTTAAAGTAGAAAAACTTTTATACAAGGGAAAAGACCAGGTGTGTGGCGCAAGTGTTGTTGACCAATTATCAGGAGAAAATTTTGAGGTTAAAGCCAAGAAGGTAGTGAACGCAACGGGTCCCTGGGTCGATAAGGTCCGAGAAATGGATGGATCTCGAAAAGGAAAAACACTTCGACTAACGAAGGGGGTCCATATTGTTATGGATCAAAGCTGTTTNCCCCTCAAACAATCGATTTATTTTGACACACCTGATGGTCGAATGGTGTTTGCCATTCCTAGAGATGGGAAAACCTATGTGGGCACAACGGATACGTTTTACAAGAATGATCCACAAAGTCCGAGAATGACGATTGAAGACAGAAACTATTTAATTCAAGCCATCCATTACATGTTTCCATCTTTAAAAATAACAGAAAAAGAGATTGAATCAAGTTGGGCTGGCATTCGTCCACTAATATTAGAGGAGGGAAAGGATCCCTCTGAGATTTCACGAAAGGACGAAATTTGGGAATCTGGCACGGGTCTGTTGTCCATAGCGGGTGGGAAATTAACAGGTTATCGAAAAATGGCAGAAATGATTGTCGATGTATTGGTTCAAAAATTACATGATGAATACAATCAGTTCTTTAGTGAATGTAAAACGAAACACTTCCCCATCTCCGGTGGGGAAGTCGGTGGGGCAAAGGGATTTAAGGAATTTATGGAGGATAAAGCTTATCGTGGTGAGTTCGTTGGAATTACCCATGAGGAAGCTCTTCATTTAGCTTCTTTCTATGGTTCAAACGTCTCCATCCTTTTTGATATGATCGAGAAAGAAAAAGAATTGTCGATCTCTTCCATGTTGCCGATCCCCCTTTGGGCAAAACTACACTATACTCTGGAATATGAAATGGTGGCAACGCCGATCGATTTTTTCAACCGAAGAACAAGTGCCATATTGTTTGATATCGATTCTGTCCGAAAATTTCAAGCAGATGTAATTAATTATATGGAGCATTATTTTCAATGGAGTGAAAATGAAAAAAGTCTTTATAGCCTTCAGTTAGAGTCTGCAATAGAGGAAGCGATTGCACCTGTTGTAGAGTAAGGTATCCTCTTTAATCGTAGTGGTTATTCTTTCACTATGATTTTCTTAAAACGTTCCAATACCAGAAAAAAATATAATTAATTGACAAATTAGGAGGAATGAGTTATCCTTATTAAGGACATATTTCAAGTATTTAATGTCTATGAGAAACAAAATAGACTGATATAGGATTTTTTGGTTTAGCTGCAAACTCACAGTAGCTAATAAGTAAGTAATATCACCTTCCAATACTACTACTTTTATGAAAGAATATTCTTCGTTTAATCATAACACTTCAATTTACAAAAAATCTCATTCATACTTATCCCAACTCGTTTAATGTATAACCTGATTCCTATTGGCACGGCCCAGGAGCCGTAAAGATGGAAGAGAGGTAGGGCTTCTATTGTTTTAGGTTTTAAAAATGAAAAAGAAAATGTTTTTGTTGCATTTAATATGTCCCATGGATGGCCAAAGGATTTTGGCTATCCTTTTTTGATTTTTCAGTAAACTTTAAAGAGTCTTAGATTAAAATAAATATTAAAAGATATTTGTATTGACAAATACATTATCTACACTTATAGTAATGGTAACGCTATTAAGTTCGGTATAAATATTTTAGATAAGTTGTCAAGGCTTCAAGGGCTGTTGGCAAATTTATTTTGCACAGTTCAATTCCAGCTANGATTTTTTATAAGTGCAAATATTATATGTATAACTTAGAGTGAATACGTTTTTCGGAGGCAAACTCATGAACACAGGTAAAGTAAAATGGTTTAATGCGGATAAAGGATTTGGTTTCATCGAATCATCAGAAGGTCAAGATGTTTTCGTACACTTTTCAGCTATTCAAACTGAAGGTTTCAAAACTTTAGATGAAGGCCAAGAAGTTAATTTTGAAATCGTTGAAGGAAACCGTGGACCACAAGCTGCAAACGTAACAAAAGCATAATAATTGCTTTTTAGGGTGATGCATGTCAAATTCATGCATCATTTTTTTCTGTGTCATAACGAGTGGATTTAATTCATCGCGGAGAATCATGGTATAAGCGATATAAAATTAATTTTTGATGAACCATTCACTGATCATGACCCCCGTTCGGATAATATTTTTTAAGGTGAATGGGCGAAAATTCATTTATATCGTGGATCCTGATGTGCAGTTCGTTTTTTTGTGATAATTTCTTTCATTTATTATGATAAAAATGGGGTCTAAATGGAAACCCTAATAATGTGCATTTGGAAGAAAGAATATTGAACAATTGAAGATATTTAAGGAGGAAAAATTATTTTGACAACTTTTTCAGATTTCGGCTTAAGTAAAGAAATAGAGCAAGCCGTTTTTAATATGGGCTTCGAAGAACCAACACCAATACAGGCACAAGCAATTCCGATCGCATTAGATGGTAAGGATATGATCGGACAGGCACAAACAGGTACAGGAAAAACAACTGCGTTTGGTGTGCCACTTTTAGAAAAATTAAGTGTAAAAGAAGGTACACAAGGACTTGTTGTTTGTCCTACACGTGAGCTTGCGGTTCAGGTAGCAGAAGAATTAAACCGGATTGGTCAAGGAAAAGGAATTCGTGCATTGCCAATTTATGGTGGGCAAGATATTAGTCGCCAAATTCGTTCTTTGAAAAATGGACCACAAGTGATTGTGGCTACGCCAGGACGTTTAATTGATCATATTGAAAGAAAAACAATTCGTCTAGGGGCTATCAAAATGGTTGTACTAGATGAAGCAGATGAAATGCTAAATATGGGCTTTGTTGAGGATATTGAAAAGATTCTTGCTGAAACGCCAAAAGAAAAGCAAACGATGTTATTCTCAGCAACAATGCCTAGAAGAATACAAAATCTTGCTGAACGTTTTATGAAAAATCCTGAGATTGTAAAAGTTAAAGCAAAAGAAATGACTGTTACAAATATTGAACAGTATTACGTTGAAGCACATGAAAAACAAAAATTTGATGTTTTATGTGGTTTACTTGATATTCAAACACCAGAACTTGCGATCGTTTTTGGACGTACAAAAAAGAGAGTAGACGAAGTGGTGGATGGCTTAATCAAAAGAGGTTATTCAGCTGAGGGAATTCATGGAGACATTCCACAATCAAAACGTGATCAAGTCATTCGTCGTTTTAAAGAGGCATCGATTGATATTATGGTCGCAACCGACGTTGCTGCACGTGGTCTAGATATTAGTGGAGTATCACATGTTTACAATTTTGACATTCCACAGGACCCTGAGAGCTATGTTCACCGAATTGGTCGTACGGGTCGTGCAGGGAAAAAAGGGAAAGCTATGACATTTGTTTCCCCACGAGAAATTGATCATTTGAAGGTTATTGAAAATATGACCAAAAAGAAAATGGACAAAATGCCAATTCCAACCATGCATGATGTACTAGCTGGAAATCAAAAAGCAGCGGTCAACCAATTGCGTGAAACAATGGAAAATAACGATTATCTAGATTATAAGCAATTAGCAGAAACATTGCTTGAAGATACAGATTCGGTTATACTATTGGCTTCTGCACTTAAACTTATCACAAAAGAACCAGATGCAACACCAGTAAGATTAACATCTGTTGAACCATTAAGATCGAAAAAACCAAGAGGCGGTTTTGACAGTAAGCGTCGTGGTAGTAATGACCGTGGTGGCCGAAGTGATAAAGGCAGATCTTTTGATCGTGATCGCAAACGCAGCCCAAAACGTCCTTCAGGTGAAAGAACACGTTAATAAAAGTGTTTTCGATGCTTAAAGACTTGAATGTCAACAATATTCATCTTTTACAAACAAAAAAATAAAAAAAGTTTTAAAAACGCATTATAAATTTCGTGTGAATGAGCCATATTAATAATGACAGAATATAATTCTGTATTTTTAGCTATGAGCTTTAGGAGGAAAAGAAAATGGCAACTGGTAAAGTAAAATGGTTTAATGCTGAAAAAGGATTTGGATTTATTGAAGTTGAAGGTGGAGAAGATGTTTTCGTTCACTTCTCAGCGATTCAAAGTGAAGGCTTCAAAAGCCTTGATGAAGGTCAGGAAGTTAGTTTTGATATAGAAGCTGGCCAACGTGGACCTCAAGCTGTAAATGTATCTAAACTTTAATTGACACTAGTAAAGCCCAGTTCAAATATTTTGAGCTGGGCTTTTTATCTGATTAATTTATAAAAGCAAAGACGTTAATGGATCCTATATAAATAAGAATATTAAAGCTATTGCGCTTTTTATAGTAATATTAAAGGAATAATGAGGAGGTACATACAATGAATTCATTTACAGTCCAATTTCACAAAGAAGATCAAACGGATTCAATGACCGTTCAAAAATTAAGCGAAGAAGATTTTAACACGGTGACAGAAGGTGGAACAAGACATTTATTTGAACTTGATACGAATATTGGCTTTTTCGTTTTTTTTGATGCAGAAGACAGCTCTGGTGCAGAATCCTATTTAGTTCTTCTATATGAGGAAGGAAATGAGGATCCAAGTGCTTGTTACGGTTTTGAATTAGCTGATTTTTATCAATTTACTGCACTCCATTTAAATGATCTTGAATTCCAAGACGAGTTGGAAGAACAAGAAGAACAAGAAGAATCGGAAGAAGAAGTATATGGTCCCATTCATCACTTAGCACATTTACTTTACCATATCGTGGAAGAGGGTAAAAATATAGAGGCATGAAAAAAAAGAGCGAGAAAAGTCGCTCTTTTTTTCATGCCAATTTTATACTTCAGCTTCATGAAAATGCATAGAGCAGAATTCATCGACCAGTTTTTCTTCCTCTTCCTCAAGTGCAAATTCTAAAAATTTATTTTCTAAGCTATCATAAAAATGATAATTCAGCACCTTTGACTGATTTTCATCAGCATAATATAGCACCTTTAACTGTAATCCATTTTCATGATAAAGTTCATCATCTTCAGGAACGCTAATATTTAAAAAGAATTCGTAGCGGTTTCCTGTTAAGATTCCAGTAGGATCTTTAATAAGTTCAACGGTATATTCTGTAATATTCACTTTTGTATGCATCCTTTCGCATATGTTACTGTTTCTTTATTAAACAATTTCAGAAATTGTTTAAAGGTAGGAAATAATCAACNCCATAACCATAACCTAACACTTTCTTATTATACACCAACAATCTTTTATGAAACGATATTTCTCATATTAATTATAATCGTATTATAATTGAAATAGGAAAATGTGGAAAGGTTGGTGGTTATATGTTTATTTATACGAGTAAACAAATTAAAGAAATCGATACTCAAGCTGAAAAAAAGGGAATGTCCCTTTTTGCATTGATGGAAAATGCAGGTAGCGGGTTATATGGCAACATCAAGTCACTCTTAGAGGTGAATGATCAGATATTGATTCTTGCCGGAAAAGGGAATAACGGGGGAGATGGCATTGTTCTTGCTCGTTATTTAAAAAACAATGGCTATAATGTCAAATTAGCATTTCCCCTAGGAGAACCACAAACCGTGACAGCAAAGGAACATTTTGCCTATTATCAAGCATGTGGTTATGAAAGCCAAATATATTCAAAAGAATGGAAAGCGGATTGGATTATTGATGCTTTGTTAGGGGTTGGAAGTCAACTTCCATTACGCAAAGATTTATCAGAAGTGACTGACTGGATAAATAATAGAAACGCAAAAGTTATTGCCATTGATCATCCAACAGGTGTCTCATCTGATACTGGGGAAGCAGATGAGCATGCGATTCGAGCAGACTATACCTTTTCATTGCATGGATATAAACCTTCAACATTTTTATTTCCTGCTTCTGAACATTATGGAAAAGTTAGTGTTATTGATATCGGAGTTCCCCAAACAAGTACTTGGAGAATTTGGTGTGAAGAGGATGTAAGAATGACATTGCCAAAACGAACCGGGAATACACACAAGGGTACATATGGCACGGCTCTATTAGTAGCTGGAAGTGATGAGATGCCTGGGAGTGCAGCGCTTGCCGCAGTAGGGGCTCTAAGGTTTGGGACAGGGAAGCTATCGATCGCAACATCGAAACATGCAGCCACGATTATCGGGACGTTTGCTCCAGAAGCGACTTTTTCATACCACTTGCACGCAGTTCAAATAGACCATCGTTTCTCATCCATTGCCATTGGACCAGGACTTACACCAAATGAAAAATTAGAGCAATTTATTTCTGATATTCTTGAGAAGCCGATTCCGATCATTCTGGATGCAGGTGCATTGAGTATAAGAAAGTACAAGCCTCGGTCCCATGCAGCGATTCTAACGCCACATCCAGGTGAATTTAGTCGCTTAACAGGAAAAACAAGCAAAGAAATACAATTAAATCGGATCAATTTGGCTTCCGAATATGCACAACAAAATGGGGTCATTATCGTCTTGAAAGGCAAATATACAGTCATCGCATTCCCAGATGGAACAGGTTATATCAATGTGACAGGGAATAGTGCCCTTTCAAAAGGTGGAACAGGTGATACATTGACAGGTATGTTGTTAGCTTCAATTGGAACGCATGATCGTATTGAAGAGGCTGTAGCGAACGCTGTTTACATCCATGGGCTTTGTGCAGATGAATGGGTCAGCTATAATGGAGAACAAACGATGTTAGCACATGACATGGGTCGGATATTACCTGAAATATGCTGGAAATTCACAAAAGGTTAAAGGAAATATCAAATTATAATATAAAATAAAACGAGAGGGAATCATAAATGTTCCTTCTCGTTTTATTTATAAATCAATATGGGGGATGTAGAAGAAAAGACAGGTTTTCTTGCCATCACGGCACCATAGTCATTAGTGAAGGGATAAGTGAGTTTACCCAAAATAATGAAATCCAAGCTGCAAAAATCATGGCAATCATTGAAAAGGTAGCTTCTTTTTCACCGTATTCCATTGCTGCACTGGTTCCTGAACCATGTGCCCCCATACCAAGTGCTAAACCTCTAGCGATCGGAGATTTTATTGAAAACCATTTAATAATATAAGGTCCGATGATCCCACCGGTAATCCCAGTTACAATGACAAAAATCGTGGTTAGTGAGGGAAGACCTCCAATTTCTTTCGATATCTCAATGGCAACAGGTGTTGTAATGGACCGTGGCAATAAACTAAGGACAAGATCGGAATTTAAATGTCCAAGAGATGCTAGAGTAAAGGACGAAATAATCGCTACAAGTGTACCGCTTGTAATACTCACCAAAATATTGCCCATATATTTTTTTAGCAGAGGTAAATGCTTATAAATCGGAATGGCAAAGGCCACAGTTGCAGGTCCAAGCAAATTGCTGACCCATTTAGCATCTGCGATATAAGTATTTACAGGAATATCGATTAAGTATATGAAACCAATTAAGACAAGTGTACTTACGACTAATGGATTTAAAAAAGGGAAAGACCATCTTTTATAAGCTTTTTTTGCTAAAAAATAAATGGTAAACGTGATAAGAGTGCAAATAATCATTTTCATTTGGCTGCTCCCCTCACTTTCCAATTGTTTACTTTTTCAGAAATATAAGCAGTGGAACTAATCACGATAAAAGTACTTACTCCAACCATTAAAATGGACCCAATTCCCTGCCAACTTAACAATTCATCATAATTAATGATTCCTACAGCAGAAGGNATAAAAAACAACAGTAGCTCAGCTAGTAACCAATTTCCACCTTGTTCAATCCATTCTAGTTTCACAATTCCAACTAATAATGAAAATAAGAGTAACAATAAACCTACCATAGAAGCTGGAATTGGAATGGGGANAACCGCTTTAACACCNGACCCNAGAAAAAGAAATATGTAAATAAATAATATTTGTACAATGATTGTAATTATTTTCATGTTTCAACACTCCTTCAAGTAACCTATCAATTAGGTTATCTTTACTATAAATGGAAACATGAACCTCGTAAAATACATTTATTTCATATTTGATATAACCAAAAGTAATGAAAAGGCTTTTCTTCATAAGAAAGGGTTTTCACACTGTGAGACAACCTTCCAAGCTATTTCTTCTGCGCTAAAATAAAATCGATAAACGTTCTGGCAGCATTCGACACATATTTATCGTTTTTTGTAATGACAGCGAGATTCCATAAAGTTGGAGGATTTAGGTCTAAGATTTTAATGTGNTGATGATCCACNCGGCTACAAAGGGATTCTGGCANGATTGTCACGCCTAAGTTGGCNGCTACCATTTCCGACATAAAATCCCATTGTGAACTTTTAAATAATATCTTTGGCTCAAATCCTTCATTGATGCATTGCCTCCAAATAATGTCATGCAGAGCAAACTCCTCGTTAAAAAAGATAAACTCCTCATTTTCTAATTCTTTTAATTGGACAACCTCTTTTGTGGAAAATGGGTGGTCAATATGAACAAGTAGTTTCATTACTTCACTTATAATCGGGTGAATTTGAAAATCAGTTTCTTCAATTGGTAATACAGCTATACCTAATTCAATTTCTCCTTCGAGAACCTTTTTGGTCAATCTTGGTGCTGCATATTCAGTTATGTTTATTTTTATATTTGAATATGCTTTATGAAATTCGGCTATGACTTTTGGAAAAAAAAGACTGCCAGCAATCGGTGGGATCCCGATGTGAATCGAACCGTGTTGTAAATTAGTCATATCTGATAAAGTGGTAGTCATTTCATTCATTAGGGCAATCATCTTTTTGGCATAATCCATGACAACTTTGCCAGCATCGGTTACTTCACTTGATTTATTCGAACGGATAATTAAGGTCATATCAAGCTCTTCTTCAAGTCCTTTTACCATTTTACTTAAAGCAGGTTGGGAAACATGAAGGACTTCAGCAGCCTTTGTCATACTTTGCTGTCTGGCTACTTCAAGAAAATAGGTTAATTGTCTAATATCCATTATAAAACCACCATTCATCTTCTTTATTTAAGTCAATTATACATGAATGGTGAGGTCGAAAAGAAGGCAAAAAAGTGGGGAATCTCTTATAATGAGTATATTCGTGGGAAAGTGGGGATGAAAATGGTCAAATTAATTGCCATTGATTTAGATGGTACTTTATTGGATAAGGGAAAATATATAAGTGATAAAAATATAGAAACAATAAAATTCGCCCAAAAAAGAGGAATAGAAGTAGTAATAGCGACAGGACGTGCCAATTTTGACGCACAAAATATATTGAAAGAGTTCGATATCAATC
>C688J18823_10000444_pt1 | contig 23998 bp, 32 predicted proteins | sample HopSoiMetagenom1_FD_18823 | JGI IMG/M metagenome (IMG submission 18823) | reverse complement strand
CACAGGTGATCATCTTTGCAGGAAACGAAAACCCTGCACAACCAGCGGGTGTCACTGTTGACGTTCAGGAAAGCTCGCATAATGAAGTGAAGGAAGAAAGCAAAGCAAATCCTTTCAAAATTGTAGGGATGAAAATGTCTGTTTCCGATCCGCTACAATTTGACAACGTCTGGACGATCCTTCGTAAATCAGCAGCTGGTTCTGTAGGCTCTCATCCTTATCAGCCAAGAAACGCAACATCCCCACAAAACAACAATCCAAATTTAATTGATGACAGCGCATTCGAAATGGATGTGACCGGACAGGACAGTATTCGCTTTGTGCAAAAGACCGGAGTGAAAACCACCATCACCGTAACCATTAAAGCACGTGTTGACATGGGTAATGTGCTGGCAGGACAAAACGTTGCAGAAATTTCTACTGCACCGCGCCCTACAGGACTTCCTCAAATCGACTTGGCAAAACAAAAACAAGGTTCCGTATTCGGAGTGCGTCCTCAACCGAAGAAAATGGTTCGTAAAATCATTAGAAGGCCTATTGCTGGAGGCAGAATGAAGCCTAAACGTTTGCTGAGAAAGCGCAGATAGTAGTAGGTTGAGTTAGATTGAACATGAAAACAAAAGCGGGTTCTCCGCTTTTGTTTTACATCAAAATTTTAATCACGCCACAGTACAATTATACATAAAACTTTTATACCATGTGCAAAGGAGCGCAAAATCGAATTGATTACATCGTTCTGCAACGACCCTTAGAAGCGTCTAAGATCATTGAGAAATATGGCTATGAAGCACCACGCAAAGTTGATGAACTGGTTAGCGTCGTAAAGCTATTGATCAAGAAAAAAGGCGAGCCAATCATAAAAGAGCTAATCAATATTCATCCGGAGAAAAAAATCATTTTGGAAATGTCAGGCCATAAGAGCGACGAAAGTAATTTTTGTGGTTGCCATAGTTCTTATACTGGAGAAGTGAAAGAATTGTTGGATCATTTGGCTGATTTATCTGTAGCGGATCTCACACAGCTATATGAAGACACCAAAAAGAAATCAAAAGAAACACCGGATGATAAAACGTTGATGGCTCAAGTAGAAACTGTGTGGGACGAAGTAAAACGGAGAAAAAAGCAAACTGAAAAAACAGATAAGCAAACGCAAGATATCACCAATAATATTTGGCTGAAAATGGGGCTTTGCTTTTTAGCAGGCATTGTAATCTCGAAATTGATTTAAAAAAATGGTTCGCATCATCAGGGATAGAGAAATGACACGTGCTGCGGAACCGGTGTTAAGTGAGCGTTCGAAAATACTACTCCAGATGCTTTCCATTATTCTTGCTGAAAAACCAAAGGCAGTTCAAAATCTGTTAAGTAACTACCAAATTGAATTATCGAGCGAACCAACGGACAAGGAACGCACAGAGAAGTTGTTATCTGCAATAGCTACGTGCGATCATCGCTTCAATACAGACCTTGCTATGATCATCCTGGACTGCACAGAAAACCAGTACGACAATTTTGACATTAAGGGACTGTTCAACAAAGGCGGAGATTCAGGAAATGAAGAGAGCAGCAACACATCGGGTGGGACTGGTGGTGGCTTAATAGGAGGAATTGCCAATGCTGTTGGCGGAATAGGCGGAGCCATTGGTCAAGCAATTAAAGGACGACAAGCGAAAGAGCAGGCTACTTCACAAACCTTACAAGGTATTTATAATTACAGGGCGCAGCTTGCTTCGAATGCAAAGAGCGAAGGGAAAAACAAAGTGCTGGTACTTATTTCAGTATTTATTCTTGTTGGCCTGGTGATCGGTGCGGTTGCTTATTATCAAAAGAACCAAGTGAAACAACAATTACCAAATGCTTAATACAATGAACACTATTCAGAAAAACAACTTTGGTCTAGCTGGTCTTTCAAACTATATGGATTCCGATGACGGATATGATAATTTATTCAACAAATTCAAAGAAAGACGTGCTGAAAAACGTGAAGATAAACAACAAAAAAGAGCTGACAATAAACAACGCAAAGATGATCGTCGTGGCGAAAGGCAAGAAAAGCGAGAACTCAACAACGAAAAGAAAAGATTAAAAAACGATCTGAAGCAAACACAAATTGACGAACGCAAATCACAGGTCGGTTTATTGAATCAACAAGGACAACAACCCTTGCCAGCTATCATGCCAGGGGCAAGCGATAATACGACAATGATTGTTGCAGGAATAGTTGGCGTATTGGCCATTGCTGGAGTTGGATATTTCATGTTAAAGAAGAAACCCGATATACTACCCCTATCTAAAGCAGCATAACAATTTAAAATATTAAAACCATGATCATAGGAGAATTCACCGAGAGCACTTTTGATAATTACGAAGAAGACGGTTATGACTATATGCTTAAACCGAAATCAAAGCCAAGACGCCGCGAAAAACGCACGCTCCGCAAAGAAAACAAACCGTTTCAGAAAGGTGGTTTATTAAAAGGTAAGCGTAAACACCCGCTATTAGGAAATTTCGGCATGTTTGATAAGAAAAAACGTAAGGGAACTGCTACCTCGTCAGACACCATCCAGGTTGGAGTACAATCGGCAGATATGAATGTTGATACGCCACCAATGAGTGAACCTGATATGGCGCCGACTAATTCAACACCGGCTGAATCCATTATGCCAAATGGTGCTTCTGCTTCCAATCACGTTGTTTCTGAATCTACTGAAGCTCCTTCCGATACTCCTGAAATTAAAATACCAAGCAGTGCTATTAATGCGGTTGGGTCTTCGGATAATGAGAAAGTAAATCAAGCTGCGGCAGAAAAAACCCGTAGTCAGGCTTCATCAAAAGCTGTAGCAACAGAAGATGTGAGAAACAGCAATGTGAAAGAAGCCGGGTTTTCATCCATACTCGGATTTGCTTTTTTAAGTGTTGCAATCATTCTGGCGGGATTTGCATTATTCAAAGCAGATCAGAAATCCAAAGCGGATCAGTATCCATTAAAAGCAACTGTATAACTAAAACCGCATGAACATTTTAGCAGAACCACAAGAACAAGAGGTAACAGTTGATGGCTCAACACCAGCGGGTGCGCTGTTTATTTCAGTAAAAAACGTCGGGGCAGCAATTGCCACCTTTAACGGTGTACCGCTGAGTCCCGGAGAAGCCAAAAGCTATTCGTTCATTGGCAAAGGATATAAATCCCTTGTGTATGCGGTGAACGGCTCGACATTGAAAATAATGACAATTTTTTAATACCACACAACATGATCAGAGCAGAACACGCCGATCGCATTATGCAACAGTATGAAAGCGACTACGATAATTTTCTGGATAAGCTAAAAGCAAAACGCAAAGCAAAGAAAGCGCAAGCGGCTTTGAAGAAGGGACATGCAGATAAAGCTGATAAAACCGTTGCTGAAGCAGAGGCATATAAAAAAGTACACCTTGGCCAGAAGGCAAAAGATCTATTAGACAAAGCTGGTGGAATTGAAGGTGCAAAAGATACAATTCAAAATGTGCTGAAGTATGTGAAAGGTGATGGTGCAGCAGCAGATTATGAAGTCGGCGTTGGAAAAGATCCCGTGGATCCTACTGAAAAAAAATTGTTGGGATTACCACCAATGGTAGTTTACGTGGGTGGAGTTCTAATCTTTCTTGCTGGAGTGTATGCTGTATCGAAGATGAAGAAATCCAATGATGCTGCGCCAAAACCTCTTGCCGCTGTTACTCCGGAACCGCTGGCTACAGCAGCGAGCACAAGACCAACACCAACACCAACAGTACAATAATATGGTCATTCCAATTCCATCGCAGCAACAACATTTCAAAGTAAAGGTTGGCATTCGTGCCCAGCAGCCTGGTGCCTTGGGTATTAAATGCTATGATGCCACCAGACCAAATACCGACTATATCCGCCGGCGTGTGCCGTTTACAAGCGACCTATTCAAAGGAAGAAATAAAGGGTATAAGGAATTTACGCTGCCTTTTCCTTTATCTCCGGATCAGTTGATGGTTGAGTTGTATGACAAAATATTTAATGACGATTCTAATTTTAGAATCGAAAAATTTGAACTGCAAAAACTGGACGGGCGAGCAGTTTTAGCCGAGCCTGAAATGCATCGTTTTATTGATTTTGCACAGGATTTCGCCTGCAAAGCAGGTTATGTATCAGCTGGTGTTTATGATAGCAAGGATGGTGATTTCTTAATTCAGTATCTGCCCATCATTGAAGGAGATGATGGGAAACCGTTGGTCACACCAGCCAGGACAAATCGCAAGACCGGACGGATCCAAATTGCACAACCTGCATTTGCGTCTTTTACGATACCTGTCCGATTGATCGTGCTATTCCACGAACGCTATCATTTTCAAATACCAACGCGCTTGGAAAAACCTGCAGATCTTCACGCGCTCAGATTATACCTGGACTTGGGCTTTCCGAAAACCGAGGCAGTGTATGCAACCACTAAAATATTCACAGCACATCCGGATTCAGTAGGTCCGGCGCATGCAACAAGAGTGAAAGACAACATTCAATTTATTGATCAATACGAGCTCAAGAAAAATTTTAAAGCTAATTCATAATGAAAACGGGATCAACAATCGGAATGAATGGATTTGCGCAAGCATTGAAGAAAATTTTTTCAGAACGGAAAAAATCGGAAGAGGACAATTTTGTCCTGAAAACGTATGAAGATACAGAGGACCATTTTTTTAAGGCAGCAAATGATAAGCTACGAAATGCACTTCACCTGGATGAGCCAAACGAAAGTTACGAGAGCGACTTAAAACGTTTTGGAACAGGTATCACTCTTATTGATGTTGCCGATGATGCAATACCCAATAGAAGGCGCAACGCTATACTCCCACTAAAAGGATTAACCAAATCTTCACGTGATCGCTATACAAATACTTACGAAGAGGATTTAAAACGTTTTGGTACTCACCCGGGAATTATCAATGTTTCAAATGACAAGTGCAAAAAGAAAAGTGACCTACCTTCTTACCCGGCAAATTTTAGCAAAGCTGCCTATAATGCAATGATGACCAAGTGGAAAAGGAATCCCGTAATTCCTTTTTCAGTGAATCCGTTTTCAGATATCTATCGGGATTTCCCAAAGTTGCAGATCACCGTTCATAACAGCTCTGCGACAGAACAAGAGGTAACGCTTTGGGGAGGCAATCAACAGGCAAATATAAACGGATCCAGCTCAAGTACTTCACAAAACGTGATATCGCTGATTGGACAAGTGAGCATTCCCTCACAATTTTATCCGCAGGGAATTGTAGTCAACCCGGCTAATGAGCTGGTTTATATCGTCAATCAATTGAGTGGGACTGTGACAGTTTTGAATTCAGTTAACGTGATCGTACAAACCATTCAATTGTTTCCAACCTTTCCTGGTTTCTGTTCTCCAATTACATTAGCAGTGAATACAAAGGTCAGTAGTTCTACCTATGGCTTTATATACATTGTATGCTCTGTTTCCAATACAGTTGTTGTAATTGATTTAGCGTTTAACATTTTGGCAACAATTCCCGTCGGTACACGGCCTGTTGGAATTGCATTCAACCCGACCAATACCTGCGTGTATGTATCGAACCTGGTCGACAATACCATGACTGTTATTGATGCAGAGCTGTTAATCGAAGTTCCATTAAACTCCCCATTGCCTACAGGCCACAATCCCATTGGCGTGGGTATACAGCTTGTCAATGGTGATATCTATTGCACCAATTCTGCGGATGATACCATTAGCCTCTACAATAATACGAATGAACCGATCACGACCATTTCGGGAGTAACGCAGTACCCTGTTTCGGCTACTTATAATCCATCCAACAACTTCATGTATGTAGTAGCAATGGAAACCAATCTGGTATATCTTATTGAAACGCTTACCTATACCATTGTAAACACTATTGTAACAGGGATTAAACCATTCAACAGCTTTTTTAATGTGTTCAATAATTACCTGTACATCCAAAATACGGTTGACAATACTTTTACCATTATCAAACCGGACAATACACTCATTCCAAATACCAGTGTCGCAGAGCTGAACATTGGCGGCGCGTACAACATTTTTAATAATTCTATTTACGTGTCCGATACCATAAATAATACGATAAATATACTTGGAATTAATGTGGTCAGCCTAACCGTGAACCCTGATTATTTGGAAATGCGGGAAGATTTCCAAAGCAATGTAGGAATCATTCAGCACACAAAATTTGTGGTCACCGGTCTGGAACGAATCAATAGTTTCCGACACAACCGGTTTACGCCAACAGGAACAGTCAAAAGTCATCCAATTTCCTTCGAGCTATATGCAAGTCCTCAAAGCAAATTAAATGTTGCGGAAGTAACGGGGCTTGCCGGAACGATCATCGATGGAAAAATGAATTGGAAATTCAAGCTCCCGGGATTGCATACAGTAACCATTCTGATCTGGTACCGCTATTTTGAAGTACGCGATCTGCTAACGAACAATTTTAACACAAAAAATTACAATCATGAAAAACAAATTAATGTACCTGATTCTGCACTGCACTGCAACACCTGAAGGCAGGCTGGTTACGAAAGATGATATTATTCATTGGCATACTGATCCAAAAAGCAAAGGCGGACGTGGATGGAATCGACCGGGTTACAGAGATATGATCTACCTGGATGGACAATTAGTAAATCTGATTCCATTCAATAGCGACGATTTCGTGGATTTATGGGAGATCAGCAATGGCGTTGCCGGTCTAAATGGTAATTCTGCGCACATTGTTTACGTAGGTGGTATGGATGCATCCAATAAGCTTCCAAAAGATACGCGTACAGAAAAGCAATTAGATACAATGGAGGTGTATGTAAAATACATGGTTAAGTGTCATCCGGATATCCTGGTGCTTGGGCACAATGAAGCGCCCAATGCACATGGCAAAGCCTGCCCGAGTTTCGATGTTGCACCTTACCTACGTTCCATCGGTATTCCGGAGGTAAATATTTATCAGAAACCTGGAGCAGCTAGTTTAAGTCAAACAAATGCGAACACTTCTCCAGAAGACATTCAAGAAGCATGAGATCACTATTGATGATTGCGGTCGGTGTCTGGGTTGGTCGCGAAATTTACATGACTCTTGCAAAAAATCAAACGCGTGAGCGAGAAGTTTATATCCGGAAAGAGCTTGAAAAATTTATGCAAGAACAGCTACCTGCATTATCTGTAACAGATCGTAAAAAGGAAATGGACAATATTTTAAAATAATAATTTCAAGAAATGGCAATCATCATTCAAGACATCATCATCCCGGAGAAAACTTCAGAATGTTCTGAATGGATCAGCTATTTTAAGAAGCTGGAAGAAAAATTCGGAGCGGAGAATGCCAAAATCAATTGGCTGAAAACATGGCAAGTTAACGGTTCAACAGTAACCTGCACATCCCGTCCTGACTTTAACGCCTTCTTCAAAAAACAGGATATAGATGTTACAAATTTAGCAACCAGTGCTGTTGCTTCCGCGGCTGATTTAGGAGGAAGTATCTTGGGCTTAGGGAAAGGAATCACAAAGGTGTTGACATACGGAGTACCGATTGTTTTAACTGCTGCAATTGCAGCATTTCTATATGCCGTTGTTAAAGTTTCTAAGAATACATCGGCTTCTGATATAGCAGCATTAACACCACAAGGTAGAATTAGCACCTTACTAAAATGATAGCAACTGTAGCACAACGATATAATGTTAAAGTGATCATTGCAGGAGGGGTAGTGAGTATAGCAGGCATTTGGATCGGACTAGCGCTTTTCCACAAATGGAAAAAAAACCGTGATCAAAAAGCAACAGCATTTTTCAGCGAATTGCAACGGGAAATTGCGCCAGATTCTGTGGGACTTATTGAAAGCAATGCATTTGATATTCGCTATTGGGAAACGATCGGTAAAAAACTTAGCAAGCCTTTGTATATGCTGACAGTCGGAAGTGCAAAAGGCTTTGCGAAGGACATAAAAGATGCCTGGGGAATGTTTGATGATGATGAAAACAAAATTTACAGCGTCTTCAGAGCATTAAAAGATCAGGTTCAAGTATCACAAGTTGCTTTTCAGTATTACAATAGCTCCACTGATAAAATTAACTTAATTGACGATTTAAAAAGCAGATTAAATACCGATGAAGTTGGTCAAATATTAGGGATTGTCAAGAAGCTACCTACCTATCGTTTAGCGGAACCAAAAAAATAAAAGCGATGGCAGATACAACAACAGAAAAGGAACAAAAAAAAGGACTTTTAAAAAAGTATCTGGACAACACCTTTGGAGATGAAGGATTAAAGACCGATGTGAAGATAACCCTTACAACCGATACCGTATTAAAAGCGGTAGCAGGTGTAGTTGCCGCCGTGACCATCAGTACGTTTGCATTCTACATGATCAGAGGCTTGTTTATAAAAAGCAATAAGACAATTTAAAACACAATGAAAAAAACATTCATCGCCATATTCTCTGTCTCCCTTACAGCTGGTACGATCTATTATAGTTATCATAAATTCAAGGAGTTTACGATTAATAAACTTGTAAAATCTTGGGCGGAGAAAAAGGTGATCGCGTTGAGTTCAGCGACTGGTAATGATCAACAAGCGAAACTGAAATCAGAACTGGACAAGCTTTTTTTATGGGAAATCAGATTACTGGTTACGCTTACGTCAAAAATTGAAAACAACGCATCCGATGTCGAAAAAGCAATTACGGGTAACAAATTAATTGCAAAAAAAGTTTTCGAGAAAGCCGATTTAGCAGATATAAAAGACTTTTTAGAGTATAAAAAATACACCACCTAATCATGGAAACAGTAGCTGAAATTATTGCTCAAATTAAAACCTATATGGCTGCACTTGATTGGCAGTACATTATAACGTTCATCATTATCTGTTATGGAATCAACCATTACAAAGTAAAAGAAGAATTGCAAAAAGTAACTGGTACTTGCACACGAACACGTTACCGGGTAATTCTCATTGGTGTTGTTTACGGAACCGCAGTATACTTCATTCGAGGGTACAAGTTAAATCAAATCGAAAATCTAGTTCAATCGTTCATATTCGCCTTAGTGTTTCACAAGTTCATCATAGAAGCTTTATTATTTTGGCTGGTTAAACATGTGCTTCCCGAATCAATTAGCAAACACCTGGTGAATTGTGAACAGTTAAAAAAACTCAATGAAACCGAAGACAAGTAATATGGTCATATCCGCATTGGTATTTGTGTGCTTCATTCTATACGCAATTATCGAACTGCGACCTGAGCAATCACGCCAGGACAACAATTCATTGACTAACGCAAAGCAGTTAAAAAAAGAAAATGATTCATTGAAGAAAAGCAATGCGGACTTGGATAAGAAATTTGAAATGTTGCAAGACAAGGCAGACCAGCTTCAGATAATTGTTCTTACAACAAATGATAGCATTATAAAATTAAAACAAAAGCAGCATGAAAAAATTAATGCTATTGATAAGCTTAATAACAATGAGCTACTCGATTTTTTCGCAGAGTATAAAACCGAAAGTACAATTAATAGGTAAGGACACTTGCTATTGTTTTACAGTTCTCCAAAGTAAAATAATTGCAGCAGATCTTGAAAAAGGAATGTACAATGATTCTATACTCGCTCTAACAGAGTGCGAGCTGGAAGCGCTGAAAGAACAGAAATTAACAACTGATACCGCTACAACTGTTTTGCAAATCAAAATTAAAAATCAAACACAAATAATGTTCAACCAGGAACACACATTACAAACAATATCAAACGATCTTCAGGTATCAAAAAAACATGAACGCAATCAGCGTTTAGGAAAAAGATTATTTGCAGTAACAACATTCATATTTTTAGGGTTCGCAATTTTAAAATAAATATCATGTCAGCAACACCAACAATAGAAGAAATAATTGCTTTATCCGGAATTTTGACAAACATCAACTTACCTGGAGTAAATCATGTCAAGGAACAGATCATTCAGAACTACGTTAATACCTTGATCTTAGGCTCGAGCTTAGACATTAAGCAAGCTCAAATTTTTAACAAAGATATTGGAAACGATATTCGCATCAGTGTTTACTATGCTGGCGAATTATTCTCACAAATAAATTTTTCACAAATTAATATAGCGGCATGAGTTTCAACGGAGGATATGAAAGTGACAATACCGTCACAGTTGTCAATGCAACAGAGTTGCTTGCAGGAATTGCACGAATAGGAAAACAACCGGAGGTAAATGCGGGAGTTAATGATACGATTATCGTTACTCCGCTTAAATTAAAAGAAGTACTCAATCAGACATTGAGGTATCAACTTGGAGCTGGAGCTAATTCGATCATTCCCAAAAGTGGTGCGAATAACGTGGCGACAGCTGCTTTTGGCACGGTCTTGAGCGGTCAAAGAAACAGTGCAAACGCTCCATACGCAATTGCGGTAGGTTTATCTGCCGAAGCTTTAACATTTAATGAATTTGCAAAATCCGCCGGTGCATTCCAAAACGTGAAGGGCAGCGCACAATCCAGTCAGATCAATTTGTTTGGCGTCATCCCTGCAAGTTCGGGTTCTGTTTGGGCTGTCGTTCCTGATGGGACCGGTTCTACTGGAACGCCAAATAAATGGTCTCCAGCAAACAACTCTGTGATTGCATTCAAGGCACAATTCACAGTTACACAAAACCTGGGGTCATTTGGTGAAGTCGGAAATAGTTGGACCGGTCAATACGAAGGTGCTGTTAAAAATGTAGACGGTGTTGTGACTTGGCTCGGCGGATTACCAGCGCTAAGAGAAACTCGTCAAGATGCAGCCTTTACTCCTACCACAGGCTTCGTCATTATTGAAAATGAAATTGCAGCATTTGTAACAGGCATGGATTTAAGAACCTTACATGCAAATATTTCAATTCAGCTGACACAAACTAAATTTGGTCTAGGAGCATAACTATGAATGAACAAGGTAAAATAATGCGAACGTTGTATGCTGTTTTTCTTCTCGCTGTGACTGCGAGGACGGTGATTGCGTTATATGATCGATTCAATAGAAAAGATGACCAGGATAAGCTAAAACCATGAAAATTTCAAAAAAACAACTTTACTGGAGCATAGGAATTACTTTGGCAGGGGCAACTGTCGGTATACTTATTTATAGTCACCGGAAAAAGTTAAAATCGGACATTGATGAAACTGCGGAAAAAGCGCAGAAATGGATCAAACCCGTTATTGCTAAAATCACTAGTAAGTTCGGTTACCGTACAGATCCAAAAACAAGCAAACCAAATGAATTTCACAACGGTGTTGACCTCGCTGTTTCTTTGGGAACGCCCATTAAAAGCCCTATGAATGGAATTGCAGAAATTATTAATTCAGGAGGTGCTGGAGGAAATGAGTTGATTGTTAGACATACAAACGGATATAAAACTGGCTACGCGCATTTAACAAAAGCAATGGTTAAAAAAGGTGATAAAATCACACAAGGACAGGTTATAGCGTTATCAGGGAACACTGGTAAAAGCACTGGGCCTCATTTACATTTTACATTGACCGATCCTTCAGGTGCAAAAGTTGATCCTCAGAAAGTAATTTATGGATAGTCTGGCTGGACTTTTTTTGATTGGGACAGCAAAAATTTAAATTTTTATTCATTCAAAAGATCCTTTAGTTCAATAATCTCAAATCGATCATCATCTTTTATAAATTGTTCAATAATTGAAATGTGTCCCGCTCCTAGCAAAAGAACCACTTTTTCGTCTGTACTTTCCGTTAATTTTTGCACTAAGGAATACATATACAAATTTCTTCTGAACCACTCAGAAGCCAAGTAAGGCCCAATAAATTCCTCCGGTTTGCCGCCCCTATTTGCATAGTTAATATACCAACTCCTATTTTTTTGCCTACTCGAGGAACTATTTAGATTTAATGTTCTTGTGATCAAACTGTGCGAAGTTTGCGGAGGAAAAGATGTTTCCATTAGGTTTAATAGTTCGAGTTGATTTGCTGCCTTCATTACCTTCTTTAGACTGTCATAAGGAAAATCTGCATAAGCGTCGATACCGTTTATACGTTTTAAATCCTCCTGTTTTGCTGCTTTAAAAGCAAGCTGAAATAGCTCATTTTCGGAGTAGTATCTGTTTTTAGGGAAATTTCTTTTTACAAAGTCAAAATAATTGTCCGCTAAATATAAATTGTATAAAGAATCAAGCCTCGATTGCCTGTTGTAATCATATTCCACAAAAAATTTGGTGGGATGGAAATCAGCTATTTTTTTACTCAATAGACCTAATTCTTTCTGAACATTTACATTTAATACATCAAAGTCAGGCAGTCTATTCACATCAAGTCCCGGATTGTCATAGTGAAAAGTTCCTATTAACAAGATTTTCGTCCTGTGTTGGCCAAACAACGACATAGAAAGTAATAAAAGATTAATGGCAAAATAGTTTTTCATTTGTTGGTTGCTTGTGGATCCAATTAAAACGTTTGGCTGATTCTTTATCAGTATTTTTTGGAATCCGTTGAAATGGATCTGGCAAATATGATGGCCGAAATGAGGTTTTTGGGTTACCGATGTAACACAAAATTGTTAACACTGGACTGTTACTAATTAATTTTTTTGAAGCCATTGAAGTGCCTTTTTCTCGTCATTAAAAAATGCCATTGGAATGGGTGGAACGTTGATTTTATATACTAAATTACCTAATAACCTGCCTACATAATTATCAATAATAATTGCTATTTTACTCAAATGCGTAAAGGGCTCCTTCAAAGAATAATATTCTCTGGTTTCCTTATCGATCGTAACCATATTAGTCATTTCGAGTATCACAGGGAAAGAAACACCTTCTACAGGTTGACATGCTTTAATACGATCAGCAATTAAAGCTTTTGCCACTACCATGTTGAATTTTTTTAGATGTGGCTTTATAACCTGACGGATAATGCCATTCTCCACCCATGTAAGTGAGAATTCGCTTTCTATAAGGTTTTCTTTCATAGTGATTGATTTTTGAACCGAAAATAGTCGCCCAAATTTAACTTAAAAACTTAAATTCTATGAAAAAAACAAACCAATTAATCCATGAGGTTATCAGCACAGCTAAAAAGCATGGAGTGATCCATCTGAATTCAGAAAATGACTACTACGATGGAAAAACCTTAACAGTAAATGGGCAAAACCTACTAAATTTTGGATCCTACAGTTACTTAGGGCTTGAAATTGACGAACGTTTAAAAATGGCCGCAAAAGAAGCTATTGATAAATATGGAATTCAGCATCCTTCAACAAGAGCGTATTTTTCATCTCCACTTTACAAGGAATTGGAGGGTTATTTCGAAAAGATGTTCGATTCACCCATAGTTTTGTCGACCTGTCTTACAACAGGACATGATGGTATCTTGCCGGTCGTCATAGAAGAAGGAGATGCGATAATTCTTGATCAACAAGTTCATGCAAGCGTTCAAAGGCCCGCCCGAGCTTTACAGCTCGATGGCATAACAGTGGAAATAGTTCGCCATAATTGCATGAGCGATTTAAAAAAAAACTCGAAGAATTAATTCCAAAGCATAATAGAGTTTGGTATGCAACAGACGGAGTGTTTAGCATGTATGGAGACTGCGCCCCGTTGAAAGAACTGGAGGAATTGCTAAATCAGTATAAGCAGTTTCATCTTTATATTGATGACGCCCACGGTATGAGTAGTTTTGGAAAAAATGGAACAGGCTACGTATTAAGCAAAATTCCATTGCATCCTAAAATGATACTAGCTACAGCATTGGGAAAAGCCTTTGGAACAATTGGGGGAATTTTCGTAATCCCAGACAGAACACTTTGTGAAAAAATAAGAAATTGCGCAGGTCCGCTAATTTTTTCAAGTCAACAATCAATTCCGGTTCTGGGAGCAAGCATTGCATCAGCAAAAATACATTTATCAGACAACATTTACACTCTTCAAAAAGATCTGGCCGAAAAAATTTCGCACTGTCATAATTTATTAAGGGAATATAACCTTCCAGACATTTCAGATCCTGAAACTCCCATATTTTTCGTTGCGCTTGGCTCCATGAAAGTGGGCTTTAGTCTGGTTAAAAAAATGATGAAAGCTGGCTACTTTTTGAACTTAGCAATTTTCCCAGCTGTTTCTGAAACTTGCACAGGAATTCGATTCACAATAAACTGTCATCATTCTTTGGAAGATATTGAGAGCATGATAAAAGCACTGTCTACAAATTTTATTGAAGCTTTAGAAATTGAACAACATTCTATTGATAGTATTTCAAAAGCATTTAAAAGAGTGGCAAATTTAGAAAGGTTTGTAAAAACTGCAAAGAGAAGTGATGTGAAAAGTATATATAATTTAGTGTACTCAGATAGCATATCAACGGTCAACTCTGAAGAATGGAACAAACTTTTTGATGGGGATACTGCTTTTGATTATAACGCTTTAAATTTCCTTGAAGAGACATTTAAAAATAACTTGGCTGAAGAACATAATTGCCGTTTCCATTATTTTCTCGTACGGGATAGTTCCAACAAGCCCGTTATAGCGACATTCTTTACAAGTACTACGGTTAAAGACGATATGCTTGCTCCATCCTCTATCTCAATGGAAATTGAAAATGTCAGATCTAAAGACCCTTATTACTTAACATCGAAAGCGCTTATCATGGGATCCATTTTATCTACCGGCGACTATTTATATCTAGATCGCTCCAATAAGGATTGGCGCCGGGCTTTCGTATACTTGCTAAATGCAGTAAGAGATATTGCAGAAAAGGAAGATACCAACTTACTTTTGCTGAGAGACTTTAAATCTGAGGACGTTGAAATCCACGACTTTTTGATCGAGCAGGGTTTTTTGAAAACGGACATTCCAAGTAACCATACTATAATGCCCTCCAGACATAAAAACAATGACGATTTTCTGGGAACATTAAATCATTCGCAACGTCAATACATAAAACATAAAGCACTGAAAAATGAAAATTTGTTTGATGTTCAAATTCTGAACACGTGCAGTGAAAAAGACATCCAAATTTATGAAATGTTGTTTGAGAATGTCAGGAGAAAAAATTATGAAATTAATACGTTTGGACTCCCATCTAAATTTTTAGAAAAGTTAAATTTTCACTCCAATTGGGAAATTATCCAACTACAATTAAAACCAAATAATCATACCGTAGCTGCTATGTTATGCTTTAAGAATAAAAGTAAATACTTTCCAATTTTTGTGGGTCTGGATTATCAATACTTGGATGATTATAATATTTATGCGCAGATATTATGGCAAACGATTAAAAGAGGAATTCATCTGAAATCCGCAGTAATTCAATTAGGCCTCACAGCATCCCAAAACAAAAGAAAATTTGGTGCTATTACAACACAACAAGTAGTTTATGCACAATTGAAAGACAATTACAACTATAATATAATATCGTTGATGGCAAATAAACGCCGAGCTTAGCGTTGTGTTAAAACAAATTCCTGCATAATTTTAAAAAATGTATTTAATAGGTTAATTTAAACCTGATTTATTATTGGATTAAACTCATTCTATGCTATTATTGTATATTATTTAAAAAACAAAGTCACTATGATAGAGAATTTTAGAGATCATACAGAAAGCGGTCAAATGCAAAACTTGCTGGAAGAAGCGAAAGCGCTCTTAGAAAACAGCTCGGATTTAAATAGAGATAAGCTAAAATTAGGGCGGCTTTTGGATGAAATAATGCATTGGACAAAAGATGGAGATGAGCAGTTTAACCAGTATTACAATGACTTCTGTAATACCATAACAGCTATGATCAATTTAGATTTTAGTAGAAAGCTTCCTGAGCAATATTCAAAAACAATATTTAGCTTTATGACATTGGGACTAAATATCCTTAATGAAGAACTTTTTGGAAAAATAATCTCGACGAAGATGCTTCATTCCATTTTAGGAGCATTGAATTTAAAAAATACAGCGGTTATACTCACGAATGCCACAGGCCAAATTATGTTCGTTCATTCTAAAGTTAAAAACATTTTTGTCGGCGAAGATATGTTAATCGGACAACCCATGTCTGTAATTATAGACGATTTCCATCAACTCGATAAAAAGTTTAAAAGCGAAGGTTTCTCGAAAGGTGTAGATGTTAAAATTAAATTTGGAAACGAAACAGAGCAAGTCGTTACGCTTAATGTTGCTATCCCGTCTCTATTTTCCATATCGGATGGTGTTGCCTATTTATTAACGTTAAGTGATAAGCAAGTTGCTTCAATTAACGACTTTAACAAAGGGACAGTAGTAAAAAACGCGATTGAAGAATCCGTCAACTTTGACAATAATTGCGCAAGATTTGAATTAACTGTTAAAGAAAAGGAGGTAGTTAGTTTATTAGCAAAAGGCTACGATCAGAATGAAATGGCCGCTAAGCTTTTCAGATCTCCTCATACCATTGCTAAGCATTTACAAAATATGTTTGTTAAAGTTGGAGTGAAAAACAGAAGCCAATTAATTTCTGTTCTAAATAACTCCATTCAATAATTAGAATCTCAAATTACTTACCTCCGCAACTTCTAGCTGGTCATTAGGTTTTTTTGCTCCCTCTTCAACTTTTTACATAAAGAATTGTGCAGTTGATAACGCTAAAACATTGTTTTGTATTAATCTGACCAATTATCGGCCTCGCAAATATTTCAATTTTGTTTTCATCTACAGTAAGTATACTCTCCAAATCTTTGTAGCATACGTTTTTCACTTAAGTAAAATACTTGAAAATCAAGTAGAAAAATAGTTGCAATCAAGTACAGATACTATGCTGTAAAAAGCCAGATTTGCCTATAATTCATTTTAAGATGGTAAATAGAAATTCAAAGTTGGTTCCTGATCCTACAATCGAGAGTATCTACGAAATTCTCAAACGTTATGTATTAATAAAAACTAAAACAAGCGTCAAGCGAACTACTTTCAAATGCGTAAAGTTCTACAACCTGGAAATTCTTGACAAAACATCTTCAAACTAATAACTGATGACAAGAGGCATAGAACATCTCGAGAAAATAAGGAAATTAAAGGGTTTCTCACAACAGTATATGGCAGGTCAACTACACATTTCGCAAAATGCCTACAGCAAGATAGAGCGGCAAGAGACAAAGAAAATAAGTGCTAAAACGCTTACTGCAATATGTGAGGTATTGGAAATTGAAATAACGACTCTTGAGAATTTTGACCCTTTTCAAGCAATCAAGCAGCTGGCAGATTCTGACTTAAACGCGACTTTACTTTTACAGATTTTAACGTCTTTAGAAAAGGTAACAATGTTATATGAAAGTGTTATAGTAGAAAAGGATAAACGATTGAGAGAGTTAGAATATACCATCTCCGCCCTAACAAAAAAGTAGAATACTGATTCGCCAAAGGCAATAGAAGTACTGTATAAACAAGTACGTGTATAGTCTTGGGTCTATTTTGTCTATGATAAAAGCAGACACTTATCCCATGTTGGCTCCTCATCCGATAAATAGCTATGTAAGACAAGTCCAATACCAGTAACTCCTTCTAATAACCCATACTCACTTAACCATTGTTTTGCGTCTCCTTGCCAGGATTTAAATCCGGCCAGCCCATCACTAAACGTCGCCATTTTTAAAGTTTCATTGATCCAGTAGCCTGCTGTTTCTTTAAAAATTGGCATTTTAGTTTCCCAATAAAAACGGTTAAAGAAATGAGCCACACCTGCAGCACCGTGACAAATTCCTGCATCCAGCACATTATTAGCCGCTAAATCTTTCCGTTCACAAGCATGTAACATTATACGCAGGGATTCTTTTTTCCATTCTTCATTTTTCAACGCTTTTCCTGCCAACCAAATGGTAGAGGCAATTCCTAAATCACCATAGCACCATGCTAATCGACTAGGAATGCCAACCGTTTCATTCTCCTTAACTGTAGCAGGAAATAGAGATAGAGATTTAATGACATTTTTTTGCTTGATTAGCCATTGTATAGATCCTTCAAGTAAATATTGGCATCTTGCCTTCTCGATATCCTTTTCGTAACATTTAGTCAAAAAATATAGCACGCTTGGAATGCCATGTGCAAGTCCGAGATTTAACTCTAACTTCAAATCTTGCTGACCGGTTTTCATAAAATTGTTTATCCAGTAAATGTCTTCACCTAATGTAATTTTTTGTTGTTCAAGATAGTTTATCATCATCGTTAGGTGGGCTTGAGCTGTCGGAAATGTTGATCTTTCGAGAAAGTACATCCCTGCACCAAGTCCTCCGTGCATAAAATCAAATAAGTACCTGCTAAAATCATTCTCGGAGGTAATGGCCAAATAAGGCTCGATATCCTCAAATAAAGACGATATATCGGCTTCAATCCAGTTTTTAGAAGCTAGGTGTTCCGTCGCCCAGCAGACACCAGCAAATCCATTACAGAAAGTGTGGGCTGCCCTTTCTTTCCCAAAGATTTCCAAACCAATCGCTATAGATTTTTCAATTTCAATTGTTAAACTAGGATCATTACAAAGTTGATTTACATAAGCCCAAAAAATCGCTAAACCAGAATGCCCAACAAAGAGGCTGCTATCAAGAGAGTTGTTTCCCTTTAACACCTCGGTGATCTCTGAAAGTTTGTTTTCGATGCTAGTCCTGTCCGGTAATGAACTTCCGGTATTAGCAGGATCGATCTCGTCTATTTCCGAATCATGCATTCGATTTCTGTTAGCGTTTATACTTTTTGTAGTCGTAGGTAACTTCAATAGCTCTATCCAATAATTCGTCTCTATGGAGACCAATCGCATGAATTGATGGTTTTACTACAACTTGTGGTATGATTCCAACTCCCACTAGTTTGGTTCCGTTCAACTTAGTAGCTATCATACCTGTAAATTTTATAACCATGCCCTTATAAGGTAGTTTAAAAGAGTTCATATTCCCATTTGTTCCCGCGGTTGAATCGCCCACGATTACACCAAGCTTGTAATTTTCTACAACGCTCATAAAACCTTCTCCATAACTTACCACTTCTTGATCTATTATAAAAACAGTTTTTGCGGCCAATGCTGGCGGCGTTTTCCTTAAATTCCATCCTGACAAATCATAGGATACGTCCTTGTAATTTGGGAACACAATTTCGGGAATCCTAAACCATGATTTTGCTGTATCGTCCAAAGGAAGTAAATGAGATAAAAACATGTGATTATTATTTGGATATCCTCTTAAGTCACAAATAAGATATTTTTTTTTATTAATTACAGGCATTAAACTATTGATAGAAGCCATAGAAGCTTTTGCAAAATTTATATATATCGTGGAATCGTTAATTACTTTATCCTCAATGCCAGGTGACATATAATTTTTCCAGTAAAAAGGCATACTAACCGACCTGTTTACTTCAATATATTTTGTTTCTCCTTTTTTGCTTATTGTTTTAAGTTTAATAGTAGAATTTTGTTCCCCCTTTAAAAGTGAAAACACCGCCAAAAATCTTCGATAACGCAAAGTAGAGGCTGACTTTGCTTTCATTTTCATTTGAATCAATTTGGACGGCGATTCGTCATTGATACTTAAAACAATGTCTCCTATTGCCAAATTTCTAATTAATGTTGTATCAAACACTTCAGAAACGATCAGAGTGTCATGAATGTATTGCCAGTTGATTGGAGGTAAAAAATTAGGAGGGCTTGCCTCGGAACTAGCGAATGCATGCCCGTCATTTATATGATACAAGAATGTATTCAATGTCAAAGCAAAATCATCAATTGTTTTATCCATGTAGCAGCGCTCAATCGCCACCTTAAGTGATTCTTCCCAATCATCTATCTCTGCGCGATAAGGATAAAAATGTTGGATTAAATTCCATGTTATGATAACACTTGCAACTCTATTATTAAAAGAAGTATCATTTAAATCAATAGTCGAAAGTTCGTTTTGTAAAAATCGGAATTTTCCAATATCTGATTTGGGAAGTGTGATTGAATCCGTTGCATATAGGGAGATAGGAACATAACAGTATAAATTTTCACCCAGCTTATCACTTACGTAGTCACCAATCTTTGTGCTCTTTGAGAGTAACTTATCCTTTGAAGATTCATATTTTCTTGCACTCTTATAAGGATTACTAACATCGATACCTTGCACTCCAGAATGCTGCCAATATACAGTTTTAAGATTTCCCGAATTATTTAATGGAATTAATTTAGATTTAAAATTATTTGGAAAAGGCTTATTGGATAATTCGACTGTAGGAGCAACAGGATTAAACATTGAATTAAATGTGTCGATTAATTTTGCTTCAGGAAGATTCTTAATTGTGTTAACACCCCAAATAGCAAATTTATCCCAGTCGATCTGTGCTGCCTCATCACTAGGGTGAAAATATCTGACATAACCGTATAGTTTACAGTAAGCGACCATATTCCTGATATTCCTTGCATTATCATTAACACCAGTTGCATTTGCATTAATCGTAGCAAAGGAGGTAACAAAAAATATTACCAGACTACACCTTTTTATCAATTCTAAATCACGAACATTTATTAATCCAAAACTAGACATAAAACTTTTATATTAAGTAAAACATTAGTGCCCTATATTACAGGCACTAATGTAGCAAATCTATCAACAAACTCCACATCCAGATAGGGCACCGGTACAACCTGTACCAGCCGAATGGCAGAACTGCGTCGCGCATAACTCAGATGCTGGACAAACCAGGTTTGACTGATACGTGTTGCTTGGCCAATAACCACCTTTTATGTCTTTCATATCCAAGTTGTTTAACTTTGTAACGGTTTCCTTATTTAAAGAAAGCTTCCCGTCAATTTTGATTTTTTTCATTTTGTAATGCTATTAAAATTTTACCTACTCTATACCGGTTTTCGGTTACCCCGTCAGTACTGATATAGGCAACATTACAATAACTTTTTAAATAAGAAAAAAAAATTTTTATACAGCTGTTTTTGCGATTCAAACAGCGAGTTTTTTGATGTGAAAAACTCGGAATATTAATATGTTCAAAAAACAAACTTGAATAAGCATCTAAAATTCATTTTTGAGATTAAAAGGCATTTAAGGTAAATACCCGTTGGAAATATAAGCGGATAACATTTCAATTCTATAAACCGTAATATTCAATCACTCTTTTTTTTAATGGATTCGCCATCCAAGAGCTCCATTGACCACTTTCTGGATCATAGCCACATTTCAGCGGTTTACTTAGCATATCTTTTGGATCTTCAAGAAATGCCCTGCAATCCGTACATACATATCTAAATTCACAAACCTTGCAAATATTAACCTGGTCCTTAGTTACATTCCAATATTTTTTGAATCCGTCCAATTGGAGAGCTTCTAAGAGCGAACAATAACGAACATTTCCAAATGTTTCATTTAGAGAAAGACAATTTTTTATATTTCCATTCACATCGATTGCAATTTTTTGGTTTAGGCAGGTGTTATGTTTTTTACCTTCAAAATAGGTCATTAAATTGTTCGAAAAGTAGTCCTGGCAAATCGATCCACACTGTTTAGCGGTGTACTGGTTTTCGGTGCTGAATACTGCTAAAGCATCAAATTTTTTAAGCTGAACAATGTGCTTATTCTTACACCCGAAAACATAAACTTTCTTCAGAAATAGGTTCTGCATGATAAGTTCCTCGATCCTCTCAACAGATGGCTCGTCTTGCAACTTTATAACAATTTCAATTGACTGAAAAATTAATCTGTTGAATACCTGCAAAAATCTCGATATTTCAGTTAAATCACGTGACTGAACAAAAATGATTTGAACTGCTTTACATTCAAGCTCCAAAAGTTGCTCTAGAGCTTTTATATAAATTTCAGATCCGATGTTATCCAAATCTCCGACTTCCAATACCGCATTCGATATTGTGGAAAACTCAAAGTTGTTAGCCATTGGAGGAAAAGCATTTGATTTATGTGCCATCACTCCTAGATTATTTGAAATTAACCATTCCTTCAACCCTTCTATTCTTTTGACAATTTCTGGATCCTCTTTGTAATTGAAAAGAATTTCGTTGATGTCTGAATCGCATAACTCGTCAATAATTTCTACTACGAAATTGGGGACACTAAAAAGAACTTCGTCCTTATAGTCCACTATCAGAGAATTAGCCGGGCCACGAGTAATGATGCAATTAGGAAATAAATTAAGATAATTATGCATCTACAATTGAATTTTTGTAATAGGTTTCCGAAATGCCGTGGTACGTTTCCGGGTGGGATTTCCAGACGAAAGATCAACAATAACTGTCGAGCAATTATAATTGTCCAAGTCCACGGTTTTCTTTTTAGCAAATAAATATACAAGTGGTAACCTAGTTGCTAAATCCTTTCGATATGATGCATCAAATTCGATCATTTTCTATATTCTTTAATTAATTCGCTTGCGATAAAGCCTTCGATGTTGTATCCACATTCATAAGAAATATTGCCAAATTGCCCACTAGGATTTATCTCTAAAAAATAAACGTGATTATTCTTCATTAAGATGTCTATAGAGCCCATTTTCCAATTAAAAAACGTCATTAATTGATATATCTTATTTTTCAAATCTTCACTTAAAGTGTAAGGCACACATCTGTAAGGGGAGGCTTTAATATCCGTATTTGCTAATTGGTTATCCGGTATTAAAGCAGCTGGAAAAAAAGTGCCATTGAAGAAAAATATTTTAAGCTCTAAATCCTTCTGTATATGTTCTTGGAAAAAGCTTGGAAAAAAAGATTCTGGTATATCGGCCAAATTGGAGCTGTTAATTTCATGAGTAAAGCAATTGTACCGTTCTAAAGGATTATCTGCGAAAAAAAATAAAGCTTGTGATTCTAACGATTTACAAACTACTCTGTGATATTTTTCGACAAACTGTTTTAGTTTATGTTTACTATTGACCACAATATATTCTGGTACGCTAAAACCTATCTTTTTTGCAATGTCCAAAATCCTTTGCTTTGACGGTTGACAAAAATAATTTTGACCAAACAGGTTCACTGTGCTTTTGCCTAAAAGATAATTCAAGTAGTGAATAATTTCGCCATATTCAACTAGATTTACATAGTCTACAATTTTGATCTGCGACTTCAAAAAAATTATTCTGAATGTATCAAATGGAACTTTCTTTATATTTTCCAGCGATATGTAATTGAGAGTGGTTACGTCAATCTCTTGCTTCAAATATCTTAGGATACTTCCACTGCTTGGATCGTACTCGTTAGTTAGGAAAAGCATATTTTTTTATTAATTCCTCACGTTGCTTGGTGTTATCACTTTCTATAAACTTTCCATTCTTGTCAAACACTAAAATCTGTGGAAAACCATTGTTCCAAACCTTGGATGGATCCAGCAGGCTGTCGAAATAAAATATTTTTTTGTATGGCTTAGATCCTCTATTGCTGCTTTTATCCTGATCACTACTAACAATAATTAAATTTACATTTTTTGACTCTTCGACTTGATTGATGAGTGGTTTTAGCTTTTCGCATGGTTGACAATATAGGGCCGTATAATATATAATTGTGGGCCTACCATTCGATAAGTTTAAATGAGCAGAATCAAGCTCAATATCGTCGGAATCCCTAAACAATCCTCCAAATTGATTTATGTTTTCGAGATAATTAATAAAATTAAATTGCTTTACTTCAGCTGTTGCATTGGAGAGTTCAAATGTTATCTTGTCCAGGGAAAGATCTGTTATTCTATATATGCGCTTATCTATTAAAATAAATTTTAACTTTTTGGCATAAATTGAGTTGATTTTATCTGCATATTTATATAGGCTGGATTTTTTTGCTTTTAGTTCAGAAATCGACACAACGTCCCTTGGGTCCAAGGTATCATTGTGATTACTATCGAATACACCAATGATAAAGGTTTTACTTCCGCTCTTAAAAAGGGCAGATTTTCCGTAAATTGTCTTTGTAAAATTGTTTGAAAACATTAACGGGTTGACTATTGAATCATCTATATATAATGATATAACAGCGGAACTGCAA
>C688J18823_10000443_pt1 | contig 24024 bp, 27 predicted proteins | sample HopSoiMetagenom1_FD_18823 | JGI IMG/M metagenome (IMG submission 18823) | reverse complement strand
GAAAACGACCGCCGCCCCTGCCACAAGGACCAGGAGGCCAACAATCGCGTAAATGCCGTATCGGATAGCTTTCATCGCTCAATCAGTGAGTTGTAACAGGCCCGGCGGCTCGAAACGAGCTTGAAATGGGCCGCACCCGTCCCCACTTCGACAAGATGCAGGAAGAGACCGTTCAGCCCAAAGTTTCAGCGGAGGGCGACAAGCCCGTCGAACAACAGCTCGCCGAGGCGCAGGCCGAGGCTGCGCAAAACCGCGAACACATGCTACGCGCGCTGGCAGACGCCGAAAACGCGCGCAAGCGCTTCCAGACGGAGGCGGCCAACGCCCAGAAGTACGCCGTCGAGCGTTTCGCCGAGTCGATATTGCCGGTGATGGACAGCCTAGAGGCGGCGCTGGCCAACAAGGAGGCGAGCCCCGAGGCGCTGCGCGAAGGCGTGAACCTCACGCTGCGCCAGCTCACGCAGGCGCTGGAGAAGGCGCGCATCATGGCCATCGCCCCGGCCACCGGCGAGCGCTTCGATCCGCACCGCCACCAGGCCATGGCCGCGGTGGAAGCGAATTCGGAGCCCAACACCATCGTTGCCACCCTGCAGAAGGGTTATGCCCTCCACGACCGGATCCTGCGTCCGGCCCTCGTCACGGTGGCGAAAGCAGTTGAAAAACAAGCCGGAAGCCCCACTTCAGGTACAGATTCGGATTAATACGGGAACCCCATGGCAAAAATCATCGGCATCGACCTCGGCACGACCAACTCCTGCGTGGCGATCATGGAGGGCGGCAAGCCCAAGGTGATCGAGAACTCGGAAGGCGCCCGCACGACGCCTTCGGTCGTCGCCTACGCGGACGACGGCGAAATTCTGGTCGGCGCCCCGGCCAAGCGCCAGGCGGTGACCAACGCCAAGAACACCGTCTATGCGGTGAAGCGCCTCATCGGCCGCCGCTTCGAGGAAAAGGAAGTGCAGAAGGACATCAACCTGATGCCCTACAAGATCTCCAAGGCCGACAACGGCGACGCCTGGGTCGAGGTGCGCGGCAAGAAGATCGCCCCGCAGCAGGTGTCGGCCGAGATCCTGCGCAAGATGAAGAAGACCGCCGAGGACTATCTCGGCGAGGAAGTGAAAGAGGCGGTGATCACCGTGCCCGCCTACTTCAACGACTCGCAGCGCCAGGCGACCAAGGACGCCGGCCGCATCGCCGGCCTGGATGTGAAGCGGATCATCAACGAGCCGACCGCGGCTGCGCTGGCTTTCGGGCTCGATAAACAGCTGAAAAAAGATTCGAAGATCGCGGTCTATGACCTCGGCGGCGGCACGTTCGACATTTCGATCATCGAGATCGCCGACGTCGAGGGCGAGAAGCAGTTCGAGGTGCTCTCCACCAACGGCGACACGTTCCTCGGCGGCGAGGACTTCGACCAGCGGCTCATCGACTACGTGGTGACGGAATTCAAGAAGGAAGCTGGCGTCGACCTGTCGAAGGACGTGCTCGCGCTGCAGCGTTTGAAAGAGGCGGCGGAGAAGGCAAAGATCGAGCTTTCCTCCTCGCAGCAGACCGAGATCAACCTGCCCTACATCACGGCCGACCAGACCGGACCGAAGCACCTGGCGATGAAGATCACGCGCGCCAAGTTCGAGTCGCTGGTGGACGAGCTGATCCAGCGCACCATCGAGCCCTGCCGCATCGCGATCAAGGATGCGGGCGTGAAGCTCTCCGACATCGACGACGTCATCCTGGTCGGCGGCCAGACGCGCATGCCGAAGGTGGTCGACAAGGTTAGAGAGCTGTTCGGCAAGGAGCCGCGCAAGGACGTGAACCCGGACGAGGCGGTCGCCGTCGGTGCCGCGATCCAGGCGGGGGTCCTGAAAGGCGACGTGAAGGACGTGCTGCTGCTCGACGTCACGCCGCTCTCGCTGGGCATCGAGACGCTCGGCGGAGTGATGACCAAGCTCATCAACAAGAACACCACCGTACCGACGAAAGCGCAGCAGGTCTTCTCGACCGCGGACGACAACCAGAACGCGGTGACGATCCACGTGCTGCAGGGCGAGCGCGAGATGGCGTCGGGCAACAAATCGCTCGGCCAGTTCAACCTGACCGACATCCCGCCGGCGCCGCGCGGCATGCCGCAGATCGAGGTGACGTTCGACATCGACGCCAACGGCATCCTGCACGTCGCCGCGAAGGACAAGGCGACGGGGCGCGAGAACAAGATCAAGATCCAGGCGAGCTCGGGCCTGAACGAGGCCGAGATCCAGCGCATGGTGAAGGACGCCGAGGCGCACGCCGAGGAAGACAAGAAGGCGCTCGAGCTTGTGAATGTTCGTAACTCGGCCGAGGCGCTCTCGCACTCCGTGAGAAAATCGCTCAAGGAGTACGGCGACAAGCTCGACTCGGGTGAGAAGGACAAGATCGAGGCCGCCATCAAGGATGTCGAAGGCGTGCTGAAATCCGAGGACAAGGCCGACATCGAGGCGAAGAGCCAGGCGCTCGCGCAGGCGGCGCAGAAGCTCGGCGAGAAGATGTACGCCGCGCAGCAACAGCAGCAGGCCGGCGCGCCAGGCGATGCGCAGCAGGCGGACGCGGGCAAGAAGGACGACGGCAATGTCGTCGACGCCGAGTTCACCGAGGTGAAGGACAAGAAGACCGGCTAAGGTGACCCGCCGTCATCCGCAATACCGGGCGGGGTCCTCATGGGCCCCGCTTTTTCGTTTGGGTTGGGTGGCATGAAAGAACAGACGATGGCGAAGCGCGACTATTACGAAGTCCTGGGCGTCAACAGGGACGCATCCGAAGAAGACCTGAAGAAGGCCTACCGGCGCCTCGCCATGAAATGGCATCCGGACCGCAATCCGGACAACCCGAAGGCCGAGGAGCACTTCAAGGAGGCGAAGGAAGCCTACGAAGTGCTGTCCGAGCCGCAGAAGCGCGCCGCGTACGACCAGTTCGGCCATGCCGGTGTCGATCCGCAATCGGCGATGGGCGCGGGCGGGCCCAACGCCGGCTTCGGCGACATCTTCTCCGACATCTTCGGCGAGATCTTCGGCGGCCGCGGCGGGCGCTCGACCGTGTTCCGCGGCGCGGACCTGCGCTACAACCTGGAGATCTCGCTCGAGCAGGCGGCGCGCGGCTTCGAGACCAAGATCCGCATTCCGGCGATGGCGAGCTGCGAGACCTGCAAAGGCGCGGGCGCTCGTCCTGGAACGCATCCGGCCACCTGCCCGTCTTGCCGCGGCGCGGGCCAGGTGCGAGTGTCGCAAGGCCCCTTTTCGATCGCACAGACTTGCCCGCGCTGCCACGGTTCGGGCAGCATCATTCCGCATCCGTGCGCCACGTGCTCCGGCACCGGACGCGTCAAGCTGCAAAAGACGCTATCAGTGAGGATCCCGGCCGGCGTCGACGAAGGCGACCGCGTGCGCCTCTCGGGCGAAGGCGAGCCGGGCGTGAACAGCGGCCCTCCGGGAGATCTCTACGTGCAGGTGCACATCAAGCCGCACCCGGTCTTCACGCGCGACCACGACGACCTGCATTGCGAGATGCCGATCTCGATCACCACCGCCGCGCTCGGCGGCGAGCTGGAGATTCCGACGCTCGACGGCAGCGCGAAGATCCGCGTTCCGGCCGAGACGCAAAGCGGCAAGACGTTCCGCATCAAGTCGAAGGGCATCAAGGGCGTGCGCAGCCAGGTGGCGGGCGATCTCTTCTGCCATGTCGTAGTCGAGACGCCGGTGCAGCTCACCTCACGCCAGCGCGACCTCCTGCGCGAGTTCGAGACGCTCAGCCAGCAGGACAGCGGCCGCCACAACCCGCGCGCCAAGGGCTGGTTCGACAAGGTGAAGGAATTTTTCGAATCCTGAGTGAAGCTAGAAACTGCAGGGCGCTGCCTTCCCCGAAACGTTGGTCAGTCCAACACTGAAGGCGGGCCCGCCGACGCTTGAAAAGAACGTGACGGTGGCAGTGTTGTTAGCCCCATAGGTGACGCTGGCCGTATGCCAACCGTCATGCGGCAGATCTTTGTGGATCGACGCGGTGCTCGAGACATTTGCCGGCCCCGGCTGGTTGCCGTCATCCGTAGACAGCCATAGCTCGACAGGAATGCCTTTCGGGAAGGTGCTCGGCACCGGTACGTCGTGGACGAGATCCGGCGACGGAGGTTGGATTTGCACCTCGGTCGCAGTGCCGACCGGCGCAGCGGGCGAGAACGGCGCCGCCTGGCCCCACTTGTCTTGCTGATTGTTGGTGCCAAATCCGAAAACGTTGTCGTACAGGAAGCTGAAGGTGCCGCCGGTCATTCCTGCGTTGGCCAGCAAGGTGACCCTGACGGGCGCCTGGTCGACGACGAAAAGATCGCCTCCGACGACCGCTTGGTTTTGGCAGGTGGTGCTCCCGGTGCCACCACCATCGGCGCTGCCGGCCGCGCTGGGCGTGCTACCGCCTGCGCTGCTGCTGCTCGGCTGCGGCTCTGACTGTGGCGGTGACGGATTGCCGCCGCCTCCAGTGCCGCCGTCGCCGGCGCTACCGCCACCGCATGCCGTGAGGAAGAGCAATGCGCTGAGCGTCGGCGCGTAAAGCAGAGCCGGCCTGAACTTCATTGCAGCATCTTGGTTAGAGGTGCTGCTACGGACAATCCGCTAAAGGGGCTGTTGTCGCCGCGCGACTCGGTACGCCGCTTGCTGCAGGCGCCACACCATGGCCCGACTTCTAGCTTTTATCGCGCTCGCCGCGTCGCTCGCCGGCTGCTACAACCCCCGTTACCCGGACAAGGGTACCGACGCCGAGACACCGTACCGCAGCACCGACTCGCAGGACAAAGCGGCGCGAGATCGGCGCGATGCCGGCGCCGCGTCAGGGTCGAGCTACACGCGCTGATCCGCCCGGCTACTCAGGCTTGACGTTCGCCGCTTTCACGACGCGGCCGTAGCGATCCGCGTCCTGCTTGATGCGCGTGAGGAATTCCGCCGGCGACATGCCGACGGCTTCGGCGCCGCCCGATTCGACGAAGCGTTTCCTGAGGTCCGGATCGGCGAGGCTCTTGCGCACCTCGCCGTTTAGCTTGTCCACTACGGGCTGCGGCGTGCCCTTCGGCGCGAAGAGCCCGACCCAGATCGAGGCGTCGAGATCCTGGATGCCGGCTTCGCGCGGCGTAGCCCAAGACGGATCGAGCTGCGATTTCTTTGCCGTGGTGATGCCGATTACCTTGCCGCGCCCGGACTTGAGAAACGGCGCCGCGCCCGGCACGCCCATTACGCCCATGTCGACGTCGCCCGCGCCGACGGCTTGCGCGGCCGGTGCGCCGCCTTTGTAAGGCACGTGTTGCAGCTTGATGCCGGCGGCGAGCGCCAGCCATTCCCCCGCGAGATGGTTGATGCTGCCGTTGCCCGCGGTCGAGAAGGTGATCGAGCCCGGATTCGCCTTCGCCGCCGCAACCAGCTCCTGGAACGTGTTGAACGGCGCGGCGGACTTCGCGAGATAGAGCATCGGCGCGTCGCTCACCATGGTGATGGCGATGAAGTCCCGCTCGAGGTCATACGGCACGTTGTTGAAAAGCGCCGGGTTCACCGCGAATTCCCCCGTATGCGCCATGAGCAACGTGTACCCGTCTGCAGGCGACTTGGCCACGGCCGTAGTGGCGATGAAGCCGTTGCCGCCGGGCCGGTTCTCGATGACGAAGTTCCAGCCGAGCCGCTCGGTCATCTTCTGCATGAGGATGCGCGTGCTCGTATCGACCACGCCGCCCGGCGCGAAGGGCACCAGGATGCGGATCGGCTTCGACGGATAGTCCTGCGCCGCAGCCAGCGTCGAGAAAAGCGCAGCTGCCAGTACGAGGAGTATTTTCATTGCTTGCTCCGCTTTTGAGCGGCGAGCTTCACCGCCTCGATGATGTCCGGATACGCCGCGCAGCGGCACAGGTTGCCCGACAGGTAATGCCGGATCTCGTCCTCGGTCGGATCGGGATGCTCGTCGAGGAGCTGGCGCGTCATCAGCACGAATCCGGGGGTGCAGAACCCGCACTGAAATGCCGCGCGCTCGACGAACGCCTCTTGCACCGCGTCGAGCTCGCCGCCCTCTTCCACCGTCTGCACTTTCGCGCCGTCGGCCAGCTGGGCGAGGTACAAGCATCCGGAAACGGCGGTGCCATTGACCACCACCGTGCAGCAGCCGCACAGCCCCTGCCCGCAGCTTTCGCGTGCACCGTAGAAGCCTAGATCGCGCAGCGCCTCGACCAGCGTCTCGTGCGGCGCGACCTGCGCCTCGACGCGCTGGCCGTTCAGCGTGAACTGGATGCCTCGCCTCATTTCTTTTCCTGCAATGCCATGAATACCGCCTCAGGGTTGAGCGGAAGCTCGCGGATGCGCACACCCACCGCATCGTGCACGGCGTTCGCGATCGCGGGCGACACGCCGAAGGTCGCCGTCTCGCCGACACCCTTGGCGCCGAACGGCCCCGTGCGCTGCTCGGCCACCACCGCCTCGTTGACCATTTCCGGTGGCAGATCCAGCAAGCCCGGGATCTTGTACTCGGCGAGCGATGCATTGCGCAGCTGGCCCTGCTCGTCGAACAGCATCTTCTCGAAGAGCGTGAAGCCGAGCTGCATGACCGAAGCGCCCGATAACTGCGTCTCCACGATCTTCGGATTGATCGGCGTACCGACGTCGGCGACGTTCACCATGCGCGTCACCTTCACGCGCCCGGTCTCGGTATCCACCTCGACCTCAACGCCGGTCGCGCCCACCATCCAGAACGGCGTCGCGTTTTCCGTCTGGCCATTCTGGTCAGGCGGCGTATAGGGCGGGATAAAGTTGCCCGCGCCCATTACCGAGCCGGCGCGCATGCCGTACTTCTTCCGGAAGATGTCCGCGATGGCGCTGTCCGCCGGCAGGCCCAAATCCTTTCTCAGTTGATCGAGCTGGCGCTTCGCGTCCTCGGCGGCGAGCTTCACCGCGTTGCCGCTGTGAAAGAGGGAGCGCGAGCCGAGGGTGGCCATGTCGAACGGCGTAACGTCGGTATCCGAGTGCACCACCGTCACTTCCTCGGTCGGGATGTGCAGAACTTCGCCCGCGATCTGCGCCATCGCGGTGTCCGAGCCCTGGCCCATGTCGACGCAGCTCGTGTAGACGGTGCAGCTGCCGTCGGCGTTGATCTGCACCGCGGCAAGCGAGGTGGTGTTGGCGATGCAGGCCTTGAAGCCGATTGCGATCCCGCGGCCCTTGCGCACAACGCCGGTACCGCGATCGAACGGCTTTCCCCAATCGATGAGGGTGGCCGTGCGCTCGAGAACCTTCTCGATGGCGGCGTCTTGCATGCGCGTGCCGGTCGCTTGCGGCCGGCCTTCGCGCAGAAGGTTCTTGCGGCGGAACTCGACTGCGTCGATGCCGAGCTCGCGTGCCACGAGATCGGTGTGGCTCTCGTACGCCCAGACTAGCTGTGGGATGCCGAAGCCGCGCAGCGCGCCGGCGGGCGGCAGGTTCGTATAAAGCGCGTAGGAATCGATCGAGACGTTATCGATCTCGTAGGGACCGGGCGCGGTGAAGCCCGATTTCTGCGTGACGCGCGGCCCGATATCCGCATAAGCGCCGCCGTTCCACCAAACCTCGCAGTCGCGCGCGACGATCTTGCCGGCCTTGTCGACGCCGGTCTTGATACGGAAGGTCGACGCGTGCTTGGTGATGGTGAAAAACTGCTCCTCCATCGTGAGCGATACCTTGACCGGCCGCTTCACGAGCAACGAAAGCACCGCCACGAGCGCTTCCAGCTTGATGTAGAGCTTGGCGCCGAAGCCCCCGCCCAGGAACGGCACGCGCACGCGAACCCGGTTTTCGGACCAGCCGAGGAGGCGCGCGATCTCGATGCGCACGAAAGATGGGCTCTGCGACGCGGTATGGATGGTGATCGAGCTCTCGGTCGATTCCGCGGCCGAGACGAGCGGCTCGAGCGGCGTATGCATCACCTGCTGCGTGCGGAAGCGATGCTCGAAGGTGCGATGCGCGCCGGCCATCGCCTTCGCCACGTCGCCGCGGCGCAGGCGAAAGTCGATGGCGATGTTGGTGTTCTTGCGCCCCTTGAGGTGCTTGAGGTCCGGGAACGTGCCCGCGGGCTTGAGCTCGTCGTGCACGATCACCTTCGAGGTCATGGCCTCGATCTCGTCGAACACCGCCGGCATCTCGTCGTATTCGGCGCTTATGAGATGCACGGCCTCCTCTGCCACGTGCGGATCCGAGGCGAGCACCACCGCAACCGGCTCGCCGACATAGCGCACCTTGTCGACCGCGAGCACCGGCTGGTCGTGGAACGCCGGGCCGTAGTATGGGTCCGGCACGATGCGCTTGACGTCTTCGGCGGTGATCACGCTGTGCACACCGGGCAATGCGCGCGCAGCGTCGGTATCGATGCGCCTGATGCGACCATGGGCGACGCTCGAGCGGAAGATCTTCCCGTACAGCATGCCCGGCAGGCGAAGGTTGTGAACGTATTCGGCCCGGCCCGTCACCTTGAGCCAGGACTCGAGGCGCGGAACCGAGCGCCCGACCTGGTTGGTCTCAGCGCCCTGGGTTGCGCGCTTCATCGATCGCCCTCTTTACGTAAACCCGAACCAGATGCTTCTTGTACGCGGCCGAGCCGTGCAGATCGCCTTCGATAGCCAGGCTATCCGCCGCTTCCACCGAGGCAATGCGCGTCGGCCGATCGGTGGCCGCACTGACCACGATGGTGGGCTTGTCGCCTTCGAGCACCACCGCGACGCCGATCGCCGGCCAGTCGTCCGCCGAGCGCGTCGTGCACTTCAGATAGGCCGCTTTGCGGGTGCCCATCGCCGGCACCTGCACCTGCGTGATGAGCTCGCCCGGCTTGAGCGTGGTCTCTAGATAGCCCGCATAAAGGCTTTCCACGGTGGCGGTTCGTTCTCCTGCCGCACTCGCAAGCGTAACGGTCGCACCTAGCGCGCAAAACACCGGCGGCAGGTCCATGTGCGGCTCGCCGTGAGCGAGCGCACCGCCGACGGTTGCGACATTGCGCACCCGCACATTGGACAGGGTGCGCAACGTGCGACCGATCACCGGCCATTGCTTAACGTGCGGCGACCGTTCCAGGGCACGCAGCGTCACCATCGCGCCGATGCGCAGCTCGCCTTTCGGGCCGACCTCGATGCGGTCGAGCCCGAGCCGCCGCAGGCTGACCAGCCGCGTCGGGCGCAGCACGCCGGCTTTCATCATCAGCATGAGCGCGGTGCCGCCCGACATGGGACGCACGCTGCCGTCGGAAGATTTCAGCGCCGCGAACGCCTCCGCCAGCGTGCGTGGTTCCGCCAATTCGAATGGACTCAGGGGAATCTCCTCGGCATCGATTCTAAGCGTGCTACCCTTTCGCGCCCATAGGAGGAGCCCCATGTTTCGAACGTTGCTGCTTTGCTTTGCGCTTGCTTTTCCATTCCTGGCCTACGCGCAGGCCGAGCCCATCCGCATCGGCTTCCTGACCGTGCGCACCGGTCCGCTCGCCGCGGGCGGCAAGCAGATGGAACAAGGCATCCAGCTCTTCCTCAAGGAGCGGAACAACACCATCGCAGGCCGCAAGGTCGAGCTGATCATTGCCGACACGGGCGGCAACCCGGCGGGAGCGAAGACCAAGACCCAGGAGCTGGTCGAGCGCGACAAGGTGCACGTCATCATCGGCCCGCTCGCCGCGTTCGAAGCGCTCGCCATCGACGATTACATCCGCCAGACCAAGATGCCAACCGTTTCATGCTCCGCGGCCGCCGAGGACCTTACCCAACGCAAGCCCAACCCGTACTTCGTGCGCTCCGCGGCGAGCTCGGGCCAGCCGAACCACGCGCTTGGCGAATACGCCGCCAAGAATCTCGGCTACAAGCGCGTCGCCATCATTGCCGACGACTTCGCTTATGGCCATGAGACCGCCGCGGCCTTCCAGCGAGTGTTCGAGGACAACGGCGGCAAGGTCGTGCAGCGCCTCTTCACCCCGCTCGCCGTGCCCGACTATGGCTCGTACATCTCGCAGCTCAAGCAGAACGTCGACGCCGTGTACGCCGGCTTCGCGGGCGCGAACGGCTTCCGCTTCCTGCGCCAGTACAAGGAGTACGGCCTGAAAATGCCCGTGCTCGGCAGCATGACCACCGCCGACGAAGGCATCATGAAGCAGATGGGCGACGAGGCGCTCGGCGTCGTCACCGGCGGCTGGTACGCCGCGGGGATCGACACCCCGGACAACAAGAAATTCGTCGACGCAGTGAACAAGGAATTCGGCGCGGATCCCGGCTATTACACGTTAGGCGCCTACTCGGCCGGCGTTCTGGTCGAGCAGGCGGCGAAGATGGTGAAGGGGAAAGTCGAGGACAAGGACGCCTTCATGAAGGCGCTCAAGAACCCCGGCACCCTGCACGACCCGCGCGGCGAATGGAAGCTCGACGAGTACGGCAACCCGGTGATGCCGATCTATATCCGCAAGGTCGAGAAGCGCGGCGGCAAGCTGGTCAACACGGTGATCCACACCTACCCGAACACCAGCCAGTTCTGGAAATACCCGCCGCAGGAGTTCCTGAAGCAGCCGGTGTACTCACGAGACTTCCCGCCGGCAAAAAACCTGGAGCAGTAATGCCGCTCCTCAAGCTCGGCGCCGTCGCGGTCGAATACGACCAGCACGGCGCCGGACAGCCGTTCCTGCTGCTTCACTCGCTCCTTACGGAGATGACGGTCTTCGACGTCATCCTTCCCAAGCTCACCGGCCGCGTCACGCGCATCAACCTACCCGGCTTTGGCGCCTCGACGCCCGTCGAATTCGCTACCGTCGCCGCGCACGCGGATCATGTCGCGCGCGTCATCCATGCGCTCAAGCTGCCCGCCGACACCACCGTGTTCGGCAACGGGTTCGGCGCCTTCGTCGCACTGGAGCTGGCCATCCGCCACGGCAATCGCTTCGGCAAGCTGATCGTCGCAGATACCCTCACCGCCTTCCCCGAATCGGCGCGCGTACCGTTCCGCGCAATGGCCGAAAAGGTTTCCGCCGGTGGAATGACCGCGGTGCTCGATACGGCGATCGGCCGCATGTTCCCGCCCGCCTTTGCGCAGGCGCATCCGGAAGTCATCGCAGAGCGCAAAGCCAAGCTGAGCGCGGTGGATCCCCGGTGCTTCGCGCGCGCTTGCCTGGCATTAGCGTCGCTCGACCTGAGCGCCAACGCCGCCAACATCGAGAACCGCACCCTCGTCATGTGCGGCGCGCTCGACCAGACCACCCCACCCGCGCTCGCGCGCGAGCTAGCCCAAAGGATCAAAGGGTCGCGCTACGCCGAGATCCCGGGTTCGGGTCACTGCCCGATGCTCGAGCAGCCGGATGTCCTAGTCGAACACTTCATGGCCTTCGCTGCGGGACCGCGACGGACGTCCTAGGCCATCAGGACGCCTGTAGCGGTTTCTCGACTTCCGTGCGCCAAGGCTTCCGATCCGTGCAGAATGAGTCAATGAGGAGCGATATATGACAGGAATCGTCGCGGGCGTGGTGCTGGTGCTGGTTGGCGTAATTGCGACGCTCGCGTACAGGCGTGCCCAGTCATACCAAAGTCTTATTCCCGTCTTCATTGCTATCACGTTTTCTGCGGCAACCTTCTTTATCGGCGCCTCCCTCGGCGGCGACAATGTCCGTGCCGGGCTGATGCCGATGATCGCCGACGACGATCTGGACTTCGCCTCCCAGATCGGTGGCGGAGGTATTCCGCTGTTGGAGATCATGCTGGTTTGCGGCGTGGCGCTCGTCTTCTTTCTTGGCTTGCAGCTCATTCTTCAGGTGGTCGAAACGAACGAAGACTAAGCCAGGAAGGTCGCACCTAGCGCCCTAGGCCCAAGGTCCAATTGCCCCGGTGCCGGTCCGGCAGCAGACTGGAATCAAGGGGCAAGGCATCTGAACAACGACGACGATCTCGAACGCGTCATGCACGACGTGCCGCGCGGCGCCTTTGCGCTCGCCGCGCTGACAGTCGGGCTGGTTCTCGCCGCCTGGCTGGTCGTCTACTTCTTCATTTTCCTGCCGCGCGGCATGGTGAGCTGACCCTTGCCGATCTCCGAAGAAGCCATCGTCCGCTCGGAGCTGCGCTGGGCCGCAATAGCCGTGGGCGTGGTCAGCGTGATCATGCTGGCGCTGATCTACGCCGGCCTGGTGCACCACATCAATCCGCCCAGCAACATCGAGCGCATCGATCCGAAGACGCTGCACCTGAGCGGCGAGTTCACGGAAGCCAACCTGGGCACGCGCGTCTCTTCCGACGGGCAGGTTACCAGCCGCATCGTCGCTACGCAGTTCACGTTCCAGCCGCGCTGCATCGTACTGCCGGCCAATCGCCATGTGACGCTGCGCTTCGCGACGCCGGATGTGATCCACGGCATTCTCGTCAGCGGGACGAACGTGAACACGATGATCGTTCCGGGGTACGTGAGCCAGGTGCACACCGAGTTCACGCGCACCGGCGATCTCCTCATGCCGTGCCACGAGTATTGCGGCCTCGGGCACAGCGAGATGTCGGCGGTGGTGCGTGTCGTGCCGCCGGGCGAGTTCAAGCCCGACTCCGAGGGCAGGGTGTCCTGTGACGCACGCTAGAAGCCTCACCTTCGCCCATCTCTGGCTCGCGTTCATCGCATTCGCCGCGGCGCTGGTGCTCGGCGTGTGGCAGATGTGGTCGCGCAGCCCGCTGCCGGCGCCTTTCGTCACCTCCTCGACGTATTTCAGCTCGGTGACGGCGCACGGCACCGCGATGGCATATGTCCTGCCGGTCTTCCTCATCATGGGCTTCGGCTATTTCGTGGCCGAGACATCGCTCGGCCGGCCATTGCCCGCGCCGCGATGGGCCTGGTCCGCGTTCGGGGTCGGCCTCGCCGGCGCCCTCATGGCGACGCTGACCATCTTCTCTGGCCGCGCCGCGGTGCTCTTCACGTTCTATCCGCCGCTCACGGCGAGCGTTTTCTTCTATATCGGGCTCGTGCTGGTGGTCGCCGCGTCGTGGATCTGGTGCGTGCTGATGATGATTGCGATGGCGCAATGGAAGGCCGCCAATCCCGGACGCCCCGTACCGCTCGCGATGTTCGCCACCGTGGCCAATGCCGTGATGTGGCTGTGGACCACAGTCGGCGTCGCCGCCGAGCTCATCTTCCAGGTGATCCCCGCGGCGCTCGGCCTCAAGGCAGAGCTCGACGTCGGCCTCTCGCGCACACTCTTCTCGTGGACGCTGCATGCCATCGTCTACTTCTGGCTGATCCCGTCCTACATCGCGTTCTACACGATGGTGCCGCAGGCGGCGGGCGGCCGGCTCTACAGCGACACCATGGGCCGGCTCACTTTCATCCTGTTCCTCATCTACAGCCTGCCCGTCGGACTGCACCACCTGCTGATGGACCCCGAGCATTCCAACGCCTTCAAGTTCCTTCAGGTCGCGCTGACGGCGCTGGTGTCGGTGCCGACGCTGCTCACCGTCTTCACCATCGGCGCCTCGCTCGAGATCGCCGGCCGCCTGCGAGGCGGCAAGGGCTTGTTCGGCTGGATCGGCGCCCTGCCCTGGGACCGGCCACTCGTGCTCGCGACCGGCCTCGCCTTCGTCATGCTTGGATTCGGCGGCTTCGGCGGGCTCGTCAACATGAGCTATGGCATGAACGCGATGGTGCACAACACATCGTGGGTCACCGCGCACTTCCATCTCATCTTCGGCGGCACGGTGGTCATCATGTACTTCGCCATCGCCTACGCCATCTGGCCGGCCGTATCCGGCCGCGCGGCGCCATCGCTCGGCGCGCAGCGGCTGCAGCTCTGGCTGTGGTTCGTCGGCATGATCGTCATGACCTTCCCGTGGCATTACCTCGGTCTCTTGGGCCAATGGCGTCGCGTGGCGACTTTCAACTACGCCGATCCCATCATCGCCGCGTGGGGGCCTTGGGTCATAGTGTCGCTGGTCGGCGGGCTGATCCTGCTCGCGAGCGGATTGCTGTTCGTGCTCAACCTGCTCCAGTTCAACGTCCATCGCGAGGCGCATGCAGGCATGCCCGGCGATCTCTATGCCACCGCCGTGCATCCGCCCGCGCGCGTACCGGCGGCGCTGAACGGCTTTCGCCTGTGGAATGCGCTCGTGGCTGTGCTGATGATCCTCGCCTACGGCTATCCGATCGCGCAGTTTTTCATCGGCAACCCGCCCCAGGCCCTTGTGCACCGCGTGGACGAGCGCCGCTAGCCATGGCTGACGGCTCCGATCCGCTCGATCGTCCCTGGCGCCTGTGGGCCAGCGTAGCGATCCTGTCGGTATTCGGCTTCTCGCTTCTCTTCGGCTTCGTCCTGCTGCCAGTGATGCAAGGCCGCGCCGCAGGGGTCGATGCCTTCGAAGCCATCTGCCGCGCTCTTGGCATCACGCCCGGCTCGCCGTCCGGGCGGCAGCCGGTCACGGAGGCGAAGGCGCAGCCGACCACTCGAGTGGCGTGGAGCGCCGATCTGATGAACGCCCTCGCCAAGCCGAGCGCTGCCGGCGAGTCGCTGGCGGGCGGTTGCGCCGCGTGTCACGGACGCGATGGACGTGCGACGGACGTCGGTGCCTATCCGGATCTTGCCGGTCAGTCGGCTGCCGCGATCTATAAGCAGCTGCACGATTTCAAGACCGGCAGCCGGCGCAGCGCCGTCATGACGCCACTCATGCAGTCGCTCACCGACGAGCAAATGGTGGCGGTGGCGGCTCATTTCGCCGCGTTTCCGGCGCGCTCGCTCCCTGCCGCGCAGCTTCCCGCTCCGGCGCCGACGATCGAGCAGCTCGCGGCGCGAGGAGATCCGGTCCGCCGCATCCCCGCGTGCAATGCGTGCCACGGCGACCAGTCCGGTGGGCCGACCGAAGCGCCGCGCCTGAGTCGCCAAAGCCGCGAATATCTCGCCGCGCAGCTGCACGCCTTCAAGAAGGGCGAACGCCGCAACGATATCTACTCGCGCATGCGCAGCGTGGCGATCCCGCTCACGGACGACGAAATCGAGGGCTTGGCGCTCTTCTACGCGGCGACGCGCACCTACTAGCCGGCGGTCGGTGCTGGTGGCGTGGGCGGCGAGGGAGGGACGCGTCGACAGGGCTTCGTCGATGTGAACCGCGGACGCCACCAGCACCGCCACTTTAGCGGCGGCTCTTTACCGGCCGCGCGCAAGCTCGTGGTCCTGGTCGAGGTCATTCTTTCCGTGACTACCCGCCGTACACCAGCACCTCGCCCCGCCGGTGGGCGGCTTGCGTCATGCGCGCTTCGGTGACCTTGCCGTCCGCCATGATGTGGCGCACGTCTTCGCCCGCCGCAAGCAGGTAGTCGGCGATGATGCGACGATGGCAGCGCCACCATAGCGCTTCCGCACACATGATCGCGCAAGGCGTCTCACGGCCGATCTCGCGCAAATGCGCGAGGCCCGCATGGAATGCGTCGCCCATCGCATAGTCGGCGTAGTTGTGGAAGCTCGCGTTCTCCCAGAATGCGTTCACCTCGGACCCGACCTCACGCCGACGCGAGCGCAGGCCTCCAAGGCTGGGGATGTGCTCGTATCCGGTCTGCGCCTCGCGTAGCGCGACCGGCAGCACATCGAGGTTGAACTGTGGATTGGTGCGCGACCGAGGCATCGTGCGTACATCGGCCACGAAGCGCGCGCCGGCGCTACGAAGCATATCGACGAAGCGGTCCACTGCGTGCGTGGAATGCCCAATGGTGAAGAACACGGCAGGCGGAATCGCTGCAACGACTATGCCGCGCCTCCGGCACGCCGCTTGCAACCGGTGCCGGCCATGGACATTACCCAGCTCATCCTTGACGATCACTACGAGCAGCGGCGGCTGTTCGCGATCCTCGACGAGATCGATCCCGGCGATACGCGAACCCTCGAGGTGATATGGGGCCGGCTGTGCGCCTTTCTGGAGGTGCATGCCGAGGCAGAGGAGCGGATTTTCTATCCCGCGCTGCTACGGGTCGGCGAAGGTGCGGGTGGGAAACCGAGCGCCGAGGAAGAGACGGAGCACGCCATCCGCGACCACAACAAGATCCGCTCGGCGGTGATGGCGGTGAAAAAGTTCAACGTCGGCACGCCGGAATGGTTCGCCGCGGTGGCGGCGGCGAACAAGGAAAACGGGGATCACATGGCGGAAGAAGAACGCGAAGGATTGACCGATTTCCGCCGCACGGCCGACCGAGATACGCGCCATCGGCTGGCGGTCGCTTTCGCCGCCTTCGAAGCGAGCCACTTCGAAGGGGTGCAGCCGGTGCAGAAGGATCCGAAGGCCTACGTGGCGGCGGTCAAGAGCCGCTGAACCAGTTGTAGCCCTTGTCTTCCCAGTAGCCGCCGGGGTACTCGTTGGTCACGAAGATGGCCGCGATGTGCTTCGGGTTCTTGAAACCAAGCTTCGTCGGTACGCGCAGCTTCATCGGATAGCCGTACTTCGGCGGCAAGGGCTCATCGGCGAACTTGAACGAGAGTTGCGTCTGCGGATGCAGCGCGGTCGCCATGTCGATCGAGCCGTAGTAATCGTCGGCGCATTGGAAGCCGACGTATTTCGCGGTCGTGTCCGCACCGACGCGCTGCAGGAAGTCCGAGAAGCGCACGCCGCTCCACTTGCCGATCGCGCTCCAGCCCTCGACGCAGATGTGCCGTGTGACCTGCGCGACCTGGGGAAGCGCGTAGAGCTCGGCCAGCGTCCACGGCTTCTTTTCCTTGATCATGCCGGCGAGCTCGAGCTTAAAGCTCGAGCCGTCGATGACCCGAACTTCCGACTCGCTGTAGTAGCCGTTGAACGGGAACGGCCGCGTAATGCGGCTCTCGGGGAATTCCGGAGCGAGGCGGTTCGAATTGAACAGCCACTCCTGAGCGCGATCGTTCCATCCGGACATCGCCATCAGCACGCGCTGCACGCTTTCCTGGTCGGTGAGCTCGCAGCCCGCAAGCAGCGTGAGCGCGCCGAGCGACAGCCCTTGGCGCAGGAAAAGCCGCCGCTCGAGGTTGACGAGCTCTTTGGAGCGCTCCAGATTCGATTTCATGACCGGGTCCTTCCGGTGATCATGGTCGGGAAAGTGCGCGGCACGAGGACCACCATCGCCACGTGGACCACGACGATGAACGCCACTGCGCTCATCGCGAAAAAGTGCAGGTAGCGCGCGCCTTCGTAATCGCCCATCAGCGACGCGAGCCAGTAGAGCTGCACCGGCTTCCAGATGGCGAGGCCGGTGATGATCAGCAGGCAAAGAAAGAACACGAGGGCGACGTAGGCGGTTCGTTGCGCGGCGTTATAGACGCTCAGGTCTTCATGGGCGAGACGGCCACGCAGCGCTTCGCGGATGTCGTGCAGCACGGCGCGTGGCGAGATTGGGAAGAGCTTGCGGCGAAAGTGGCCGCTGAAGACGCCATAGAGCAGGTAAACCAGCCCGTTGATGGCGAAGAGCCACATGCCGGCGAAGTGCCATTGCAGCGCCCCAGCGAGCCAGCCACCGAGGGTGATGTCGTCCGGGAACGAGAAGCCGAAGAGCGGCGAGGCGTTGTAGATCTGCCAGCCGCTCGTGATCATGATCAGCACCGCGATCACGTTGATCCAGTGCGTGATGCGCACTACCAGCGGATGAATCAGTCTCGACATGGGCGTTGGTCGGCTCCGAAGGCCGAACCTTACACCCTTACTCGGCCTTGACGCCGGCCCTGCGGATGACCTCGCCCCACCTTGCGTGCTCGGTGCGCACGAAGGCGGCAAAATCGGCGGGCGACGTCGACGGGGTGATCTCGGCGCCGATGGTGGCCATGCGCTCGACGACCTCCTTGTCCTTCACGCCCTTCACCAGGATCTCGTGCATGCGATGGACCTGCTCGGGCGCAAGGCCCGCCGGACCACCGAAGCCGAACCACGGCGATGCGCTGATCGCCGCGTAACCGGACTCCACGGCCGTCGGCACGTCGGGCAGCAGTGCCGAGCGTCGCGCCGAAAGCATGACGATGGGCTTCAGCTTTCCGGCCTTGATGTTCGGATAGGCGAGGGTTAGCGAGCTTTCGAAGCTGAGCGTCAGCGCGCCCGCCAGCAAGTCCTGGGAAAGCTGCGACGTACCCTTGTATGGGACATGCAGGAGGCGGATCCCGGCGGCGTTCTGCAGCATCTCCGCCGCGAGATGCGGGACGGTGGCGACCCCCGGCGTGCCGTACGCCACCTTGCCGGGATTCGCGCGTGCATACGCCACGAGCTCGGCCAGGGTGTTCGCCGGAAAGCCCGGATGCGCGGCGACCATCGGCGTTGTCTGCACGAGGTTCGTGATGAGCGAGAAATCGTTGAAGGTATCGAACGGCACCGGGCCGAGATGCGGCGCCGTAGCGAGCGTGATCGCCGTCATGCCGATCGTGTACCCATCGGGCGCGGACTTCGCGAGCGCGCCGAGGCCGACCGTGCCGCCGCCACCCGCGCGGTTATCGACCACCACCGGCTGGCCAAGCGCGTCGGAGAGCATCTTCGCCGCCGTGCGGCCAATGAGGTCCGTAGGCCCGCCCGGCGGAAACGGCACGATGAGGCGCATCGGTTTCGACGGCCAGGACTGCGCTGCCGCTTCAAGCGACACCACGAGGAGCAACAAGCTTAACAAGACTCTCATTTCATTCGCCAACTAGTTTTGTCGCCTTTATCCTCAAGGACGACGCCGTGATCCAAAAGCATCTGACGGATGCGATCTGATTCTTTGAAGTCCTTGCGCTTACGCGCTGCCTTACGCTCTTCCACGAGTTGATCGATGCTTTTGTCGAGACCGGGCAACAGTGCATCGCCAACTCCTCTAACTGTCGCGCTGCCTTGCGCTTTGCCAACGGCCTCGATAATGGTGCGTCGTCCCTGGAGGAATGCAACTGGGTCGCCTTGCAAAATGCCAAGCACCGCCCCTAGGGCTTTAAGCTGACGCGCCGCGTTCAAGTCGCCTTGGAAAACTAGACTCGCAAGCTGGAATAGTTCGGCAATCGCCTCCGGCGTGCCGAAGTCGTCGTCCATCGCTTCTTTAAAGCGAGCCGCGTGCGGTTCGGCCCAGTCGACGGACGCGTTTCCAACTGGTTGATCACGAAGCGCGGTGTAGAGACGAGTTAGGGACTGTTTGGCGTCGTCGAGGTGCGCGTCGGAGTAGTTGAGCGGGCTGCGATAGTGCGCGCGCAGGATGAAAAAGCGCACGACCTCCGGGTCGTAGTTCTTCAGTACTTCGCGCACAGTGAAGAAGTTGCCGAGTGATTTGGACATCTTCTCGTCGTCCACTCGCACGAAGCCGTTGTGCATCCAGTACTTCACGAACGGTTTGCCGGTCACGCCTTCCGACTGGGCGATCTCGTTCTCGTGGTGCGGGAACTGAAGGTCCATGCCGCCGCCGTGGATGTCGAACTGCTCGCCGAGCAGCGTGCAGCTCATCGCCGAGCACTCGATGTGCCAGCCGGGGCGGCCGTCTCCCCAACGCGAAGGCCACTTCGGCTCGTCGGGCTTGGCCGCCTTCCAAAGGACGAAGTCGAGCGGATCCTCCTTGGTCCTGTCGACGTCGACCCGCTCCCCTGCGCGCAACTCGTCGAGAGATTTGCCGGAGAGCTTGCCGTAGCCCGGGAAGCGGCGCACCGCGTAATTCACGTCGCCGGAGCCCGCCTGATACGCGAGCTTGCGCTCTTCCAGCTGGCCAATGAGCTCGAGCATCTGCGGCACGTACTGGGTCGCGCGAGGCTCGTGCTCCGGCTTCTCGACGCCCAGTGCGGCCGCATCTTCGTCCATAGCGCGGATGAAGCGCGCCGTCAGCGCATCGACCGGCTCCCCGTTGTCATTGGCGCGCTTGATGATCTTGTCGTCGATGTCCGTGATATTGCGGACGTAGGCGACGCGGTAGCCGCTCGCGCGCAGCCATCGCCGCACCATGTCGAACACCACCAAGACGCGCGCATGGCCGAGGTGGCAGTAGTCGTAGACCGTCATGCCGCAGACGTACATCCGCACCTCGTTCGGCCGAAGGCTGACGAACGGCTGCTTGGCCCGGCCGAGCGTATTGAAGATTCTCAGGTTTTGGATTGTGGAGCGGCGGGGGTTGGTCTAGAATGCAAACCCTACGTAGGGCCTTGAAAATATAACACAATGCTGACTTCAAGCGCCTCGCGCGAAGTCTTGCGCCGGGCGATCCTCTTCGTGTGTGCGCTGGCCTTTTTCGGCATCGCGTCGGCGCAGTCGGAAGATGTGCAGGAAGCATCGCGGCTTCTGAAGGCCGGCCAGCGCGAACAGGCCCTTGAACGGGTGAACAAAGCGCTCGCGGCGAATCCTCGCGACGTGCAAGCGCGCTTCCTGAAAGGCCTCGTCTTCACCGAGCAGGGTCGCCAGTCCGAGGCTATCGAGATCTTCACCAAGCTCACGCAGGACTACCCGAATCTTCCCGAGCCGTACAACAACCTGGCGGTGATTTACGCCGGCCAGGGACAGTACGACAAAGCGCGCCAGGCACTCGAGCAATCCATCCGCACGCACCCGAGCTACGCCACTGCCTACGAAAACCTCGGCGACGTCTATGCCAAGCTCGCCAGCCAGGCGTACGGCAAGGCGCTACAACTCGATGCGGCCAACGCTGGCGCTCAGAACAAGCTGTCATTGGTGCGGGAACTGGTTCGCGAGCCGACGGTAGCCAAACCTGCAAAGGAGGTCGCTAAACCGGCCGCAGTGCCGCCGCTCGCAGCCGTGCAGAAGGCGCCGGAGCCCGCGCCCATGACGCCGCCGGTGACCTCGCCGAGTGGCTCGGCAGACATCCTGAAGACCATCGACCAGTGGGCCCAGGCTTGGTCGAAGAAAGACGTCAATTCATACCTTTCCTACTACGCGCGAGACTTCAAGACCCCGGGCGGCGAGCCGCGCGGCGATTGGGAAAAAAACCGGCGCGTGCGCATCGACGCAGCCAAATCGATTTCGGTGGCGGTCGACTCGCCCAAGGTGACCATGAAGGGTCCCCAGGAAGCGATTGTCACCTTCAGGCAGACTTACCGGTCGGACAAGCTCAATACCCGGAGCCGAAAGACGCTCGAAATGGTCCAGGCAGATGGCAAGTGGTTGATTAAGGAAGAGAAGACAGGCCAGTGAAGCGCCTCGTCCTCCTCGCCCTTGCGTTTGCGTTCACGGGCGCCCTCGCCGCCACGCCTGAAGATCGCCTGTCCGGGGTGTTCGCTGCGGTGGAAGCCAACAAGCTCGACGACGCGCTGAAAAGGGTCGATGCCCTCATCGCGGACTACCCAAATTTCCGCCTCGCCTACCTCGTGCGCGGCGATCTCCTCCTCGCGCGTACGCGTCCGCTGGAGGGGTTCGGCAACGTAGTCAAGACGGTGCCGCAGGACCGGGTGGACGACCTGCGCGACGAGGCGCTCGCGCGTCTTCGCGCGCTGCGCGACCGGCCGGGCGAAGACTGGCTGCCGCGCTATGTGCTGCAGCTCAATCCGGAGCAGAAGCACGCGTTGGTGGTCGATTCGCGCCGCTCGCGCCTGTACGTCTTTTCGAACGCGGCTGGCAAGCCGAAGCTCATCGCCGACTACTACGTGACGCTCGGCAAGAAAGGCGTCGACAAGACGCGCGAAGGCGACCAGAAGACGCCGCTTGGCGTCTATTACGTCGTCGCCAACCTGCCGCGCAGCAAGCTCACCGACTTCTACGGCTCGGGTGCCTTCCCGATCAATTACCCGAACGAGTGGGACCGACGCCAAGGCCGCAACGGCCACGGCATCTGGCTCCACGGCGTGCCGTCCAACCTGTATAGCCGGCCCCCGCGCGCGAGCGACGGGTGCATAGTGCTCTCCAACCAGGACCTCGACACGCTGGGACGGCAACTGCAGGTGGGACTCACGCCCGTGATCATCGCCGACCAGGTCGAGTGGGTGGATTCGGTGGCGCTCGATCGGGAACGAGCGAGCCTCGCCACGGCGATCGAGCAGTGGCGCGCCGATTGGCAGAGCCGCGACACCGAGCGCTACCTCTCGCATTACTCGCAGCGCTTCGCAAACGGCAGCCAGGACTTGCGCGCATGGGCGGAGCACAAGCGCAAGGTCAACGCCGCGAAGCAGTGGATCAAGGTCGGTCTGTCGCGCGTCACCATGCTGCGCTACCCGAGCGAGCGCGACGTGGTCGTCGTCACCTTCGACCAGGACTACCGTTCAGACGGGCTCGCCAACGTGATCCGCAAGCGCCAGTACTGGGTCAAGGAAGGCGAGCGCTGGAAAATTCTCTACGAAGGAGCCGTATGAAGCTGTCTCACTTGTTCGTGCTATCCGCAGCCGCTGTCGTTCCCATGGGCGCGGGCGCCGCCGATCCGCAGGTCGACGTAAAGACCAGCATGGGCAGCTTCCGCGTCGAGCTCTACCCCGAGAAAGCCCCGAAGTCGGTCGAGAATTTCCTGCAGTACGTGAAGTCGGGCCATTACAACGGCACGATCTTCCACCGCGTGATTCCGGGCTTCATGGTGCAGGGCGGCGGCATGACGGCCGACATGAGCCAGAAGCCGACGCGGGCGCCGGTTCCCATCGAATCGAAGAACGGGCTCAAGAATGACGTCGGCACGCTCGCCATGGCGCGCACCTCCGACCCGAATTCCGCCACCGCGCAGTTCTTCATCAACGTCAATAAGAACGACTTCCTCAACTATCCCGGCCAGGACGGTCACGGCTACACGGTGTTCGGCAAAGTGGTGGACGGCATGGACGTGGTGAACAAGATCGTCACCGTGCCGACCGCAAACAAGGGCATGCACCAGAACGTGCCGACCAAGCCCGTCGTCATCGAGTCGATGACGGTGGTGGGCGCCAAATAGCTCGAGCGCTCTTCATCTCCGATCTTCACCTGAGCGAAGATCGGCCGGAAGCGAACGAGCGCTTCTTCGAGTTCCTGGAGTCCGAGGCGGACGGGGCCGATGCCCTGTACGTCCTCGGCGATCTGTTCGAATACTGGCTCGGCGACGACGATGTCACCGAGCCGTTCAACGCGGTCGTCGCCGGCTTTTTCCGCCAGCGCAGTGGCGCCGGCACCCGGGTGTATGTCATGCACGGCAATCGCGACTTTTTGATGGGCGAGCGCTTCTGCGCCGCAACCGNCGCGCAGCTGCTGCCGGATCCGACGGTGACCGAGATCGGCGGCGAAAAGACGCTGCTCATGCACGGCGACACGCTTTGCACGGACGACCTCGACTATCAGAGCTGGCGACGCACCGCGCGCTCGCCCGACTGGCAGGAGCAATTCCTGAAGAAAGGCCTTGAGGAGCGCCGCACCGCGGTGCGCGGCCTGCGTGAGAAAAGCAAGGAAGTGATTCAAGCCAAGGCCACCGAGATCATGGACGTGAACGACGAAGCCGTCCGCGAGGCGCTGCGGCGCTCGGGCGCCGTGCGGCTCATTCACGGCCACACCCATCGTCCGGGCCAGCATCGCGTCGAAGTCGACGGCCGTAAGCTCGAGCGGTGGGTGCTGCCCGACTGGTACGGCAAGGGCGGCTATCTCGAGATCAACGACGACAAAGCGCGCCTCGTGCGCTGGTAGGAATGCCGGTTGCTGGTGAGGGGCATGAGACCCGACCCACAGCAACCGAAACCCCGTCCAGGGGACGAAGCCCGTCCCGGCACGCCCGGTACCGGTGAAGACATCTGCCCCAAATGCAACGGCAAGGGCAGGATCGAAGGCAAGGCATGCGAGAACTGCGAAGGAACCGGCCGGATCACGCGCGGCATCGGCGGCGCGTGATCGGGCGCATCCTGGCAAGCGGCGCGGCGGCCTCCGCGGCCTCCGCGGCGGCAGCGCTCGCCTGCAGCTCGCTCGAGAATGGGCATGCCGCACGGCCGATGAACGCGATTACGCACATCTACGACGGCGGCGAGCCGCCGTCGTACGATGGCCGGAACGGACGAAATACCGCGCTCGGCTTCGCCATCCATACGGCGGCCTCGATCTGGTGGGCCGGCTTCTTCGAGCAGCTGTTCGGCGGCGCGGCGAGACGCAGCCCAGCGAGCGCCGCCGCCGCCGGGGCGGCAGTGGCGGGTCTAGCCTAC
>C688J18823_10000442_pt1 | contig 24029 bp, 18 predicted proteins | sample HopSoiMetagenom1_FD_18823 | JGI IMG/M metagenome (IMG submission 18823) | reverse complement strand
AGAGCTTCCTGTTCGCGGCGAGCGTGCGCGAGAACATCGCGCTCGACGACACCGTCGACGCCGACGAGGTCGTGCGCTCGGCGATGATCGCCTCGGCCGACCGGTTCATCCGTGAGCTGCCAAATGCCTACGACACCGTCGTCGGCGAGCGCGGCCACACCGTCTCGGGCGGTCAGCGCCAGCGGGTCGCGCTGGCGCGAGCGCTCGCGCGTAAGCCGCGCATCCTGATCCTCGACGACGCGACATCGTCGGTCGACCCGACGATCGAGGCCAACATCCTGCAGGCGCTTCGCCGCGAGCTCGACACCACCTTGATCGTGGTGGCCTACCGCCTGTCGACGATCAAGCTGGCCGACCGGGTGATCTACCTGGAGGGCGGGAGGGTCGCCGGCACCGGGACACACGACGAGCTCCTGGCGACACAGCGCGGCTACGCGTCGATCATCCGCGCGTACGAGCGCCGGCACGTGGAGGAGGTGCTCGATGAGCGCTGAGCTCGCCTCGTTCAAGACCGACGACGATGCGCTGCCGGTCCCGGAGGAACTTCAGGGGGCCTGGGCCGTCCTGAAGCGCGGCGTCGGGGAGAGCACCGAACTCCGCCGGGGCCTCGGCATGACCGTCGTGGTCTCGCTCGGCGTCACGGTCGTCTCTCTCGTGACGCCGATCCTGCTCCAGAAGGTGTTCGACCACGGGCTCGACCCCTTCAACGCGAAGTACACCTACACGATCTGCGTGATCGGGTTCGTGTTGGTCCTCATCGCGTTCCTCGCGGCGCGGATCGCCGGGAAGCGACTGGTGGTCGCCGCCGAGAACGCGATGATGCAGCTCCGCGTCTCGACGTTCTCGCACATCCACGCGCTGTCGATCGCCGACCAGTCCGAGGAGAAGCGCGGCGTGTTCGTCGCACGCGTGACCGCAGACATCGACGCGCTGCAGCAATTCATGGAATGGGGTGGCATCGCGTGGATCATCTCGATCACCCAGGTGATCGGCGCCCTGATCCTGATGCTTATCTACGCCTGGCAGCTGACGCTCGGGATCTGCATCCTGATCGTCCCGCTGGTGCTGATCGTCTGGTCGATGCAGGCGAAACTGACGTCGGCGTTCAACACCGCGCGCACACGGGTCGGCGAGATGCTGTCGGAGGTGTCGGAGTCGGTGATGGGCGCCGCGGTCGTCCGCGCCTACGGGCTGGATGAGCACACCGACCGCAAGGTGAAGCGCGCGATCGACCAGCGCTATCGGGCAGAGGTGTTGGCCCACTTCCGCGCGGCGACCCTGTGGCCGCTGTCGTCGGTGTTCTACGCGATGTCGCTGTCGACCGTGGTCGTGCTCGGCGCGTACTTCGGACCGCGCTGGGGCATGTCGATCGGTCAGGTCGTCGCGTTCCTGTTCCTCGCCGACGTGTTCCTGCACGTGTTCACCGACCTGCCGGAGGTGTACTCCGAGACGCAGAACGCTATCGCGGCCTGGCGCAAGATCCTCGCGGTCCAAGACATGCCGATCGAGATCGTCGAGCCGGTGCCCGGCGTCGAACTGCCGCGAGGCGCGCTGTCGGTCGATGCGGACGACATCCGCTTCACGTACCGCGAAGGGCCCGAGGTGCTGCACGGCATCACGCTCTCGGTGCCTGCAGGCGGGCACGTGGCGATCGTGGGCGAGACCGGCTGCGGCAAGAGCACCTTCGTGAAGGTCGTGTCGCGGCTCGTCGACCCGACCGAGGGCTCATTGCTGATCGACGGGGTCGACCTGCGGCAGGTCGCGCCGGACGCGCGCCGGACGCACATCCGGATGGTGCCGCAGGACGGGTTCCTGTTCGACACGACCGTCCGCGACAACGTGCGGATGGGCAGGGAAAGCGCGTCGGACCGCGACGTCGAGACCGCCTTCGAGGAGCTCGGCCTCGGCGACTGGGTCAATACGCTGCCGGACGGCCTCGACACGAACGTCGGCGAGCGCGGCGAGGCGCTGTCGGTCGGCGAGCGGCAACTCGTCGCGCTGGTGCGCGCACAGCTCGGCAACCCCGGGCTGTTGATCCTGGACGAGGCGACCTCGGCGGTCGACCCCGCAACGGAGCGCCGGATCACCGAAGCGCTGCGGCGACTGTCCGCAGGCCGCACCGTGATCACGATCGCGCACCGGCTCTCGACGGCTGAGGGCGCCGACAAGGTGTTCGTCTTCGACGCCGGCAAGCTCGTGGAAGAAGGAACGCACGCTGAGCTCGCGGCCGGCGAGGGCACCTACTCGGTGCTGTACGGGTCGTGGCTCGGGAACGTCCGCGAGGATGGCGCCGCCTAGCCGGGCAGCGTCTTCCGTCGAGATCGCCGAGGCGCCGCGCTAGGCTCGCTCGACCATGTCGGACCCGATGCGCTCGATGGCGGAAGCGTCGCTCTTCCCACTGGACGGCGAACTCCTCGCGCCGGGGCTGGCCGAGCGCGTCACGGTCGAGCGAGACGCGTACGGCATCCCGAGGATCACCGCGAGCTCCCTCGACGATCTGTGGTTCGCGCACGGGTTTGTCACGGCGGGCGAGCGACTCTTTCAGCTGGAACTTGCGCTGCGGCTCGCGACCGGCCGCCTGTCCGAGATCTTCAGCGAGCTGACCTACCAGGACGACGTCTTCATGCGCACCATCGGCCTGAACCGCGCCGGCACGAAGCACGTCGAAGATTGGAACGAGGCCGACCAGTCGATGCACGCGCGATTCCGCGGCGGCGTGCAGGCGTGGATCGATCAGATGCCGGCCAAGCCGATCGAGTATCAGCTCCTCGACCTCGAGCCGGCGATCCCGGACGACCCCGCACCGTACGGCGCAGCGATCGCGCTCCTCGCGTGGAACCTGTCGAGCAACTGGGACGCCGAGCTGCTTCGCGCCGAGCTCGACGAAAGGATCCACCACGCGACGACCGATCTCATGCTGCCGTCGTCATCGCGCGGCGGTATCGGATCGAACAACTGGGCCGTGGCGGGCTCCCGAACCGCTACCGGCAAGCCCCTGCTCGCGGGCGACCCACACCTCCTCGTCACCCAACCCGGCACGTGGTTCGAGGTGCACCTTCGCGCGCCGGGGTACGACGCTCGCGGTGTCGCCCTGCCGTTCCTCCCGGGGGTCATCCTGGGCGCGACACCGCACCATGCGTGGACCGCGACCAACGTGACCGGCGACTCGCAGGACCTGTTCGAAGAGCAGCTCGACGACGACGGCACCGCGGCGCGGTTCCGCGACGGCTGGGAACCGCTCACGATCCACGACGAACTGATCCTCGTGCGCGGCGATGCAGAGCCGCGCATCCTGAAGGTGCGCGAGTCGCGACACGGACCGATCCTGACGCACGGCATCGGCGGCGTGTCGCAGACCGTGTACCGGCCGATCGAGCGCACATACGCGCTGCGGTGGACCGGCCACGACGCGACGCTTCGGCCGTCGCTGGTGCTCGAAGCGGCACGGGCGGCGGACGCAGACGCCTTCCGCGCCGCGGTGCGGCAGATCGCATCTCCCGGCCAGAACTTCGTCTACGCCGACGTCGACGGGACGATCGCGTACCAGTGCACGGGTCGATACCCGGTCCGCAGCAGCGGCGACGGCACACGGCCGGTGCCGGGGTGGGACGGCGCACACGAGTGGACGGGATGGATCCCCGACGATGACCTTCCGTATGAGACGAACCCCGAACGTGGATGGCTCGCAACCGCCAACAACGACATACAGCCGCCCGGCTACGCGCACCTGATCGGCGCGGACTTCCACCGGCCGGCGCGGCGTGACCGGATCGTCGAGCTCATCGGCGATCGCGAGGACCACGACGTCGCGTCGATGCAGAGGATGCAACGGGACACCACAGCGCACACGGTCGACACCGTGCTGCCGGCTCTGCTGAAACTCCATCCCGGCGACGACGACCAGCGAGAGGTCCTCGACGCGCTCGCCACCTGGAACGGCGACCTCGGGGCCGACTCGCACGAAGCGGCCCTCTATGAGCTCTGGCTCAGCGCGATCATGCGGCGTCTCGTCGGCGAGCGGATCGGCGACGCGCTCTACACGGCGTACGCAGGGTTCCGTGAGATCTTCGTCGGCGAGACGCTGCCCGTGATGCTTGCCCACAGCACCGACCGGCTCGACCCGGCCGCGCTCCGAGGCGCGCTCCACGAGGCCATCGAAGAGGCGGCCGGGCGGACGTGGGGCGAGATCCACGAGCTCGTGCTGGCGCACCCGCTGGCACGGATCCCGGGTCTCGACACGCTGTTCACGGCCGCAAAGATCCACCTCGGTGGCGACGAGTCGACGATCTCCCAAGGCGCGATGGACCCAATGCGCGGCCACACCCCCGCGGTGATCCCGTCATGGCGAGCCGTCTGGGATCTCGGGGACCTCGAGCGGAGCGTCGCCGTGGTGCCGAGCGGGGTCAGCGGCAACCCCGCGTCACCGCATTGGGCGGATCAGAGCCGCTTGTTCGCCGCGGGCGATGCGCGGCCGGCGGGCTTATCGACGCCGGCGGTCGCAAGCCTCACGCTCGTCCCGGCGACCTGAGTTCGGTCGGGGTACCATCGACCCGCGATGCCTGAGTCCAAAGGCCGGAAGAAGACGGCCAGCCGCCGCTACGAACTCCACCCGCAGCGCAAGCAGCGAACCAAGGCGAGCCCCCGGTGGTTCGCGCCCGTGATGGGCGCCTTGATGATCGTCGGGATCGGGATCATCGTGTGGAACTTCTTCCGCAACGACGGCAACTCGTTCGACCCGAAGGTCATGTGGCTCGGCCTCGGCGTCCTCGCGGCCGGGTTCTTCGGCATCTCGTTCTGGAAGTAGCCGGGTTCCTCCACTTCCACCTGTGGAAAAACCTGGGGATACCTAGGTGCCGAACGGTGGAAAACGCTTGGTCCTCCCGTTGCCTCACACCGTTCCTGGACGACGCTCCACGAGCATCTTCTCGCCGCAGTGGCGCGGGATCTGCAGCTCCCCCAGGCGCGACACCTTGAACTCGGTGCCGCACTCGCCGCACACCAGGTACACGTCGAGGTCCTCGACATCCTCCGCCTCGGCGGGTGGCTTCTCGGTGTCGAGGGTTCCGGGCGCCGGTCCGGCGAGCGACCGGAGCGTCGCCATCCCGACACGCCAGATGACGTAGCCGAGCACGATCGCACCCGGGATCAGCAGCCACAGAGGCATGCGGCCACGGTAGCAGCGGTCCCGCGGAGGTCCGGAGCGGCCGCGCGCCGCGCCGGTGCACCTTGCGGCACTTCCCATCTGCTCCGTGTCGCCGTACGGTGAACGCCGAACAAACACCGGGCGAACGCGGGAGAGGAAGCCCATGGGGGATTACGCGAACCGCATCATGACCCGGCTCGCTGCGAAGGACCGGAGCGAGCCCGAGTTCCACCAGGCGGTCAACGAGGTCGCGGGATCGGTCGAGCTGGCGCTCGAGCGGAACCCTCGCTACCAAGATGCTCGGATCTTCGAGCGGATCGTCGAGCCGGAGCGCGTGGTGATGTTCCGGGTCCCGTGGGTCGACGACGCCGGCGACGTCCAGGTGAACCGCGGCTTCCGCGTCGAGATGAACTCCGCGATCGGTCCGTACAAGGGCGGGTTGCGGTTCCACCCGACGGTGTACCTCGGGATGCTGAAGTTCCTGGCGTTCGAGCAGATCTTCAAGAACTCGCTAACGACGCTGCCGCTCGGCGCCGGAAAGGGTGGCGCCGACTTCGACCCGAAGGGCCGGTCGGACGCCGAAGTGATGCGGTTCTGCCAATCGTTCATGACCGAGCTGCAGCGCCACATCGGCCCGTTCACCGACGTCCCCGCCGGCGATATGGGCGTCGGCGGCCGCGAGATCGGCTACCTGTTCGGCCAGTACAAGCGGATCCGGAACGAGTTCACCGGCGTGCTGACCGGCAAGGGTCTCGAGTGGGGCGGCTCGTTGATCCGCCCCGAGGCGACCGGCTACGGGACGGTGTACTTCGCGGAGGAGATGGCCAAGACGCGCGACGAGTCGCTCGAGGGTAAGACGTGCCTCGTCTCGGGGTCCGGCAACGTCGCGCAGTACACCGTCGAGAAGTTGCTCGACCTCGGCGCGAAGCCCGTGACGCTGAGCGACTCGGGCGGATTTATCTACGACAAGGACGGGATCGACGGCGAGAAGCTCGCGTGGGTGATGGACCTGAAGGAGACGCGCCGCGGGCGGATCATGCAGTACACGGAGCAGTACCGCGGCGCCACGTTCACGCCCGTCGATCCGAGCCGATCGACCAACCCGCTGTGGTCGATCCCGGCCGAGGCGGCGTTCCCGTCGGCGACGCACAACGAGATCACCTCGGAGGACGCGGGCAACCTATTGGACAACGGCGTCTACGTGGTCGCCGAGGGCGCGAACATGCCGACCGAGCCGCAGGCTATCGAGCGGTTCGTTGACGGCAAGATCCTGTACGGGCCTGGCAAGGCGGCCAACGCCGGCGGCGTTGCGGTGAGCGGCCTCGAGATGTCTCAGAACTCGGAGCGGCGGTCGTGGACGCGCGAAACCGTTGACGAACGGCTGCACACGATCATGGTCGCCATCCACTCGAACTGCCGCGAGACCGCCGACGAGTACGACGTGCCGGGCAACTATGTGCACGGAGCGAACATCGCGGGGTTCCGCAAGGTGGCCGACGCGATGCTTGCGCAGGGCGTCGTCTAGAGGGGCTGCAGGCCGGGCACCGTCCGGTCCAGGAACGCGAGGATCGCCCTGATCTGCCGCACGTCCTCGTCGGTGACGGCCGAGCCGTGACCCGTCGAGAACCGGTAGACCTCGTGGGGCGCGTCGCGCTCGGCGAGCCGGTCGACGTAGGCGAGCGCTTGCCCGAGGGGGCAGCGCGAGTCGTTCTCGCCGATCACGAACAGCACCGGCGCGTCCACGTCGTCCGCGTACGTGATCGGGTTCGATCGCGCATAGAGGTCGGGTTTGTCCTCGGGCGTGCCGTCGAACAGCGCGCGGTCCATCGCCTGCAGCGCCGGCGCCTCCTCGTGGTAGGCGCGCACGTAGTCGCCGACGGGGATCCCGGCGACGCCCGCCGTCCACAGATCGGGGTTCCGGCCGAGCTCCATCAACGTGATGTAGCCGCCCCACGACCAGCCGGCCACGACGGCACGGGTCGGGTCGACGTCGGGGCGCTTCAGCAGGTCGCGGAGCCCCGCCGTCACGTCGTCGACGTCGGTGAACCCGGGGTCGCCGGTGAGCGCGTCGCGCCAGGCGCGGCCGTAGCCGGTGGAGCCGCGGTAGTTCGGCATCGCGACGAGGAATCCCTGGTCGACGTAGGCCTGGACCTCGGGCATGTAGTGGTCGTCGTAGAGCCAGTGCGGTCCGCCGTGGACAAACACCATCAACGGATGTGGTCCGTCGCCGTCGGGCTCGACGATCCACCCGTGGACCTGCTGCCCGTGGTCGTTCGTGTAGCGCCAATCCTGGAACGGGCGGCCGGGGGGCGCCGGAGCGTCGACGGCGATCGGTTCGGCACCCGTGTCGTCGAGCACCCGCGTCCGGTGCACGCCGTCGGTGTGCTGGAACCACACCCGTCCATCGGGGCGGACGCGCGCCGCCGCGATCGCGCCGGGCGGGCTCGGGATCCTCGTGGCGGCGCCCGTCGCGACGTCGACCCGGTACAGCTCCTCGCGGCCGTCCATCGCGGCGATGAGGACCGCCGCCTCGGCGTCGGGGTACCAGTCGGCGACGCGGTGGTCGCCCGGCACGTCGACCGCGAGGTCGCGCCACTCCCCCGTCGCGAGGTCCCAGATCGCCGCGCGCTGGCGGTCCTCGGGCTCGTGCGTGACGGCGAGCCGCTGGTCGCCGGCAACCGGCGACCAGGCGGTTCCGGTCACCGCCACTGTGCCGTCGCCGCGTTCCGCGGCAACGGCACCGCTCCCCGGCTCCACGATCCGGAGCCCCGGGTGCATCAGGTTGCCGTGCTCCGCGTGCTGGATCGCGAGCAGCGACCCGTCCGCCGACAGACCGGCAAGATCGCTCGCATGTTCCTCACCGGCGACGCTCAGCCATTGCGGTGAGGTCGCGATCGCTCGCAGCCGCTCGCCGTCGACCGAGGTGTAGATGCCGAACGCGCCATCTTCGGTGCTGATCCCCGCGGCAACCGAACCCGCGCGTTCGGCGAGCCCGCCGTTCCATCCACGCGGCGCGCCGTCCAGGAACGGTTCGGCGCCGCCGCCCTCGAATGGCTGGACGATCCATGCGCCCGTTTCATCGCCGGTGTCCTCCTGCCAGAAGATCACCTCGGAACCATCGGGTGTGAGGTATCCCTCGCGCACGCCGACCGGGTGGTCGGAGACCNGGCGCCGGTCGCCGGTCGCGACGTCCCACACGTGGACCTGCCAGATCCCGGAGGCGTTCGACTCGTACACGCACCGGTCGGGGCGGTCGCGGGACCATCGCGGCAGCGTCAGCACCGGCGCGCGCAGACGTTGCTCCCACACCGGCATGCCATTCATCGCCGAGGAGGCTAACCGACGGAGCGATGGTCGACTGTGGTCGGCAGCTAGTGTGAGCCGCTGCCGGATCCGCCGTGGCCGGAGCCGGTGGAGCCGTTGGGAGTCTCGCCGTCGTGACCGCCGTCGCCGCCCACGTTGTTGCTACCGTCGCCGCCGCCGGAGCCCTTGTTCCCGTCGTTCGACCCAGAGCTGCCCTCGCCCTCTCCGGAGCTCTGGCCGCCGGACCCGTGCTCTCCCTCGCCGCCGGACTGACCGCCCGAGCCGTGATCACCGTCGCCGGCCCCGGTGCTTGAGCCGGATCCGCCGCCGGAGTGACCATCGCCGTCGCCGGCACCGGGGCCCGGGTGGGCGCCGGGGCTCTGGTTGCCGCCGGACGCGTGGTCGCCGGGCCGGTGCGGGTGCTGACCGTGCGGCGTCGGGTCGTCGCGCGCGTCCTGGTGCGCCGGTGAGGCGCCCGCCGACCGGTGCGCGCCGCCGAACGTCTCGTTCCGGCCGGCGCCCGGACCACCGTCGGACGTCACGCCGTTCGACGAGGGGCCGCCATGGATCGCGGACCCCCGGCCGGTTGGATCGGCGTCGGTGTGCATACCGCCGGTCGCCACCAAGGTTCCCGCCGACACAGGGATCGGGGTCCCCAAGGGCACCGCCGAGATCACGTCCGGGTGGTGATCGGTGACCGCCGCGACCGGTGGGGCGGGCGTCGCGAGCGCCACGCCGCCAAGCACCGCCGCGATGCCGAGCGACGCCAGGAACCCACCGGTGGGTCCCTTGATGATCCGGATCAGGGTGTGTTGAACGCGCTGCATCTCGCAGGAGTGTGACGAACCGCGGCCGTTCGCTGTAGCGCCGGAAGGTGACAAGTCGTTCCGACCGAGGGGTAGGCCTTTCGGCTAGACCGGCCTTAGAGACCCGCCCGTGGCCGCCGCGATCGCCGACCACACGCGCTCGGGTGAGCACGGCAGATCCACATGCCGGACGCCGAGATGAGCCAGCGCGTCGACGACGGCGTTCTGCACGGCGGGCGTGGACCCGATCGAGCCCGATTCGCCGATCCCTTTGACTCCCAGCGGGTTCACCGGGGTCGGGGTCTCCGTGTTCGCGCACTCGAACGACGGGAGCTCTGCCGCGCTCGGCATCAGATACGTCATCAGGGTGGACGTGATCGGATTGCCGGCCTCGTCGAGCCGGACCTCCTCGAACAGGGCTTGGGCCACGCCCTGTGCCAGCCCGCCGTGCTGCTGGCCGCGGACGAGCATCGGGTTGAGGATGCGACCGCAGTCATCCACTGCGATCAGTCGGTTGAGGCGCACGTCGCCCGTCTCGGTATCCACGTCGACGACCGCGACGTGAGCGCCGAAGGGGAACGTCGCACCCGGGTCGGCGCTCGTGCCCTTCGCCGACAGGGCGCCCCCGTCGGACGCCGCGCGCGCCGCGAGGTCGCCCCAGCCGATCGACCTCTCGGGCGCACCGAGGACCCGGAAGCCGCCGTCGACCGGCCCTTCGAGGTCGGCGACGTCCACCTCGAGCGCCGCCGCCGCGAGGCCCTTGGCCCGCTCGACGACCTCCTCCGCACGGGCGACGAGGACCGACCCGCCCGCCTGCAACGAACGCGACCCCCACGAGCCCTGCCCGCGCTCGACGAGCGCGGTGTCCGAATGCACGACACGAACGCCGGTGTGCTCGATCGCGAGGACGCCACCGACGAGCTGCGCGAACGCGGTCTCGTGTCCCTGTCCGAATGACGTCGTGCCGACGTATGCCGTCGCACTTCCGTCCGCCTCGATGTCGACGCGCGCGAACTCCTTCGTCGGGAACGCGGTGATCTCGACGTACGTCGCGAGCCCGATGCCCATCGCCGTCCGGTCGCCGCGCCGACGCCGCTCAGCCTGCTCTGCGCGCAACGCGGGATAGTCCGCAAGCTCGAGCGCGCGGTCGAGCGCGACGCCGTAGTCCCCGGAGTCGTACTCCGCGCCGGCCGCGGTCCGGAACGGGAACGCCTCGGGCGCGATGAGGTTCCGCCGCCGGAGCTCCGCGGGGTCCACCGCGAGCTCGGTCGCGAGGAGGTCCACCGCGCGCTCGATCGCCGCGGCCGCCTCCGGCCGACCGGCGCCACGGTAGGCGCCGAGCGGCGTGACGTTGGTGACGACGGAACGGCCGCGGAACGCGATGTCGGGGATCGCATACACCCCGGAGATCATCTCGGCCGTGGTCTGCCCCATGAACGAGCCCAGCTGCGGGTACGCGCCGACGTTGGTGAGAACCTCGAACCGCAGACCGGTGATCGTCCCGTCGCGGCGGGCGCCCAGCTCGATCCACTGCACCTGCGATCGCCCGTGGGTCATGCTGATCATCGACTCGCTGCGCGACTCCGCCCATCGCACCGGCCGGCCGAGCACGGCGGCGGCCTTCGCCACGACCAAGTACTCCGGGTAGGTCGGCACCTTGGCTCCGAACCCACCCCCGACGTCCGGTGCGATCACCCGGATCCGCGAGCGATCGACGCCGAGCACGTCCACCAGGTCTCCGCGGACGTCGAACGGAACCTGCGACGAGACCCACACCGTGAAGCGGCCGTCGTCTTCCGGGACCACCGCGATCGCGTTGGTCTCCATGGGGACAGGCGCGACCCGTTGATTGACGAACCGGCCGCGCACCGTGACGTCGGCGCCGGCGAGCACGTCATCGTCCCAGCGCTGTTCGAAGCGCGTGGCGATGTTGGTCCCGGTCTCGGGGAACAGCAGGTCATCATCGGCGGCGGCGACCTCGGGATCGAGGACCGCAGGCAGCGGCTCAGCGTCGGCAAGGACCGATTCGGCGGCGTCGAGTGCCTGCCCCAGGGTCTCCGCCACGACCATCGCCAAGGGCTCCCCCACAAAGCGCAGCCGGTCGGACGCAAGGATCGGCCGCTCGAACGGCCGGTCGAGATCGCCGCCCGGCACCTCGACGGACCCCGCTGCCAGCTGGTGCGGCAGGTCCAGGTCTTCCGCCGTATAGACGCCGGCGACGCCGGGCATCGCTCGGGCAGTCTCGAGCCCTTCCACGGATCCGAGCACAGCGTGCGGGAAGATGGACCGAACGAACACGGCCCGCAGCGCGCCCGGGATCTCGATGTTCTCGACGTAGCGACCCTCGCCTCGAAGGAACCGAGGGTCTTCGGTCCGTAGGGCCGGGATGCCGAAGGTAGACGGAGGGATGGTCACCGCGGCCATCGTCCCACAGCCGATCGAGGGGGAAGACGCATGATCCGCACCGCCACGCGAGGCCTCGCGGCCGTTCTGTTCTCGGCGACGCTCGCCGTCGCGCCGACCGCGTCACACGCCCGGAGCGGACACCGCGCGACGATCAAGGCCAAGCCCGTCGCGACCGGCCTCAACGGGCCCTCGGGCTTCACCTTCGCGCCGAACGGCGTGATCTGGTACCTCGAGCGCGGCACCGGCGAGGTGCACACGCTCGATCCCCGGACAGCCAAGAACCACCGGGTGTTCACGATCAACGGCGTCAACGGCGACGGGGAGCGCGGCGCCCTCGGGATCGCGCTGTCACCACGCTGGCCGTCCAAGAAGGTCGTCTACGTCTACGTCACGCGCAACGGCGGCGGCCACCTGCAGAACCAGCTCGTGCGGTTCGCCGTGTCTGGCGGACGCGGTCACGGCCTGAAGGTCCTGCTCACGAGCCCCGCGAGTGCCAGCCCGTACCACAACGGCGGTCGCATCCTCTTCGGACCGGATCGCAAGCTGTACGTGATGATCGGCGACGGTCACGACAGCACCAACGCCCAAGATCGGTCCGGCAACTTCCGCGGGAAGATCTTGCGTCTGGATCCCGACGGCACCGGCGCGAAGGGCAATCCGTTCGGGAGCCGCATCTGGTCCTACGGCCACCGCAACTCGTTCGGGTTCACGTTCGATCCGGCGACGCACCGGCTGTGGGAGACCGAGAACGGCCCGGAGTGCACCGACGAGATCAACCTCGTCGTGAAGGGCGGCAACTTCGGCTGGGGACCGAAGGAGTCGTGCTCCGTGTCCACGCCCCGCGGAACGAACAACTCGGGTCCGACGCCACACCACGGCCCGAAGTGGTTCACGGCCTCGACGATCGGGATCACCGGCGCGGCGTTCTGCCACGGCTGCGGGATCCGGTCGCTCGGGCGGCAGCTCGTCTTCGGCAACGTCAACAGCGGGTCACTCCGTGCGATCCACCTGAACGCCGCCCGCACCGGGTTCTCATCGAAGGCGCGGGTGATCGCGACGGGCCTCAACGGCGTCCACTCGGTCGAGGTCTCGCCGACCGGCCACATCTACTTCAGCGGCACGAACGGGATCTACCGCCTGATCGCTGTGTGATCGACCTCCGCCCTCCACCGGGCCCGGGCGCCGCGCTCGCGCCATGTTGGAACGTGGGATACGCTGGGTAGACCGACCCCCGTCGGAAGGAGCGACGCATGGACATCGGGCGTCCGCAGCGGATCATCGAGATCGAACCGGTTTCGTTGCCCCTGCCCTCACCCGACCTGCCCGCGTACGAGCCGGCCACCGAGCCCGCTCCTGATCCCAGCCCCGTCGAGCCGGTCGATCCGTGACGACGGCGTCCGCGCTTCGGGACATCGAGGCCACGACCGGCATCGAGCCGATCGTCGCCTGGCGCACGTGGGCGCTGACGGGACATCGCGACGGGTCCAATCTGTTGCTCCGCCCGGTAGCGGGGCGGTCGCGCCCGTGGCGGCCGATGCAGGTCGCCGAGGCCGGATGCAAGCACACCCGGCTGCACGCCTCACCGAGCCTCGGCTGCACGTGCGGGCTGCACGGCACGCACGGCATCGATCTGTTGCGGCGAACCCGCTGCCCGGCGGTCCTCGGCCGGGTCGCGCTGTGGGGCCGCGTGATCGAACACGATCACGGCTACCGCGCGCAGTACGCCTATCCGCAGCTCGTGACGCTCATCTGTCAGTTCTGCTTCTGGCAGTGGGGCTCGCACGGGGCCGGGCCCGACGTCGTCGGCTGGTTCCCGCGCGACGGGCTCGTGCCGTTGTGTTGGAGTCACCTCGAGCTCGCGCAGCGCTATGGGATGGAGCCGCGGCGCTTGCTCTCGGCGGACGAGGTCGGGCTCGCACTTCGCGAGACGTACGCGGTGGATCAGCTGGCGCGCTGGTAGCGCCGCGCGTCAGCCCGACGGACCGAGCTTCTTGCGCGCCGCGGCCTGGGCGAGCCTCGCACGGAGGTCGTTGGCCTCGGGCGTGATGCGCATCGCCTCTTCCTCGGCCTCCTTCGCGCGCGCTTCGGCCTCGGCAACCTTGGCCTCGAGCTCCTCGATCAGATCGCCGGGGATCTCGCCGTTGGGCGCGGTCTCGACCTCTTCGCGGGCGGCCACGACGTCGGCGCGAGCAGAGGAGAGCGCGTTCTCCGCGCCCTTCGCGCGCGCTTCGGCCTCGGCGAGCTGCGACCGCAGCGCCTCCATCTCGGGATCGACCTTCGCGGCGTCCGCCTGCATCTGCCGCTCCATCTCGGCGACCCGCTCGTCCGCTTCGCGCTTGATGCGCTCGAGCTCCTCCTGAGACACGGCGCCGTTGCGCGCCGCGGCGGCGTCCTCCTCCGCGCGCTTGAGCGCCGCCTCGAGCTCCGCTATCCGGCCCGACGCTGCGTCGATATCGGCAGCGGAGGCCTGGCCGGGGCCGTCCTTGACACGGTGCTCGAGGAACGCGAACGCCTCGGAGGCTTGCTGCAGCTGTTCGCGGGCGATCTTGAGCTCCTCCTCGAGCTCGCGGTCCCGCTTCGGCGTCGGCGCGGCGACCGCGACCGCGACCGGCTGCGCTGCTGCCTGCTCGGGCTCGGCGTCGGCGGTCGGAGCCGCGACCTCTGCGCTCGCGGCAGGCTTCCGTACAAGCGCGACGACGAACATGATCGCGCACAGGACCGCGCCGACGATGCACACCCAGAACCAGGTCGTCCAGGGCGTCGCCGCCGCATCCTCCAGTTGCGCGTAGTACACGTCCATCTGCACCACGCCGGCGGGATCGACCTGATTCTTGACGATGAACGGCGTCGTCACGTCGAGCAGCTGCGTCGATACGGGCGGCGATCCAACCGTCGCGAACGCGAAGTCCTCTTGGACCACATGCCAGTCGGTCTTCCTGGCCAGTGCGTCGGTGAAGCTCGCATCCGTCGCGACCTTGAGCTGGCCCACGACCTCGTTGGGATCGCTCGACGCGAGCAGCACGCCGTCCTGGTCCCAGACGCGGACACGCGCGATGGTGGGGTCGGTGAAGATGTCGCCTTCGACCGCGACGGCGAAGTTCTTCTTGTCGAACGTGATCGTGCCGGCCCGCGTGTCGACGACCGCCTGATCCGCGATCGTGGTCCTCGCGTATGACTCCACCCGCCCGGCCGCATCGTTCACCTGATCGTTGAGCCCGGTCGTCTTCTGCCCGCGGACGACGAACAGCCCGACCAGGAACAACACGACGAGGCCGCCCCAGATGAACCGGGCGGCCATGCCTCGCGTCGCACGATCGATGATGTTCATGTCTGTTCGGCCCAAAGAACGGAGGCGTCATGCTCGCCGATGCGTTCATCGGCGACAAGCGTCTGGAGAGGTTTCGACACACTAGACGGGAGCTTGAACGCAGACCGCCTCGGCGCGGCTGCGGTGTGACTGCTTGCATCGGAACGCATCTGAAGGTGGCGGGCACACCCCCTTCGGCCTCGAACCGACGGCCGACGCTCAAGGTCCCTCGCCCCGACAGCCGATGGGAAGCCAACGCGTGATCACGCGGGGGTCTGGCCGGGGGGAACCCATCGATGGCACGGAGCTGGCGGTTCGTTGCACCCATCCTGATGTCGGCGGTGCTGCTCGGACAGTCCGCCGGTGCCGCGATCGCGGTCACTCAGGTCCGTCACGCGCTGCTCGAGCGCCATCAAACGGTCGAACAAGCGCGCGCCGTGCGACGGCAGGAATCACGATTGCAACGTGATCTACGCCGCCAGATCGCGGCGTTCGAGCGCACGTCTCGGCGTCCCGAGGGCCCCGGCGCGAGATCCGAGAACGTCCGTGTCCCGGCGACCAACGACGCGATCGACCGCCTGCTGGTGCTCGCCCGGGTGCGGCTCCGCAGACTCGACCCCTGGGCGCGACATCGCCTGGGGGCGGTTGCACACGCGGTACCGGTCGCTGCAGTCCTGGCTCGACAGCGCCGGCATCTTCCGCACGTGTCCCGTCCCGGCATTCACGACGATCTACGACAACTTCGGCGTCGTCGTGCGGCTGCCGGACGTCCCGGTGCACGTCCACCAAGGCGACGACGTCATGGCGCCGACCGGCGTACCGATCCTGGCGCCGTTCGACGGATACGCGACCACTGGGCGGAGCAAGCTCGGCGGGTTGGAGGTGCGCGTGTTCGGCGCTGACGGCTACATCTACAACGCACATCTGAGCCGGCTCGGGTCCCTCGGCTACGTCACCGTCGGCGACGTCGTCGGCTATGTCGGATCGACAGGCGATGCGAGCGGGCCGCACGACCACATCGAATGGCACCCCGGCGACGGTGCGGCGGTCGACCCGAACCCGTTCCTGACGGCTGCCTGCGTCGACGCGCTCAGCGGTTCGTAGCCGAGAAGTGCTGGTAGTCGGTGGGCCAGGACCACGATCCTCCCCAATGCCAGCCGATCGCGTGGAACGCCCACCAGGCACGGTCGTGAAAGGCGAGCATCCCACGTCGCACCGGCTTGCGATGGACGAACCGCTTCCCGTTCGGGGGTGAGACACCCCACGGACCGACGTACGGGTTCTCGACGGGATCGATGTCGATGGCGCGTCCGTACGCGTGCTGTGACCAGGTGCAGCAGACGTTGTTGCGATAGCGGCAGTTGAACGCCGAGGTGTTGTCCGCCTTCATCGATCGCATGTCGACGGCGCCGTACCGGTCGACGAGCCTCATCCGGCGGATCGGGAAGCGTGCGTCGTACAGCTTGTGGAACACGCGCGCAACGTCCGGCGCCCATCGCTTGTGGACGACGAGCTTGCCGGTGTGCGGAGCGCGATCGAAGCCCCAGTAGGTCAGCTTGATCAAGCGAAGATCGTGGAGCGGGACGGGGCATCCCGCATGCCACGAACGGCCGGTCATCAGCTTGCGCGTGGGCTTCGCGAGGCGCTCGATGTGCGCCCGGTACGTCCGCCGCCCTGCGACCGTCGTCGAGGAAAGCGGGTCCGCGGTTGCGCCGACCGCCAGGCAGAGGGTTATGGCGATCGCGATCGGGGCGGTGAAGGCTGCGCGACGCATCGGCATCATCATCCACCGGTGGACCGGCGTAGTGGGTGCGCCGGGTCAGTCGATCTCGTGCGGGAGCTGCCGACGGGTGGCGGCCTCGGCAAGCCGCGCACGGAGCGACCACATGTCGTCTTCGGCGGAGAGTTCGTCCTCAGGAGGCGACGGGCGGTCATCGGGTGACACGCCGTCTTCGGTTGGAGCCTCCGTCGAGGATGCGGCCGCTGTGGGCTGCTCGGGTTCGGACGGAGCCGGAGCGCGGTGCTCGGGCGCCGACGCGACCGGAGTCGGCTGCTCGGGTTCGGACGGAGTCGTGGTGGGCTGCTCGGGCGCCGACGCGACCGGAGTCGGCTGCTCGGGTTCAGGACGTCGGTCAGCCGCTTCGCGCTCGACCTCAGCCGGTGTCGCGGGCTCGGGCTGCGGCTCGGGCGGGGCGAACGCGGCCGTCCAGATGTCGTCATAGCGCGCGTCGTCCGACGGAGCGGGCGGGATGCCGTTGCCGTTCGAGGTCGTGGAGGCGACCGGATCGGGCGTTGCTACCGGAGCGTGCCACTCGACCGTCTGCGTCGGCGCATCAACTTCTGGTTCGGCCGTCTCGCGCGAGGAACCGAGCGATGGCGAGGGATCGGGCTCCGCCGGCTCCAACGGTGGAACCGCCATGTCAGTGGATCCCTGCTCGACGACTTCGCGTTGAGGCGACGGATCGTCGTCCTCGACGGACTCAGGCGAGGAGGCCCCGTCGGAAGCAGCGTCCGGGATCGACGATGCGGCCACGGGTGCACCAACGTTCTGCAACGGTACCGAGGGAGACAGCCACCGGTTCACCGGCTGCGCCTCTCGAGGCTCGGTCGAACTTTCCGCAACGACGCCGGCAACGTCTTCGACATCACTTGTCTGTGACTCGGCCGTCGCCTGCGCGAGTTCGCGCACTTCGGGCTCGTGCACTTCGGGCTCGTGCTCTTCGGTCGCGACGACCGGCTCTGGCATGCGCGCGGGCTCTTCGTCGGGCTCTGACTCCTCGAACCGCGACGCAAGGCGGTCGTGTTGCGCAGGCTCCGTTGCCAGGGGCGCCGACGCTCCGTTCGCCGATCCGGCCGCTGGCGCCTCCAGGGGAAGGGTCGCTACACCACGTTCGGCGGCGAGCACATCCGCCTCGAGCGTCGCGACGCGCTCCTCGGCTGCCTGAGCACGCTCCATGTGACCCGCCAGCTCGCCGCGCAGCCTGGCGATCTCGGCTTGGTTCTCTTCGTTGTGCGTGGCGGCCGCTGGAGCCGACTCGAGCTCCGTCACATGTGCGTTGGCGGCTGCGAGCGCCGCGGTGAGCGTCGCGATCTCTGCGCGGACGGCATCGCCTCCTGCGTTGGCCTCGTTGAGGCTCGCCTCGAGGGCGGTCGCCCGCTGCTCGAGGTCTCCGGCCTTGGCGCCGAGCTGCGCGACACGCACCTCGAGCTCGTCGCGGACCGACTCCACCGATGCAGCTCGCTGCTCGGCGGCCGACGCACGCTGCTGCGCGTCAGCGAGCTGGGTCATCGCGTCTTCGACCTTCGCCGCGGCGCCGGGATCGACCGCAGGCACGTTTTGTGCTTCGTCGAGGTGACGCTGCAGTGCGTCCGCTCGCGCAACGGCGTCGGCCGTCACCGACTTCGCCTCCGCCACATCTCGCTCGAGTTGCTGCACGCGCATCGCCGACTCGTCCGCGACGGACGGCGGTGGTGACGCGAGACCGGCAGCCGGAGTCGCGACCACTGGTCCGGCGGCGGCGTCGTTCGCCCGCGCCTCGGCCTCCTCGGCCCGGCGGTTCGCCGCCTCGACCTGCGCGAGCAGTTCTTTCTTGGCGTTGGCCGCCTCGACGTCCTGCGTCTGGATCCGGGTGCGGAGCTGCTCAAGCTGGTCCTCGAGCGCCTGACGGATCGCGATCTCACGGTCGAGCGCCGACGCAGCCTTGTCCGTTGGCACATCGACCGGAGCATCCGCCGCCGCTGGGTTTTCCTTACGGCCGAAGCGTGTGCGCTTGGTCTTCGAGGGGACCGGCGCAGCGTCATCGGGTAGCGGCGTCGCCTCCTCATTCGGCTTCTTCGAACCGAGGCGCAGTCCGAACCGCGGCTTCGCGGGCTCCGGTGCGGCCTCGGCATCGTCCGCCGCCGCCGCATCGGTGCTCGGCTCTGCGTCCGGCTGCTCGTCGACCTCGACGCGTTGCACCGCGGGCGCAACGGTCACCGGGACGGGGTCGAAGCCGGTCACGCGGCCCTTCGACGACGCGGGCGCCTTCTCTTTCGCCTTCGCCTTGGTCTTCGGCGAACCGGGGTCGCGCTCGGCCTTCGCGGAAACCTTCGCCGCCGCCGCGCCCTTCGTCGCCTGCAGCATCAGCAGAAGGCCGGCAACGAGCAGGACGACGCCGAGCCCGACGATCGGCAGGCGGACCGCGTCGAGCGGGCCCGACGCGTCGTTGCGCAGTGCCGAGTAGTTGGACACCACCGCTGCGATCGCGGCCGGCTTCGCTCCCTTGCCGTCGACCGGGGCGTACACGCGCAGGTCCGAACCGTCGATGACACGGGCTTGGTCGCCTCCCGCCGCCGCCTGGATGCCCTCCGCGTCGGCCGGGAACGCACTCACCCCCGGCGAGGTGTAGACCGGCACACCGGCGTTCGAGAACAGTCGGAGATCGGTCCCAGCGGGCAGATCGAGCTGCTTCGTCAGATGCGCCGCATCCGCCTCTTTCAACGGCTTCGAGAGATCCGTCTGCTTGGCGACGTCGGCAACCTTGGCGTTGACGAAGGCAACCGACTTGGCCTGACGGTCCGCGATCGCCGCGTCCAATGCGCGCCGATGTAAGAAGCCTCCAACGAAGACCAGCACCGCACAGGCGACCGATAGGCCGATCAGGATCTTCCACACATCGCCGTGCCCGGTGCCTTCGGTGCGAACGCCCATCCGTGATCCCTCGTCCGTGTTCGGGAAGGCCCCTCGGCCCTCACGTGGGGAGGCTTCGGCGCGTTCCCGGGTGACCTGAAGAACGGCCGGACGGCTCGTTGTTCGCCTTCGCCCTAAAGGCCCACACCCGGCGCGGCCGATACCCGCCCCGGAGACGCGCCGAACCGTTTCGCCAGGGGAGGAACCGAGGCGGCGGTGAAGCGCGAGGGGAACGAGGGGGAAGTCGATGCAGCACAAGCAGGCGTGGTATCGCCGTACCTCCGCCTGGGTCCTGGCCGCCGTGCTGATGCTCGCGAGCATCGGGATCGTCGTCGGACTCGTGGCGCCGTCACCATCCGTTGCGAAAGACCGGACGTTCGTCGTGCGCGCGAGCGCGGATGCCACCGTGTTCGGACGGTATCCGCATCGCAACTTCGGCAACCGGCCGCGGCTCATCGCCGGCGCGGTGCCGGGCGGGTCACGCGTGTACGCGACGTTCCCGCTGCCCGACCTCGGCGGCCTCGTCCTGGACCAAGCGTCACTCGTGCTGCGCACGCTCGGCCCCAAGCACCAGATCGACGTTCGCCGCACAGGTTCGGGCTGGCACGAGATGCGCATCACCGGCACGAACGCACCGGCGGGCTGGGCGACGCTCGGCGAGGCATCGCGCGGGCGCGCGCACTCGATGCATCTGGACGTGACAGACCTCGTCGCCCGGTCGGGGGCGACCGTGTCGCTCTTGCTCCGCACCGACGGCAAGCGCACGGCTTTGGCGAGCAGCGAATCCGGGCACGGCCCGAAGATCAAGATCCACGGGCACGTGCCCGACCCAAGCCCGACACCCAGCGAGGACCCGACGCCGTCCGGCGACCCGTCGGCAACCCCGACCCCAACGCCGACGGGTGGCGGCGACGTGCAACCGTCGACGCCGATCCGTGCGGCGTTCTATTACCCGTGGTTCCCTGAGACGTGGGGTCCGTCGACCGACCGATTCACGAACTACCACCCATCGCTCGGCTGGTACGACTCGAGCGACATCGGCTTGGTGTCGAAGCACATCGCCGCGATGCAGTACGGCGGCATCCAGGCCGGCATCGCCTCATGGTGGGGTCAGGGCTCCAAGACCGACCAACGCGTGCCGACGCTGTTACGCGCCGCCGACGGCACGACCTTCCGGTGGTCGCTCTACTACGAGCCGGAGGCACAGGGCGATCCATCGGTGTCCCAGCTTCACAACGACCTGACGTACATCCAGAACCACTACGGGCACGATCCATCGTTCCTGCGGATCGACGGCCGGCCGGTGGTGTTCGTGTACGCCGACGGGTCCGATGGCTGCGGCATGGCCTCGCGATGGGCACAGGCGAACACGATGAACGCCTACATCGTGCTCAAGGTGTTCCCTGGCTACAAGACGTGCGCCGACCAGCCCGCGAGCTGGCACCAATACGGGCCGGCGTCGGCGACGAGCGACATGGCGCCGTACTCCTACACGATCTCGCCGGGTTTCTGGAAGAAGGGTGAAGGCAGCCCGCGCCTGACCCGCGACGTNTCGCGCTGGCAGAACCAGGTTGCGGCCATGGCGTCGTCGACGGCGGAGTTCCAGCTGATCACGACGTTCAACGAATGGGGCGAAGGAACGGCGGTCGAGTCGGCCAACGAATGGGGCTCGGCCTCGGGCTACGGCAAGTACCTAGACGTCCTGCACGGACTGCCGGTGGATCCGTCGCCGACACCGACCTCGGCGTCGCCGAGCCCGACCTCGTCATCGCCGAGCCCGACGCCGACAAGCACGAGCTCGAGCCCTCCGCCGACGTCGAACCCGCTCGTCGTGATCTACATGGAGAACAAGGAGCGTTCCAGCGTGGTCGGCTCGAGCTCCGCGCCGTATCAGAACGCGCTTCGCGGGCAGGGCATCGACTTCACCCATGCCTACGGCGTGACCCACCCGAGCCTGCCGAACTACCTTGCGCTCGGCAACGGCGCGACCGACGGCAAGCAGGGGACCGACACGATCTCGGCCGGCGAGCTGTCCCAATCGCCCACCGTGTGGAACCAGCTACAGAACGCGGGTGTCTCCTGGGGCGTCTATGAGGAGGGGATGCCGTCGGCCTGCTCGAGCGCCACGACNTCGGGCCTGTACGCGCTGAAACACAATCCGGCCACGCCGTTCGCGTCGGTGTTCCACGACGCGGCCACGTGTGCGCACGTCCAGCCGTTCTCAGCCTTCGACGTGACGCACATGCCGAAGGTGAGCTTCATCGCGCCGGACCTCTGCAACGACGAACACGACTGCGGGCTCTCGACCGGCGATGGATGGCTCCAGGCGCACGTCGGGGCGATGCTTNCCAACGGCGCGACGGTGATCCTCACCTACGACGAGGGGTCCACCGGCGCCGGCATCAACGGCACGTCGGGCGGCGGCAACATCTACACCGTCGTGGTCGGCCCACATGTCGCGGCGCGTGTCGACGCCGGCCAGTACAACCAGTACTCGATCCTCGCGGCGATCGAGGCGCGGTTCGGTCTCAACAGGCTGAACGGCGCCGCGAACGCGACCGCGTTGCCGCTGTCCTGAAGCGTGGTACGGGTGCGGCGGCCGCTGGCGGGCCGTTCGCACCCGGACCGCTCAGATCGCGGTCGCGCTCAGGTGGACGAGACGCGCCGCCGACCGGTAGGGCTCGCGCGTCCCAGACGTTCGTTCCAGCGTGAGCAGCCGGTCGTACTCGGCATCGCGCAGTGCGTCCGGCGCGAGATCCGAGAACAGCCGGATCCCCACCCACGAGTCGACCCGCCACCCTGCGGCGCCGAGCAACACGGCCCATTCCTCGACCGATCGCGAGCGGTTCGGGATGCCAAGGTTGCCCGTCGCGACGGGGTCGTCGAGGACGCGTAGCGCCTCGGCATAGTCACCGCGGAGCCCCGGCCGGATGGCCAGCGCGAGCCGGTTCTTCTCGAGCAAGGACAGCGTGCCGCCGTCGGATGCGGCACGACGCATCGCGAGCAGGTGTGGCGCCGGGTCCTCGAGATACATCAGGACCGCGTGACAGCAGATGGCGTCGAACGGGCCGGGCGCGAGCTCGGCGATCCGCTCGACGCCGCCCTCGATCAACCGCACATCGACGCCTGCCTCGTCAGCGTGTGCGCGCGCGAGACCGAGCATCGACGGCGACGGGTCGAGCAGCGTGACGTCGTACCCGGCCGCGGCGAGCGGCGCCGCGATCACACCCGAGCCGCCGCCGACGTCCAGCACCGCCGCGGGTGGCGTCGCGATCGCCGCCGTCAACCGCTCCAACACGAGCGCAGCGCGGACGCGACCGCGTGTCGTCTCGTAATGGCGATCGAACCACTCGGCGCGGTCGTCGAAGGTCGGCGTCACCCGAGGAGCGCGGCTGCGGCGGCCGCCGCTTCTCGACCGCTCCCGACGGCGCCCTCGATCCAGCCGGCGCCCTCGCCGGCGATGTCGGATCCGGCGAACAGCAGCCGGCCCTCCGGCTCGCGCAACTGCTCGAACGTTCCGTCGGAGAACCACCGCGGCGGCACCGCGAGCCACGTCCCTTTCGAGAAGGGATCGGTGACCCAGTCGTGTCCGGCCGTCTGCACGACGTCGGCCTCCGGCACGTGCGCGCGCACGGCGGCCGTTACCGCCGCGGCATCATCGAGATCCACTCGGTCCTGCACCGAGAACCCCATGAACAACTGGCCCTCGTCCGACGGCTTCGGAACGAACCCGGCGTTGACCGGCGTGTTCCAGCCCGCGCCGAGGTAGCCGGCGGGCGCGTCGCGCACGACGGCGATCACCTTCGAGACCTCGCCCGGGTGCCGCTCCGTCGCGGCCTTCTGCTTGGCCGGGGCAAGCGGCGGGTCGAACTCCACATCCGCCCAGATGTTCAGCGGCAGGGCGACGATCGCGCCCGGCGCCTTAAGCCTCGAGCCGTCGGTGAGCGTGACGGTGACGCCCGCCTGCCCGGTCACGACCGCGGTCACGACCGAGCCGAACCGGATCTCGAGCGCCTCGCCCATCGCGTCGATCAGCGCCTTGGTGCCGTTCGTGATCAGCTCGCCGAGGTCGACGTACGCGTCGACCGGCGTGTAGTCCAGCTCGATCATGTCCCACAGGAGCGGCAGGATCGACGTCTTCTCGAGGCGCGCGCCGCCCATCGCCGCCAGGAACGACCGNAGGTAATCGGCGGCCTCGTCGGGAGCGCGGAGGCTCTCGACCCAGCCCGCCGACGCGACGTCGAGCTGCGCCAGCGCCTCGCGGCCTTCGCTCGCGAACGCTTTCGCGGTCCCGTCGAGCGCGTCGATCAGCGACGAGCCGGCGAGCTGCTCGCGGATCCGATCGATCGCGCCGGCACCTTCCTCTCGACGGTCGCCGCGCACCCACCCGATCGT
>C688J18823_10000441_pt1 | contig 24090 bp, 22 predicted proteins | sample HopSoiMetagenom1_FD_18823 | JGI IMG/M metagenome (IMG submission 18823) | reverse complement strand
AGCCGTGGGATTCATGGCATGGCCGATGTAGCTGGAAACGAGCAAAAGAAGACCCTTGCGGACGTCGGCTCGGGCGCCGGATTCCCGGGTATCCCCATCAAACTCTGGCGGCCGGAGATCGAACTCACCCTGATCGAGTCGAATCACAAGAAGGCGACGTTCCTTCGCGAAGTCACCCGGGCCCTTACATTGACGGACATCGATATACAAAGTGTCCGCGCCGAAACACTGCACGTCCAATTCGACGTCGTCACCATGCGCGCCGTCGAACGCTTCGATACCATCCTGCCCTCCGCCGCCAGCCTGGTCGCTGAGACCGGTCGACTGGCGCTCCTGATCGGCACCTCCCAAGTTTCACTAGCCCGAGCCCTGCTCGCAACCTACGAGGTCGATGAGCCACTCGCGGTCCCGCAGTCGACCTCGAGAGCGCTCCTGATTTGCCGTTCACCAAATCACCACACGTAGCGGTGTTTGTAAGAAGTGGGATTCTCATCGAGTATTGGGCGTAAACTGACCGAGTTTGTTGCACTGTTCGCAGTTGGAAAGCTTCGAAGTGGGAAATATAGCCCTATTGTTGCATTTTTAAACGCTTACCTCCCGGACAGTTGCACCAAATATGGTGCTAATGAAAAGATGAACCTAATCTGATAACAGGTGGGACTTATGAGGCATATTCCGCTAGAAAGCAAGCAAATGTCAATGATACTTGCGCACAAGTGGAACAACATAGGTGCGTTCTGCTACTCTGAGTTGAGGATCGCAGTGAATCAGTCAGTTTTCTTGAAAAGTGTTCCTGCAGGAACACTTTGTCGAAAGTGATATCTTTTGCCGACGTGGTCGATAGAATGAAGCGTTGGCGGGCCGCATGACTGTTCCTGCAGGAACACTACAGCAGAACGGAATGTATTTCGGAGCTATGGCCCAGCAGCAACTTTGGCGAGTCCAGCCATACGAATCGACTCCATAGTGTTCCAGGAACACTAATAGTCGCCTCGCCAAGAGCTGCCTCGGGTGTTCGCTGAGGATGCCGAGCCTTGCACAAAGAAATCCGCACCACATGACGCTGCCGCCAAAGTGTTCCTGCAGGAACACTTCGGTTGAGGAACAACCCTCGATCAAAACGGCGCGAGTTTACCCGCGCCGGCAGATTCCCAGGGAGAGCCGAGGCTTCTGGCTCGAATCATCACTCCATTCGCCCAACAGCGAATAGTGTTCCTGCAGGAACATTCACTCTCTATTCCTGCATCCTGAAAGAGACTTCTTCACTCGGCCAATTGCGCCGGGGAGGGTTCCACGCCCTGCACCTCAAACAAGTGTTCCTGCAGGAACGTTGGCCGTATGAAACGGTCAGTGAACTCACCCGATCAGTTTGAACACACAAGTATCTAATTGACTTGCTCAATTTGTTCCTGCAGGAACACTAGACGTGTTTTGCACACAAATTCACCACTCTGCACAGCACTTCTTCATTGCTTTGCGATGCGAACAGAACTATGCTGCGAGTGCTCTGGTTCTTCCTCACAACTTAATATGGGACGCGTGATCGCTGTTGCCAATCAGAAGGGCGGCGTTGGGAAGACTACGACCGCCATCAACCTAGCCGCGTCTTTCGCGGCTGCGGAAGTTAACACGCTGCTCGTCGATTGCGATCCGCAATCGAACGCCACCAGCGGCCTGGGGTTCGCCAAGGATCCTGAGCGCGTCAGCACCTATCACCTTCTGATGGGCGCGGCTAGTGGCGAAGAGGCGCTGCTGCAAACAGAACTCGAGCAGCTGTGGCTGATTCCAGCGCACAAGAATCTCATCGGCGCAAACATTGAACTGGTCGATCAAGAGGCGCGCGAGTACAGGATGCGCGAAGCGCTCGCGCCACTGCGCGACCGCTTTCAGTTCATCGTGCTCGATTGTCCTCCTGCGCTTGACCTGCTCACGCTGAACGCACTCGTTGCTGCTGACGCTGTGCTCATTCCTATGCAGGCAGAATACTTTGCGCTTGAGGGCATCAGTGAGTTGCTCGACACGATCGAACGCATACGCGCCAGTCTTAATCCAGAGCTAGGCATTGAAGGCGTGGTGCTGACCATGCTTGATGAGCGCACCAACCTGGCGCAGCAAGTCATGGCAGAGCTGCGAAACTTTTTTGGTGAGAAGGTCTGCAAGACAAGCGTGCCGCGAAATATCAGGCTGGCTGAAGCGCCTAGTCATGGCAAGGCCGCGCTGGTGTACGATCCGCGCTCGAAAGGTGCAGAGAGCTACATACGACTTGCGAAAGAGATTATTGAGCGTCAGCCATCAGCGATCAGCCCTGATGCGTCGCAGACGTTCACCACAGAGGAGCACGGTGAAGCTGCTGGCGAAGTGCCGGTGGCTGAGATGGATAAGAGCGCTTGATATATTGATGGACGTCTATGTAATACATTGATGGGCGTCGATGTTAGCGGGGCATGCCTTGGACGATGCATGGGACGGCGGAAACGACAGCAGATTCCTCACTTTGTTCGGAATGACAGAGTGAGGGTCCGGATGACAAAGCGAGCGTGGAGACGACAGGAAAGAGACTAACGATGACTACGGCTACGGCGGGGAATTTGACGGACAAGGATAAAGAGAAAGAGAAAGAGAAAGAGAAGCCTGGGATGCGGCGCGCTTTGGGGCGCGGCTTGGCTTCTCTACTCCCGGGCCCGCGCGTGGTGACACCTGCGGCTCCTCCGACGCAGGCTGCTTCGCATCCGGGGACGGTGCCTGCAGCACCGGTGGTTGCGCCGATACCCGCTCCGGGTTCGGCTACTGAATCGGAAAGTGGCAGTGTTGCCGCTGCCGGCACGGGGGCGGGAGCGCCCGCGCCACATGAGATTCCTCGCTTCGCTCGGAATGACAGCGGTGAGAGAGTTCGGAATGACAAGGGCGAGATAGCTGCTGCGCCGACCTTGTCTGGTGGGACACCCGTCGCTGCTGACAGTACCGGCAATCCCAGTGAGGGGCGCGGGTTCCGGATCCCGAATGACATTTATGCCGTTGCGGATGAGAGTTACAGCGAGGAAGCCGAGCTTCGCTCGGCCGGACAACCGGGCGCGGCTGGCTCCCTGAAGGCTGCAGCCCACGTGGAGTCTGGGCTGGCTGCCTCCAGTGAGGTTTCCAGCAGTCGCATTGATATTAGTGCTGCGGCTGAGGGGCGGATTCCCGGGAACCTTGTAGCCAATCTTGCGATCACGGACATTGACAGGAATCCTTTTCAGACGCGGCATGTCGAGGACGATGATGCGCTGGAAGAGCTGGCGAATTCGATCAAGGCGCACGGCGTGGTGCAGCCGGTCCTGGTGCGTCCGTCGGACGAAGATGACGGACGATATGTCCTCGTCATTGGTGAACGGCGGCTGCATGCGTCAAAGAAGGCGGGCAAGACGCATATTCCGGCGATGGTCCGGCGGGTATCTGCGCAGCAAGCGGCGGAGATGACGATTATCGAAAACCTGCAGAGAGAGGACTTGAGTCCGCTGGAGCAGGCCGAGGCGTTTCGCGTACTGAGCAGGGACTTCAGCATGACGCAGCAGGAGATTGGCGAGCGCGTGGGATTGTCGCGCGCATCGATTGCGAACTACATGCGCTTGCTGAAGCTGCCGCGTGACGTCATGGAGTTGCTGGCGAATAAGACCATCAACTTCGCCCAAGCCAAGGAATTGTTGAAGCTCGAGGACAACGACCGGATCGCCGAAGCGGCGCTGTACGCGGTGAAGAAGGGGATGAGCATTGAGCAGATTGAGATGCTGGTGCTGCGGATGGAAGGGCTGCTCGATCCTCTGCCTGACATGCCGGGAGTAAAGAAGAAGGAGCGGACCGGCGGGGCGCGGTGGGTGGATCCAAATGTGCGGGCGGCGCAGATGGAACTGGAACGGACCCTGGGCTTGCGCGTGCGGATCCGCGACCGGAAGGGGAAAGGGAAGATTGTGATTGAGTATGCGACGGTGGATGATTACGACCGGGTGCTGGAGATGTTGAAGAAGAGATAGATTTCAAAGTTCAAGGTTTCGAAGTTCGGCAAGACCAGCCGTGGCGGTTTCACGGGTGGGCCGCGATGCTGATCGGCATCAGGAGACTTTGCGGATACGAAGCTCCTCTTTTACGCGTTTCATTGACCAGAACTGGGCCGCGTTCGCTATAAGCGGAGTGGCGAAAGCTGCTCCACAACCACTGCTGGGGCTCCAGAGCTAAACCTCGCTGCACAGGATTGCGGTGCATGTAGCGCAGCTTTTCCACGCGCTTCTTCTCGCTGAATACAACAAAATCGTAGAAGCGATGTTGCCAAACATGTCCCACGGCGACGGTGTGCTCCAAAGCGCGTCTGCCTGGGCGACGTTTTGGGCGTGAAGCTCGCGCAGCAACCGATGGGCGAAGCTTTGTTTCAAAGCGGCGAGCACCAGCGAGGGATTTCCGCGCTCCGGCTCGCTGAAAAGAAGATGGACATGCTCAGGCATTACTACATAACCGACAATGACAAATTGATGTCGCTGGCGCACCTGCTCCATAACTTCTAGAAAGAGATCGCGAGCGCGTGGAATGCCGAGCAGAGGGCGGCGCTGATAGCAGCTCCTGGTGATGAAGTGGGAGTATCCAGCGCCGTAGTAGCGGTGCAGGGGCAGTGTCCTATGCTCATAGGACACTACCCGGTGCAGGTTCGTCGGCATTGGAATGATGTAACAGAAAAGCAAAGATTTATCTGTGACGGATGAACATGCCTGGGCCGGTCGCGGCAGCCCACGTGTGAAAGTGCCACGGGTGGGGCATCCTATGTCGGGGTGACTACGGCGGGGCATGCGCGCGAACTATTGGCGGGTGAGCCTATTCGCGCGTGCGTTTCGCCTCTTTCAGTGTGGCGGAATTGGGTGCCGTGAGGCGCTGCCTGGTGCCGAGTCCAGTGCTTACATCGTTATTTCTTCCTCGCGGATGCTTTTGCTGGGGCTCAATGCGCAGCTGCGCTCGCCGTCGGAACCGGACAAGTCAAAATCCAAGACCGGCATTCGCTAAGGGCTTTCCATGGGATCTGAGAACCATCCGTTGAGTTACGACCGGAGATCTGAAGGCTATTGGTTTTGCTTAAGGCTGGCGGGTGCTGCGGCGCTGATGTTCGCATTGTTGCAGAACCAGGCGCAAGCGCAACGCAAGTCCTGTCCGTTAACTGACGCTCAGTCGCAAAAGGCAATCGCTGCGTGGGCACCGATCGGGAACTTCCTTGCCAACGAGCCGCGGTGCGTGAACTGCCACGGCAAGGTAAATCCCTACGTGGATGGCATTGGTCTTGAAACGTCGGGAGACTTCAACTCCGACACTCCCGCGTCAACTATCAAACATGGGGGAGGACTGCAACCTCACGAACACAACAACGGCGTGATGGACCAGGGTTGCAAAGATTGCCACGACAATATGGTTGCCAAGGGCGACGGGTCCCCATCGGTAAACTGGACGCTTGCTCCGAGGGACCTTTCGTTCGTCGACAAGGATCCGACGACGCTCTGCATACAGGTTAAAGCCGCAACGAAAGATGCCGACCACCTCATGGGGCATCTGAAAAATGACAACGGCGGTACGAACTTCTCGGAAACGGCGTTCCTCGGGACCCGCGGTCTTGATGAAGATCGATACCTGGACAAAGACTCACCCACGTACGTCGCCCCTCTGCCCCCATCAATCACGCACGATGCCGTTATGCAGATGGCCCAGAACTGGATTGCCGCCATGGGAGGAAAATTCCAGGGAGACGAAACCTGCGGCTGCGAACTGAAACACTCCAAGTGGAGCGGCCAGATTCACTACATGATCGATGAAAAAGGAGATGACGGGCACAACGATTTGCAGGACTGGTCGAATCATCGACTGATCAAAACGGTAGTTACGGTGAAGGATGGCTTTGGAATCGCTAACTTCTATCAGGACGAGAAGCATGTGGGGGAAAACCGGCAACGAGCACTTCGTGGCGGCGCCATCGTCTTCATCAAAGAGAGCAGTCAGAGTTCCGAAGGTTCAGGGAGTGGATCGTCAGCGGCGAAGGTGGAGGTTCAATTTACTCCCGACCAGAAACATTACAGCGTATCGCCGAGTTGGATTGACGTAATCATCGGGAAATCGCACTCTACGTTATGCGAACGAGATAATTGTCGTCCCAGTAGAGACGTGGACATTCACACTCCCAGCTGGGTTAGCATATCGGGCGACGTACTAGATCCCAACCACCTCAAGGGTTCCTCATCCGACCGAAAACAAGATCTTGGCCGAAGCCATACTGGCGTACGCACGGAGGTGATCCAGTGGGACCTGCGGCGAACCGGGAATTGATGGCTCGGTTTTAGAACATGCCGTGCCCGACCTAGCGTGAGTTCAGTCCATGGTTCCGGGGGTTCGTGGAGAGTTTCTCTTTCGCCCCTTCGGGGCTCGTCGTGAACTCCTTTTGTCCACCCCACGCTTGCGCCGTGGGCTGCATTCTTGCGCCGCTTCGCGGCTTCGGGCAAACCTGAGCGGTTGAAGGCGCGTTCTTCTCCGGGCTCTCGCGGGATTAGTGAACTCCTGGCCTCCCAGTCTGGTTTGGGCTTCCGCGCCTGATTCGTTGAGGGCGAACCGGGATACCCGGTTTGGGCTCGATGGAGTTCGCAACCTCATCTTTAGATCTTTTGTCCCGCTTTCGAGGACAGTTTGCCGGTTTCATTTTGCTCTTTTTGCTTGCGTTCCGTTGCGGTTGGGTTTAGACATTCGGGTTCGAGTCAATTCGTTTCGGGGAGATCTCCATGAATCGGCGTTCGTTCTTGAAGATGGGTCCGGTAGTGGGAGTTGGGTTGGGATTGCCTGCGGTTGCGCTCGGGGCGGAGGAGAAAAGAGCAGCGGGAATGACGGGCGCTGCGGCCAGTGCGAAGACGGGCTCTGGGGCGGGTTCTCCGAAGAGCATTCTGCTGAAAGATTATCGACCGCGATCGATCTACAAAGTTCCCGTTACGAGTGTGGGTAAGGCCAAGTTTCCCATCGTTGATATGCATTCGCATCCGTATGCCAAGACTCCGGCGGAGATTGAGCAGTGGGTGCGGACCATGGACGAGGTTGGGGTCGAGAAGACGATGATCCTTACGATGGCTACGGGCGCGGAGTTCGATGAGATCTTCAAAAAGTATTCGAAATTTCCGGAGCGGTTTGAGATGTGGTGCGGGCTGGATTTGCGGGGGTACAAGGGATCTGGATTTTCTGATTCTGTCGTGAAGGAGTTGGAACGGTGCCATTCTGCGGGAGCGCGGGGGATCGGGGAGATTCACGACAAGGGCAAGGGATTGAAGTCTGGGAAATTGGAAGCGCCGGGAATGCATCCGGATGATGGGCGGATGGATGCGCTGTGGGAGAAGGCGGGCGAGTTGAAGATGCCGGTGAGTTTGCATGTGGCGGATCCGGCGTGGATGTATGAGCCGATGGACAAGCACAACGATGGACTGATGAATGCGTACGAGTGGCGTCTGGATAATCAGCCGAACATTGTGAAACTGCCCGGGATGGTGGAGATCTTTGAACGGGTGCTGGAGAAGCATCGTGGCACGACATTTATTGCGTGCCACTTCATGAATCTCGACTACGATCTGGGGCATCTGGGGGAGGTGCTGGAGAGGCATCCGAATCTGTATGCGGATATTTCGGCGCGGTACGCGGAGACGGCGCCGATTCCGCGGTTCGCGGCGGCGTTCTACGAGAAGCATGCGGGGCGGCTGGTGTATGGGACCGACATGGGATTTGATCGGGAGATGTATCGGGTTACGTTTCGGATTCTGGAGTCGGCGGATGAGCACTTTTATGAGTTTGAGCAGTTTGGGTATCACTGGGCTCTGTATGGGTTGGGGCTGGGGGATTCGGTTCTGAAGAGCGTGTACCGCGGGACGGCGGCAGGGATTCTGGACGCGCGAAAGGCTTGAACCACCAAGGACGCTAAGGATCACAAAGGAAAACCGTTCACCACAGGGGACGCAGAGGGGCCCAGAATGTATCGGCGGCGACGAAGTGCATAGATCCTGAGGCGCACAAGCTGCGCCTCAGGATGACAACTTTAGTGCGCTGCACAGCCTTGCCCTTAGTGCGTCGCCCGTCCCCGCTGCAAATCGACAAGGGAAAACTATCGGCCTACAATTTCTGCATGGACAGTTTGGGGCAGACGTCTGCTGCGGAAGAGCGGGATACGAGCCGGCTCATCATTATGGTCGCCGTCGTGGTGGTAATTGGGGGGGCGATTGGGGCGGCGTTGTTGTTGCGGAAGCCTCCGAAGCAGGTGCAGCCACCTTCTCCATATATTGCGAAGATCAAGTTGTCGAATTTCAAGATGAGTGCGGCGGAGAATTTTATTGGCGCGACCGTGAACTACATTGATGGGGACATCACGAACACGAGCGACAAGACGGTGACGCGGGTACTCGTGCAGGTGAATTTCGAAGATTCGATGGGACAGCTGGCGCAGCGAGAGGAGTTGCCGCTGCGGGTGGTGCGGACGAATGGGGCGTATGAAGAGCCGATGGATATGAGCGCGGCTCCGCTGGGCCCGGGGCAGACGGTGCCGTTCCGGTTGACGTTTGATGCGATCTCAGCGCAGTGGAACCGGCAGTATCCGGTGATCACCATTACGGATGTGAAAGTGAAGTAGGTAGCGCGAGTTCCTTCCAGGAATCTTTCAAAAACACCTTTCAACGCAGGAGGGCACAGAGTTCCACAGGGAAAACTTTGTCTGCCGACGCATCGCTTACAATGGACGCGTGAGTGACGTGAAGGCATTTCGGTTGACGGAGTCGGTGAAAGCTGCGGGTTGAGCGTCGAAGCTGAGTCCGGCGGCGCTGGACAAGGTGCTTGGGAAATTAGCCCGGCAGCAGGATCCGAATGTGCTGGTCGGCTTTGATCATGCCGACGACGCCGGAGTGTACCAGATCGGGCCTGAGCAGGCGCTGGTGCAGACGGTGGATTTCTTCACGCCGATTGTGGACGATCCGTACACGTTCGGGCAGATTGCCGCGACAAATTCTTTGAGCGATGTGTATGCGATGGGTGGGCGTGCAATGACGGCGCTAGCGTTGGTGTGCTTTCCCGAGAAAGCGGACCTGGAGATTCTGGAGCGCATTCTCGCGGGCGGATTGTCGAAGATGATGGAGGCCGGGTGCACGGTGATTGGCGGACACAGCATTCGGGACGAAGAGACGAAGTTTGGATATTCGGTGACAGGGATGGTGCATCCGAAGAAGGTGCTGGCGAATGCCGGGGCGCGGGCGGGCGATGCGCTGGTGCTAACGAAGGCGATTGGAACGGGAGTCATTTCGACAGCGATTAAGAAGGAGAAGGCGCAGCAAAGCTGGATAGATGCCGCGATCGCGTCGATGACAGCGCTGAATAAGCGGGCGGCCGAGGTGGTGACGCGGGATGAGTTTCGCGTGCATGCGATGACCGACATCACGGGGTTTGGATTGATTGGGCATCTGCGGGAGATTGTGATGGCCTCGGATGTGTCGGCGAGGATTTCGGCGGGCGCGGTTCCGCTTCTGGATGGGGCGCTTGAGTGCGTGCACGCCGGGCATGTGCCTGGGGGACTAAAGAATAATCGTGAGTTTGCGGAGTGTGTGGTGGGTTACGATGCGGCGGTCGGAGAGGATTTGCGGATGGTACTTTACGATCCGCAGACCGCGGGCGGGCTGTTGATTTCGACTGCGGATGGAGCAGTGTTGGTCAAGGCGCTCATTGATGAGGGAATTCCGGCTGCTATGGTCGGCGAAGTTCTTGGATCTTCCAAACCTCTGATCTCGATTACCAGCTAAACAGCAATGTCACGTGGCCCCGTGACTCATTCCCGCTCGCGGAGGCTACCCAGGACTTCCATCCTGGGTTGTCCCATGCCGCCGCTACGCGGCTGGAGCTGACCTTTCAGGCGCAAAACTTTCGTTGTGCAGCGTCACCGTGAATATGTGAAGATCCGCAGCTCAGGCCTTGGTTATGCGAATTCTGCGATTGCCGCGGCTTCTCAACCAAACTTTAGTCATTTGATTGGGAGAAAATCACGAAGGAAAATCTAGGCCATGAAACTTACATTCGCATGCGTCAGTTTTTTGATGGTTTCGGCAGCTCTGGTTTCCGCGCAGGATAAGCCGCGCGTGTACGTACAGGGCAAGGGATCGCAGGACGTAACAAGCACAGGATCGGGCGGCGGCGGGCGGCACTGGGGCGCGTGGGGATCGAGTTCGACGGTGGATTCGCATGATGAATCCATGGAAGTGACAAAGAATCTGCAGAAGGATTGCTCGGGCGTGATGGTGACGCTAAATCAATCTAATGCGGACTACACGGTCATGCTGAACCGTGAGTCGAAGAAGAATCGCGGGCTGCTGCGGAGCAACAGCCAGGTCCAGGTGGCGAACCGGATTGGAGATGTCCTGGGGACGAGCGCAACCCATACGGTAGGAAACGCCGCAAAGGATGCGTGCGAGTTGATTGTGGCGGATTGGCAGACGCACGGGCGTATGGCGGCTCCGGCAGTCGAATCGAGTGCTGCGCCTGCGAGTCCAGCGGTGCAACCGGGTGTCATTCAGCCAGCCGGGGTTCGGCCCGCAATCGCGAACCAGCCAGCGCAGGTGGTAACGGTGGCCGCGCCGGTGGAGCAGCATCCGGTGACATCGACGGAAGCTGGGAACGAGAGTGTGGGAGACGCCGCGAAGCGCGCCAAGCAGCATGCTGAGTGTTTGAAGGTGGCGAAGGATAATCCGAGCGTTAGCTGCAAGTAAAGATCGTTGCTGAGAGTTCGTGGGCCGCTAACGCGGCCTTTTTTTTTGTGCTTGGGGTTCCGGGTTTGCTCTCTGGCCGGATTTCTAATGCTGTAGGGGACAGCGGATTCCTCGCTTTGCTCGGAATGACAAAATGGGTTCGGAACGAGACGGGTAGGCTTGGAATGAGAATGCGCAAAGGGCGGAATTGTTTGGCAGCCCGCGACAGCGTACGGCATCTATAGGTGGTAGTCTTCTGCCGAATTCTGATTGGAGAACGTATATGCAATTTCGCACTCTGGGCCAAGGGTTGAAAGTTTCAGCCGAGGGACTGGGCTGCATGGGGATGTCGGAGTTTTATTCGGGGCGGGATGATACGGAGTCGATTGCGACGATACATCGGGCGCTCGATTTGGGTATCACATTTCTGGACACGGCGGACGTGTACGGGCCCCATACGAACGAAGAGCTGGTGGGGCAGGCGATCAAGGGGAAGCTGGAAAAGATTGTGCTGGCGACGAAGTTTGGGATTGTGCGGGATCCGGCGAATCCGATGGCGCGCGGGGTGAATGGGACGCCGGAGTATGTGAGGAAGTCGTGCGACGCGAGTCTGCGGCGGCTTGGAGTGGATCATATCGATCTCTATTACCAGCATCGGGTGGATCCGAATACGCCGATTGAAGAGACCGTGGGCGCGATGGCGGAACTGGTGAAGCAGGGGAAGATTTGTCATATTGGGTTGTCGGAGGCGAGTCCGCAGACGTTGAGGAGGGCGGTGAAGGTGCATTCGGTAACGGCGCTGCAGACGGAGTATTCGCTGTGGTCGCGGGATCCGGAGAATGAAATTCTTCGGACTTGCCGGGAGTTGGGGATCGGATTTGTGGCGTACAGTCCGCTAGGGCGTGGATTTTTGACCGGGCAGTTCAAGCAATTTGAGGATCTGCCGGAGGATGATTACCGGCGGAACACGCCGCGGTTCCAGGGAGAAAACTTCCAGAAGAATCTCGATGTGGTGCGGCGCGTGGAGGAGATTGCGAAGCAGAAAGGGTGTACGCCGTCGCAGTTGGCGATTGCGTGGGTGCTGGCGCAGGGCGAAGACATTGTGCCGATTCCGGGGACGAAGCGGCGGAAGTATCTCGAGGAGAATGTTGCGGCATTGGAGGTCAAGCTGACGCCTGAAGATTTACAGCGCATTGACGAGGTGTTCCCTGCGGACGTAGCGGCAGGGAAGAGGTATCCGGAGCACGTGATGGCGCTGGTGGACGGGTAGGGCGGATCCAAATCCCCACTCTAAGATCGCAAAAGGCGCGATTTTAGTATGGGCACCCGGCGGTGCTCGCTACGTCGTCGGTCTACTTAAGTGTCACCGGGAATACTCCTGGATTTTTTGGTCGACTGCGACTGCTACGTATTTTTGCGAGACGAGGTCGCGGAATTGGACGACTCGTTGTCCGTCGCGGGCCAGCTTTCCCCAGCGGCTGGCCTTCTCGGGATTTTGCTGGATGGCCTGGTATTCCTTGCCGTCGAGGAGGAAGCGGGCGGTGCGCAGGCGTTGGCTGCCGGTGCGAGTGACACGGAATTTGCGTCCGTTGACTTCGATCTGGGTGCCGGACATGAGTTGTTCGGCGACGGAGAGTAGGAGGGCGTGGTCCAGCATGGGTGTTCCTTGGACATGGTAATGGCTCCCGTGTGAAGATCGAAAGCTCCGCAGTGGCGAAGATCGTAAACGCCGAGGGCGCCGGGCTTGCCCGGCTTTTTCTTCATCAGCCATTATGACGACTAGAGCCTGCGGACAGCTGGTAATGCCGGGGTGCCGCATTCGAAATCGTGGCCTGGAGAGAAGTGGCAAGCTACGTCCCTACGGCTCGGCTCCTGTTATCAATGAGTTAGGGTGGTTTGCGTCGGCTTCAGTGTCGTTCGTCATTAGCCTTCGGTGACGTTTATTCCCGGCGGTTGGGTTGCTACCGTCATCCTCAGGTACTGATCGTGTGGTACCGAAGCGAGGATGATTCACCAATGGCGAAGGTAAAAGTAACGATTCTTTATGGGGAAGGCGACGAGGACGTTTTGAAGGCACAGGCTTCGGCTCTGGAGAAGGCCGGGTACACGGTGCAGCCGGGGCTGGGACGCAAGGGTGTCGACGAGGCGCTGAAGAAATCGAAGTTCGACCTGGTCGTGCTGGGAGCCACGTTGAGCCGCAATGACCGGCATCATCTGCCGTACGTGGCGAAGAAGGCGAGTAAAGAGACGAAGATCCTGGTGCTCCATGCCGATGGCACGCGGCATCCGTACGTGGATGCTTGCTGCGATACAGGCTCCAGCATCGAAAACGTGCTCGGAAAGATCGAGAGCATGAAGCTGGCGGGGTCGGCGGCTCAGGCTGCGGGTGCGGCGGCGGGAAGATAGTTCTCGAGTACTCAGTACCCAGTTTTGGCGGCCTTTGCGGCCGCCTTTTCTATTGGGCTTGGAACCTTGCTGGGAACGAATCTTGGTTGCTAACAGGTGGGATGCTGAGGGTATTTTGCAGCCAAGAGATGCTGTGAAGTGGGATTCCGATTGGTTGTGGGACTACAATATCGGCGTGCCGTTACCGGAATCAGAAAAGGTTGTCGCAGATCGGCAGCGCGGGGCGCGGGACAAGCAATATGCGGTGTATGCGTCGGAAGCAGCCGGGCTTCTGGTGATTGCCTTCCTACTGTTGGCGCTCATCCTCGTTCGATACTGGCAAAACATTGATTGGAGCCTGCGCTGAACGTGGGCTCTTCCTCCCCTGATCCACTTCTGGTTGTCATTCTTGGACCTACCGCCAGCGGTAAGACTGCGCTTTCGCTTGCGCTCGCGAAGGAGTTTGACGGAGAAATCGTCAACTGCGATTCGGTCGCGATGTACCGAGAGCTTGATATTGGCACGGCGAAGCCGACGGCGGGGGAGCGGGCGTCGGTCCCGCATCATCTATTTGATTGCGTCGATCCCACGCAGGAAGTGACGGCTGGCGAGTATGCCCGGCAGGCGCGCGGAGTGCTGGAGGAGATCAAGCAGCGGCGGCATTTGCCCATTGTGGTTGGGGGCACGGGACTGTACTTGCGGTCGCTGCTGGAAGGGTTATTTCCTGGGCCGCAGCGATCGGAAGAATTGCGGGCGCGATTGCGGGAGCGAGCGGCTCAGCGGGGGACGGGATATCTGCATCGGATTCTCGCGCGGTTGGATCGGGAGACGGCGGAGAAGGTGCATCCGAATGACACGCCGAAGTTGATTCGGGCGATTGAGGTTTGTCTGGCGGCGCGGGAGAAGATGTCGGAGCTGTTGGAGAAGGGGCGGGATCCGCTGAAGGGGTTTCGGGTGGTGCGGTTGGGGCTCGATCCGGAGCGCGGGCCGCTTTATGAGCGGATTAACGAGAGGGCTGCGCGGATGTTCGAAAGCGGGTTGATTGAAGAGACGAGTGATCTTTTGGCGAAGTATGGGTCTCGTGCGCGTGCGCTTGGGTCGCTTGGGTACAAGCAGGCTGGACAATTCATCCGTGGTGAAGTTACGCGCGAGGAGGCCCTGAGTGCGGCGCAGCAGGGGCATCGGAATTATGCCAAGCGGCAGATGACCTGGTTTCGACGGGAGCCGGATGTGTGCTGGCTTCGCGGGTTTGGCGATGATCCCTCGATTCAGGGCGCTGCTGTGCGGGGCGTGCGGACTTCTTTGCCACGGATTTACACGGATTAACACGGATCGATCTTTTGCTGCTTCGCGGCTGCGGTGCGTTTGCATCGGCAGCATATATTGCTTCGAAAAGTGCATAGATCCTGAGACACGCAAAGTACGCGCGTCTCAGGATGACAAGTGGGTTGGGGCCGTCACCGAGAATTGCGTTGGGATCGTCACGGACAAGTGGCTGCGATTGCCATGGACAATGGCGTTGAGCCCAGGATGACAGTTGTTTTGGGTTCGTAACTGGTTCTTACAGTCTGCTATCGTTTTCGACATGCGGAAAATGCTTGTTCTCGTTTTCATAGCTATTAGTGTGGCTGCGCCATTTTCGTTTACCGAAGAGAAGCATGCGCCGGCGAGGCCGGCTCGCCAAACTCGCGAGGCCGGCCGCTGGGCGGAACGGACTCTGCGCAAACTTTCAGTTGAGGAGAAGGTTGGGCAGGTGTTCATGATCTGGTGCCGGGCAAGTTTTCTGAACCTGGACAGCCCGGAGTATCTGGATTTTCTGGACTCGATGCGGAAGTATCACGTGGGGTCGTTCGCGATGTCGGTGCATGTGGATGGTCCGTTCTTGTTGCGAACTGAACCTTACGAAGCGGCGGAGTTGCTGAACCGGTTGCAGAAGGAATCGAAGCTGCCGCTGCTCTTCGCGGCGGATTTTGAGCGTGGCGTGGCGATCCGGTTGATGGGGGCGACGAATTTTCCGCATGCCATGGCGTTTGGGGCGGATGGGAAGTTGGAGGATGCGGAGAGGTTTGGGCGGATTACGGCGGAGGAAGCGCGGGCGATTGGGGTGCATTGGAATTTCTTTCCGGATGCGGATGTGAACTCAAATCCGGCGAATCCGATCATCAATACGCGGTCGTTCGGAGAAGATCCGAAGCAGGTTGGCGATCTGGTGACGGCGTACATCAAGGGGGCGCATCAGGGCGGGATGTTGACTACGGTCAAGCATTTTCCTGGGCATGGGGATACAGCGACCGATTCGCACCTGGGCGTGGCGAGTGTGAACGGGGATCGGGCGCATTTGGAATCCATTGAGTTGCCCCCGTTCAAGCAGGCGATCTCCGCCGGAGTGGATTCGGTGATGGTAGCGCACGTGACGGTGCCCGCCCTGGACGCGGATCCAAATCACGTCGCGACGATTTCTCCGGCGGTAGTGTCGGACTTACTGGAAAAGCAGCTTGGGTTTGCGGGGATTGTCACGACCGACGCGCTGGATATGGCGGGTCTGACGCATCTGTTCGCGAATGATGTGGGGCGGGCGGCGGTGGAGGCGTTCAAGGCGGGGAATGACATGCTGATCATTCCCGCGGACATGGGAGCGTCGTTCCGGGCGATGCTGAAGGCGGTGACATCGAGGGAGATTCCGATGGCGCGGCTGAACCGATCGGTACTTAAGATACTGAAAACAAAGGCGGCGCTGGGACTGAGTACGACGCGGACGGTGGATCTGAGGAAGATTCCGCAGATGATTGGCAAGACGGAGAACCTCACGTTTGGGCAGCAGGTGGCGGATTCGGCCATCACGCTGGTGCGCGATAACGGAAAGGTGATTCCGTTGAAATCAAAGGGAACCGTGAAGGGAGGCCTTCCGTATATGACGAGAGAAGAGACGCACAATGACGTGCTGGCGATTCTCTTTTCTGAAGATATGCGCACGGAATCTGGGCGCGCCTTCGGACGGGAGTTCCATGCGCGTATTCCGGACTCGCGCGTGATCTATGTGGATCCGCGGGTTGCGGCGGGCATGAGCGAGGAAGTGCTGAAGGCGGTAGAGGAAGCGCAGACGGTCGTTGCCGCGGTGTACGTGATTCCTACAGCGGGGAAGATTGGGAACTCGATGAACCTAGGCGACGCGACTGGGACGCTGCTGCAGCAGGTGCTGGATCACGCGGCGGCGAAAACGGCAGTGGTGGCGGTGGGAAATCCGTATCTCGCGGCAGATTTTCCGAAGATAGAGAATTACATGTGCACGTTTTCGAATGCGTCGGTATCGGAGATCGCGGCGGTGAAAGCGCTGTTTGGGGAGATTCCGATTCATGGGCATCTGCCAGTTACGATTCCGAACGTGGCGCAACGAGGTACGGGACTGGAGCGTCCGGTGCAGATGGCGAGGGGAGGATCTTCGCATGCGCAGAATTGAGTTGACCATTGCGGTGGTCGCGATCGGGATCGTGGCGGCTTGCAGCGTGAATGTGAAGAAAGAGAAGAACGGCGAGGACAAGCAGGTGGACGTCCGTACGCCCATGGGTAACATCCACGTCAGTAAGGACGCGAGCCCGGATGATGTCGGGATTCCTGTGTATCCGGGAGCTCGTTTGAAGCAGAAGGATGATAGCGGCGATGACAAGAGCGCGAACGTGAACATCTCGGGATTCGGGTACGCGCTGAAGGTGGTGGCACTCGAGTATGAATCGAACGATGCGCCATCGAAGGTAGTTTCTTATTACAAAGATCATTTGAATCAGTATGGGAATGTTCTCGTGTGCCACACGGCTCACCTCGATCTGAATACAGATATGAAGAATCACGATGAGGGTCCGCATGCGCTGACGTGTGACGGATCGAGCGGAGTCACGGTGGAATTGAAAGTAGGGACGAAAGACAACCAGCATATTGTGGCCGTGGATCCGGAAGGCAGCGGCTCGAAAATTTCGCTGGTGTATGTACGGACGCACGGGAAAGATGCGGAGATATAGGCGTTAAAGGAGCTGTCATGTTTCGGTTTGCAGGAATCGCAATTGTGGCCGTGAGTCTGAGCGTGTTGGTGTTTGCGCAGGATCCTGAGAAGAACAAGAATCTGGACATCCGGAGTTCGGTCGGAGATCTGCACATGGGTCCGGATGCGGATGCGAAGAAGGTCGGGGTGCCGCTGTATCCGGGCGCGCGCTTGAAAACAAGCGAGGATAACAACAATCGGGCCAATCTGAGTCTGCTGACGGAAGAGTTCGGAATGAAGCTGATCGTGGCGAATTATGTTTCGGACGATGCGCCGGAGAGGGTGCTCAGCTTCTATCGGGACAAATTGAAGAAGTACGGGAAGGTGCTGGAGTGTCATTCGGAGAAGCATGGCGGTGATGTATCGGTACACGATGACGACAAAGATTCCGGTAAGAATAAGAGCAAGGAGCTGAAGTGCGATGAGAATTCCGGCCCGGTCACCGAGTTGAAGGTCGGGACCGAGGACAACCAGCGCATTGTGGCAGTGGAACCCGGGGACGCGAGCAAGGGATCGAAGTTCGCGTTGGTGTATGTGCATACGCGAGGGAAGAGCGGGGAGATTTAGTCGGAGAGTTATGAAGGTTCGACGGTTCACGGTTCGAGGTTTCAAGGTTTCAAAGATCAAAAACGCACTTCCGGCCTAGAGGTTTCTTGCGCTCCTTCGGAGCCTTCTCTTCTCATTCGCTTTGCGTGCCCTGACCATCTTTCCCTATCTGTGTTGCTTCTGGCATTGCGCGTGCGATACTTTCAGAGGCACGCCTTTCTTGGTCTCGTCCTTGCGTGGAACAACCCTGCTACAAATGCGGCCAGGTAGTGGAAGAAGGCAGGCCGTTTTGTCCGCACTGCGGGGCGCCGCTGATTCGGGTTATTGTCGCTGAACCGGTAGCCGCCGTCGCCGGGCTGGCGAGCGCGGGGGCTGGGTCACAGGACTCCTCGGAACTTTCATCATCACAAACTGTGCCGGTGTTAGCCCTGCCGTTCGGTTGGTCGCAGGCTTTGAAGCCATGTGCGCTTGCCGCGCTCGTTGCCCTGGGGCTGATGATGTTGGGCCTGCATCCGTTTGTGGCGATGTTGAGTGTGGGATTTCTGGCAGTAGTTTTCTATCGCCAGAACCGGAGAGGGCTGAGCATTCGTGGGACTACGGGCGCTGGAATTGGCGCACTCGGAGGATTGCTGTGGTTCGCGATGGCGGCCATTCTCGAGGTCTTAATGATTGTCGTCACGAATAAGGGCGCGGAGGTCCAGGCAGAGTTATTGGCCAAGCTCGATCAGGCCGCGAAGCAGACCACGGACCCGCAGGTGCTCGCGTGGTTCGATAAGATGAAGTCGCCGGGCGGGCTGGAATTGCTGATGATCAGCGGGATCATTTTTGCATTCTTCGCTTCCATTGTGCTGGCGGGGCTGACGGGGGCGATCTGCGCATCGCTGTTGGGCCGCCGCAAACCCTGATTTTATCGAAACGCAGGCGCCGCTCTTGCGGGGGGTCTTTCGTCCGCGTATGATGCAGCGTTTGTCCTTTTCCTGATGAATATGCCTGCGCGCGGTTCACTGCTCGGAATCGAGCATCTGGAAACAAAAGAAATTCAAGGGTTGCTGAATCTGGCCCGGCGGATGAATCCGCAGAAGTCGCGTCCGCTGCTGCGCGGCAAACGCGTGGTGCTGCTGTTTTACGAAGCGTCCACGAGAACGCGGACTTCGTTCGAATTTGCGGCGAAGGCGCTGGGCGCGACCACGACTCTCGTGCAGTCGTCGGGATCGAGCATTGAAAAGGGCGAGTCGGTCATCGATACGGGATACACGCTGCGAGCGGTGGGAGCGGATTGCATTGTGATGCGGCATCCGTCGGCGGGGGCGCCACATTTGATGGCGTCGCATTTGGATATTCCGATCGTGAATGCCGGAGATGGGATGCACGAGCATCCGTCGCAGGCGCTGCTCGATGCGCTGACGATTCTGAAGCACAAGAGGTCGTTCAAGGCCTTGCAGGCGACGATTATCGGAGACATTTTTCACAGCCGGGTGGCGAGGAGTGCGTGCCATCTGCTGACGCGGTTTGGAGTGAAAGTCGTATTGTGCGGTCCTCCGGAACTGGTGCCGGATGTGTCGGCTTCGCTTGTGCCCGGGCTGCGGGTGACGCGGCATATTGAGGATGCGCTGCGCGGGACGGATGTGGTGATGCTGCTGCGCGTCCAGAAGGAGCGGCTGGCGGGGCAGAAGATACGATTGCAGGACTACATTGCGAAGTATCAGATGACGGTAGCGCGGGTGAAGCTGGCGAAGCGGGATGCGATTGTGATGCATCCCGGGCCGATTATTCGAGGGTTGGAGTTGACGGCAGAGGTGGCGGATGGTCCGCAGTCGGTCATTGTGGATGAGGTGCACAATGGCGTGCCTACGCGGATGGCGATACTGGCGCGGGCACTGGGAAGGGGCAAGTGAGAGCTCGCCTTCCAGTTTCAACTTCTCTTCCTCGGATTGTGCGGATCAACACGCGTAGGCGGAATCTTTTTCAATGACTGTAGAACGCAAAAGCATTTTGATTAAGGGCGGACACCTGATTGATCCGGCGGCGAAGATCAATGCGCCGATGGATCTCTTGTTGCGGGATGGGCGTGTGGCCGAGGTTGCTGCGCCGAACAAGATTCATGGAGCGGATGAGAAGTTTGATGCGCGTGGATTGATTGTTGCGCCTGGATTCATCGATCTGCATGTGCATTTGCGCGAGCCAGGGCAGAACTATAAAGAGACTGTGGCGTCCGGAACAGCAGCGGCGGCCGCCGGCGGATTTACCTCCGTTTGCACGATGCCGAACACTGTGCCGGTCGTGGATACTGCGGAGTGGGTGAGTTGGCTAAAGCATCCAGAGCGTGGGGCTGTAGTCAATGTGTTTCCGATTGCGGCGGCGACGAAGGGCAGCAAGGGTGGAACGCTCACGGATTTCGCGGCGCTGCAGCGGGCCGGGGCGGTTGCTGTTACGGATGATGGCAAGCCCATTCTCGACGACGACATCATGCGGATGGCGCTGCGGCTTGGGGCGGAACTGAACATCCCGGTGGTGCAGCATGCGGAAGATACGCGGATGACGGAGAACTGCTCGATGCATGCGGGGCCGACGAGTTTCCGCTTGGGACTGCGGGCCGCGTCAGCAGCGGCTGAGGCGAACGTTGTGGATCGCGATGTGACGCTGGCGCAACAGATCCGGGAATCGCGGTTACATGTGGCGCATCTGTCGACGTCGGATGCGCTGAAGGCGGTGCGACTAGGGAAGCGGGCGAAGGCTCGCGTGACGTGCGAGGTGACACCGCATCATTTCACGCTGATTGATGAGAACGTCGGGCAGTACGATACGAACTGCAAGATGAATCCTCCGCTCCGATCGGCGGCGGACCGCGAAGCGATTCTTGTCGCGCTCGCCGATGGGACTGTGGACGCGATTGCTACGGATCATGCACCACATGCGGCGCACGAGAAGGTCGTTGAATTTGAGCGCGCGGCCTTCGGCATTACCGGGCTGGAAACGGCACTGGGGCTGGCGGTTACGCAGTTGCATCGTGAGCACAAAATTCCCCTGACGAGGATTGTCGAACTGTTTACTTCAGGGCCGGGGCGCGTTTTCGATTTGCATGAGCGAGGGACTCTTCTGCGAGGGAGTTTTGCGGATCTGACGATCTTCGATCCGAAGAAGAGGTGGACGTACGAAGCCGCGAAGTCGGTCTCTTTATCGCAGAACACGCCGTTTGATGGTTGGCAGCTTACGGGCAAGGTGATAGCGACGATGGTGGGCGGAAAGTTTGTGTATCGCGCGGCTTGAGCCTGAGACGGGCGTTGCAGTTTGATGAGAGCCAAATGCCCCATCCTTTTTCGTTTCGCAAAATGCGCGAAAGAAGGATGGGGCAACCAGTTGGTTGGAGTTCGGTGACCCTTCCGCCCACGAAGCAGCGCTGTTACTTCGCTACTGGGGGAGGTACCACCTCCTGCAGTCTCGGGTTACCACGTACTTGACTAAATTCTTCGTCCTTGTAGACGTTCGCCAAATTGCGGTAGCCGTCTTCTTTCGCCTTCTTCAGGCACTGCAAGCAGCCTTCTAAGTCACCGCGCTTTGCATAGGCCTTCGCCAGCGCATAGGAATACTGGGCCCGCTCTTCCGGACTGGAGATCTGGGCAGCGATGCCAGCCCTGTTCTCGTTGCGGAACACTTCAGGATCGAGTTCCATCGCGCGAATGTATTCCGAGATAGCACGATTGACCTTCTTCTGGCTAAACCACGCCGCGCCGAGGTTCACATGGAACGTGGCACGACTTTCATCGAGCGCTACCGCTTTCTTGAAGTACTTCGCGGCCGCACCATAGTTCTTGCGTTTGTATTCGACCGCGCCAATATTGTTCACGGCTTCGACGTACTTCGGGTTGATCTTTGAGGACTTCTCAAAGCTGGTTCGGGCAGCTCCCAATTCCTCTTTCTGAAGCTGCGCCAGCCCCATCTTGTTGTAGACGACCGCGTTCTTACGGTCCCTGCGGATTGCGGCCTGGAAGCAGTCGATGGCCGTATACCAATCCTTGTGTGCGCGAGCGAGGTCGCCGGCTTTCTCGAGCTCGGCGACGCTCATCTTGTCTGTATCAGCGGCGCACTGTGGCTCGCTAGCTTGTGCGCCGAAGCTGGCGAGCGGCACAAACAGGGCGAGTAGCATCAGTTTCAATGTAATGTTCTTCATATCAGCCTCCTTCTCCGGAGTGGCCTCTGGTCCGGTTTGGGCTGTTCCCCCGCCGGCGATTTGCTCTCCGCAACTGTGCCTGTTATGCCGCGGATTGGGGCCGGGCACAACGCTATAGCCGCTACATGGAGGTTATGCAGGGTCAGTTACAACCGATTCGTGCGCTATCCGACACATGGACAGCCGGTTGGCTCACATGCTTGATCAGTGATCCTAATCACGCTCGCACGGTGAAAGGGGGCGTTACATGGGGTTACGTAACCGGTTGCACGGAACGGAACCGGGGAGCGGGTGTATAAGCAAGCTAGAAGGCGCGCAGCAAGTCGCCGGGAGGTTCAAGTGCCTTCGACCACGGCAGAATCAACGACTTGGGAAGGAGAGCGGGCCGAGCTGCACGCGGTCCTGCAGTCTCCATTATTTGCTCGGTCGCCTGCATTGACTCATCTTCTTTCATATCTCTGCGAGAAGACGTTTGCCGGGGAAACCGATCAAATCAAAGAATATTCGGTAGCGCTGGATGTATTTGACCGGCGCGATTCGTTCGATCAGGACACAGATTCGATCGTCCGCGTGCAGGCGAACCGGTTACGCAAGCGGCTGAGCGAATACTACGCAGCCGAAGGTGCCGGGCATGGGATTCATATCAGAATTCCGGTGGGGCAGTATGTGCCAGAGTTCCAGCGTGTTGCGACGCCCGAGTATGCGGAAGTCGCCGCCGGAGCAGACGAAGTGGGCGCCGAAGAAAAGAACTCGTTTCTGCTTCCGAAGAGGATCTGGTTTCTGGGGACTGTCATTTCGGTTTCTGTGGCGATTGTGATTGCGATCGCGGTTTCGCGGCCGACCCCAAAGCCGCAGCCTGCCGTTGCTGAACGGACCTACCAGAATGCCGAGGCTGTGGTTGGTCTGCCTGTCGGGGACGAGGTACACATTCTGGCGGGCTCGACGCGAAAGTATGTCGATCATGCAGGGAAGGTGTGGAGTCCAGACGTTTACTTCAGTGGCGGGTCGGCGGTGAGCGGGATGGCGCAGCGCATCTGGCGTACGCTCGATCCGATTATTTACCGCAATAGCCGGCAGGGGGACTTCGCGTACGGCATTCCGCTGAAGCCCGGGATTTACGAGTTGCGGCTGCACTTCGCTGAGACGTTGTATGGACCGGAGAGCGAGAGCGGCGGCGGGGAAGGTAGCCGGACGATGACCATCACCGCCAATGGTCAGACCTTATTGCACGATTTCGATGTGCTCGCGGATGCGGGCGATGGCCGTACGGCCGAGGTGAAGGTATTTCCGGATGTCTCTCCGGCGAGCGATGGACAGCTGCACCTGACCTTCATTTCCGGGAAGAGCGGCAGCGCGATGGTATCGGCGATCGAGATTCTGCCCGGCATGCGGGGGCATGTGCGTCCGGTGCGCATTCTGGCACGGGATGTGCCATACTACGACAATGACAGCCGGTGGTGGAGTCCGGATGCCTATTTCAGAGGCGGACAACTGAAGAGCAGCCAGGAGCCGGCGCTCGGGACTGATGATCCGGAGTTCTATGAGACGGAGCGGTGGGGACATTTCTCCTATGCGATTCCAGTGCCGGCGGGACGGTATACGGTAACGCTGCGTTTTATTGAGCATCACAGCGCCGAGGTGGCGCCCGCGGGGGAGGATCGTGTCTTCAACGTCTTCTGCAATGGAAAGACGGTTGTGTCGAGCCTGAACATTGTGGATGAGGTCGGAGAGAACCGGCCCCTGGTGCGGACTATCAAAGGCGTTGAACCGAATGCACAGGGGAAGCTGCTGCTCGAGTTTGTGCCTGTGGCGCAGTATGCGACCGTGACCGGGATTGAGGTGGTGGCGCAGTAGACGTCCAAAGTCCTCCACCACAGAGGAGCACAGAGAAATCGCTGACTGCCGCGAGATATTGAGTCGCCTCGCTCCGCTGGCCAGCCGAAGGCGGCTGTCCCCCTGTTTCTTACGTTAGAATCGCCATTCGCTTGCCCACACTCTTCAGCACTTCCAGCGCTTTCTCCAGTTCTTCCTTCGTGTGCGTTGCGGTCATGATTGTGCGGATGCGAGCTTTGCCTTCGGGGACTGTGGGGAATGCGATGCCTGTGCCTAGCACTCCTTCTTTGAAGAGTTCTCGGGAGAAGTCCATGGTGAGTTTGCCGTCGCCGATGATGATCGGGGTGATGGGCGTTTCACTGGCGGGTGTCGCCTTC
>C688J18823_10000439_pt1 | contig 24169 bp, 18 predicted proteins | sample HopSoiMetagenom1_FD_18823 | JGI IMG/M metagenome (IMG submission 18823) | reverse complement strand
TATCCGTATCAATTGTATATTCTGTAGGATATTTTGTGCTTAAATAGGATTGTGTTTTGGAAGAGGTAACCCATCCGGTTAGCTTTTCCCATTTTTCACGAATGGTCAAAATTCCAATTCGAATATCTGCTACAGGTCTTGTAAATGTGAGTGGTAATAAATTTGTTCGAATTATTGGATCATCAAATAGAATAACATTCATACATTTTCAGTTTACATTTAGTTCAAACTCACTTCGGCTTTATTCAACATGGTGATATAGGTATCGATCTGTCTTAAAAAATATTTAATTGTTTTGGTATGATCAGAATCAATCATCATATCATGTGTATGAATATCATTTTCTTCTTCAAACTTACCTACTTTAAAAGCAGCCTTGGACATAGCTGCCACATATCTTAAAGCAAAATGGTCGTGAATATTCAGGTCAATCAATAAATCATATTCTTCTTCAATAAAATTACGTATGAACACAGGCGTTGGTTTGCCTAACAAGGATACTTCTTTGTTTGAAAAAAAATCAAAATCCAGTTTGGAATAGGTAAGTGCAGGAACACCATTGGATTTAAAATATCCCAACACTTTTACTTTTTTATTGTTTTCACGAAGTTCGTTTACATAACGTTTCACCAATTCAAAATCATCCGCACTGGTTGCATCAAAGATAATCCCCACTGTTTTTACGTCATCAAATTTAAACTTATTGACTTTTCGGATAGGGTTAAGCGATTGCAAATCTCTTCTTAACATCATGCCTCCAATAAAATCCTTCATTCTGTTTAACATACTCATTTGTTCTAATTGTTAACGCGTAAAATTAATTCTTAATTCTCAATCATTTTCAGAAAATCGTCTTCAGAAAGTATTGTTATTCCAAGTTTTTCTGCTTTTTTTAATTTTTCAGGTCCCATGTTTTCTCCTGCAACGACATAGCTGGTTTTCCCGGAGATCGACCCAACGTTTTTTCCTCCGTTCTGTTCAATTGTCTTTTTTAAATCATCTCTTGAAAATTTGCTAAACACACCGGAAACGACAAATGATTTATCTTTCAACTTATCACTGATATTTGTTAACTGGTTTTCGGAAAGTTCAAACTGCAAACCACTTTCTTTTAAACGATTTATCATTTCAATGATACGTTTATCTTTGAAATACGCTACAATTGTTTCGGCAATGCGTTCACCAATATCCCCTACTTCCAGCAGTTGCTCAACATTTGCTTGTTCAAGTGCTTCAATGTTTTTAAAATAAAAAGCTAATTTTTTTGCTGTTGTTTCTCCGACATGGCGTATTCCTATAGCATACAAAACCCGCTCAAAAGGTACTGTTTTAGAGGCTTCTACACCTTCCAATAAATTGTTTACACTCTTTTCGGCCATGCGTTCCAAATTCAGCAGATCTTGTTTTTTGAGTGTATATATATCTGCGATGTTTGATATCAGTTTATGCTCGTATAGTTGAGTGATGGTTTCCCCTCCCAAACTATCAATATCCATAGCTTTTCGGCCTACAAAATGTACCATTTTTCCAATGACTTGAGGAGGGCAACCCAATTCGTTCGGGCAATAATGATTTGCTTCTCCTTCGTTGCGTATCAATGATGTATTGCATTCCGGACAGCGTTCTATGTATTCTGTTTTAACCGATAATTCAGCACGTTTACTTTCGTCAACCGCGATGACTTTCGGAATAATTTCTCCACCTTTCTCAACAAAAACTGTATCCCCTACACGTATATCAAGCTTTTCAATAATATCAGCATTGTGCAAGGATGCCCGTTTTACCGTAGTTCCTGCAAGTAATACAGGTTCCAAATTGGCTACAGGGGTAATAGCACCAGTACGTCCCACCTGATAGGAAATGCTTTTCAAAACGGTGCTTACCCGTTGGGCCTTGAATTTATAAGCAATGGCCCATCGTGGTGATTTGCTCGTAAGCCCCAGCATTTTTTGTTGTTCATAGGAATTAATTTTCAGCACAATCCCATCAATTTCAAATTCCAGGTCATTGCGTTCTTTATCCCATTTTTTAATGAACTTAAAAACACCGTTTATACTATCTGTTTTAATGATGGAATCTGGCACCCTGAAACCCCATTCTTTAGCTGCTTGTAGGTTTTCATAATGTCCTTTAAACGGCAGGTGTTCTCCTAACATGAAATAAAAATAGCAGCTTAAATTTCGTTTCGCAACTACAGTGGAATCCTGCATTTTCAAAGTTCCGGAGGCTGCATTGCGAGGATTTGCTAAAGGTGGTTCGCCGATTTCTTCACGCTCTTTGTTAATTTTTGCGAAGGAACTACGGGTCATAAATATTTCTCCACGTATTTCAAACTCTTTCGGATGATTGCTTCCTCTTAACTTTAAGGGAATACTTTTAATCGTTTTCACATTGGTTGTTACATCATCTCCTTGCTCACCATCACCACGAGTTACAGCTCTTACAAGCTTTCCATCTACGTATGTTAATCCAATGGCGACCCCATCATATTTTAATTCACAAACATATTCATAAGCTCCATGCAATCCCTTTTTCACACGTTCATCAAAATCAATTAGTTCTTCTTCTGAATATGTGTTTCCCAGTGATAGCATCGCATACTTATGCCTCACCGTTTTAAATTCCTTAGTAATTTGTCCACCTACCCGCTGAGAAGGGGAGTTAGACGATAAATATTCGGGGTGCATTTTTTCGAGTGCAATGAGTTCTTCTAACAATTTATCGAACTCAAAGTCACTAATGGAAGGATTGGATAATACATAATAGTTATAATTATGCTCATCCAATTGTTTTGATAAATCCTCTATTTTCTTTTTAATAGCATCCATAACAAAATCTACTTTTGACTACCTAACGTATTGTCTTTAAAATCATCGTTTAATACAAAAAAGAACGGATAGGTGCGCTCTACCCTCACCAGCAGCTCATTTTTTTTAGCTGGATACCATTTTATCAGTTTCAGGACCCGTATTGCTTCTTCATCACAACCTCCTCCAACTGATTTTTTTATGCCTATATTAGTGACAAGGCCGCTGGGCTCTACAACAAATTGAACGAGAACAACTCCCTGCAAATTTGATAATTGAGCCTGACGCGGATACTCCAAATTCGCTTTTATAAAGTCTTTCAATGCAAAGTTGCCTTCTGGATACATAGGTACCTGTTGGACCTTTTTTTCAATGATTCCGGAGGTATCTGCTTTGGAGATGTAAGGAAAGTTAACATATCCGCGCTCCTTGCAAATTTTTACATATTTATCAGGTTCAAACAAAAAACTCGTATTCCAGTTACAGGCTGCCAATTCGCCGTTTTTTACTGTTGGATACCATTGCAGCAGTTTAAATAAACGCAATGCTTCCGCATCGATTTCCGGAGAAATGGATTTCTTAATTTTGACATCAGAGACCGTACTGTCTACTTGAATCACAAAATTAATAATTACTTCCCCACCTTCCTTTTTTTCCAAAGAACCGGTAGGGTAACGCAGTTCTTGCTTAAAAATTCGCTTCAATTCAGTTTTTCCGCCAATATTGGAAGGTAAAACATCCACATTATAGCCAATTTGTCCAAAACCGACGGATTTAATGAAAGAACTTAAGATAAGTAAAACGGCAATTCTTTTTTTCATGGCAGAAAACCCTGTTTAAATCGAGCCATGCAAGATACGATTTTTATTATTCAAATCGTTTATTAATGCGGTGTTTTTAAAACCTTTTTTTTTAAGCATCTCGCTGGTTTTCAATCCATAAGAAGCATTTATTTCGAAATAAAGTTTACCATTCTTTTCCAGATATTGCAATGCAAAATCAGCAATAGACGTATAGAATAAAAGAGGGTCATCATTGGGTACAAATAATGCCAAATGAGGTTCATGTTCCAATACATTTTTATGCATCTGCTCTTTCTCCGAAAAACAGATATAAGGAGGATTACTTACAATACAATCATATTTCACCATCTTATTCCTATCCCATTTCAAAATATCTTCTTGAAAAAATGATACATCCACCTGATTCCGTTCTGCATTTCCCTTTGCAATTTCTAATGCTTCTGGTGAAACATCCAATGCAGATACATGTGCCTTTGGAAGATTCTTTTTTAAGGCAATAGCAATACAACCACTACCGGTTCCTATATCCAGAATAGATAATTCTTGTTTGTGTCGGTGTTCACGAATAATTAACTCCACCAATTCTTCTGTTTCCGGTCGGGGAATTAGAACCTGTTCATTTACATTAAATTGAAGTCCGTAAAAATCAGCTTTCCCCAGAATATACTGAATAGGGTGCTGCTGCTTCAATTGCTTTACAGCAAAATTAAATTTTAGCAATTCCGATTCTGTAACATTTTCGGTTGCGCTTAAAATCATATCTGTTTTATTGAAATTGAGATACGCTTCGAAACAATAGGAGATAAAGGTTTCAATTTCACCCGCATCATAGATATCTTTCAATTCCTGTCGGAAGAAGTTAATAACATCAGCAATTTTCGTGGAAGGTATTTTCATTCAACACTAATTGATTTTATAAATATAGGTTGTTTGATTTTTATTCACCGGGTTAAGCCAGTGCATTGTTTTATCAATAAAACTAGGCTCTATCGTTGTTTCATATGTAAGTGATGGAAAATATTTTTTAAGATCGACAACACGTTGAGCTATGTTCTCATGTTGCATAAATACAACATAATTGGGTCTGTCTTTTGGCTGCATAGCGTTATACTGTTCATAAAATTTATCCGCGGGATTATTCTTTGTAATCCCATATACCTGCCCCCATTTTTGGAGATAAAACAAAGGTGGCATCAGGAAATCTTCCCGATTGCTATCCTCCACTGCTATGTATGTTACATCCCCTTTATGAGCAATATAGGTCATTGCTTCCACTCTATTACGTTTGCTATACGCAACCGAAATTACCAATAATAAGATCGTATTAAGCGACCAAAACCAAACATAAAAACTTTTCAATAGCTTTTTATGGTTTTGCCAATAGGTTGATTTCTGCAAGAACTCATTCCATCCAATCGTACCCAACAAGATAATGAATGGAAGTATCGGTAAAATAAAACGCTCTTGTTTATTTGGAAAATACGAATGGAAAACTAAAAAAATAAAAGAAGGAAGAAACAGCAATAGTTGTTTTCTCCAACTTCTTAAAAAGCCGAAAAATAAAAATATGCTGATGGGTGGTACTAAAATACCCAACAGGAAAAGAATATACGTGTACCATTCCAACACAATGTATTCTTGTGCATTCTCGATATTATAACGAACATATTCCTGAAACTCTACAAATGGTTTCCCCCAAATGTAAAAATCGGTTAAACCCTGAACACCGGCAGCAATAATTAAAAAGAAAATACCAAGTACAATTGCTTCTTTAAAACGTTTTAAAAATAAAAGCGCTAAACCAAAACCACCTGTAAACATCACTGTTTGAAATCGAATAGAAAAAGCAATGCCCAATAAGATACCAGCCCATATATAGGGAGCTATTCGTTTTTCCTCTTCATGCTTAATTACAATCCAGGTGGCAGCCATAAGTGGAACAACACATACAAATTCTACCAGGTTACGTACACTTAAAAAAGGCATGATCCAGAAAATTGCGAATAACAGTCCAACCGCCTTTGCTGTTTTTTCTCCAGCTACTTTAAATGCGATTTTATAGCCGCAATAAACCACAATCAATGATAGTAATGCATGGATAAACCGCACTACATACATTTGCGATTGAGGATCAGTAGTGCCTTTAAATTTTAAAAAACAAAATAAAAAGTAGTGAAGCCCGGCGTAAAAAAAACTATGTCCGGAAGGCGTAGGTGCCGTTTCTCCTTCAACCGGTAACCAGTGGTTATAGTCGTATCCGTCTGCCCAGGATTTGGATGCTTCAATCACCAGAAAATGATCATCATGCCAACCATAGCCTTTAGAAAAGATAACAGCTATTAGCCGAACAAAACAAGCAAGAAAGAGAATGAACGGTAACGGCTTGTCGTTCCATAGTTTGGTAATAAATTTCATAGATCGTAAATTTACTGGATAAAATTTGCAGTCACAGGCAGAATAGATTACTTAAGATCCTAAGCCTGAAATCGGGCACAAAAATACCAATTATTTAAAAGCTAGTTTAAATTTTATTTATTTAGATCTGTAAAGCCATTTATAATTAAAATCAACCACATAGGCACATAGCTCAATTGTCAATTATATGCTTTCCATATTCCTATGTGGTTAATATTTTTTTTTGCTTCTTCATCTCATTTATTCTTTTAATTTTGAATCGATGAATTCCCACGAATTTTACATGAAACGTTGCCTGGAGCTTGGACAAAAAGCATTACGGGAAGTTGCGCCTAATCCTATGGTTGGAAGTGTAATTGTACTGGATGGAAAAATAATTGGCGAAGGCTATCATCAATTTTATGGGAAAGAGCATGCAGAAGTGAATGCGATCCGAGCTGTACACGATAAAAGAGTTTTAAAAAATGCGACTTTATTTGTAAACCTGGAGCCGTGCTCCCATTTTGGTAAAACACCACCTTGTGCTGATTTAATTATTAAACATCACATTCCGCATGTTGTCATTGGAAGCATTGATACGAATTCGCTGGTAGCAGGGCAAGGAATTGAAAAATTAAAAAAAGCAGGTGTCAAAGTGGAGATTGGGATTTTAGAAGAAACGTGTCGTGAATTGAATAAACGTTTTTTTACTCATCATGAAAAAAAACGTCCCTATGTTATTTTAAAGTGGGCTCAAACAAAAGACGGGTACCTGGATTACAAGCGGGAAATCAACGATAAAAAAAAAGCATTGCAAATTAGCAATGAAGCTTCTCAAAAATTGGTTCATCAATGGCGCAGTGAAGAGCAAGCAATTATTATAGGAACGCATACTGCTTTACTTGATAACCCTCAGCTTACGGTAAGAATGATCAGTGGTAAAAATCCGTTGCGCATTGCTATCGACCGGACATTGCGTATACCAAAAGAGTATCACCTGCTTGATAAAAGCACCCCCACTTTAATTCTTTCGGAAAAGGAAATGGAATCGGAAATAAACCTGGAATATGTGCAGGTAGATTTTAATATTCCGATTGTGCCTCAGTTATTACACGAATTGTACAAACGGAATATACGATCATTGCTCGTAGAGGGTGGAGAACGTTTATTGAGTGGCTTTATACAAAGTGGTTTTTGGGATGAAGCCAATATATTTACTTCAGATAAAAAAATTGAGAGTGGTGTTCGCGCTCCTATATTAATAGAACAACCAATTAGCAAAGAAGATATAGGGGGTGATCAACTATTAAAATATAAAAACTTATACGCTGCTACATTAAACAGCATGCCCTCTTCTATTCTTAGCAATAATAAATAAACGTATGGAATTACTTAAAGAAATGTGCACCATTCAAGCTCCTTCCGGAAATGAAGTGAGAATGACAGAATTCGTATTGAACTATATCTCTAAAAACAAAAAAAACTGGAAAACAAAACCTCATGTATTTTCTGGTGAAGGTTTTCAGGATTGTATCGTATTGGTGTTTGGAAAACCACGTACAGCTATTTTTGCGCACATGGATAGCATTGGATTTACGGTACGTTATGAAAAGCAATTGGTAAAAATCGGTGGGCCACGTACGATCGCCGGTATGAAGCTGATTGGGAAAGACAGTAAGGGCGCTATTGATTGTACCTTGCACGTAAGTAAGGAAAATGCACTCAGTTACAAATTCAAACGTGATATTGACAGAGGTACGGAACTTACGTTCAAACCGGAATGGAGAGAAACAAAGGACTATGTGCAATGTTGTTATATGGATAATCGCCTTGGTGTTTGGAATGCTTTGCAGGTGGCAGAGACCTTAAAAGATGGCGTGATTGTGTTCTCCTGCTGGGAAGAACACAATGGAGGAAGTGTATCCTACCTTCAAAAATTTATTCATAAAAAATATGGTGTAACACAAGCCTTGATTTCTGATATCACCTGGATCACTGAAGGTGTAACGCATGGAAAAGGTGTTGCTATTTCTTTGCGCGACAGTTTGATTCCTCGCAGAAGTTACATAAATCGAATTATTGGTATTGCTAAAAAATCAAAAATACCTTATCAATTGGAAGTTGAAGGCAGCGGTGGTAGTGATGCAAAAGAATTGCAAATGAGTGAAAATCCATGGGATTGGTGTTTTATTGGAGCACCGGAGGATCATGTGCATACACCGGATGAAAAGGTGCACAAGAAGGATATTAAAGCAATGGTGGAGTTGTATAAGGTGTTGATGGAGGAGTTGTAATTCCCGGCGACAGTGCACATACTTCGACCTGTTTCAGATTTTTAATCGTTGAATTGTATTAGCCCTGAACTTTCGCAAAAGCCGCTATTAATAACATGTTAAATATACTTCTCTACTTTACCTTCCTTGACATCCTGTATCATTTTCTTGATTTTAGAGGTGCGCCTTACTTTATTATCAGTTCTTTCCAGGTAGATAACCAATAATTTGAGTGCAGCAGGTACATCATTCTTTTTTGTTTCAATTGCAGTTTTTGCAAGACAGGCTAGGTATACATTAAACAGTAACAGATTATCATCTTTACAAAGCGTCAATATCTTATCATTCAGATTAAAGGTATATTCAGGTGTTTTATCCATCCATGTTAGAATAAAACCAATATAATCATTATAAATTTGGGGGTTACCCACCAATGGGTGCTCCAGTATATAATTGACAGTTATTATCAAACAGGGATCATCACTTTTTATTACGCTCTTTGTTTTTAAGTACAAACTATCGCAGGCCGAATGATCTTGTTGTCCATGCAGATTAAAAATGGCAAGTGAACAAATGACAAGAAAGATGCTTTTTTTCAATGGTATAGATTTCAAAAATTTAACGATAGAGAGCACAGCAAATATAAACTAATTTAAAATCAAAAAGGTGATCTTTTCAGATCACCTTTTTTTTACTAAACCAAACTAAAACTGTTTTCTTGGGCGTTTCTCTCGCGAAAAATTATTTTTACGTTCGCCTCCCTGATCTGATGAATTACCTCTAGCAGCAACTCTTTCCGGACGATCATGTGATTTGCGTTCTCCGTTACCAGAGCTTCTGTCAGAACTTCTATCAGAGCTTCTGTCGCTATTGCCGTAGCTTTTGTTAAAGCCACCACCATTGCGAGATCCTCCTCTGGAGTTTCCACCATAACCACCTCTGTTTCCACTACTTCCACTTCCGTAAGAACGTTTTCCTTCATAACCACCACGTCTTTCACCGCCACCAGATGATTCAGCACCACGTGATTCAATACGTACATTACGGTTGTTATAACGAACATTTTTAAATGTTCCGGAAATGATTTCTGCTGCTTCTGTTTTCACCTCAATGAAAGAGAAACTGCTTTTTACTTCAATGTTTACAATAGAATCAGCTGAAACACCGGATACTTCTGAAATATATTCTTTCATGGATGTTTTATCCAAGCTATCCAATTCTCCAAGATTGATGAACAATTTGGTGATCCCTGGAGTTGCGCGTTCTCTTTCTCTACTTGCAGAAGATGCATTTAAATCAGGAGCATTTTTATAATAATCTAAAAAGCGATTGAATTCAGTAGATACAAAACGTTTGATGATATCTTCTTTGCTTAAATCTTTTAATTCATCATAAATTTTAGGCATATATGCTTCGATAGCTGTTTCGTTCACTTCCACATTGTGAATCTTTTTTACAAGACTAAACAATTGTTTTTCACAAGCTTCGAAACCACTAGGAAGTTTACCTTGCGTAAATTTCTTTTTAATGATACGTTCAATGATTTTGATTTTACCAACTTCTTTCATGTTAATGATCGCAATGGAAATACCTAGTTTTCCAGCTCTTGCCGTACGGCCAGAACGGTGGGTATAATTCTCGATCTCATCTGGCAAGTTGTAATTGATTACATGGGTTACATCATTTACGTCAATACCACGTGCAGCAACATCAGTAGCTACAAGCATTTGAAGTGAACGGGAACGGTAACGTTTCATTACATGGTCACGTTGAGATTGTGAAAGGTCACCATGCAATGCATCTGCACCATAACCATCTTTAACAAGTGCATCAGAAATTTCTTGTGTTTCAATTCTGGTACGGCAAAATACGATCGCAAAAATATCCGGATTTGAATCCGCAATACGTTTCAATGCTGCGTATTTATCGCGTGCATGTACAACATAATAGATATGTTCGATATTGTCATTACCTGAATTCTTTGTACCAGCGGTAATTTCAATTGGGTTTACCATGTAGTTTTTTGAAATACGAAGTACTTCATCTGGCATAGTTGCAGAAAACAACCAGGTATTTTTTTCTTCCGGTGTTTGTGATAAAATGGTATCTAAATCATCTTTAAAACCCATGTTTAACATTTCATCTGCTTCATCCAAAACAACAAAACGTACTTTTGAAAGATTAATACGGCGACGATCAATCATGTCATTCATACGACCTGGGGTAGCAACAACGATTTGTGCTCCTTTTTTAATGTCGCGTGTTTGATTGTCAATACTTGCACCACCATATATTGCAACGATGTTTGCACCGCTTGTGTATTTGGTATACGATTGTAAATCGCGTGTAATTTGCATACATAATTCACGTGTAGGGCACAATATAAGTGCTTGTGTATCACGTGAGGTAAAATCTACTAAAGAGATTAATGGTAAACCAAAACCAGCGGTTTTTCCTGTTCCGGTTTGAGCTAGTGCAACTAGATCGGTATTACCGGTTAATAATGCAGGAATTGTTTTTTCCTGGATTGGTGTTGGGCTCTCAAAGCCCAATTCTGTTACAGCTTTAACAATAGCATTGCTAAGCCCTAACGCTTCAAATTTGTTCATTTAAAATTTATTAAGTTAAATTATACAGTTGTCAACTCTAGGAGTAGATGTGAGTTGAAAATGACAACTGTATTGTAAGAAGCTCACCGTCTTCATGGGGATTTGAGCTATTATCGGCAATAACTAAGCAGTTGTAAAATTCGTCTCAGCAAAATCCTTTTTGACTAAAACTGGTGCAAAGATACTCCAAAAAAATGAAAAAGCAAATGGTTTTCTGAATTAAGGATAGGAATTCTGATTTATCTAGGGCGAACTGGCAAAACATAAACCTTTAAAATGCCTTCAAATAGGGGATTGTTAAGGCAATATTTTTTTTTACTTAGTATGAAATAAATTCAAAATTTAGTTCTGCTGCTTCCGAAAACTCTTTTCCAGCATCCATCATGTCTTCATCCATTTCATCATAATGCCATTCGATGTTCAATTTATAATTCTTTGTCACTTCGATCTTTTTTATGATTTGCAAAAGGTTCATGATAAACTTTGCAGATGTTGAATTAAAGTAATCAAATTTAAAAATGAAAATAAGAGAGGTACTTATATTGATCTTTTTTTCAGCAGCTTCTTGTTCAAATTTACCGAGCCAAGTTACGATCGGGGCATAGAATTTACCGCAATTTTCGGGACGCGATTCTCCAGAAATCACAAAGCGTCCTGTTGAAACGTTAAAATCTACAGTAGGTGAATATTCTGTTGGCTCAAGTTTAAGCGAATCCATAAAAACGATTATTAGTTAATATTTATTTCCGTTTGAAAAAGGTAAAATGAAGTGCTTTCCGTATTCGGTTGGAAATCATACTTCATGTTATTTCCTGATTTAAGCGCTATATCAATGATTCCCAATCCTGCACGATTCTCATGGGTACGTTTAGAAGCTATCTGCTCGCGGTAAGCTTGCTTTAATTCTTCTCTGTCCAATTTTGAAATTTTCTCCAGTTTATCTTTTAGCATTGGAATGTCTGTATTTAAAATGACATTCCCGGTTATTACAATGTATTTTGTCTCTGCTTTACACAACAACAGAATTCCTGAATTTTGTTTTTCATCCTCATTCAGAGAATATTTACTTATGTTCTCAATACTTTCAACCACCACATTATATACCTTCTTATCTACCCCTCCTTTGGCATTTTTCAATTCATTTTTAATACTTTTTAATAGTACTGTTGTTATGAAATGCTCAAAGGTTCCCGTGTATGCAAAAATAATATTTTCGATACTCATGAATTGGTATACATCAAAGACATTTATAATATCCGCCATACTATTTCTATTTTTATAGGTAAATAATGATCAATGTATTTTATAACCTTTTGGGATGATTATCCAATTTTTTCATGCAACTATCTAAGTTTATTTAAAATTATTGGCAAAAATACATTGTGCTGAATTATGTTCTTGATCTTTTATTTGTGTCAAACTTAAAAAAAAAACCTTAACCTACAACATGAATTGCAAACATTCTCAGGGAATTTTACAAAAAAAAATGATGGGCTCCTTTCACTCCGCCAATCACCACTTTAAAAAAAAACAGGCCTGTAAGCCGGGTTCTGTCTAGTATGCTTAAAAAGCACCAGATTCTATCATTTATCTAGCCTTTTTGTCGCCAAAAAGATCAAGCAACCTACCCTCCGAAATTGAGCGAGCAGCTCTTACGCTTCGGTTTATTTGGTCTTTCAACTCCCAAGGTTTACCCGAATTAACTGTTACCAGCCAATTCCGTGAGCTCTTACCTCACGTTTTCACCATCACCAAACATTGCTGTCTGGCTGTCATTCTCTGTGGCACTGGCTATCTCTCAGTAAACTAAGAGTCTTCCCGTTAGGAAGTGGGATGCTCTGTGTTGCCCGGACTTTCCTCTTAGCAATGCTAAGCGATAGAACGGCCTGCATGCAAAGATAGGTAAATAAAGATTCGATCCCTCCGGGATCACAAGTATCTTAATAAAATTGGACCTCTGTGGCTCCAAATCCATAACGGGCATAAGATCCATCGAAATATTTTAGATTGGTATGACTGGCTAAAATTGCTCGCACTTCCTGTTTCAAACGCCCGTTTCCTACTCCATGAATAACAACCAGCTTTTTCAAATGTTCATTTATGGCCTTATCCAAAGCATTTTGAAAATGTCGAAGCTGCACCTGAATAATTTCTGCATTACTCATATTACTATAATCCTCTAGCAGCTCCTCTATGTGCAAATCGATCTCCATTTCATTCATGGGATTATTTGCTGCATGTGGCTTTGATACCTTTGAGCGATCATTTTCTTTATTTTTTTGAAATAAAATAGTGGATATTTTTTTGTCGGTTATCATATATGCCTCCGTGTCTAATCCTTCTGAAAGCTTATAAACCGGGAATATTAATGCATTGTCTTGGATAAAACCATTAGATCTAAACGCATTTTCCTTGTATAATTTAATGGGTTTTAATTTTATAACGTTGCTTATCGGATGTTGGGGTTCATGGGCCTTTTCGCTATGGAAGATAGCATCTATCTTAAAATTGCGATGGTCATTGAGTTCTTTACGATGGATTGTTTGGACCAAATCTACCTTAAATGGAGCAATTTTACCTGTTTCCAGTGTTGTATAATTTCCTGAGTTCCAAAGAGAATAACTAAACGAAATCGTATAAGAAGTGTGGTTCATCAACCACACATTTATATTTGATTGCGAAATATCTTTTTTATTCTCAGGAGAAAACCCCAAATACACTCCTTCCTCCTCTTCTATTTCAATTGCATTGCTTTGGAAATGATGTTTTTGTTCAATTATGGGAGGCGCCTTTATTTCTGTCGCGCCTGGTTTTACTGCATTTTTATCTGTAATCAAAATCAAATCAGAAATAATATAAGGTATTTCAAATCCATCTTCAACTGTTACGCCAACAGTTGTTTTATTAATAATTCGTGAAATAGTTCCTTCACCTTTTTCATTCAGGAATTTTACTTTGTCGCCTACTTTGAAATTCATTTCACAAATTTAATTGATTTTGCATTCCGGTATTCGAAACAATTAAAATTCTAACACAAAGGCTCCTGAATCTATTATTGAGTAATAATTCTGATGCTTTAAAACACAAGTATTTCTCCATTTTTTTAACTGGTAAAATTTATTGGAAGAGTCAAACACAATAAGGTTGGGGTGATATACGGCTATTATCTCCTCAATTGATAACTTGGCATTGTGTGACAGAATTACGTATTCAACCTTAAAGGAGTTATGAGTTTTATATAATCGTTTTGTTTGCTCTTCATTTTTTAAAACAACAATTCGTTTATCATAAAACTGTATAGTTCCATCCTGTATGTAAACAGCCGGTGTTTTTAAAAATGTTTGGGTAATTATTGGAGCCGCAAGTTTTAACGATGTCCAGTATTGTTGAAGTTCATTTCTTTCCTGATCGGCGATTTGTTCCTCCCCCGAATCCACTAACAACACATGCTCTTTTTTGTAAATAAAATCAATAACGCTTGCTTTTTGAACACTATATATAGTAAGCTTACGCTGATTTTGCAATTGTATTTCGTTAACAAATTGAACAATGAACAAGGCGATTAAACTCCACAAAAATAATTTCAAATAACCAACTCTTTTTTTATAAAAGAAAAGTAAAAGAAAGATAATGGACAAATACATTCCAAACAACTGTGCTATGTTAATGAAAATTCCATTTGTAATTGCATACGATAACTGACTGATCCACTTGATACAGTTATTTAATAATTGCACTGTTGCTGAGAAAGCCATGCTTAAATAGCTGAAAAGAAACGTGTTTCCTGAAAAGAGTATCAATGCTATTCCCAAATAAATGATACAGGTTGAAAGCGGTATCGCTACCAGATTGGTTAGCAAAAAATAATTGGGGAACTGATGAAAATAATAGATACTGATCGGAAATGTTGCCAATTGTGCCGCGATGGAGACGGTGATGAGTGACATAAATTGATGTAGAATCAAATTATCACTTTCTATGAAGCTGGAAAAAAAGGGTTGAATACAAACAATACCGATTACAGCCAAATAAGATAATTGAAAGCCGACATCCACTATATAATAAGGATCACACAACAGCAGAAATAATGCAGATGCCGCTAGTGTATTGTAAATGGTTGATTTTTTTTTGAATGATTTTGCATAAACAATAAAACTAAGCATCGTTGCTGCTCTCATCACGGAGGGTGATAAACCAGAAATGAACGCATAGAACCAGAGAAAAAAAATTAATAAGAACGCTTTTAAACTCACACCATATTTAAACCTATCCAAAAAGAACAGCAATGCATTTAATACCACAAATACAATCCCAACATGTAAACCTGAGACTGATAATACATGCAATGCACCGGTTTGAGAATAGGCCGAAAGTAAATCTGGATCTAACTTATCCATATAACCTATTAACAATGCTGAAGCTACAGCAAGCTCATCTCCTTTGAGCTGAGCTTGTTTAAAGATTGCCAGCAACTTATTACGCGCGCGTATAGAATGTGCAATGAATATGTTTCCTGAATTTTTACCAGTATATACCCATTGGTTGTTTTTTAAAAAGGCTTGTTGATTGATATTCTTATGAGCCATAAATTTTTTATAATCAAACGCGCCAGGATTTTTTGCAGAGGGTAGCTCTTTAAATTCATTTTTTAAAATCAATTCATCACCATAATTTAATTTTAAAGAACGTTCCTCTTTTTGAAAATAAACAAGTGCTTTCCCGGAAACAGGAGTCTCATTAGGCATCACTAAGGAAAAAAGCTGCACGATTGCTTTAACTGATTTATCTTTTTCAACAATCGCTACATCAATGCGAGCATTTACGTAAGTCGCATTTTTTATATAGTTTGAAAAATGTTTGGGTGAATGGTTATCTGTTTTTAGTTGAGCAAACTCATAACCAATACTAAAAACCAATATGTTAAGAACGACACCATAATACCAGGATTTTCCATAGGAGCTTAGCACCGAAAAGAAAGTCATCAGAAAAAGAAAGACTGTAAGTAACAGGATGATACTTGTCAAATTAATTGTGCTATAGGGTGTTAGCAAGACGGTAAGAACCCCGGCTACAAATGGTAATAATATACGTAAGAGAGGAGCAGCATTCCAGAATTTCATTTCTATAAGTGAATGCTGCGAATATAAAACCTGCCACGGTCAAACGAAAAACAAAGATGTTTCTACTTCCACCTGGTTTTGAAAGTTTCGTACTTTCCTTTGATGGCCATCACCAATTCAAATTGCGAGGCATTTTTGATAAAGCCTTCGGATAAGTTACAGTATTTAATAAAGGCATCAAACTCATCTTCTGATAAATCCATGATATCATGTTTGATATAGATACGGAAAAGATCTTTCAAAATACTGCGTTTCAAATCTTCATTTTCCCACATTGCCACTTTTTGTTTGGATCTTGCAAACTTACTAAAGCGTTCATACAAATATGTGATCGGACTTTCAAGTCCATTGATATCATGAAAATTCCTGTTGTAAGCACGAATCGAATCCAGGTTAGCAATGTCTTTATCAATTTCATTAAGTGTTCTTGGAGCAAAAACACTTACTTCTTTTAATTTATAATAGAGTTTTTCAAGGGATACATAAATATAAAAGCGATTCCTTTCTATGGAATCGCTCAAACATATTTTTTTCATTTTAAAACCAACAGCCGAGAAAATAATAGTATCTGTTTGTAATGCGGCAATTGCAAATTTACTTTCAGAGTCGGCAAAGGTGCCATTTCCTGTACGCTTATTTATAACCATTAAGCGAGGAAGTGGTAATTTGCTATCCTTATCATACACTTGTCCTGATATGGTTATTATTTTTTGAGCATAGCCATGAAAACAAATACAACAAAGGATAAGTACAATTTTTATTTTATTAATGGAGCCCAATCGTTATAAAGGTTTAATGGAATAAAGGTACAATTGCAATTGGAATAAATAGTGACGATTCTTCATTAATTAAGTTACAATCTTCCTCTTAAAAAATATTGATTATGAATCGGATTCACTTCCGATGGGAGTAATCCTATTTGTCGTTTTTTTTTTCTTTATGAGTTTTGCTTTTGATTCCTCTTTGCGTAATAATCGTTCAATATTTTTTTGATGGGTGATCAATACCATAATGGCAATCAGTATAGAGAAAATTATCAAGGAAGGGGCTGTTGTTTTAAATACACCAATAACAATTACTGGAAAACACAGGGCTGCTGTCATAGAGCTAAGGGAAACATAACTGGAGATCAGAAGTGTAATGATAAAAACAGCAATGGCACAAAAAGCTGCATATGGATGTACGGCCAAAATAATTCCCAGGAGTGTTGCAATTCCTTTTCCCCCTCTAAACGAAGCAAAAATTGGGAAAATATGCCCGACAAGAGAGGCAATACCCAATACCAATTGCAAATTAATAAATTGATTAGAGCTTGGTCTATACTCACTTAAATAAGCCAAACAAACTGCTGCAAACCCTTTTAAAACATCAATTAATAAGACTGGGATTCCCGCTTTTTTGCCCAATACCCTGAATGTATTGGTAGCTCCTGCGTTACCACTGCCGTATTCGCGAACATCAATATTATAAAAAAATTTACCAATCCATACCGCAGTAGGTATAGATCCCAATAAATATGCTCCGATAAGAAAAAGTATGTTAGAGAGATTGATCACTATTCTTCAGCACTTTGGGTTTTACGTAAAAATTGTGTTTTCTTACTTGGTGGACATATATTAAATGTAAAGTTAGGTTCGTGTTTATCCTTATCTCCTGCTTTTTCACGTTTATCTGCTTTTAAGTCCTTCAAAACAGAGTTAAATTGCTCATTCGATGACACTGCCAACATTGTTCCACGCGTATAGTTGAAATAATACCAATTGTTTTGATCCAGCTCTAAATAAATATTTAAAATATCACCGCCACGTTTTTTTATAATCTCTATTCTACCATCCACATATTTATTAATCTGCGTTTTATCTATGTTGCCTATTCCAATTTTTCCTACAGACGTATAAGATCTTGTATCCTTATTCCATTTCATTTTTATATCCGTAATGAATAACGTCTTTTTTAATTCATCAGGCATCTTTTTATACGAGCCATACAAGTTTAATTGGGAGATTAACTTATCCGCTTGTTCTTTTCCAAGTAACTCACGCATACCTTTTTCAAACACAGGTTTTGAAAAATCTGTTGCTTTAAGCTCTCCTGTGTTAATGATATGATTCGACATTTTATCCAATGCGTTCTCTGCAAAGAAAAAGTCGAAGGACATTAACATATCAAAATTGGTAGAGTCCGGGATTAAAAAGTGTGTTGCATTTCCGACAGAAGCTATTTTCAGTTGTCCAAAATCTCCTCCTAAATCTATCGTCCCCTCACCATACACTTTGCACTGTGTCGTGCTTAAACTTAAATAGTTACCAGGCAAGGAGCGCTCCACCAATTTCTCTTTGTTTGAAATTCTGTACTCTTTTGATGTTTTATCAAAAAACAAGAATCCATCAGCAGGTAATACAGAAGGATCGTTGCTGGATTGTTTAGGTGATAGGAATGCCGAATAAAAATGAGTTGAATCAGTTGTTACCATCATGGATGTTGCAATTGGTTTACCTCCAATATCTACCGGATTTTTACTAATTGGGATATAAATATCCGCAGGATTTACTTCTGACTCAAACTTCATCCAAGCTTTAGCAATACCTGCACATTCATGTTTAATGCGTACTGCTCCATCAAATACAAGGAATTGGTTTGACGCTTTTAATTTTACTTTTCCTTTGTAATCAAACATTGGACTTAGTTTGAATTTAGAAGAATCAGATATAGTTGTTTCTGCATACGTTTGATATGTAGTATCCACATTAATATTACTGAAGTAGAATGTCAGTTTATTTTTTGCTTCATCCACATAATCGTAGGAACCTGAACCAAAGTAATTTTTACGTGCAGTTACATTTACCGTACATTTATATAGATTGTGATATTTGGTTACCGCATTGGCTACAATTTTAGCATTGTTAAATGTTTGCATGACTGCTTCTTTTCGGATGACAACTAAACCACTGTCAGGAAAAATTCTGGCATCAGCCACATTGATGTATTTTACATCTCTTGCAGTTATGATGTATTTTTTCAAATCATATCGTGCTGCAGGAGATTGGAAACGAAGTGAATCCTGTTTTGGATGCACAGAAATAAATTCAGGTCCTTCCAAATCCAAATCGCTTTGTTGTGCTGGTTTTTTATCAGAACCAAGTTCAATTTCACTATTGTCCATGTACCATTTAAAATTATCCATGTAACAAATGTATTGATTGACTGGAAATTTAACGATGGAACCTTTACCATTTGATTTAAACTCACCTACTCGTTTTGTAAAATCAATATGCGCCTTAACATTATCTGTTGAAAATGCTAAAGTTGCTATGTCGTCTGTTTTCAAACTAAAGTTTGCGGTGTCGGAATCAAATAAATTTGATTTAAATTTAATCAGTTTCGCATCTAATTTAGCATTTGAAAAATCTGACGTTCCATTTCCAAAAAGTTGTTTTGGAGTAAGAGAAAGTGTACCGGTAAACTGTGCCTGTCCGTTGTAATCCTTAAATTTACTGGTTTTGGTGTTATTTGCATACATCACATCCTTCTTGGGCATCCAATGTATTTTCACACTATCGCCATGGGTTTGCGGAAATTCGGGTGCTGCTTTTTGCTCTTTTATATCAAATGTTTTTGCAACACAATTTGTGGAATCCGGGAAAAAAGTAAAGTCATCAGAAACCGTAGTTGATGTAACATACTTCAATGAACCATCTCCTTTTAATCCTTTGTTACTTAAATTTATGGTTGCATTGTAAGTCCCTTTATCTCCATACATTGGATATCCGGCTGCTGGAGTTTGAGACACAAAACCGAGAGAATAATCTGGTTGAAGTTTCAGCGTTTCTTTAAATGTTGGGAATATTCCATCAGAAACCATTTCTCCTTTAAAATTCATCCCCTCATTGGAAAAGTTATCCAAACTATCAATCGTAAACGGTTCTAAGTGGAAATAGAATTTATCCCGGGTATACTTTCCATTCTGAATAGATCGTTTATCATAGTATGCATACGAATCTTTAAAACTATTAAATATCGGATAGCTTGGAAACTCCTTTCGCCCGGATTTATTTTTTGGATTATCAATTTCAAGACTTCCATTAATTTTTTCAATCATCGTTTTTACCCTTACTGGCGGATATTCACCATACACATCTTTTTGAAGTGATTTTACTGTTATACGAAGTGAATCCACGTTTTTTAAATCGACATTAAATTTATCATAGTCGAATGTGAATTCTTTTCCGAAAAAATCAAACCGACCGGCATGTACCACTCCTCCAAAAGAAAAATCACGATTCCGTTTCAATACTACTGTTTGATCCGTCGGAAATACAGCCACATTTTGTGAGTCACTCACGGCTACTCTTTTCACACCATAAATACTCATATCATAATTCAGTAAATTGATGGATGCATTGTTTCCTCCACGAATAACTGATGGAAATTGGATTACATCATAATCCAAACGTCCTGCACGTGCACCGATGTAGGTAAACAGTTTTTCATTAACAATCACTTCATCACTTTCGGGATTATAAGCAATAAAACCAAGGGCTGAATATCGAATCAAGTTTGGAGCAACATCTTTGAATGCACGTTTAAGATATTTAGCATACGCCTCCCCTTTAAATTTATGAGTAGTAGTATTACCGATTGATTTATCAAAATCCCTGATCTGAATTAATGGATTTATTTGATCCATCATTTGAACGGCTTCATAGCGATCCGTTCTGAAATAATTACTTGATTCAAACAACGCATCCTCCTGGGAGTTACCAATCAACATTTTTAAATTGATAGTTGGCTCATCTACTTTCCAAAAGAGCTCTTCAAAATACATATCGACATCATGAAATGAATTTAAGAAGGGTGATTTGGAAATCCCGTCATTGGTACGAACAATTGACACGGAGCGATCTGCTATCATGTACTTCATATTTACACTTGGATGTGTAATGGAATCTTTGTCAAATAAAAATTTGATATTTGCTGATTCTGCGGAAAGCTTATCCTTTGTGATGCCTATAAGCTTAGCTCCTACAATCAAAAATTTCTTCCCATCTTTCATAAAGATCAGTTTGGCATCCTCTTCTTTATTACCTGAACCTAAAAATTTTGCACCGCGTTGAAAAAAACCTCCGTCATAATCAACTCCTTTAGCGATATTAGGAATTTGCATACGTTTACTATACGAATCAAAACGAGGGTATGAAATAAGCTCACCACGTTCAGATACCACTTTCTCTGTTAATACACCAATAAGGGGTTTTTCAAAATAATTTTTATTATAAAAAACAACGGAATCAGCTGTGAAACCACTTGTTTTCAATGTAATCTGGTATTTTTTTAATTCTGCCCACACAACATTTTCTTCCAAACCGGCTCTTTTCCAATTCACTTTTCCGGATTCCCCGATAAATACACCTTTGTAGGGATAGTAGGTTCCTCTTGTGTTATAAATGATTCCGCTGTCATTTTGGTTGTTATAGCATTTCAAATCCAATTTTGGAAATATTACTTTAGGTACGCTATCGTATTCGAAGATGTATTTGTTATTGCTGGACGCGAAGGAAACAACTGCGGATTTATAAAATGTATTCGTTGCAAATAAATTTTCACTCATCTCCAGGTACTCGGAGTAATTTTTAATACTCTTTCCATTTAAAATTTTGTTGATACACTCCTGCCATGTTAAGAAGTTATCTTCACTTTGGTTGGAGTTTACAAAGTTGATAACAGATGTTAAGTAACTTTTATATTCAGGCAAAATGCGAAGTTTCTTCTTAACCATTAGGTTAAACGAATTATAAGTTGCCTTTTTTAAGCTTGCTGAATATTTTGGAGAGTTCCACACTTTTGTAAACTCCTCCATAAAATCCTTAATTTCTTTCTTTTCCATGCTGGTAACTTCAAACATGGTTTTCACCTCATCCAAAAATTTAATTGGATCTTCTGTAAACTGCTTAATCGGGTTAACTTGTGCGGAAAGATGTTGAACTGAAATACTTGTAATAAAAAATATACAAAGGGATGTTAGTTTCTTCATTTTTAAGATTGTTTAATAAAATGTAATATGGCCCACTTTTCCTGCACCATTCTGTCCTTTAGTTTAAACCCAAGTTCGTTGGATTTAACCAAAAGTTCATCAATATCTGTTTCAAAAAAGCCACTGATGATTAAATTTCCTGAATTTTCCAGTGCTGCACTATAAGTACTCATATCTGTTAGGAGCACATTTTTATTGATATTTGCTAATATACTATGAAATACCCTGCCCTCCAAAATTTGGGCATTTCCTTTTTGAACATGGACGTTGTTGATATTATTTCTGTTACAGTTTTCAACAGTGTTTTCATAACTCCATTCATCTATATCAATTGCTGATATTGAATTTGCCCCCATCATCGATGCTACAATTGCTAATACACCCGTTCCACACCCCATATCCAATACCGATTTATTGTTAATATCTAATGTCAACAATTTTTCAATCATTAATTGAGTAGTGGAATGATGACCTGTACCAAATGACATCTTTGGTTCTATAATAACGTCATATAAAAAGCCAGATTGTGCTTCGTGAAAAGGTGCACGAATATAGCATTTGTCCTTTACCTGGATGGGTTGAAAATTAGTTTCCCATTCTTTATTCCAGTTTTGCTGTTGAATAATTACTGAAGAATAGTTGAATTTAAAAAAGTCTGTGTAATATGACAATGCAATCGTTAACTGTTGTTGGTTATATTCTATTTCCTGTATATAAGCAGTGAATCCCTTTTCTGTTTCGACAAAACTTTCAAAACCTAATTCGGCGAGTTGTGCAATCAATACATCACTACCTTGTTCTTTGGGTTCTACTTCAAAAGTTAATTCAATATAATTCATGAAATATAATTATAGTTGGTATAAAATTTAAGAAAACGAGTTGATAATTGCTTTAAAGTCGGAGGCCTTTAATGATGCTCCTCCTATTAATCCCCCATCTACATCTTTACATGCAAATAACTCTTTTGCATTTTGAGGATTACAACTTCCGCCATAAAGTATAACCATGGCTTCTGAAATTTCCTGCCCGTATTTTTTGTTGATTTCTGTTCGTATAAATTGATGCATTTCCTGTGCTTGTTCCGATGAAGCTGTAACTCCTGTACCAATGGCCCAAACAGGTTCGTATGCTAAAATAATTTTTGCAAACTCAACTGCTTGCAATTGAAATACAGCTGCTGTTAATTGATTTTTTACAGTTTCTTTATGCTTACCTGCGTTTCGCTCTTCCAGGTTTTCGCCGATGCAAAAAATAGGAGTCAATTGTGCTTTCAAAGCAAGCTTTGCTTTTTCCAGTAATAATTCATTCGACTCGCTAAAGTATTGGCGCCTCTCCGAATGTCCAATTATCACATGGGTTGCACCTGTTGAAGAAATCATATCAGCAGCTATTTCTCCCGTGTATGCACCATTTAATTTATGATGACAATTTTGCGCGGCAAGTTTAAAATCAGTGCGCTTATTCAAAAGACGTGATGCTTCTGTAAGATGAATAAATGGAGTGGCGATTATTTTAATCACATCCGATTCTTTTGTTTCTTCTTTTAAAATATCATTTATTAATTGTATCCCTTCCGAAAGAGATTTATTCATTTTCCAGTTTCCTGCGACAATTTTTTTTCTCATATTTTGTTTTTTAAACCATGGAGTATACCCATGGCAATATATGTTCCGCCCCAGCAGGGGTGTGTACGGTTTACTTGTTAGACTCTAACACGTGGGTCTAAGATGCCATAAATAATATCCACTACTATATTAATTAATACAAAGATCATTGCAAAGATCAAGGTGGCTCCCATAACCACAGGTAAATCATTTTTATTCAATGCATCCACTACTTCATACCCGATACCTTTCCAATTAAAAATCATTTCAACAAAAATAGCTCCCGCCATCAGTCCGGCAAACCATCCAGAAATAGCTGTTACAACTGGATTTAATGCATTCTTTAATGCATGCCTAAAAACGACGCTGTAATAACTTAGGCCTTTTGCTTTGGCGGTTCGAATATAATCTTGAGACAATACATCCAACATAGAACTTCGGGTGAGTTGAATGATGATGGCTAATGGGCGTATCCCCAACGTTATGGTTGGTAAAATAATATTTTTCAGTTCCACATGTTCGTCTCCA